>Ga0210406_10004075_pt1 | contig 15819 bp, 9 predicted proteins | sample IncBWC30MmetaG_FD_155454 | JGI IMG/M metagenome (GOLD analysis project Ga0210406, IMG submission 155454) | Forest soil microbial communities from Barre Woods Harvard Forest LTER site, Petersham, Massachusetts, United States - Inc-BW-C-30-M | ecosystem: Environmental > Terrestrial > Soil >... | reverse complement strand
CACGTGGCGACCAACGTTCGGGAGGCCGTGGTTGCCGGTTCGGGCCATTGGTTAATGGAAGAGCGGCCGGCGGAGACTGTAGCGTTGATTCGGAATTTTATCGATGCCAGTGACAAGAAGTAATAAAAAGAATCCTGTGCTGCTGATCGCGCTCCGAGAAGAATGTCAGTCGCGTGCAGTGGAGGCGGACTGCTCGTCATGCATAATACGGTCAGGAGATTAGAGCTAGACCCTCTGAATTTTGCCGAAGAAAAAAGATCCCGCCCGCCGACAAGCTTGGACGTAAAGGTGGGAAGAAGATCGCCAAGCGAGGGCCTGAATACCTGGCATTCAGGCTGAATGCTTGTAACATTGTTACGAGCTGGTGGGCTAGCTGTCGAAATAACAATTTGCCAGAGACACGTTGAGAAATGTGCTGGTCCGGGTGGAGACAGCAAGTACGCCAATTGCGAGTAACAACGGGATGTGAGCGGCAGGTGGCGTCGAATTTCAATTAGGCGCGACTGTCCCATTCAGGTTGTCCCTTCAGCCTCGAGCGCCAGGAATCTCGCCCCGGGGAACCGCGAGCGGTATACCTGCATATTGCATATATTAAGGATGGAGGACGTCTGGCGATCCCTTCCCGAGTCCGTGGCTGCCCATAAACCACTCGTTAATCAAGTAAGGGCCCTGAAATGAGGCAATTCCGGTAAGAAACTTTCGCAAGCGAAATTCATATGTTTTGGGGCAGGCCAGCCACGATTCTCACGGTCATTGCCGGAACGAAGGACTGCGACGCCGGAGGCGGAGCGTTAGGCCGGAGTGGAGGGCGGGTCGGCGAGGACGGGGCGTCCCGGTGCGATCCCATGTGGGCCTGGCGTACTGGTGCGCATTCGCACTTGGACTCAAATTGTCAATACCAGTAGGGAGTTTTGTCGGTCCAGGGATTGTGGGGATAGCGGTTATGGAGGAGGAGAAAGGCTGATTTGGAATAGTGGGAGGAGTTGGCGTCGGTGCAGCCGTAGCGAGTGGCGCGGACAACGAAATGGAGCGCTTCGGGGACGCTGGGATCGTTGGGATTGGATTTGGCGAAATCGAGGACTTGCTTGGCGAGCCAGTTGGGAGCGGCACCGAGTTGAGAGAGAGTGGCCCACTCGGTTTCGGCGGATTTTTTCTCCGCGTCAGAGAGGAGCCTCGGATAGTCGGGTTTTTTGCTGGGGTAGATGGCGCGTAGCGGACCATTTATTTGCGCGTACGGGGAATAGTAAAAGTAGTTGCCCGCGGTTGCCTCGTTTGCGGGCGGGGCGAGTGAACACCACCAATTGGCACGGAAATTGTCGATGCGGCCTGGAGGAGTTTCACGACCGGTGCCGGCGGAAATGTAAGGATGGAGTTCGGGGCGATGGAGAATCAGGAAAACTGCAGCGAAGCGGCGAGAGGAGCCGGGAGCTTCGATGTCAAATTTCAGTCCAGGGGCAAGATCGGGGGAGAGAGAAGAGAGCAAGGGGACGAGTTGACGGGCGACTGCTTCGTCATTCAACAAAATAGCGCGGACCCAGGCGGATTCGGCCACTTGACGGCGCAGATTTTCGGGCAAGCGATGACTCGCTGCAGCTTGCGCGAGGATGCGAGTTGGCACGCTTTCGGCGAGTACGGCGGCTGCATCGGAGTCGAAGAGCGGAGGAGGGGACATGCGCTCGGCGCAAGCTGCGGGCGATTCCATGCCTTCGTCCATACAACCCGGAGCGGTATCTGGAAGATCCCGATTGTCATAATCGAAAGTTATGAAGCCGGCGCGGCGCGGAGCGAATTGAAGAAATTCATCGAGGTTGCGGGCTAACTTCATGCGGAGGGAAGTAAAGAGGTTTAACGCTGAAGTGAGATCGCGATCGGGAGCGGCGGCGAAGGCGGCTTCAATGGTGTGCAATGCTCCGTCCTCGCGGCCAGATTGCCCTTCGAGACGGGCGCGGTGGAAGGAGACGGTTAGATAGGCTGGGGAGGCGGGCGGAATTGCCGCGGTAGCGTCCAGAAGTTCAGAAAGATTCGGAGTGCTGGCAGAGGCTTTGCTAAGACAGGCAACGAGCCACGGCAAGGAATGAGACTCATTCCACTTTGCGAGCGCGTGATCGGCGGCGGATTGGTCTGAAGCCTGAAAGGTGAAGATCCAGTCGGACATAGGGCTCCGGGCGCGTAGAGATTCGAAAGCCTGTGCGGAGCGGGCGGGGTCGTCGCCAAAAGCACCAGCGAAGAGCAGGGTGAAATCATCGAGGTCCTCGCGAAGAGTGGAGGGATGTTTTGCGTGCTCGATGATGTCGGCGAGCTCGAGACGACGTCCTTCGGGATCGAGGCGAAACTCTACGAAGCCGCGCATGCGCCAGATGGCGGGCAGCAGCGAGCGCATGGAGGGGATTGTTTCAAGATTGCGGAGCTCGAGGTCGATTGCGGCAAGTTCTTTTTTAGTGGAATTCGAAGTGTCTTCGCTCAGGGTAATCGGGCGGAGCCTGGTGCGAAGCGCGACGATGGCCGCTATTGCCTGCCAGTGAGAAGAGGGATCGTTTGCGATGGCCTGGAATCTTTGTTCGGCCTCGCCGAAGTTGCCGTTATAGAAATACGCGGCGGCGATTTGGTAATCGCGGTCAGCGCGTAAGATAGCGGGGAACTGCTTGGGCGCTTCTTCGGGGAGTTCCAGCCTTCCAGTTACAGAGAAGGGCCCACCGCAATTGTGGAAGACGGTGTCCTGTGCTTCGAGCCAACTGCGAACTTCCTCGCTGTGCTGGCCGAATTGTTCGGAGCGGGCCTGGAGAGTTTTGGCGGCGTTCAGGAAAGCGTCTTCCGCACAGTTTTCGAATACGGAGTATCCCGACGCAGAGAATTTGTAGCCGGGGTAGGTGTTGTCCTTTTTGAACGGGGCGGGTTTCGAGCCGGCCCCAAACTTGTATCTGGCTTCCAGCCATCCCTGGTAGGCGTTATTTTTGTTCTTTAGCCATTCGTCTTCGCGGTCGAGGCGGTGGGCCCAGAGCGCCAGGAGTTGCTGTTGCTCGGAAGAGTCGAACGGGAGACCGGAAAGATAGCGGTAGGCAACCACGAGATACGAGCGCCGCATAAGTTGCTGGAGGACGCCCAATTTGCCGGCAGCGAATTTGTCGAAAGGCAGATCGGGGTGCTTGGTTTGAATGAAGATGGTGACCGGAAAAAACGGGCCACAGGCTGAAGCAGGTGGAGGCGGAAGAATGAGGGCAATGACGAGAGCGAAAGTGATGGAAGCACGGACGATACGATGAATCATGGATGCCACTCCTCGAGAATTGCGTTCACGGCGGTTTGGGTTTGAGCGCGCCGAGAAAAAACATAAATTCTTTTGCGGCGCCAGGTAGGCGAGGCGCCGGGGAAGCGACCGCTGAGAAGGTCATTCGAAAGACGTTCATCGGTGGAAAGACCGAGGCTGCCGCGGCAGGAGGCGACGGGGAACTCCTTGCCGGAGTGAAGGAAGGTGATAACGTCCGCGGCGTCGGGACCGAGACGGAAAAGCATGGGGACGGCTTCGTCGATAGTGCCTGGAGGAAGATTTTCAAGCCAGAGATCGCCAATGCACCAGGAGGCGAGGGCAGTGATGGAAAGGGGCATGGTTGAGGGTAGGTTGCGCCGAACTGCAGAGAGCAGCGCGGAGTAGAAAGGACGCTCGCTGACGGTGGCGTCAAAATCGATTTGAATGGCGCGTACACCGGGAAGGTTTTGTAGAGAGGAGATTTCAGCGGCGGCGCGTGCAAGAGTCGCGGATGTTGGAGGATCGAAGGGCATGGGCGATTGCTGATTTTCCGACACTGCCCGAGATGGGTGCTGTTCGACGGCGGCGCTTTTGTAGAATTCATTTGGAGCTGAACTTCGAGAAGTTTCGATGCGGACAACGGCTGTCAAAAAAGCGTGTGGAGCGACGCGCAGAGGCTGGAAGCGTGGGCGGACGAAGACGGATTGAGGCAGAAATTCGAGACGGGTGTTGTCCGAAGGACGAAGGTAGAGCGTTTTTCCAAGGAAGGCTACCCCTTCGCTCGGTTGGTTGACGAAACGGAGATCCTCGGGGCGTTCCCATGCCCAGAAGGTTACGTTTGGTAGCGAGGCAGCCCGCTCGTTTGCGAGAGCAGGCCGAATTCGTTCCTGGCGCCAGCCGAAGATTCGATGGGCATAGTCACCGGCGTGTCGAGGGTGGATAAAGGCGCCGGTTGTCGCACAGAAAAAGAATACGGTTAAGGTTACGCCGGAAAGTTTCGCCGCTCCCCTCATTGGAGAGCCAGAGTGCAGCCGAGCGGCCAAACCCTGTGTCTTGATTTCAAATGACTTAGGCGAGCGAGACCATTGGAGTTGAGTTTGTTCTGCCACGGTGTGTTATTGGGAGCACAAGGCCCACAACGGCGGCGAGAGCTTGACAAGCGAGGGTTTGCCCTCTGAATCAAGAATGCAGGGAGCGGTCCCTGTTCCATCGTTTCGTGCTCTCACCTTGCTGTCACATTATATGTAATGTAAATGGAGCGTCAAAAGCCGCGAGCGAACTGCCAATCCTTGGATTGTGTTGGTTGTTCATCCACCTGCAGTTGCGCGAAGTGCTCATTCTAACTACCGAAGGATTCGACGAAAGCGCAGATCCTAGAGGCCAAAACGAACCTGTTGCGGTTTCGCCAGGAAATTCCTTTGGCCGAGGCAGAAATCGCGGTTGTCGAAGAAGGGCTTACTGCGTACGAACAGTTACTCGCAAAGCTGGCTGACGTACCGACGCCAGAAGGACCGACTCCCCGACAACTCGGCCGAGAACATCCCGGAATCGAACTGGCTGGGCAAGCTGTGAACAAGAATGCAGTCGCCGTGATGCCTAAAAACCAGTGAGGGTTGGTACAACTCAGTGATTGCACGCGACTTCCTGGTGCAAAATCTGGAGTCCCGAATTCATACATTTTTGGGCAGGCCAGAAACGGTCCGCTGGGGCAGTTCCTTTGCGACTCCTGTTTCCTTCGTGATTTCTCGCCCATGAGTGGCCCTGTGAGTGCAAATGGTGTATTGGTAGCGCCCGCGCGCGGCTTCGCTGGCTTTGTGGGCGAGAAGTGGGAACCCGAAGCGTGTCGAGGACTATCGGCGCGCCCCAATCGTAAACCTGCTGAGCCCAAGGCATCGTCCAAAACGCCGCGATGGCAGTATCCGTAGCGAAATGCGCTTGAAGCGTTGGGCTGAGGGCAATTCTGCGATACACCTCGCTGGCCAGCTCTTGCGATTGATAGTTCGCGTCAGTGCCATTTGTTCGTGCCGTATGGGCGGATCGGGCGCAAGGACTCGTCATCAATTCGGCAACGTACCGTCGCTCTTCGCGACATCAATTTGAACATCAAGGTGGAAAAGTATGCGAGCTGCAGCGATCCGATGGTGAGGGACTTTTTCGTCCAGCCAACCGGCTGCAGCCTTCCGGATCCTGTCGATGCTGGCTTGACCGCCGGCACCCTTTCTCAGCTCTTGAGCCGGGAACGCGACGATGGCGTTTTCCACCGCGGTCCGATAAACCACCGAGGCTTCCGCTGAGGCTGAGTTTAGTTCGTGCCAAAGCCTGTTCAGCTGATCATCTTTCTCGCTTGACGTTTCCGGGAGCAGATACTGACTCCACGCCGCATCGATGCCCCGCGCCATGGCGCATAAGCGATCTTTGCGACCCTTGCCGCCACGGATGTGCACCACCATGCGCTGACTGTCGATGTCACTGATTTTCAAGTCGGTCAGTTCGGCGTTTCGAGCGCCGCTGGCATAGAGGGTCATGAGCAGGATGCGTTCTCCAGGGGTGCGCGCGGCATGGAGGAGCTGCACAACCTCTTCCCGGCTCAGAATCGTCGGCAAGTGACGTGACTTTTTCGGATAGGGCGTGTCAGCGCGGCTCCAGGTTCGGGCGGAGGTGTCCAGCGTGTGTCATGCCTTTAAGATCGCTTTGGCGGCATCATAGCCGGTTTGCACTGCGCCTTCCATGAAACCCTGCCAGTCGGCGATGTGCTCGCCGGCGAAGAACACCCGGCCGAATCGTTTCTGCAACGCAAGCCTTACGGTGAACCATTGCCCGGGGCGATAGAACGCGTACGCTCCTCGAGTGAACCGATCCGCCTGCCACGCCTGCTGCTGGAGGTCGAGTGCGATTTTCTTGCTATGGCCCTGATCCCAATTCAATCCATGCGCGTTGGCCACGTCTTCGGCAATCCAGTACTTGAGTTTGTCCTGCGGAGACGAGGCGATATCGATGGCCTTGTCGCCAACCGCGTAGCTGCACAGGATTCCCTTTGTGCCCTTCTGGCCAAAAGTGCTGTCAAAACAAAAATCGGAAGCGAGGTTCGTGCACACGGAAAAGCCCCCACTAGGAGGATCCGGCCAGAATCGGCTTGAACATAGAACAGCGGTTTTCGTGATGCGCGCATACTGCAGTTGCTCGGCGGCCTCTAACTTTTCTTTCGGAGGTCGCTTTCCCCAATCGATGTCGATCATACAGTGTGCGGGAATCGCGCAGATGCAGTAGTCCGCGCCAATTGGCCAGCTCGAGCCTTGGACGTACACGTCGACGCGCCTGCTGATCTGTTCAATTCCAACAACGACATGCTCGGTCAGGATGTTTTCCAGTCCGATTCTGCGGGCTAGCGCGTTCACAAGCCGCGAATTCCCGCCCCGAATTTTGAAGTCCATCTCGTCGGTATCGTCCACCTTCTCGCCCTCGGAGCTCAGGTATTCCGTGGCGGCGGTAAAGGCCGAGTTCATTCGGATCGTCTCGCCGAAATCCGTGCTATCCATCACGTCGCGCCGTAGCAAATCCTCCTGCTCGAAGCCCAACTCTCTGAGCTGCGTCCACCAGTCGATCTGGTCCATTTTTTGTTGGCGCTTGAGGCCGAATTTCTTAAAGTCCTCCTGGAATTTCTGCCAAATGGCAAGCGCCTCAGGTGACATGCACCACTGCCCGGGTGGAATGAAATGCGCGGGAGTTAGTCCGTTCCAGAACGAATTTGCATACTGGTGCTTTTGCAGTCCAAGTTTCAACTCTTTGCAAAGATCGTGCATGTTGTGGTGATTCTTGCCGATCCATTCGCCGCCCAGTTCGCAATTCAGTTCCGGAGCTTGACAAAAGTTGTGCGTCAACACGCGGCCACCCAATCGATTGCGCGCCTCAAGGACCGTCACTTTGCAGCCGGCGAGGCTCAGACGATAGGCCGCCGCCAGGCCGGCAAGCCCGCTACCAACCACCACACATTCTTTGTTTTGCTTCATGAAATGCTGGCCTCCCCCTGCCGCCTAACTCTTGCTTAGACCGAGCCGGATAAAGCCGGTTTAGTACGGCCTGTGAAACCGGATCGCGGCGATCTGGGCGGCAACCGCATTGATTGTAACGACCTCTCCAATGAGCAACAACTTCCTCCTAGTTTTAAGCCGACACTGGAGACGGCGTTCCGCCACCCGTCGAATGAGGCTGTGAACCTGTCCCTGGCGAATTGATACGGTGGCAAGTTTTCAACGAAATGTAACATTGTTACACCGGCGCGAAGCAACAATTCGCCAGCCACACGCAGGAGTTCGCCGCCAAGTAAAGGAAGAAAGAGAAGAAATCCGCGCCGGACAAAAACGCGGCCTAACAGAAGCGTCACAGAGACGGGCGGAGAGCAACGGCTTTCCGCCCTTACTTTTCCCAACCTGTGCCAATCGGTGTCATCCAAGCACAGCCAGCACAGCCAAGCACCCCTTGACAATCTACAATTCCTGTTGTAGATAACCATAGTATGGCGAAACCGAACGATCTCGTTCAAGGAACGCTCGACCTTTTAATCCTGAAAACGGTCTCGCTCGAACCGAAGCACGGTTGGGCAATTGCCAAGCGCATTCAACAAATCTCGGGTGAGGTGCTTCAGGTCCAGCAAGGATCCCTCTACCCGGCTTTACATCGGTTGGAACAGCGAACGTGGATCAAGGCCAAATGGAAGGAAACCGAGACGGGAAGGCAAGCCAAATTTTATTCGTTGACCGCCGCGGGACGCGCACAGCTTGAGAAGGAAGCGGAGAATTGGAGTCGCTTGTCCGCAGCAATCAACCTAGTAGTAGAAACGACGTAGGAGTGAGATGTCATGTTGTTGGTTCAGCGATTCTGGCTCAGGTTGCAGACTTTGTTCGGTCGCAATCGAAGCGCCGAACGATTAGATCATGAGATTCAATTTCATCTCGAACAACAAATAGCCGAAAACACCGCCACAGGTATGAGCCCTGAAGATGCTCGCCACGCCGCCATGCGAGCCTTCGGGAATCCCACCGTACTCAAGGAAGAGACGCGGGATACATGGGGCTGGCGCTGGCTCGAAAACCTGTACGAGGACTTGCGGTACGGGCTGCGCATGCTGCGCAAGAGTCCCGGTTTCACAGCTACGGCTGTTCTTTCGTTGGCACTGGGCATCGGCGCGAACACGGCCATCTTCAGCTTGATGGACGCGCTGATGCTGCGCTGGCTGCCTGTGCGAGACCCGCAAAATCTGGTCCTGCTGCATATACGGTCGGACTTTAGTTTTTCGTACCCGATGGTTCGCGCCCTGGCGGGGCAGGGGGATATTTTTGACGGAGTGGCGGGCTTTAGCGGTTGGGTTTTCAATGCAGATTCCCGAGGATCGATCGTTGCAGTGCAGGGGGCCGTAGCTACGGGAGGCTATTACGAGACACTCGGTCTGAATCCGACGGTGGGCCGTCTCCTGACGCAAGAAGATGATCAACCAGGCGCGCATCTCGTAGCGGTGATCAGTTACGGGTATTGGGAACGACAGTTTGCCCGGGATACGGGAGTCGTTGGACACGCTTTCCGGTTAAACGGCGTTCTTGTCGAGATCGTTGGGGTGAGTCCGCGGGGCTTCGAAGGCGCAAACGTAGGATCCATAGCAGATATCACCATGGCAGTAGCCGCAGTGCCGCGCGTAGATCCCAGCAGCGCATCGCTGGTCGGCGCCGGCAATTTCTGGCTGCGCGTATTGGCAAGGCCGAAGGCGGGTGTTTCGTTTCCTGAAGTCAAGGCTCGCCTGGCCAGCCTGTGGCCCGCAATAGCGGAGCGAACGATACCTGCGGATTGGCCGGCGGATCGAAGAAAGGCCTTGGCGGACGCAACGTTCGAGTTTGCTGCCGGAGGCACGGGCTATACGCGGCTTCGCGAAATGTTTTGGAAACCGCTGTTGGTGTTAATGGTCGTCGTGGCCTTGGTGTTGTTGATCGCCTGCGCGAATGTGGCGAACCTATTGCTAGCGCGGGCGACGGCGCGACAGAGGGAAATCGCAGTGCGTCTCGCCATCGGAGCAGGGCGAGGCCGCATCCTGCGCCAGCTCCTGACCGAAAGCGCGCTGCTGTCTTTGATCGGAGCGGCGTTCGGAATTGGGCTAGCCTGGCTTTCCAGCCGTTTTCTAGTGGCCATTCTTTCTAGCGGACCGATGCAAGTGGTCTTTGATTTGACGCCGAACGGGCACGTCATTGGATTCACAAGCGGCGTTGCGATAGCGACGGGCATTTTGTTCGGTCTTGCCCCGGCTTTCCAGGCGACGGCGGCTGGACCATCACCTGTGCTGAAAGAAAATGCTGGGATGAGCACCTCCCGGTCGAAGCTGCTTTCGTCGCTGGTAACCACGCAAGTAGCACTCTCGTTGCTGTTGATAATCGGAGCGGGCCTTTTTGTACGGACTCTGCAGAATCTCAAGAATCTAGATCCGGGATTCAAGCGTGAGGGCGTTTTGCTCGTAAACCTGGAGGGTCGCCGCATAGGTGTTCCTAAGGACCTGCTGGATGCAGTTCAGAGCGTGCCCGGCGTTATATCGGCGAGCGTTTCTACACACACACCACTCAATGGTTCGACCTGGAGCGAACCGGCAGTCCCTAAAGGGCAAGTAATACCGGAGAACGATAACGCGTATTTCATCGGAGCTGGACCCGGTTTTTTCGAAACCCTGCAAACGCCACTTCTCTCGGGACGGGAGTTTACGGAACGCGACTCGGCCAACGATCCGGCGGTCGCAGTGATAAACGAGGCGTACGCGCGGCACTATTTTCCCAACCGGAACCCCGTCGGGCAGCAACTCTCCGCATTCGTGCGGGGCGAGCGGGAAGACTTGGAGATCGTTGGGCTGGTTAGCAATTCGAAATTGGGCGGCTTGCGAGCGGTGCCTCCACCCACGGTTTACGTGTCCTACTTTCAGCTCACAGGCAACTTCCCGACGACGCTCGATATTCGTGCGAGCGGCTCCCTCCCTCAAGTCGCCGCGGCGATTCGGAAGGAGCTACAAGCAAAGCTGCCCGACGCGCCGGTTGAGGTTCGTGCGCTTTCCGAACAAGTGAACGCTGCCATGGTGCAAGAGCGCATGATGGCGACTCTCGCGAGCGGATTCGGGGCACTGGCGCTCATGCTCGCTTGTTTAGGATTGTACGGTTTGCTCGATTACACCGTAACTCGGCGAACCAAAGAAATGGGAATCCGCATGGCGCTCGGTGCGAGACCCGGCCGGCTGATCAGAATGGTGGTCCGAGGCGCGGTCCAGTTGGTCGTGCTGGGAATCGCGCTAGGGCTCCCAGCTGCGTGGGCGACATCTCAATGGGTGAAGTCAATGCTCTTCGGCTTGACACCGGGGGATCCTGCCACAATCGCCGGTTCCGCCTTATTGCTGGCAATCGCGGCGCTACTAGCGGCTTACGTTCCTGCGCGGCGGGCAGCGAACGTGGATCCCATGGTGGCGTTGAGGTACGAGTGATTCACCAAACGACCCCGGAGTGAATTGTCATGACGTGGGCTCGGCAATTATGGTTGCGGTTGCAGACTTTGTTCCTTCGCGAGGTCATCTCAAAGCGATTGGATGACGAGATGCAGTTTCATCTCGAACAGCAGATTGCCGAGAACATCGCCGCAGGCATGAGGCGCGAAGAGGCTCGCTACGCCGCCCGCAAGGCCTTCGGCAACGTGACTTGGGTTAAAGAGGAGGTGCGTGTCATGTGGGGCTGGACGCTTTGGGAAACCATCTTCCGGGAACTGCGCTACGCCGTGCGAACTCTGCGGAAAAGTCCGGGGTTCGCCGCGACCGCATTTCTAACTTTGGCTCTGGGCATCGGTGCGAGCACGGCGGTCTTCACGGTCGTGGATTCGGTGCTTCTGAAACCGCTCGCCTTTCACGAGAGTGGTCGTCTGGTCGCTTGCTGGGAACGTGTCCGATTTCTAGGGGATGATGCCACCGGCCCCAATCCCCGGCACGTCGAGGTCTGGCGCCAGCGCGCCACCGCTTTCAGCGGTTTGACTTACCTGCAGAACGCTGCTATGGGACTCACACTGGGCGCCGAACATCCTCGCCTCACGAGCGCCGTTGTCACCATGCCGAACCTCTTTGACATACTCCAGGCGCATGCGCTCCTTGGCCGGACGTTTGTCCCGGAGGATGGTGTCCAGGGCCATGACAACGTTGCGGTTCTGACTTACCCGCTGTGGCAGGACCTGTTTCATGGCGATCCCAGCGCAGTCGGCGCTACCATCCGCCTCGGTGACGTTTCGCGCCAAGTGGTGGGCGTGCTGCCCGCCAACTTCCACTTCCCCAGTGGAAGCGTCTTGCGCTCGTTCCGGCGCGCCGACCAGAGCGTGAGCGTCGCGCCCCATCCGGCCATCTTTATCCCCGCCGCGCTGGATATCACGAAATTCCCATGGAACGGAAATTACGGCAACTGGATCACACTCGGGAGACTGAATCCGGGCGTCACACTGGCACAGGCTTCGGCCCAGCTCGACACGATCCAAGCGCAAATCCTCGGCGACCCGGCTTGGCTCGCCGACCGCCGCGCCGGCGCGCTGGGCGCCTGGGTGCAGCCGATGCAGGAAGCTCTCGTGGGTGATTCCCGGACCGCTCTGTGGCTCCTAATGGCCGCCGTTCTGGGCCTGATGCTTATCGCCTGCCTGAACCTGGCCAACGCGCAACTCGGACGCGCGATGACGCGCAGCCGCGAATCTGCCGTGCGCACTGCACTGGGAGCCGCCAAGTGGCGCTTGATGTGGAGTGCGCTGGCCGAAAACTTAGTGCTGGCAGCGCTCGGCGGCGCGACCGGCATTTTGCTGGCTAAAGCCGCCTTGGATCTGTTCATGCGCGATACGCCCGTCGGACTGCCGCGCCTCTCGGAAATTCATCTGAATCTCGACCTGCTGCTGTTCTCGATTCTGCTCACCTTTGCCGCAAGCCTTCTCTCCGCCTTGTTGCCCGCAGTTCGGCTCCTCGCCGCCGATCCGCAAGCATCGCTCCAGCAATCGAGCAGCCGCTCGTTCGGAAGCCGCCATGGTAACCGGCTACGGCGATGGCTCATCGGATTGCAGGTTGCGGGTTGCACCGCACTGCTACTCGTGACCGGTCTGTTCTCGAAGAGCCTGCTCCATCTGCTCGCCGAGGAGAAAGGTTTCGATACCGGCCAGGTGGCGGTGGCCGAGGTCCGGCTCACGCCACAAAGTTACGGTACAGACCAGAGCCGGGTTAATTTCGACGAGGCCGTCCTCTCCAATCTGCGCTCAATTCCCGGCGTTGAAGCCGCCGCCATGGTGAGCGCCATGCCGCTCGGGGGCGAGTCGTGGATCGAATCTGTTCAGCGCGTGGACAAGCCGGACCTGGAATCGCCGTTGATCAACTTTCGCTGGGTGAGCCCCGGATATTTCGAGACCACTCGACAGCGGCTTGTGGCCGGCCGCTTCTTCGAAGAACGCGACCGCAATCTAAGCAACGTGGTGATTTCCGAAGGCGAGGCCAATGCGCTTTGGGGAAACGAGGACCCGATAGGCGGGCAGGTCAGTATCGAAGGCCGCATCTTTACCGTGATCGGAGTCGTGGCCGATTCGCGCAACACATCGCTCAAGACGCCCCCGGCCCGCATGGCCTATGTCCATTACAAAGACCGCCCGCCTTTTCCCACGTACTTTGTGGTTCGCGCTCCGAACGCCGGCGGGCTAGTCTCGGCCGTGCGCCAGGCGATCTGGAAGTACGATCCGGAAGTCACCATCGCCCGCGTCAAAACGCTGGGCGCGCAATTGACGGATTCGCTGGCCACCGAGCGCTTCGAAACCCTGCTGCTGATCTCCTTCGGAGCCGCTGCCCTGCTGCTGGCTATGCTCGGCATCTACGGCGTCCTGAGTTATTCAGTGGTCACACGCAAGCAGGAAATCGGTATGCGCATGGCACTTGGGGCCACTCGCGCGAAGGTTTATGCGCTCACCTTCGCCGAAGCAGGCACGCCTGTATTTGCCGGCGTTATCACAGGGCTTGTGGCCAGCCTGCTGGCCAGTCGGGCGATCCAAAACCTGCTCTATGGGACCCGGGCAGTCGATCCACCGGTCATCCTGATGGTGACTGGGCTGTTCCTACTTTCGGCCGCTGCAGCCGCGTTCCTACCTGCGCGGCGCGCCGCTTCGGTCGAGCCCATGGAAGCCCTGCGGTCGGAATAGGATCTCAGCGACAATCGATACGTGCTGTAGAGCTGTACAGCCAGCCCAGTTGTGGGGCAGAAAGCCACGCGACTGATTCGGTGCGCAGCGCTTGCGCTGGTGAGATCGAGCTCGCCCGCAAACCGGGAACCGCCGTGGCATCAAGCCGAAAAGCCCAAGTACAACTGCCGCTGTTGCGAACATTTGTCGGATCGAAGGGGTTGAGTCCACAAAGCTGACTGCGCAAGACAGAACCGGTGGCAAGGGACAGTGGGGTGCCTAACACGAGTCCAAACGCGATGAGCAGGAATGCGCCTTGTAACACAGGCCGGATAACGGGTTACGTTCTCTCGTCGTCAGGATACTTTCGGCACATTATTTGAGAGCAGCCGAGGAAAGTATCGATCTTGATTGGAGTTCGAGCGACGGAGTAAAGAGACTTCGCTGTCTACGGTCCCGCCTTGTGGTAGCATTTCGACACCTGTAGGAGATAGACGAACAAAAGGCGTCGTTCAACAGCCGGAACACGAATTCTGGAGCAGCACAGAAAACCGGGAACCACCTCCGTCCGGGAGCAGAGCGCGATGCGCGGCGAACCGCAAGAAGCGGTAAGGATTGCGCGATCGCAGTCAATGCCTTCCAAAACTGTGTCGAGAATTGTTGAAACGTCGCGGGCCGAAACCGCTGTGAATGTGTATGCAGCAGTGTTGGTTGGCATCGCGATGTCTGTGGCCACCGACAAGCTATTCGTGGCATTGAGTCAAATCATCGCAAGCGCGCGTGCGGGTGATCCGTTTATTTCCGCTAACGCTCGCAGACTACAAACGATTGGCTGGGCCCTTTTTGCACTCCAGTTGATCGACATCCCTTCTGCACTGCTCGAAAGATTTTTCCCAAGCCTGGGTTCAGGGGCACCGACTTTCCTTTCTCTCCCGGAGGGTGATTAGCGGTGCTTATGGTTTTTGCGCTTAGTCGCGTGTTCGCGGTCGGGTCTGCCATGCGTGATGAGTTAGAAGGAACAGTTTAAGCGATGCCCATTGTAGTCAAACTGGACGAAGTGTCACCGAGCTATCGGAGGCGGTCGATATCACTCTCGCTAACCTATCAATCCTTAAGACCGGAAAGGCGAGGGCGGTCCGCTTCTCGACACTGGAAGCGATTTGCAAAACGCTCGATTGTCAGCCCGGCGATATCCTTGCCCTGAGCGATGATAGCGAAGACTAAGAGCTAAACAGTATCCAGTATTCCAAAAAAGCCGTAGTCCCCGTTAAAGGACCGCCATGAATAGCAGGAAAATCGTTATCCGCGTAGTGCAGGTTCTCATCGGCCTGCCCATCGTGTTGGTCTTGATCGTCTACGGGTCTTTCTACGCCGTCTTCTACTTCCCGAATCGGAGCGGCGCCATCACGGGTACTATCGTTTCCTCCGGCCAGAAGCGGGAGTACCTGCTGTACGTCCCAAAGAGCTACGACCCCACGAAGCCGACGCCGCTTGTCCTTAACCTACACACCGCGATGTCGTGGCCGACGTCTTCAATGAACATCAGCCAATGGAACCTGGTGGCTGACGAGCAGGGGTTCATAGTCGTCTATCCCGAGGGTACGGGTCGAGGTCCCAAGTCCTGGGAAATGACAGGAAGTGAAACGCCCTCACGTATGCCGGATGTCATTTTCATCTCGGAGTTGATCGACAAGCTGGAGGCGTCCTACAACATCGACAAGACGCGGATCTACGCCAACGGGATGTCTAACGGCGGAGGCATGGCGTTCGTGCTGTCTTGCACACTGTCCGATCGAATCGCGGCGGTGGGGATGGTTTCGGCTGGGCTATACCCAGAGTGGAACTGGTGCACAGACCACCGACCGGTGCCGGTGATTGCGCTTCATGGAACCGCCGATCCTATCTGTCCGTACAACGGCGGCAAGTCAAAGTTCGGCGACGACATATTTCCGAGTGTTCAAGGCTTCATGGCGAACTGGTCTCGGCGAAACCGGTGCGGACCGAATCCGAGCGAATCTGTGGTCGCTCCTGATGTCACGCGCCTCCAATACACGGATTGCGCTGACGACGCGGGCGTGGTGCTCTACACAGTCAAGGGAGGAGGCCATCAGTGGCCTGGCGGCAAGCAGGTCCGGGCGGGATGGATGGTCGGGCCGTATAGCCGCAGCGTCGACGCGACTCGGCAAATGTGGGCGTTCTTTCGTGAGCATCAACTTACGAGGAAATCATCAGCGCCGGTTTTGAACGAAAAGGAAATTCCGGAATGAACACGAGGGTGATCACAGATCGGGGCATGCAAGCTCGGCCGCAACTTTACGCCAGAATCGCCGGTGGCTTGTACTTGATCGTCATCGTCGGTGGCATATTCGCGGAGGTCTTCGTTCGCG
>Ga0210406_10004073_pt1 | contig 15831 bp, 14 predicted proteins | sample IncBWC30MmetaG_FD_155454 | JGI IMG/M metagenome (GOLD analysis project Ga0210406, IMG submission 155454) | Forest soil microbial communities from Barre Woods Harvard Forest LTER site, Petersham, Massachusetts, United States - Inc-BW-C-30-M | ecosystem: Environmental > Terrestrial > Soil >... | reverse complement strand
CGCGCGTTCCACCATCCCTATCCAGCGGTTCACTGTACCTCGAGCTACTCCGAAAACTCGAGCCACTTCCGTTTGCGAAAGACCCTTCTGAACTGCTTCAACGACTCGCCGACGAAGATCTTCTTGAGCCTCGGCCGACAGTGAGCGAGCATCTTGCGTTTCCATGCCCAACACACTAACACATTATTTCCTAGCTGTCATCTATATTATGCTCCGATTAGTAACTGCTTTATTTGGAGCCCTCAGTTATCCGAGACTTTGCTCGTATCAAAGGACCTCTTTTGATACGGCTCTTTTCTGTGCGACACGAGATCGAAGAATCAAACAGATACACTGCCTCTCAGCAGCACCCTTTGATACTGCAAGGAAGCTCCAAAAGGGTGGTAGAGAGGCGTCCAATCCTCAGACTCGGGTGACGATTCGGCGGAAGGACGATGCGACTAGAGAGGCAAGTGGTGTGTGCGGGCCCAACTTCTCAGAACGGGACTTCGGGGGAGTTAGCGAGACAGCAGTCGCCTCCATAGGCGTATAAGCAGTGACCATGTAGAAGGAGACGGTGGTCATCGTGCCTCTATATCTCGAAAGAGTTCAACCGCGTCGCTCTGACCAAAATCCTCCGGCTCGTACAACTGGCGTACTCCATAGGACGACTTCTTCGGAGTCAGTATCCCTTCTCTCGACGATCCCGCCGAGCTCCACTCTATCGGCCCGCCTCTTTAGGTCTTTTCTCGCAGAAATGTCTGAAACGATTTTCGCCTCTGGCTCACTATTCAACAGAGGATAGATAAACACAGCTTCTGTAAGTCGACAGCGACAGTCTTGGAGTCCTTGCGTATTTAAGGTTCGTGAGAACTTCTGCTATCTAAATTCAGGTACCCGTCCAAGCGATGCTTTGGGCGGCAACCAAATCAGGCGCGTATGGCGTCACGCGTTTCGTTGAGCTGGCAAGCGCTGTGGCAGTGTATGGATTGCGTTTGGGGGCGAATGCGATTCTTATCTCAAGCAGTGCGCCCAGTCGAAAAAGAAATAGTGTGCTGGGACCCCTTGGTGGGTATAGTGTGGGCCGATGGGAGCTACAACTGAACTTCGGGTTAAGGGCTAGTTGAGTAGGCTTAAGTATGGAGAGTCCCGCGCAACTGAATTTTAAGGCCTTGGCGCGTAGTGTGCAAAGCGGAAAGTGCATTTTAGTGCTGGGCCGTGGAGCCAGCACTAGTGTAAACACAGGGGGCCTCGAGACTCCGATTCACCTGATGTTGGCAAGGCAGCTATGGGAGCGGCTGGGTGAAAGAAACGAGGATATTGACCCGGACGACCTGCGCAACGTGAGCCAGGTTTTGTATGACGAGACGGGGGAACAGACGGACCTGCAATTTCAAGTGGGTGAATTCTACAAGCAGTTCGCGGAGACCACGACTGAACTGCATCGGAATATCGCTGCGCTTCCATTTCAGCTATGCCTGACGACGAGTTCGGACGATTTTCTCTTCAACGCATTCAAAGAAGCGGGCAAGAAGCCAGTTAGGGAATACTATGACTTCCGAACTTCACGAGACGCCCAGATCAACGCGCCGACCGTCGAGAGTCCGCTCGTCTACCATCTTTACGGATATCGAGAACCACCGGAATCGCAAGTTATCACCGAGAGCGATCTGATCGACTTTCTGACGAGAGTAGTAAAGAACGATCCGCCGCTGCCCTCCTACATCAGAGCGACGCTAAGCAAGAAAGAGTCGGCGTGCTTGTTTATCGACCTGGAGTTCAGGCAATGGTATTTGCGTGTGCTGATGCATGTGCTGGGATATCAGGATCAACACGTGAACAGGTCGTGGGCGGTGGAGGGCTCAGACTTTTTCGCAAAGTCAAAGCAGCATCAATCGATCGCCTATTTCTCATCGCGCAAGACGATTAACTTTCACAACGAATCGCTGAATGAGTTTGTAAAGCGATTGTGCACGGCTTACCAGGAGATGGCGGGGAAAGAAACGCCGCGCTCGACGGAGAAGCCGGGGCGTGACGCGCCGATGGCCTTTCTCTCTTACGCGAGCGAAGACCGCACGCTAGTGGACGATTTGCACGCGAAACTGGAAAACGCCGGCATCCGTGTATGGCAGGACAGCGATGCCCTGAGGGGCGGCGACAACTGGGAAACTCGACTGACTCATGTGATTGGCAGGCTTGCCGATTACGTGATCGTTGTGCAGACGCCGAACATGGTGAGTCGGATTAAGGGTGTGTTCAACACCGAAATCGATGAAGCGTTGAAAATGCAGAGGAATATGCCGCGGTTTCGGTTTGTTATTCCGGTACACACGGCGGAAAACTGCCTGATGCTGCAATTCGAGCAAGAGAAGCTGCACACAGTCCCGGTGAGGACTTCGGAGGACGTCGTCCGGCTCACCACGACGATACTGGACGACTGGAAGGCCCGAACGGACCTCCATGCAGCAGCGGCACGAGCCGGATAGGTGCAACGTGGCCGGCGCGAAATATCGATACCCGGGTCCGCAGGAGTTCGAAGACACTTTGGCGGACAACCGTCGATTCTTCGGCCGGATGCGTGAAATCTCGACAGTCGCCGAGCGGATCGTCGCCTCGCGTTTGCTGGTCGTCTATGGCGGCTCGGGACTAGGCAAGTCATCGCTGTTGAAGGCTGGCGTCTTTCCGAAACTGCGCGCGGAGAATCTTCTTCCGGTTCGTGTGCGGCTGAATAAGCCCAGCGGAAGCGTTTGCGAACTCCTTAAGGATGCCTGCGCGGAGACGGCGCGCGATAGTGGGCACGAATTTGAAATTGACTACACGCAGGGCAAAGGTCAAACCGCTTGGGAATTTTTCGGGACCGTGATGTTCTGGCACGGCGAAAGGTTCGTTCCACCGATTCTGGTTTTCGATCAGTTCGAAGAAATCTTCACGCTGGCCGATGCTGCCTGGCGGAAGGAGTTTGGGCGCGAGGTCGGACCGCTCGCGTCGGGGAACCCACCTGCGGCGGTTCGTGAAAGGCTGCGAAGCCGTGAACTGGGATTGAGCGATCAAGCTCCAAACGTCAAGCTAGTGTTTTGCCTTCGCGAAGAATACTATGGCTCGCTGCAGGATCTGAGTCCTCAATTCCCAGGACTTTTTCAGGATCGTTTCCGGCTGCGGGCGCTGGATGCGAAGCAGGCCGAGTTGGCGATTGTCGAGCCTGCGCGCCTCGAAAGCGGCCAGTCCACAGAGGAAAACTTCATCACGCCCATTTTCGAATACGATAGCTCCGCGATTGAGAGCATGCTCGACTTTCTGCGGGATAGGTATCAAACCATTGAGCCTGTTCCGCTGCAGCTCCTCTGCCAGTACGTCGAGCAGGTGATCGTCGAGGGCAAGCGAAAGGCTGGGGTGCGGACGCCGATTGTGATAACGGCAGGTGATCTGGGCGGCAAAAACGCTATGAACAAGGTGATCGGGCGATTTTATAAAGACTCGATCGATGGTCTACCCGCCGCCGAGCGCCGCCGTGCGCGCGAGCTTTGCGACACCGGGCTGCTCGCCGCCACCGGCAATCGTTTGCTGCTTGAGAGGAATCAAATTGTCAAAGACTACAAAGTGAGCGACGCCACGCTGCGCTACCTGACGGACAAGCGGCGCATTCTGCGCGAGGAACCACGCCTGGAGAGTACGTTTTATGAAATCAGCCACGATACGATAGCGCGGTCGATTTTCGAATCGCGAAAGTGGCGGCTGCCGAAGCAATGGCGACGCGCGGCAGTGGTTTCGGTTGGTTTCATGATCGTTTTGCTCGCGATTGCCGCTTGGGCGGTGGTCCAACGCAATAAGGCGGATGTGGCGCGTAGCAACGCCGACGAGGCTACTAAAACCGCTCGCACCTTGGCAATACAGGCCAAGAACTCCGAAAGGAAAGCGAATCAATCGCTCACCGAAGCTGAGGGAATGGTTGCCTTCCTGATGGGTGAAGACTTTCTAGCCAAGCTCCGCCCCATGGGCAGGCTCAACGTTTTTGAGGATGTGCAAACAGCGGTGCCCTGCAAGGCACCCGAGAAAGGCGTGGAATACAGTGACGTAGGATTGAAAAACCTCGGACTCGCTTGCCTTAACGAAGGGGACATCGACTATGCCCAATTCCGCTTGCGTGATGCAAATGAGCGTTATGAAACCGCGCGCCTACATTTCGCCGAGTTAGCGCGGCGGACAAACGATGGCAGCGACGAGAATCTAGCCGAAGCGTTGTTCAAGGTAGCGCGAGTTGCCGAGGACCAGTTGGACCTAGACCGGTCGCTCGATTTGACGCGCCAATCCCTGAAGTTGCAGGAGCGGTTGGTGGCGGGCAGGTCGAGCGACGAAAAACTGCTACGCGACCTGGCCAACAGCTATTTGTACGTTGGCAGCATTCGCGAAAAACAGGGATATCTGCGAGAAGCGCTTGCGAACTTCGAGAGGGTGATCGCTCTTAGCCGGGAGAAGGATAGCGCGGAGTGGCTCTATATTCGGCAGGACGGCCTGGCTGGGGAGAGCGAGATTCTAGCGCAGCAAGGATATCCCGCGCGTTCGGAAGAATCCGCAAAGAAAGCATACGAGTGCGCCAAGGAAGCGGTGGCGAAGGGCCCGTTTGCGCCGGAGGCAAAGTACCGGCTGGGGCTGGCGCTCTCACAGCTGCCGGAATCATCAAATCGGAAGCCTGGAGACCTGTTGAGGGAATACCAGGAAGTATTCGAAGATGTTGCCAGCGCGGCGGCGTGGGACTCTGAGAATAAGGTATGGGCGCGTGATCTGGCAGCCACGCATATTCTGCTGGGTGAAGCTTTGGTCGCCGACAGAGAGTGGGACAAGGCCGCCGAGCAATACAGGACAGCAATCCCCATGGTCGAAAGGCTGCTGGAACTAGATCCGACAAACCGGCAGCTCAAAGTCAGTCTTTTGGTGTGGGTGCACGAAAGTTTAGGTGCTGCGTATGAGGAGCAGGATCCGGCGACGCTTGGGAAGTTCCTGGCTGTTATGAAACCCGGACCCGTGACTGGCGAAAGGGAAACCGGATCAAGCAAGCCGGCGCCGCTTCAACCGGAGTCGAAATCCAAAGATGCGCTGGGCGAACTTCTTATCGCACAACAACTATTGAAGCCGCTCCAAGAGTATGCCCCAGGGGACGTAGAAATCCGGCACAGGGCGGCGATCCTGGCAGTCCGGGCGGCTCGATTGCAACGCTCGGAGAATCGGACAGGCGAGGCCATCAAAACCTGTGATCGCGCGTTGCGTGAATTGGTGGCCCACGATCTGACCGATAGCTACTACTGGGAGTACAAGCACCAGCTCGAGGCCGAGCGGGGCGAGGCGCTGAATAACAAAGGCGAGGAGGGGAAAGCAGGCGACGCATTTCAGGCTGCTGCGGCGAGTATCGACTGGCTGCTTGCGCACTTTCCGCCGAACTCCAACGAATGGAATGACAAATTTCTATTGTTTTACGACCATATCGCGCCGTTCCGTCGATCTAAAAAGGACATGACGGGCGAGCTGGCGGGCTACCAGGAAGCACTAGGGGCGGTAGAAAAGGCCGTGCTCTTCGAACCGCAGAATGCAATCCTGCAATACAATCTGGCGCTCGCGGGCTTGCGGGTTGGCGACTCTTTCCGCGACTCCGCACAATTCCCTCAAGCACAAGAGCACTACGCCGCTTCGGAGAAAGCGTTGCGGAACGCGATTCAATTGAACGAGAGCGCCGACTACCAGAATGGCCTGTTTCTGTTGTTCTACGATCACGTCGCGGCGCTTCGCAAACAGCAGAAGGACGATGCCGCGGTTCGCAAAGCTTACCAGGATGCGCTAGCGGCCATCATGAAAGCGGTTGAACCCGACCCGACGAAGCCCGTTTATCAAAGCAACCTGGCCTACGCGCAGCAAGCGGTTGGCGACTCTTTCCGCGACTCCGGACAATTTCCTCAAGCACAAGAGCACTACGCCGCTTCGGAGAAAGCGTTGCGGAAAGCGATTCAATTTAACGAGAGCGCCGACTACCAGAATGGCCTGTTTCTATTGTTCTACTATCACGTCGCGGAACTCCACGAGAAACAGAAAAACGACGCTGCAGTATTGAAGGCCTATCAGGATGCTAGCGACGCCGAACGCAAAGCGGTGGCGCTGGCGCCCAAAGTCTTCGATTACCGGCAAAACTCGTCGCTGGTCCTTTGGGAAGTCGGCAAGCGCCAAAGCGATAAGCGCGAGGCGCTTGAAACATTCCGATTGGCGGTTAGAAGTCTGCACGAGGGTATGTCTCTATTGCCCGAGGGTGAGGCCAGCTCCGTTAACCGAGCATCTGCCCAAACCGGCTTATATGTCATCCTGCACGACCATATCGCGCCCATCCTGCACGATCTAAATGACACTTCTGGGGAATTCAGCGCGCTAAGCGAAGCACTGGCATCTGCCCGGGCTGCTGCTTCGCTCGAAAAAGATAATGCGGCTTATCAAGCAGACCTTGGCCATGCGCATCTCGGAATCGGCGATTTCCTCTGGCAGCAGAGCACTGGCAAGACTGGGGCGCTCGAATCCTATGCTCGTGCCGAACAGGCGTTTCGCGAGGCGGTCCGGCTCGAACCGGCTGAAGCATGGCATTGGCACTACCTGGCAGTTGCGTGCAAGAGCCAGGGACTAGTTCAGGAAGACAAAGGTGAATCCCTGGCCGCAAGAACCAGCTATCGGAATGCGATGAACGCGATCGAGCAAGCCGGAAAGCTCAATTCGGAGGCTTACAGCAATCAATTTCACGACGATGTCTTAAAGAAATTAGGGCCAGACAAGTAACCGCGCTTGCGTCACTCCAATAATAGGGTTCGCGCCAGTCCGGAATTGTTCGTTGTGTTGTAAAAGCTACAAACTCGATTGGGAATTCGGTCGTTCGGACATACATGCCGGAAAAATCGTTCGGTACGATTCTTGTCGGCATCGGGTTCGCCAGTTATCTTCTGCCGATATTAAGACCCGAAGTGGAGGTTACCCTTCACACAAAGACGAGTCTCACGTGGAATATATACGACCAAATGAGCAAGCTAGCGTCGAGTCTCCTGTTGCCCGCCGTCCCGCCGAGGATACGTAGGATACGCCTGAATAAACCGACCAAAGTCGTCACTGGCCAGAAACGGCGTTCGGGGACATCGTGCCGACGGTCGCCGGAAATTAGCGGTCTAACAATTAAACGGATGATGGCCTTCGCTGGCCGCACTTTGGCGTATCCCAATACATCTCTGAACGGTGCCCAAGGAGGTACCAAATCTCTTGGCTAGAGTCCGAAGACTTGTTTTTTCATTGGCATAGCAGCCCGCGATGGCAGTCCGTGTCTCCAACGATAGCTGAGTGCGTGGAGGTCGGCCGATGCGTTTTCCCTTCGCGCGAGCTACTTCTAGACCAGCCCGCACCCGGAGGGAGATGCGAACACGCTCCTGCTTGGCGACGGTGGCAATAATGGCAATTACCGCGTCTTTGAAAATCCCACAGGAATCGAAATACTGTTCGGTGAAGCTCCGATAACCAACCCCGTAGGAAGTCAGCCGACTTAGGTGTTGAAGAGTTTCCAGCACACCTTCTCGAGAAAGACGATCCAGTGCCCAAAACAAGAGCACGTCAAACGTGCGCTGACTGGCATCTTTGAACATTGCTTGAAACGCAGTCCGGTCGTCAGTCGAGCCTGTCTCGTGGTCTACAAATTCACGATAGACCGACCATCCTTGCGAGGACGAAAATTCTCGCAACTGGCGCAATTGGTTTTCAACTTCCTGCCCTTTGTCCTTGGTGCTGACTCTCGCATAGATTGCCACGCGGGTATTCTGGGGGGTTAGACTCTGTCTAGCCACGTTGCACCTCCAATGTGCAATTAGGTTAGGGGCGTGTCGGTGTTATCAGCACCGGCGCGTCCCGCTTACTTCTATTTCTTCTTCGTTCTCTGCTGTAGGTAAAGATCAATCGCACGTCTGATTGATTCCGAGACTGGCACCCCAATTTCCTTTTGAATGGCGCGCAGTTTGGTTAACTGCTCGGCCTTTAACCAGAATGCGACTTTCTGCAGCATAGCGACTTCATACCATAAGTATAGACAAAGGGTCAAGAGAGGAGACTTATAGTTATTGTGCCATATGTCTTCCAGGATCGTTACCAGGATACGTTCAATTAGGCCCTGCGGGGCCTTTGTAGCTCCTATTCCCTTCCTCGGAGGATCAAACCTGCATTGCAACTGGATCGGCCTTCTAATAGCCTTTTCCGGACATTCTCTGTCCGTGACCCTAAGGCCAACGCACGAAGTCAAGATGGCCAAAACGGATTGCGACGCCGGCTGGCGGCTGAGAATCAAGGTTGACTGCGGGTTAAGATTGGATTCGTGATACGACCTGCCCTATTCATAGGTCGAGAACTTTCTATTCCGCGAGCTGAACGAGTTGGCTGAGACGCATCCCCAATGCAGAAGCGAGCTCATTGGCAACCTCGATTCCTACGCTAACCTTCCCAAGTTCGATGGAACTTATATAGGTCCTGTGAATTCTTGCCTTCTCCGCAAACTTCTCCTGGGAAAGGCCCAGTTTCTGCCTTTCCTCTCGAATGGTACGACCAAAAGATCGCCGTGAAAATCCGGTTGCTCTGGGCACAGCATACTTCTAGTATTCTTCATACGATCACTCTACAGACGATCGTCTACATGCCGCAGAGCTGTGCCAATGCGAAAGTCGCGTGGACCGATATTCCAAAAGAAGTGAGAGAAACCCTCTTCCGGGTCTGGAATGACGGACGTGAATTACTCTGGGCAGAGAAGTGCTGGGCCTACCTCGACAAGCGCGGACTCACCGCCTATTCCAACGAAGTCGGAAAGGCCCGGGTTTTAGTCCGATTAATGTCTTTGGCAGAGATTTACAGAGAATTCTGTGACCGCGCATGGGAGGAGCAATACGACTGTGAATTGGTAGCCTGGGCAAGCGAACTCGACCTGAATCGCTTCCGCCTCGCCCAATGCGTTGGCCCCACATTTGAGGAGTATACCGTTGATGATGACGATGAACTGTACGGAGCAGCGCTAGTGTCTTTGGCAGAAGAGGCGAGGCGCGAAATTTATGACGTTCTGATTCAGGAGTTCGGTAGCGAGTCTTACTTGTTTGTCTCGCTTTGGAACACAAACGATTTTCAAGGGGACGATGACGCCTATGTGGTGGAAGAAGAGGACGAACCTGATCAACCGGAACGCCTGAGGGCGAAGCGCAGAATTGGTACGGCAGGAGCATACCCTGAAGAAAGCGAGATCAACTGGTTGGAGGGCGCGGAAGCGATCCTTTGAAAACGTGACCCCTGACAAAATGAGCGCTTATGAATGGATAAACCAAGGAATGCCTCGGGTGCGCTGAATCTGCCACGGCTACTCAAAGTCTCCGCGAAGAGTTCCATCGTGTTGTGATCCGCATATCCGCTCCCGGCCTTAATGTCGACTCGCCTGTAATAAAAATCGCCAAACTTGAGCGTATGACGATCCGTCTGCCACAATGCAATAGGAGTAGTGAGCTCCTGTCACAGGATCTTTGGAAATGTTTGCCACGAACGGCCCCGCCAACTGGACCGGCGTGGAAATTCCTACACATGCTGAATCTGAGCCTGCTTTCGGAGTACCACCCGGATAGACTCCACATTTATCAAAGTAGCCTTGAAGTGCATGCTGGATTTGAGACAGGTCGGAAATTCTTTTGGCATCAAGTTGACATTCACGACCGCATCCCGTCGATGCAATAAGCAGGAAAAGAACATATGAAACAGCGACCACGATAAGAGTTATGAATATAGTCCTACGCATGTTGGGATGCGAAACGTAAGCGCGCGTCTTCCCTATGCATTAACTATAAGCGGTGGTCGCACGGGGTCAAATTGTTTGAAAGCAAGCCGAAAAACCTGATCAGCGCGGAGGTACGATAACGACTGAATCCGTACCAAAGATTGCCATCCCTTCAACAGTTTGCCCTTTCAAAACGCCTGCTGTGTCGTCGATTTGGAACCCAGTCAACGACATGTAGAACTGGCAGACAAGATCCATTATCCCATCTCCGTTCACGTCCTGAGAGTTACAGAAAGCTAGACTTTGCTCGTTGCCAGTGTGACCGAAAGTCAAAGAACGCTGATCCACTTGACTTGGCGCTAGAAATCCTGTCTTGGAGATAATTGCCACGGGAATCTTCCCAAGGTTCTGCGGGTTGATGCTGTTCGGAAAGCCACCAGGTTTGATATCGATGATCACTGGTGTCGTAATGCCCGTCTCATCTCGAACATTGATCCCGTTTTTTGCAAAAAGCTCCAGCTCGGGTTGAGTGAATCCGGCGGCTCCAGGCTGTTTGAAACCGTCGAAATACACGAGTGTTCCGGGATCAATTGAACCCGCGGTTGATAAACGGGCATCGACGCCGATCGTTGTTCCCACAATGTGCCACTTGAAGCCGGTTCCCGAGAATGCCAGAACATCTCCTGTCCCGCCCTTAACTCCAACGAGATTCGTTGAGAAGTAAACCGTACAAAAATATCCCTCACCGATACTGATGAGCGGACAAACAGGCGTGTCGCTAAAGGTAATGAGGCTATTATCTGTCTTCCAGAAATCTACTTGTGTAATGCGCAAGTCCGGTTCAGTCGAGCTCGGGTCTGGTAAGGTTCCTTTATCGGTGTACTTCTCGTCCCAGTACCAATCAAGATTGTCCCTGGCGGGGAACCAACATGTAATCGGTGTGGGAGGTGTCGGCAAACATTTGTCTGCGACCATGTAAAGATAGCCACCATGCGGTGGATCAGTGAAAGGAGCGTGCGGCAGAGTGAGTAGAAGACTTCCTTCGGGAAGATACAACAGGCCCTGCGCGCAAAGCGGGCACACATCGAGAAGACTATCGGACAATACCGTCTGTTTCCAATTAAAGTGGTCGTACCCTCCCCGGCACGCGGCTGCGGTCAGGCTGACATTCACACCGACGCTACGACCCGGCTGAAAAGTGGTGCTGATCGTCCCAGGAAATACATCTGGTGGCGCGACGCTGTTTTGCATGATGGCCGCAAAAGAGGAGGCGGAGCAGCCGACCTGCGACCACGTGCCGCCGGAGACTGCGGTGCCATCGTTAAAGAAGGCTTGATAGAAAGCACCATTGTTCGTGCCGTTCAGGCCAACCAGGGTCCCGAACGGAGGGTAGTAAAAGAAATAGAAGTAGCTGCCACCGTGGTTGAAGCAGACATTTATCCCGTATTGCGTGATGTTTCCGTTTGCATCGGTGTTCGCGTTAAAAATGTTGTCGTTGGGACAGGTCAGATTCGTTGCGGTGGTCACGCCATCGGTGAAACTAAACGACAGAGGCGTAAAATTCGATGTGGAACCGGCGAGCTGGCCTACTGGCAGATTTATGTTTGGGGGAAGCGGCTGAGCCAGAGTAATTGAACCTGTTATGTTGCATGTTGGGGGGCAGGTTGTACCGGAAAACTGGTTAAACCGTACGCCCGTGAATGTGTACGTGGTATTGGCTTTAACAATACATGGGAGCAAAAGTGCTATCCCCAGGCAAAATGCAAATTGCAGTCTCGAAGCGCGCATCGGCATCCACCTTTCACGCGTACGGGGACATAGATCGGGAAATATTTTGAAACGGGGCCGACCTGGGTTGGGCCTTGCCTCGCGCGGATTGTAAAAGCGCTTGGAGCGATCGTGTGAGGCTATGTAGGCAAGGGTTTACTTCTTTATGTATGGGTAAGTCCAGGGGAAAGCATTAGCGCGGTAAGTGGGCGTCGCATGACCTTTGCCGCTGCAGGCCACCCGCCAGCAATGCTCGTCTCCGGTGGAGGGTTGCGTCTGCTCGATTCGCAAAGCGGAATCCTCGGCTGCCTCGCCCAGAACGCGCCGTCCGAATCCGCGGAAGAAATTGACCTGACCTCTGGCGACCGTCTGGTTCTTTACACAGACGGGCTCACCGAGGTTTTCAACCAAAGTGACGAAATGTTGGGCGTCGAAGGTTCAAGGTCTGGTCCGTGAATCGGCAAAGCGGGCACTTCCGGAAATGAGGCAAGCAATCCTCGACGGCGTGGAGGCACGGCCCCCTCGCCGACGATTTGTCCCTCGTTATCGTCGAGCTTCGCTAGCCACATTCATCCTGATAATCCTCTGGGCTTTCTGGATCATGCTTCCCGATGTCTCTCGTTGGATTATCCACCGCTCACTGATAATGAAGTCGGATTTACGCAACGGTCGAAATCCTCGATAAAACAAGGTTTTTGGAACGTAAGGCCAGGGCAGTGCTGCCCGAATCTCTGCCCGAACTCGGAAGGCCCTCGGAGATTCTGCTTGTGGCTCATAACCGGGGGTATACAATCGGGTAACTCGGTCATCCTTGCCTGAACGGGAGGGTACATGACAGAGCCCGCGAGTCGCACCCAGATCATCATCGCCATCATCGGACTGGTCGGTGCCTTGGGCACAGCGCTTCTTTACAATTGGAAAACTATTTTCCCTAAGAACCCTGTTGAACGCACTTCTACACCATCGTCCTCGCCTGTTAAGCCTGCGCCAGCCGAGCCGATGCCAGAGACCAACAGCAGCTCGCCGTCAGAACCGAACAAGACTCCTCCATCTCAACCCGACCCTCCTGTTTTACAGCCGCCCCCGGCGCATGCCACTCTCAACAGGGGCACGCTTAAAAACTCGTTGCATACAGGCGCAAAGTTGTATTTCTACGATTTCGAGCACTCCCAGCAGCTTACGGAATGCAGCGGAGACGCTGATTTTTTCATCAAGCCAAACAACCCGAGCAATCCTGATACGACAATAACCGTTACCCCTTGCGGCCTGGCAAAATACGCACCCCACTCCCCGAATCGCCGTCCCTGGCTTGTCCCGGCGAATATGTTCGTCGGTCGAGGACATAAGCCCCGTCCCGTCTACCAGGATCAGTGGATACCGTGCAGGACCGGACGAGGCAATTATTGCCAATTTGTGCTCAAGCTCGAAGCGAACGGCGATTTCATCATTAAATTCGGGGTTTTCGCCGAGCACTGACCATGCGAGCACACTGTTTCAGAATGCTTGGCGTAACCAGCCTAGAAAGTGATCTGCGCATATTCTAAAGTAGTGAAGCTTATGATCTATCCGCTGATGCTGCAGTTAATGTGGGAACTGGCTGCGGTGCCGGTGGCATTAGCAGTGCTTCCCCGCTGAGAACGAACCCTGGCTCAGACAGAGAACATGCGATGCGAAGATGGTCCTGTAATTCTCTCCGCGACTCAGGTCGTTCGAACTCCGCAATGTCACCGTGGAAGATGTCATATTCCATATTTCTGCCACTGGTCGAAAGCGCTTCCCTGACCAATTCTATAAGGTGTTGGCACTGCGGCAGCTTCGATGAGCGAGGTGACAATTCCTTCGTATCGATGACCTGGATGAAGAATGCGTGGGGCGCAATCGGATAGCTCTTTCCTTGATGAATGAAATGTGGGGCCAGCGCGGACACGAACGCCTTTCCACAGAGCGCCATCGGCCGGATGTCACTCTCTTCGATCTCAATAATGACCTTCACCTTGCCGTCCTTCAGCACAATGGCGTCAACTGAGCAGAATCGCGTTGCATACCCGGCTTCGTCTTTGCAGAAGAGCTGAATGTTCTGATCCCCTCCGCAGTCCTTTCCCAGTATGACCTGGCAGCCGGAAAGTTCCGCTCCGAGGATGATCTTGCCAATGATGATATGAAGTGGGTGCATAACCTTTCCGTCCTTTCTATTTCTATCGGATGACCCGATGGAAAATCGGGCCCCTATATATGTAAAGGGGTACTAGTCCCTGTGGAAAACAAACAGGAGGGTGAAAATATCTATAAATTTATGGAGGGGAAATTGCTTGACGAGTTATTCCTCTTTGAATTTCTTTACGAGCGGGCCAAACACCTTGTCAAAAGCTATCGCCCTAATCCTTCATCCGTGCGGCCGTCTTAACGCGTCGTTCAGCGAGTTCCCCCACTGGCTCTCTCCCACTCAAATACATTTGCGAATATTTGTGCTTGTTCGATAGCGTCGTCGACTGCATGGTGTGTGTGTGGATGTCTGGGACGTAAAGATGGGTCAATCCGCGAACGACCCGCTTGTGAAATAGGAATACCTGCCTTTACAGCAACCGCGGTCTTGATATCGAAACAGCGAGAGTATGCGAAAGGGGATCCCTCTGAAGAAAAACGAATGAAATACCAGTACAACCAACTCCAATCAAAGCTAAGTGGATAAGCGACTAATACAGGTTGTGCGGCTCCACAGGTGTCCTTAACCCAGCGGCTGGCTTCCGTCATGGCTCTCTCTGGAGATTCTCCTTCGATGCACAGACGCATTCGGTCAAGTCCATTGACTCGCAAAGCATCGGGCTGAAAGTTCTCAGATATGGGCCGTAGCTCTTTATAAAGCACTTGTTGATAGCTCTGCGGTCGTCGAAAGTGCTTGCCGTCAAACGAACCGGCGTAAACAAGAGCAAATGAGAGCATAGAAAACGGGCCAGGAATCGGTCCATCGGTCTCGACATCTGCGGAGTAATAGGCATCGACCTTATCATTAAGGCCCTGCACTTGATCCGTGAACTCTGAGGTGTCCCGGCCGATGTTGTCGTGTAACGTCCGATCCATGCCGTACTATGCTACCAGCGTCCAGCTAGGAATGACACGTCCATAAGTAGATGAGCGGCTCGAGACGCGCACTACGCGCCAACGGTCAGATGATTCAAAGGCATCAAACGGCTGCTGAAGTCCGTGAAGGAAAGAATCTCAACCGGGAGATTGGCGGCGGCTGCGATGTCGGTGAGACATCTCCTCTGCTCGTCATCGCCAGTGATGTACAGATCGCAATACGGCAGGTAGATTGCGCAGAATAAATCGGTCTTGCCGATACGCTTATTCTTCTTTATCGGCTTTTCTATGATTGACCACTCGAACTGTGCGTGAACCAATCCGAGCATCAACGCGAAGAAGGGTGGGCACTCTCCCGCGAAACCGCGTATCTGTTCTTCCGTGGGACGAATGCCAGCCGCTCTTTCATACAGATTCGCCGCCATGATCCAAAATGCTCCACCCACACCGTCCAGGTGCGTGAGCAGTTCGTTGGCACTCGTGGGTCTCGCGGTTCCTTGCTCAAATACCGCTTCAAAGCGCGTGCGGGTGTCGGCAAAAGTTTTGGTGAACTGCTCCTCTGTTTCCGCAGCGAACTTTCGCTCCTCACTGGATTCGTTCTCCGAAAACTCCCGTCGTGCAATCTCTATTTCGCACTGGGCAAAACGGATGTCCAGAGAGTCCCACTTGACGCCGGAGTTCTTCGCATGTTTCTGAACCAGCTCGGTAAGAATCCAGTTGTGGGCCTCCAAGCACTCTCCGTTTAGCCGCAGAGCATTGAGTACATCAAAGAGCCGATTCCGTCTGACTGGATCAGATGTGGCTAACGGTTCCGCAACACTTGGAAGGGTGAGGCGAGTAAAGTAGCCACTTCGGATTCCTGCGAGCAGGGCTGCGCAGTCGGGGCTGTCCGCGAGAGCGTTCACTCCGCTGGTATCAAAACTCAAACGCTGCAAACCGCTACTCACTGTTCAAATCTCCCCTTCATATTTTAACATTAGGACTCTCAACACACCCACCAACCAGAATGTCGTGGATTGGTACGCCTACGAACTCTCGCAGGCCACCAAAGACCTAACTGACGGAGCAAAGAATATCGAAAGCGTGAGCGATCTTCGCTGACCCACCTCGGGGGTCACTTCAAAACCGGCCAGCTGGGGTCACTTCAAATCCGGCCAATGGAAGGTGCCCGGAACTTTAGATGTTGTACCCGTTCATGCGCTTTC
>Ga0210406_10004072_pt1 | contig 15832 bp, 12 predicted proteins | sample IncBWC30MmetaG_FD_155454 | JGI IMG/M metagenome (GOLD analysis project Ga0210406, IMG submission 155454) | Forest soil microbial communities from Barre Woods Harvard Forest LTER site, Petersham, Massachusetts, United States - Inc-BW-C-30-M | ecosystem: Environmental > Terrestrial > Soil >... | reverse complement strand
AGCGGTCGACCGGCCGGCCGAGCTTGGCGAGATGGCGTCGATACTCATAGAGATCGGCGCGCGACCAGTTGCCGAAGGCATCGCCGTGGATAATCTTCAAGTCCGCGTAAGAGCGCCAGTGATCCGGATACCCGACGCCGATTTTCAGGGCCTTGAGCTTGGCCTTGGCGACCAGCTTGGTTTGTGACGCCATCCAGTCCAGGCGATCGATGCGCGCGTCGAAAGCCGCGAGGAGATTGCGCACCATGGTTTCGGCACGTTTCTTTTGCTCCGGCGAGAAATATTTGGCCACGTAGAGCTTGCCGACCGCATCGCCGAGATTGGCATCGCAGGCGGCCACGGCGCGCTTCCAGCGTGGACTCAATTCCGGCGTGCCCTGCAGCACACCGGTGTAAAAGGCGAAATGCTCATCGACGAATTTTTTGGGCAGGTACGGCGCGGCGTCCTCGAGCGCGTGATACTTCAAATAGTCCTTCCAGGTCTCGAGCGATTCGGTGGCGATGAGCTTGGATAGACCGATGAGGGCGCTCGGCTGCCAGACAATGAATTCGTTCTGCCCCCCTAAGCCCGCGGCGGAGAAGAAGGCGCGCCAATCCAGGTCCGGCGCCTCGGCATAAAATTGCGCGCGGCTCCAGTGATTGTTGCCCGCCGTAACCTGCTCGGAAGCCGCGCGCGTCCAGTGAACCTCCGCCATGCGACGTTCGAGCTCGAAGATTTTTGCGGCGCGCCCCGTGGCGCCGTCGATCCCGGCGAGGTTGAGCACGGCAGCGATGTGAGCCTGGTATTGCGGCCGGATCGTGGCCATGGCGGACGAGGTGCCCAAGTAGTATTCCCGGTCCGGCATGCCCAAGCCGCCCTGCACCAGGAACGGCAGGTAGTGCTTGGGATCATTCAGATCCTGCGCCACCCACAGCCCAAAAAAATGCGGCGTATGCAGGTTGGTGGAATTCAAGATGTCGACGTCCGCGCGCAGGGTTTCGCCCAGGGCGGCCGCCAGTTCATTGCGGCTGAAGATACCGTCGATGCGCTCGAGCGCCGGCTGCATGACCTTCAGTCCCTTGGATTCGATCCCGGCCTCATCCATGAAGCTGGTATAGAAGTCGCCGATTTGCTGGGCCTCGGAGCCGTTGCGGGCGTGCTCGGCCGCGGCGAGTTTGAGCAGCTCATGGACGCGCTGAGTGGTGAGCTCGGTCAAGATGGCGGCGTTGCCGTAGCGGCTGCGATCGGCCGGAATTTCCGTCGTGCTGATCCAGCCACCGTTGGCAAATTTGAAAAAATCATCGCCCGGGGCGACGGCGGCATCCATGCCCTTGAGGTCGGGACCATGGGTTTGCGCGGCGGCGACACCGGCCAGCAACAGGCCCAAGCCCAAGATGCGATTCATAGTGTTACCAGTTGGGATTCGGAAGTTCGCTGAACACTTCTTGCAGCGCGAATCCCCAGCGTTCGCGGATCATCTTGAAATATTCATTGTCCATGTCGATGCTGATGTGCGTCGATAACTTGAATTCGTCGCGTTTGATGATGGCCAGATCCAAGGGAGGTCCGACGGACAGATTCGAGCGGATCGTTGCGTCCATGGATACCAGCGCGCACTTGATGGCTTGGCCTAAGCTGCTGCTGCGGGAAATCACCCGGTCGATGATGGGCTTGCCGTATTTAGATTCGCCGATCTGAAAATAGGGCGTGTCGACGGAGGATTCGATGAAATTGCCGGCGGAATAGATGTGAAACAGACGCGGCTCCTCTCCCTTGATCTGGCCGCCTAAGATGAAGGTGCCATTGAAATCGTAGCCATGCTCGCGCAGGTCCTCGGCATCGCGGTGATGGATTTCGCGCAGCGCATCGCCGACCACGCGCGCGGCATTGAACATGTTGGACGCGCTCAACAGACGGCTCTTTTGGTCGATCTCGTCCGGCGCCTCGAGCAGATTGATTACCGCCTGGGTGATGCCAAGGTTGCCGGCCGACATCAGCACCAGCACTCGGTCGTTCGGGTACTGAAAAGTGGCCATTTTCCGAAAAGTATTGATCTGATCGACACCGGCGTTGGTCCGCGAGTCCGATAACATCACGAGACCGGTGTCGACCAGCAAGCCGACGCAGTAAGTCATGCTGAAATTCTACCTTGTTGACTACTGCTGTTGCAGGGCCGACTCCGCGATGAGCACATTCGCTTCCATTTTCTCGCCGCCGCCGCCTTGGCGCATGCCGCGCACCGGCGCAGCGTCCAAGTAGTCGCGGCCGACCGCGAGGCGGCAATAGTTGCGCACCGCCGGGCGCGTGTGCGTCACGTCCATGCTCTGCCAGCCGATTTCCGCGCCCAGCCAGACATCGACCCAGGCGTGGCTGGCGGCGTCGCTGGCATCCCCGGTGTACAAGTAACCGCTGACGTAGCGCGCCGGCATGCCGACCGCGCGCGCAGAAGCGATGAACACATGGGCGTGATCCTGGCACACGCCGGCGCCGCTTTTGAAGGCCACCGCCGCGCTGTCCTGCACGTCGCTGGTACCGGATTTGTAGCGCACCGCGCCGACCACGGCTTCGGCCAGAGCTTGAACGCGCGCCATAGGATCGCTGAGGCGCGACAGTGACGCGTGCGCGAAGGCCTTGATATCCGCGTCCGGCAAGGTCAGCTGCGTGGCTGCGAGATACGCCAACGGCGATAGGGGGCCGTCGTCCTGGCGCGCCTCGGTGTCGGCGGTTTCGACCACACCGCGAACGACGATGCTGATTTCACGATGCGGCTCTTCGATCGTGAGCAGGTGCGCGATGTTGCCGTGGGCATCGATCTGTTCCAGGCGGCGGCCGGGCGCGGCGATGCTCCAGCTGAGCGCGCGCTGGCTCAAGTCCCGGCGCGGCGTGAGATGCAGGCTCTGCACGCTGTACTTGACCGGGCGCTCGTAGCGGTAGCGGGTCTCGTGCCGAATGTGCATGTGCATAGTTTTAAGCCTCCGCCTGAGAACCTAAGAAATCCGATGCGATGCGATGCCCTATGTCGTTGAGCTTCGCGAGGAACTGCTGCAAGAATCGCGGCAGGCCCAAACTCAAGAGCTCCTCCATACGCGCAAAGTGCAGCATGGCATGCATTTCGCCCGCGCGCCGCAGGGTTTCCGCGGACTGCTCATTGGCGACGGATTTCAAGTTGCCGTACACCTCCTTGCAGCAGCGCAGCAGTGAGCGCGGCATGTCGTCGCGCAGGATGAGAAGCTCGGCGACGCGCGAGGGCGTGATCACGTCGCGATACACGCGCCGATACACTTCGAAGGCGGAGAGGGCCCGCAATAGCACACTCCATTGATACGGATCCGGCACCGCGCCGGCATCCGCGCCGGGCATGAGATCGCTCTGGTGCGCGGTCAGGATGCGCGCGGTGCTGTCGGCGCGCTCGAGAAAGGTGCCGATGCGGGTGAAGTGAAAGGCCTCATCGCGCATCATGGTGCCGATGGTTACGCCGCGCGTCAGATGCGAGCGTTCCTTGACCCATTCGACGAAGTGGCCGATGTCCAGCGAGCGGCGCGTTGACTGCGCCCGGGCGTCGAGCCAGGTGGAGTTCAGGGTCTCCCACAACTCCGAAGTGAGCGAGCCGCGCACCGCGCGGGCATTCTCGCGCGCCGATCGCAGGCAGCTGAAGATACTGCCGCTGTGGTCGCGATCGAGGCTGATGAATTCGAACACCGCTTTGGGCTCGATGTGCCCGTGGCGCTTGGTGTAGTCCTGTTCCATGTTCAGCGCCTTCACGGTGGCGCGCAGCGATTCGGCCAGATCCTCGGGAGAATGCGGCAGCAGGGACATGCGATAGTGCGCGTCGACCAGGCGCGCGAGACTCTCGGCGCGCTCGATATAGCGCGACATCCAGTACAGGTGATCGGCGGTGCGGCTTAGCATTTAGGATTCCAGCACCCAGGTGTCCTTGGTGCCGCCGCCCTGCGAGGAATTGACCACCAGGGAGCCTGCAAGCAAGGCCACGCGGGTCAGGCCGCCGGGCACAATGGTGACATCGGATCCGGAGAGCACGAAGGGACGCAGGTCGATGTGACGGGGAGCCAAGGCCGCATCCGCGAAGGTCGGGCAGGTGGAGAGCGCCAGGGTGGGCTGCGCGATGTAGCGCTCGGGCGAGGCGATGATCCGGCGCCGAAAATTCTCGATCTCGGCCTGGGAGGCCGCAGGTCCGATGAGCATGCCGTAGCCGCCGGCACCGTGAACCTCCTTGACGACCAACTCCGGTAAATGCGCGAGGACATAGTCGCGATCCTCAGGCTTGCGCAGCATCCAGGTGTGCACATTGCCGATGATGGGGCTTTGGCCCAGGTAGAAACGGATCATCTCCGGCACGTAGGGGTAGATGGACTTGTCGTCGGCGACGCCCGTGCCGATGGCATTGGCGATGGTGAGGTGGCCGGCGCGATACGCGGTCAGGAGGCCCGGCACGCCCAGCATGGAGTCGGGCCTGAACACCAGCGGGTCCAGGAAATCATCGTCGATGCGCCGATAAATGACATCGACGCGCTGCGGGCCCTGGGTGGTGCGCATGAAGAGCGCTTCGTCGCGCACGAACAGATCCTGTCCTTCCACCAATTCAATGCCCATTTGCTGCGCCAGGAAGGCGTGTTCGAAGTAAGCACTGTTGTGCGCTCCTGCGGTCAGGAGCACCACGGTGGGATCGGCGACGCCGGTGGGCGCGACGCTGCGCAGGTTGTCGAGCAGCACGTCGGGATAGTGATCGACGGGCGCCACGCGGTGCGAGGAGAAGAGCTCGGGAAAGAGCCGCATCATCATTTTGCGGTTCTCGAGCATGTAGGACACGCCGGAAGGAACGCGCAGGTTGTCCTCCAGCACTTTGAACTCGCCGGCATCGTCGCGGACGATGTCGATGCCGGCGATGTGTGCATAGATGCCGCCGGGCACATCCACGCCTTGCATCTCCGGACGATATTGCGAGTTGCACAGCACCTGTTCGGCGGGGATGACACCGGCTTTCAAGATCTGCTGGTCGTGGTAAATATCGTGGATGAAGGAATTGAGCGCGCGCACGCGCTGCTTCAAGCCGGTTTCCAGCTGAATCCACTCCTCGCGCGGCAGCACGCGCGGCACGATGTCAAAGGGAATGAGACGTTCCGAGCCTTCTTCCTGGCCATACACCGCAAAGGTGATGCCGACGCGGTGAAACAGCGCATCCGCCTCGGCGCGCTTTTGCGCCAGCCGATCCACCGGCTGCTGGCCCAGCCACTCTGCGTAGCGCTGGTAGTGGGCGCGTCCGGTACCTTCCTTGAAGAACATTTCGTTGTACGGCGTGTTGGGCATGAAGGTCGATCATACGGAAGGAAGCGCGGGGCGCAATCTCAGGGTGCGAGGTGATCTTTAAGCGCTTGCGCCGCAGGCAGGTGCGGATCGCCCGCGAAGCGGGTGGCAAAGTCCGACAGGAGGACCCTGGCCACGCGCGGGGCACCGCCGCCGCGCGCCGCCAGCTGAGCAATACTCAAGGTATCCGCGGCCGACTTGGGCCGAAAGTTAGGATCCAGGTTCAATCGTTGGCCCACCACGTCCAATGCTTCGCCGCTGCGCTTAAGAGTCAGCAGGCGCGCGACGTGTTCTTCGGTAAGCCGGGTGATGTACCGCGGATCGTCCCAGCTTAAAGTGCGTTCGCACAGCCAGCGGTAGTCCTCGGGCGTATTGCCGCGGTTTTTGAGCCAGTCCTCCAGCTTCTGCCAGCTTTTGACGTGGGAACCTGCGCGCATGAGGCCATAGGCCTCGAGCACGTGTTTGTCGCTCTCGCGCTGGGTTTCCTTCGCCTTTAACGCCTCCGTGCGCTCGGGACTGACCCAAGTTTCCAAGTCCAATTCGTGGCGGCGCTCGTAGCAGACACCCCCTAGGAAGCTGAAAACGGACAGCACGGCAAACATGCCGATGGCGATTTCAACCGGCAGCCACAGACCGAAGCGCCACAACAGATCCAAACCTAAGGCATAGGCCAGAATGAGCAGAAGCACGGCGCCGTACAGAAGCCCCAGTCCCCGCACCAAATTGAACCAATACACCGGATACGCCGCTTTCAAAATATTGCTCTCCAGCCCCAAAATCGCCACCGAGGCCGGCAGAAAGAAGCCGCAGACGATGGCAAGAGCGAGGGCGGCCGGGGAGCCAAAATGCTCTCGGGTCAGGTACACGGCATAACCGATCAGTCCCAGGAGCGCCACCTGCGCCAAAGGCCGCTGCTCGGAGAGGGGATTCATCATTTGAATGTCGAGGGTGGGCGGTTCATCGAAGCCGCGCACAGTATGGTCAAACAAGATGTAGGCGTATTTAAAGAACCAGGAGATGACGAGCAGTGCCGCCGGAATGCCCATCAGCCCGGCTTTGGCCGATAAGGAGAGCAGGAACGCGAAGGCCACCACAACCGCCGCAGCCCCGCCGCGTGCCGGCCGGGAGAGGTGCTGAATCAAAGGAATGTAATTAATTCGCATGGTCGGCACAGAATCAGTAGCAAATTCTGCCTCAGACTTTTACTTGCAAGGCCGCGCGTAGATGGGCAAATTTTTCGGCAAGATCTCAGTGAGCCGATATTGAAAGCATTTTTGATGTCACGCGATCCAGGGGATTGGGTTGCACGCCATGCACATACGGCTTTACTAGTCGCTTAGAAACAAAAAAATACAATGGCAGAATAGGGTAATCGTTGAGCATGACGCGTTCGGCTGCCTCTAATAAGTGTTTCCGTGCTTCGGCGTCAGGAGTGCGGGCAGCTTCGTCGAGGAGGGCGTCAAACGTCTGATTCGCATACCCAGCATCATTGTTTGGAGAATTCTGGCGAAACGTATCCAAAAAATTGCTGGCATCATTGAAATCGGCAGTCCATCCTAGTCGGGCAACGTCCCATTTTGTTTTATCGTGTCGCGACTGCAAAAAGACTCGATACTCTTCTTCGGTTAGTTCCGTTTGAATTCCTAACGCGTCCTTCCACATTGCGGCGATAAGAATCGCGGTCTGTCTAATTGCAGTGTTTGCGTTAAACAGTAGTCGAATACGAAGCGGCTTAGCGAACGTATAACCAGCGTCCAAATATAGGCGCTTCGCTTCCGCGATTCGATCCGAATCGCCGAGACCAGACCACTCCCAATTTTGCGGGTTATAATTCCATGTGCCTGGGGGCACGAATCCATAAGCAGGCGGTTGACCAAATCCCTGCGCAGCTGCAATTCGTTTTCGGTCGATGGCCATTGCCAGGGCCTTTCGGAGCCGAAGATTTGAGGCGAAATTCGGTGCCGACAAGTTGACTCCGAAATAAGCGGTTGCAAGAAATGGAGCCACGACGAGTTCCTTGGGATGTTCTGCATTTATCCAGGGAATAGCGTTGGCCGGTACAATATCTGTAACGTCTATCTGACCAGCGCGATACTGAGCAAATTGTGAGTTCTGGTCAGATGCGATTTCATATTCCACTTTCGCGACGCGAACATTTTCACGATCCCAGTAATTTGAGTTTCTTTCCAACTCAACACGTGCACCCGGGAGCCATCTGGTTAATACGTAAGGTCCATTAGAGACCCACGCTTCTGGTGAATGAGATCGCGCGCTGGCATCCGAATAGACCGGAAAAGTTGCAGAGTGCGTGAGCAATTGCGGTAAGTAAGGTGCTGGCCGCTCAAGCTTTACCACTAGCACGTTGTCGCGTGGCGCATAGGCGCCAAGCTGACTTGATGGCAGGCGACCGGCGATAATCTCCGGTGCTCCCTCGATGAGACGAAGATCGTCCGAAACCTGAGAGCCGCGCGTCGGGTCTAGTACGCGCCTCCAAGCGAATACAAATTCTTGCGCGCGAACCGGTTTGCCGTTTGACCAGCGCGCCCCGTCTCTCAGGTGAAAGGTGTATTCGGTGCCTTTCTCATCAACATCCCATGAAGACGCTACGCCGGGCAGGACCTGCCCAGTTGCCGACTCAATCGTAAGACCTTCGTAAAGATCCTGGAGTAGTTGAAACGAAAAGTTATCGGCCGCGACCGCTGGGTCCAAGGTACTAGGTTCCCCCGCCAATCCGCGTCGCAATACTTGTCCGGAAACTGTCCCATTTGTCTGGCCTCCGCAACTCCACAAACCCACGAGCAAGCAAGAACTCATGAGCAGTCCGGCCGCCCGGCTCATTTTTAGACTGCAAAAGTGCTGCATTTCGTAAGTCTACGGAAGAAACGGACCAATCAGGTCCGAAACTCTCATTCCGTGCTCCGTGCTCGGGATTTTAAGACCGCTGGTTTAAGGCTCATGGCCCAGCTCGAGTTACGTCGGATCCCTATACCAAATTTAGATGACTATTTGGTGCCTATCAGACCCGGTCATGCGGCAACGCAGCAATCGCGCAAAAGTGTGAATTACAACAACAAAACAGTTGTAATATGTTCAGCAATGACGCAATCTGTTAAGGAGAATCTGCTCGCTGCTTTTAGGTATCTGTTGAAGCCCTTGGTGCGGATGGCGGTTAAGAATGCTGTCGCCTTTCCCGAATTCAGCGAAGTCCTGAAACAAGCGTACGTAGATGTTGCGAGGAAACAATTTGAAGCTTCGGGTAAAGACCCGACGGTGGAGGGGATTTCATTGATCGCGAATATCGAAACAAATGCAGTTCGCGACATTTTAGGATCGAACACAGGGGCGAAGTTTGGTGTCGCTGCGCAGGAGTCCAATCCTCTGCCAACGGCTTTGGCTGCGTGGCATACCGACGTGAACTACACCGGTCCATATGGGGTTCTGCGTGATCTCGAGTTTTCGCGCAATGCGGGTGAGAAAACCGGCGCCACGTTTTCCGAGTTGACCGCGACTTACTGTCCGGGAGTGTCGCCGCAAGCCCTTTTAGATGAGTTGATCCGAACTGGCTGCGTGCAGGATGTTGGCAATGGTTTCTACCGAGCGGTAAAGCGCTTCTACATTCCGGATCCCTTGAGTACGGAGAGCGTTTTGTGGTTCGCACGTGTTGTTCACAACGTGTGCGAGACACTCGAAGTAAATTTTCGCGCGGAGTCGATTGGAGGCAATGGGCTTGTTGAGCGGACCGTTTATACCGTTCACGGAATCACAAAAAAGGATCTCAAGGATTTCGATAAGTTCATCAGAGCGCGAGGCCAAATATTTGCCGATGACATTGATAACTGGTTGTCGGAACGAGACAAGGAAGGATGCGAAGACAGTATTAAGACAGGAGTCGGTATCTATCACTACATCGTGAACGAAGAAGACGAACGTGCATTAGCAAAAGAACTGCCAAACTGAAGGGATTAAAAATGGACACTAGTTTCGAAAGGATTGTACGAGGGATCGCGACACCAGCGTGTTTGACATTAACTCTCATTGTCACTGGCCCCGTCTACGCTGGCCATGGGGCAATAGGCCGACCGGCGGCGCAGATTGGTTCGAACGGGCTATTTCGCCCGAGCGCGCAAATAGGCTCGAATGGGTTCGTTCGCCCGAGCGCGCAAATAGGCTCGAATGGGTTCGTTCGCCCGAGCGCGCAAATAGGCTCGAATGGATTCGTTCGCCCGAACGCGCAAATAGGCTCGAATGGATTCGTTCGCCCGAACGCGCAAATAGGCTCGAATGGGTTCGTTCGCCCGAACGCGCAAATAGGCTCGAATGGCATATCTAGGTCTGATGCGCAGACGTGGCTGCCGATGCCACGGGGTATGAGTGCTCTGTCACACCCCGATGCGCAAATCGGTTCGAATGGAATGGTTCGCCCAAGCGCACAGATTGGCTCGAATGCGATAGCGCGGCCGGACGCTCAAATTGGCTCGAACGCGCTAGCGCAGCCGGACGCGCAGATTGGCTCGAACGCAGTGGCGCGGCCCAACGCGCAAATAGGCTCGAATGGGTTCGTTCGCCCGAACGCGCAGATTGGCTCCAACGGTATAGCTCGCCCAGATGCTCAAATTGGCTCGAACGCAGTGGCGCGACCTAACGCACAAATTGGTTCTAATGCGATAGCCAGGCCAGACGCGCAGATTGGCTCCAACGGTATAGCTCGCCCAGATGCTCAAATTGGCTCGAACGCGCTAGCGCAGCCGGACGCGCAGATTGGCTCGAATGCAGTGGTGCGCCCTAACGCACAAATTGGTTCTAATGCGATAGCCAGGCCAGACGCGCAGATTGGCTCCAACGGTATGGCTCGCCCAGATGCTCAAATTGGCTCGAACGCGATAGCGCAGCCGGACGCGCAGATTGGCTCGAATGCAGTGGCGCGCCCTAACGCACAAATTGGTTCTAATGCGATAGCCAGGCCAGACGCGCAGATCGGCTCCAATTCGATAGCACGACCTCAGGCTCAGATCGGTTCAAATGGCATAGCTCGACCCAATGCGCAAATTGGATCCAATAGTGCAATGCGGTTGGGCAGCCAGACCGCTATCGACTGAACTTATCCGCCTCCGCGGTGGACGGGCGGTGGGGCTGCTACGCTACGGAAACGATGCGTAGCAATTCATCTTTAATCGCGTTTGTATTTCGCGGGTCTCTTAAGCCGAGTCCACGCGAATATATGAACGCTCATTTCCCCCGAGCCCTTGCGTCTCGATCGCTTACGCCGCAATTCCTCGATATCTCCATTTACTGAGTCGATGTACGCTGACCCACGCGTCTTGATATCTCGAAGTATTGGGGCGATTGCTTTTAGGTTTACTTCTGGCACATGACAGTTTCTTTCAAGCAAGAGCACCGATTTCCTTTTGTGTGACACAGAGTTTCTGTGCAATGTGTCTAAATATCGCTCTATCACCAGGGCAGCCCGCGGAACCGCAAAATCAGGTAGCACGAATTCACGCCTCTGAGCTACGAAGTTACCTCGCGAATCCACTCCGATGCTGGGAGAACGATGCATTAGCTCAATCGCGATTCCCGTCGATATAGGGACTCGCGCCGCGCGCACCAAGGCATACACAGATTTGTGACCAGGTCTGATGGTTAGCGGAATCGGTCGGCATTCACTATCAAGGAAAGTTGACGACGAATACCACGTCGACATAACGATGCCCATGTGTTCGTACGCACGCGCCAACCTTCTATATTGCCGAACATTGTCGGTTGGTTTTCGTGGACTGTAATACCTGCGAAATGAATTGACAACTAGTCTTTTGGAGATGTCGTTTGCGTTCAGAAACTCGATAGTGGCGGCAATCAATGCATTCGCCCCCTGACGTTTGACAACATCCGCAGAAGGGGAATCTGAATTTTTTCGCATGACCGACTCCGTCGTAACACTCTGCGCTATGATCGTTTATTAATCTGAACTCTTTTGTACTGTCGCTGAAGGTTCTTCCGACGTACTTGGGATGTCCGCACGTCACTCTCGCTTGCAAGCTCGTCCTCGAAGTAATAGACAGTCACGCCTACTCGACAGCGCGAATTTTCCCTCATGCCTGATCGCCTGGGCCTGCTGCGAGACCGAGTTAGAAGCGAAGATGCGCCATCTATGAAGGCTGCGCCCTGTTCGGCTATCTGCCGGCGCACAAGCGGAACAGCTCCGAGATCGACATTACATACAAACGCAGTCCCTTCGAAAAGAGGTGTCGACGTTGTACGCAAGTTGTTCTTTAGAGTACTCAACAAATCACCAGTGCGTTCTCCAACGTTAGCAATCGCGCTACAAGTCATCCCTTTAAAAATTGGAACTCTAGATTTTACCTTCACTCGCTGGCCCGGAAGGATCTCTACCGCGCTAATTTGCGCGAGTTGATCTAACATGGCGCGGACTGGAATCCCTCCGCTATACGTCGCGACTAGCTGTTCGAAGCTCTTTCGCCTACCAAATATAGGAAGAACTGCAGGATCGCCGTTAGCAGCGAGGAATCGCGGATTGTCATACCAAGCAGCAAGCACCCTTCTGGCGGGATGTTGTCCAACGCGCGAGCTTAACAATGATTCGTTTGTGTCGAGGATTCGCGCAACTTCAGCTCTGGCCAACCCTGTAATAATCGCAACTCGCGAATTGCTGCTGCGTCCGCTCTCTCTGGTGACGCGCGCAGCTGCGGATCGTACCGCCCTGTCTCGCACCAATTGACTAAATTCCTGCACCGTAATTCCAGTATCGAACATTAGGTCAATCAACGGGTCAATCAGACGCCTAAGCGCAGATATGGTGCTCTCTTTGAATGGGTCATGCGATCGCGATTCAAGGGGAATCCGCATTACTACCCCCATCGTTATACATTAGCATTTGTGTAAAATACCACGTACAAAACTATTGAACGCGAGGCCTAAGATGCTTTATTTTCGAAGTCACGGTATGGCTCCAATTGGTCGGTGAATTGGAATACATCGTATTTGGCATCTGGTGTCACATCCAGCAACGTCCATAATCCAATTGACTCAGTCCTGTCCATGTATGCAACTGGGATATCTGCCGAATGCGCGGATAAATTCACGAAAGTCGAATGGCTCACTCTCTAGTATGTTGGCGCTGTGGCGCCTCTCTCTCTTCGCTCAGCCTGCCCCTGCGCCGTCTCGAAGTCTGTAAAGCCTGCAATGCCGAGCTGCACGTGTGCAAAATGTGCGTCGAGTACGACACGTCTTATGCCAAGCACTGCAAGGAACCGACGGCCGAAGAAGTGCGCAAGAAGGACGAAGCGAATTTTTGCGATCACTTCAAGCCGAAGGCGGGGGCCTATGTTCCAAAGAACGAAGCGGAAATCGCCAAGGCGAAATCTGCGTTGGACGACTTATTTAGAAAGTGATTTCTTCTTCTTGGGCTTCTTGGCCGTTCCTGCGATTTGCCACAAATACAGCGCCGCTACCGACCGATGCGGTCGCCACTTCTCGGAGAATTTCAACAATTGCTTGGGTGAGGGCAGTGCCCGCTTGCGATACAGGACCTGAAATCCCTTGCGCACGCCGTAGTCGGTTACCGGCATCACATCGGGCCGGCACAGCGTAAAGATCATCAGCATATCCACCGTCCACGCACCGACACCGCGAGCTTCCATCAGCTGAGCGTAGATATCGGCATCCGACATTTTGGCAATGAGAGCCGCAGTCGGGATCTTCCCGGCATTGACCCTAACGCATATGTCTTTCATCGCCAGTGCTTTGCTGCGCGATAAGCCGGCGGAACGCAAGTCGGCCTCGCTCATCGCTGCCATGCGTTTTGGGGACGGAACGCCATCTTCGAACAACCCTTGGACTCGGGCCCAGATGGCGCGGGCCGCCGCGCCTGCAAGTTGTTGGTGGGCAATGGATTCGAGCAGCGCAACATACGGTTCGCGGACCGGGGGTACGGGGAGCTGCAGCGGACCGATGCGCTCGATCCATTCATCAAACCGCGCATCGCTTTTGCGCAGATGCCGAATCGCAGCGGTAGTCATCCTGCAATATTAATCTGATCCCTGATGGCACGCGGACGAAAACCCCAGCTTTGGCGGCCTCGGGCGCCGCGGCTCCTAAAGAAAACACAAAAGGCGGCTAAATTAGGGGATTCCCGCATATTCATCCTCCGGGTATACGCTCACATTAGGTTGGGCGTATCGTATACGTTGGAGTAGCTTGATATATAAGCGAGTTCCCGGAGTTCCATAGGATGGCGACGTCTCCGGATTATTTGCGCATCGCCTCGAGTGCGGCGCGCGCGTTGGCAGACACGGCCTTAGACAGCCTGCGAGACGCAGTGCTGGTGGTCGACGTCCGCCACAAACACCTACCCGTTGTTCTGGCGAATGCGGCTGCGCGTCAATGTTTGTCGGAAACCGATCCGGCCGCCTTGATCGAAACGCCGCTGGCCCTGGCGCTCGGCGCGGCCTCTGCCGCAAGTATCCATGCCATTCTCACCTCGCTCGCGGATGCCAGCGCCAGCCGCGTCATTGCCTGGCGTCTGCTTCGGGGCGTGCAGTCTGCGGTGACGGACCTGAAGCCCCTGCCATCGGCCGCCGGTCAGCGCCTGGTGATGCTGACATTTACGCCGCCGACGCCCCAGCCGGATCTGGTCACGGCCGTTGATCAACTGCCCTACGACATGCTCATCCTGGACGCCGACTTGAAGGTCACCTATGCAAACGCCGGGGCAATCCGCTCCGCCGGAGCCGTTCCTGGCGGGGCTGTGGGGTGCTCGGCCCTGATGCTGACGCCCACACTGCTGCTGAAGCCGGACGTGTTTGTGCACGCGCTGCAGGGCCATTCCTACCATGACGAATCGCTAGCGTTCGAGGAGCCAGGCCGGCCCGTGCGGCGCTTTGAAATCGATGTGCAGCCGCTCAAGGGTATGTCGGGAATCGTTGGCCTCGTCATCTTGAGCCTCGAAGTGACGGAACGGCGTGACAATCGTGCGCAAGGAAACGGCGAGCGTCGTTTGCTTGCCCTGACCGAACACGCCCAGGACATCATTACGATTGCCGCTGCTGATGGTCGGGTGAAATACGTCAGCGCCGGCATGCAAAATTCGCTCGGCTACACCTCCGAGGAGCGCGAATCTAACTTCGTGTTCGACCTCGCCCATCCGGATGATCGCGAGGAGTTGCACACCAAGTATCGGCAATTGGTGGCCGGTGAGATCAAGAGCTTCTCGCGCGAATTTCGCACTCTGCACAAGGACGGCTCGTACCGCTGGCTGGAATCGCGCTGCGTCTCGGCACTCGCCAATCCGCTGATCAGCGGCGTGGTCATCAATTCGCGCGACATCACCGAGCGCAAAGAGGCGGAATCTCGTCTCGCGCAGCGCGAGGAGGTATTCCGCCTGGCTGCCGATGCCGTCGATGGCATCATCTTTGAATGGGACATCGTCAAAGGGGTCGTACACCGGTCCCGGGGCGTCCACGAAGTGCTGGGGATCTTTCCCGAAGACCTGGAATCCTCCACGGATGCCTGGTCGGAGCGGATTCATCCGCGCGACTTTGCCGCCGCGAAAAAAGCCATCAGCGTCGCGCTCATCAACGGCCGGGGATGGGCCACGACGTATCGGATCCGCGATGCCAAGGGCTGCTACAAGTCCATCTTGGAGCGGGCCTTGGTCCAGCGCAATAGCGCGGGCGATCCGGTGCGGGTCATTGGCTGTTGCGTGGACGTATCGGAAATCAAGCGCCTGACCGACATTCTCGAGGAAACGCAGCGCATCGCCAAGATCGGGGGCTGGGAATATAGCTACGTGAGCCAGGACTTCACCTGGACTGAAGAGATGTACCGCATCTTCGGCACGACTGCCCACGAATTCGACGTGACCTGCGAATCCATGCTGGCGCAATACGTGCCGGAATCGAGCGCGCGGTTGCTGGAAGCCTGGCAACAGGCCGAGGCCGGCGCAGGGCATATCGACCTGGAACTTGAAATCAACACGCTCAAGAATCAACGCATCTGGGTGCGGGTCATCGGACATCTGGAAATGCTGGGAGGTCGTCCGTTTCGCGCCTTTGGCTCAGTGCAGGACATTCAGGCGCATAAACTCGCGCAAATTGCGCTGGAGAACAGCACCGGGTGGCTGAAGCTCTCAATGAGCATGGCCAACCTGCATGCCTGGCGATGGGATCGAGGGCAAAACTCATTTGAATTCGCCAATTTGGAGAACCCGCAAGCTGATCTTCCCAGCGTCTTTCCAGACATGCAGACACTGCTGGCCCGTGTGCATCCGAAGGATCAAAGCGCGGTCAAGCGTGCCGTCGACAGCGCCTTTGCAGGTCAAGTCGAGGTTCGCCAGGAATTCGAGTTGCTCGGCAACGATGGGCGCTACCGCTCTTACGCCACCACGGCGCGGCCCTTGTCAGATGGAGCGGCGCCGCGGGGACTCGTGGGCGTCATCCAAGACGTGACGGCGCGGCGGGATTCCGAGCGGCGGCTGCGGCGCTCCGAGGAACTGCTGCGGGCCACCACCAGCAAT
>Ga0210406_10004070_pt1 | contig 15833 bp, 15 predicted proteins | sample IncBWC30MmetaG_FD_155454 | JGI IMG/M metagenome (GOLD analysis project Ga0210406, IMG submission 155454) | Forest soil microbial communities from Barre Woods Harvard Forest LTER site, Petersham, Massachusetts, United States - Inc-BW-C-30-M | ecosystem: Environmental > Terrestrial > Soil >... | reverse complement strand
ATATTGGCTCGAAGAAATTGCTGCGTGAGGTCGCATCGACTTTCTGCGGAGCACACCCGGTATACAATGCCGACTGCTTGGGAGTTCTCAAAGGAGTCCCAGCTAAGAGGAATTAGTGCGTCTTTTTCGCCGACTCGCGGCCAAGATCATCGGCAAGCACCCCAAGTGGGTACAACCCGACGTTGGTGACGTGTTGGAGTCCGCACCCGACGGCATGGTTATCGTGAATGCCGAGGGAAAGATCGTCGTTGTCAATTCGCAGACTGAGATCCTGTTCGGCTACAGCCGGCAGGAGTTGGTCGGGCAAACTGTCGAGATGCTCATACCGGCGCGCTTTGACCGCTTGCACGTAAAACATCGCGCATCGTTTCTCGCCGAGCCGCAAGTTCGTCCAATGGGCGCTGGGCTAGGACTCTTCGGCAAACGTAAGAACGGCTCGGAGTTTCCCGTTGATATCAGTCTCAGCCCATTGCGGGCTCCACAAGGGCGCTTCGTCATCAGCGCTGTCCGCGACATTAGTGAGCGCAAGCAAGCGGAGGAGCAGATCAAGAAACTCAATGCCGAGCTTGGGGAGGCGCTCCGCCGAGCTGAACGACTGGGAGCGAATGGCGAACTGGCGACAAATATGGCTTCGGAGATCGAAGAAAAGCTGGATACACTGGCAAGGTTGCTGGTGCAGATTGAGCGACACTCCGCCACTGACATCGGCGTCAAGGAATTGGTTGGCAAGGCGCAGGAGGAAATCGCCCAGATTGGCCATATCACGGGTAGGACAATCGGCCTGCAGCAGCAACACGAAGCTTGGAAGAAAAGCTGACAATGCGCTCCCTTATGCACACCACTTCGTGCGATCTCGATCTGAGTGGCTACGGTTTCCCCATGCGTGGTTGCATGCGAAATTTGTAGTCCTTATCTTCGGGAAGGTGCCCGTCCACACGAAGAACCTTTACAGAGCTGTCAACATCGGCGGTCCGCACGTAACCAATGGCTCCTGGCACGTTGAAAACGAATTTGAGGACTTCGGACGGAGTGGCGAGAGTCTTGGGAGACACGAGGACGGTGCCGGTAAAGACGCCTTGAATAAAGTGGTTGCTCAGATCCTTTTCATTCATACCGTAGATTTCGCGCAGGATCACTTTTCGCTCAGGCTGGGCCGGATCCATCATGACCAGGGTGATGCGACGGCCATTGGGCCAATGGCTGCGCTCGCCCAGGAAAATCTTCCGCAAGTCAGTAAGCGAGAAATTTTCTACAGGGTTCGATTGGTTGACGATGATCGCCAGGCTCTGCTCGGATCCGCTCGCCGCTGCTGGGGTCGGCGGGAGCGCGCTGGCTGTGCTGTGCCAGGGCGCTCCTCGCAACAACACCACACCGATCAGGAAAATTACCACACTGGTTAAGCGGCGCATCATTAGCAATCTTCTAAAACGTGAATCCGAGTTGAAGGCCCAGCGTGTTGTACGATGGCTGGTGACGCAGGTCCGTATGGTCAAACTGGAACTTTAGCGCCACCGACTCGCTGGCATCAAATCGCAATCCCACCGAAGGCCCTTGCTGACGGCCCACATTCGGGAAGGCTGGTTCCGCGTCAGATTCATTCACATACTGGTAGCGGAAGTAGGGGCGAAAAGAGCCAAAACGCTTTGAAATCTGGGTGTAGAAACCCGGCGTGTTGAACACACGCGACGACCCGTCAATGGAGTGCCGAATGAGCAGAGCCTCATTGAGCCACTCGAAGTTGGGACGCACCACTACCGCGTGGGCATCATAGATTAGTTCACCGATTCCTGGAGCATTGATCGGCCTCAGGTGATCGTGATAAACCGAGAAGCCAACCTGCAACCCGCGAACCGCTTCGGGAGTCGCGAACAACGCGAAGTTGACCGACTTTCCATTGTTCTCATCGACTACGTTTTGCACGGCTTCGGCAGAAGGCGAACTGGAGGCGCGCCCATTGCCGACCTCAGCCACGTAATGCAACTGCAGCCGTCCGGAGGGAATTAATCCGGACGCGGAGATGCCCACGTTGTGGATGGGCAAAATGCCGCCTCCGTCCTCGAACTGGAACAAGAAGGGTCGACCTGTGGCAGTTTGCAACCAAGTACTGTGATGGTAGGCGGTGTTGTAATAGCCGATGGCGGTGTGATAGCGCCCGACGGACAGCTTAAACAGGTCGTTCGGGGAGTACTGCAGAAGCAGACGTTCGATATCGACGCCAAAATTGTTGTTCTGCGGGTCGGCTTCAAAAACGATTTCACTTAGTAACTTGAATCTCTCCGAAACATCCGAAGTGACGAAGAGATCGAGCTGGCCAAGGCCGAAGGAGGTAGTGCTTCCTTTCTGATCGCTGCCGCGCAGATTGACATCGCCGAAGCCGCGGATGCGAAGCAGGGTGTTGCTGGTGTCCATTCGCTCCGCCATACCAGGTGCGGGCCGTTCCTCCGGTTCGGCTTGCGCAGCAAGGGCGACCGGAGGCGGGGTTGGGGCTTGGGCCAGCCCTGGGGCAGACGACTGCTTAGTCGCTTCGAGCTGGGCGACGCGAGCCTCCAACTGTTCCACACGCCGGACGAGCATCTGTATGGTTTGCTTGTCGGAATCGGCGCCGTCGGAGACCTGTTGAGCTCGAAGAACTAAGGTATTCAACAGAAATCCGAGGAGGGGTACCCACACCCAGAGCCGGGATGTTCTCAGCGGCCTGCGTGTGGCCGGGCATCCGAATGGCAAGGTTGTCGTGGAAGAACGCATGACTGCCTCCTAAGCGGGCGAGCAGTCGCAAAGATCAAACCGGAATTGCCCGTTCCGAACGTCGTGCAAGGCTTCAGCGGTGGAGCTTTGCAACTCGGGCCCAGACCTATCCGCGCACAGAACACTTCTTAACTTAAAGCTCCAAGGAAGAAAAGGGAGACAGGAGCCACTTAACTCAATCGGCGACGGTGTGTAAGCTACTGCATGTCGCACAAACGATCAACTGAAATCGAGACAAAGGAATGAGTAGCAGCATGGATTTACTGCGCGGATTCGCGGATCAATACCACATCAGAGTCGGTATGGCCGCGAAGGAGAGCCAGGCTCTTGCCATCGGGTGACCAACGAAATGCGAAGATCTGCTCGGACGTGAAGGAGGTAACTTGCTTACCCTGTAAACCACCACCGATTGGCTGGAGCCAGAGATTATCCACTCCACTTTCGCGAATCGGGTAGGCAACCGCCTTGCCGTCCGGTGCAAAGGTCAGCCCACCGCTGGAGAGTCTCTCATCGGCATCCACCAGTTGCGGGGTTGCAGCCGCATTCAAAAGATCGAACAACGCGATCTTGTATTGGGGGTAAGGATCCTCAGGGGTGGGTACGGTTGCTAGCAGATAGGCCAGCTTGCCATCAGGAGAAATGCTTAGCCCGGTGCCAGCGGGGAGAGTTCGGGGAGCTACGCTGTTCGGCAGCATCTCGGGCTTTCCCGAACCGTTCAGCGGCACCCGCCAGAGTTGCTGTAATTCCAAGTTCCAGTAATAGACCCATTTTTCATCCGCGGAACAGATTGGGTTCCGATCATTCTTGCCATCCGTCAATTTCACAGGATTGGTGCCATCCGGATTCGCACGCCAGACGTTGGTCGAGTTGGTGCCGTCATGAAATGCCCAGGAATAGACGAGGTAGTGAGATCCGCAACCGGACAGTTCGACAATCGCAGCGTTTGGATCACCCAACAGGCGAGTGGGAACAGCTTGGTCGATGCCAGCGCGCAACAACCGAGCAAAATCGGAGAAGATTAGATATCCGTCAGCGGTCCAGTCGAACGAATACACTGCCTGACCCTGCGGAAGGACCTGGCTTAAATCGTTGCCGCGAAGTAGGAACAGATTTTCTGAGGTCTTGGTCTGTACCGTGGCCAGCATCTTGCCGTCGGCGGAGAGGGTCAGAGTGGCATAGCTGTTGGTGTCGCGGGTAATGGGATGGAACGAATGATTGCCAGCAGGAATGAAGCCGATCTGCGACCGTTGGAAGTAATCTGGTCCCTTCTGAGAATACAGGGCGAGAAGACCATTCGCGTCTGGGAGCCACTTGAAGTCCAGCGTGAGTTTGTCGTCAAACGTAGCAAAATTTTCAACTTCGCCGGATCCAACGTCGAACAGAGCAATTCCTCCCAAAGCTTTGCCGGGCCTCAGCAGTCGATAGGCGAGTTTCTTACCATCGGGTGACCAGGCAACCGCTGAAGGCGCGTCCGATGTAGGCGCTGCCACATGCAAAACTTTCTGTTCGGTGCCATCGAGATTGACGGTAATCAGCGCGTACTTGCCAGGCTCGGGAGCATTGGAACGAGCAAGAGCGATGCGGTGTCCGTCGGGAGAGAACGTGATGTCGCTGTCTATGCCGCGCGCTACCGTCTGGGGAGTGCCCCCTAGTACGGGAGCACGATACAGGTCGAAGTTGGTGTTGGTTGCATCCACCGCCTTAATGAAGTAGAGGTAATTTCCGTCAGGCGAGAAAGCCAGGCTCTTGTAGGAAGCAGGTGAGGGCGGAATGACCTGTGTGTCGCTGCTGGTGGGTAGGTTGCGAAGCCACAAGCTTTGCAGCCCTTTCTCGTTCATGACCGTGAGAATGTAGCGAGCGTCCGGCGAAATGGCGGTGAGCGCAGCCTTGCCGGAGGTCGTCACCTGCGTGATGCCAAACGTCTGGAAGTGCGACGGTCCGGACCGGAACATCGAGTAGACCCCAAAGCCCGCGACCGCCAAAACAAGTAGAGCCACCAGCCCAATGGCCACGACCATCCATTTGTGTTGTTTGACAACCGCGATGACCGCCGAACTATCACTGGACTGGCTCACCGAGGGCACCGGCGTTTGATGGGAGGCCTCGCTGGTCTCCGGAGGTCCGGGGGCAAACCCTGAGGCGGAATGCCCACTGCCGCTTGAAGTGGTCTCGCGCTTCAACCGTCTGAGGTCGGCCCGAAATTCGGAAGCGACCTGATAGCGGAGATCGCGATCCTTTTCGAGCGCCTTGCTGATAATCTCTTCCAGCTTCGGCGGCAGATCGGGATTGATCCGCAGCGGACGCAGCGGCGGCCGGTTCAGAATGCCATCAAAAATGGTGGCGGAAGTGTCCCCCCGAAAGGGCAGGGCTCCCGTAGCCATCTCGTAGAGCACCGCGCCAAACGAGAACAGGTCCGTTCGCGAATCCAACTGTTTCCCCTTGGCCTGTTCGGGTGACATGTAGGCTGCGGTACCCACGGTGGCACCGGGATTGGTGAGGTGGTCACTCTCGGCGGCAGTGGCTTCGACGGTTTGCGTCTTCTCGGTGGGATCGGCTACGGGTGTCAGCTTGGCGAGACCGAAATCGAGTACCTTGGCATTTCCGCGCTTGGTGACAAAGATGTTTGCGGGCTTGATGTCGCGATGAACGATGCCTTCGCTGTGTGCCGCGTCGAGTGCGTCGGCGATGTCGATGGCCAGCGAGAGCAGCTGTTCGTTGTCCATGGGAGCGCCGCGGATCAGGTGCTTGAGCGTCCAGCCATCCAGAAATTCCATGGCGATGAACGCCTGCCCTTCGTGCTCTCCAATGTCGTAAATTGTGCAGATGTTGGGATGATTCAAAGCCGAGGCAGCACGGGCCTCGCGTTGAAAACGGGCCAGGGACTGAGCGTCGCGGCAAAGATCGGGCGGCAGGAACTTAAGAGCAACGAAGCGGTGCAGGCGCGTGTCCGTTGCCTTATAAACGACACCCATCCCGCCCCCACCGAGTTTCTCGATGATTTTATAGTGCGAGATGGTTTGATTGATCATCCGGCAGGCCCCCAATGTGTGGCTGCCAAGCGCGGTGCCCATGTTAGGAGGGCAATGGCCGGAAGTCAATGGAAGGGCGGGGTGGCTTGCGCTGAGGCCGAAGTTGTTGTAGCGTCGCAATCACTTCGCAATTCAACGATGCTGGCGGCCACCACGCTATGAGTTCTGAGCTGCAATCCCCAACCGCCGTGATTTCCCTGCGGTGCGAGGTCTTTGATAGCCACAGACGAACAAACCCGCCAGTCGCGCCATTCGTGGGCCAGTGGTACGAAGCTAGGCTGGAGTCTCAAGCCCACGCGGGCCGTATAGGGCGCTGGGCCTTCCTGTTGCCTTGCAGCGTCGTTCTCATTGTTCTGGTACAAGTGGAAGACTCCAGGCGAAGGGTTGATAGCCTGCTTTTTTGGGCGTCCAACTCGTTCTCGCCCGTTTACGACTCCTCCATTGGGGCTACAGCATGAAGGAGGAACTCCGTTATGCGTAAGGCGCGATCGGATCTAGGGAAACAACAGAGCGCCACCCATAGCGGGAGATCCTAAGATTGGTTGACCTCAAGAATCTGCTGCTCGAGATCGTCGTTGTTTGCTCCGTTGCTCAGACCCTCGGGTGGGGGTTCAAGAAGTTACGCCAACCGCGAGTGGTAGGCGAAATGTTTGCGGGGATTCTTTTGGGTCCTTCCCTCCTGGGCTGGCTGGCACCTCCTGCATTCGTATTCTTGTTTCCGTCGGGCGGACTGGCACCATTGTATTTTCTTAGTCAGATCGGCATCCTCTTGTTCATGTTCCAGGTGGGCGTGGGGCTCGACTTGCAGCAGTTCCGGAGATTGGGCCGCTCCGTCGTCATCACGAGCAACATCAGTGTGTTGGTGCCCCTCGTGGCCGGCTCGACGCTGGCGCTTTATCTCTACCCCCGACTTTCGAGCGCCAAGGTACCCCTCCCGGTATTCGCACTGTTCATGGGGACGGCCATGAGCATCACGGCCTTCCCGGTGTTGGCGCGGATTCTGGATGAGCGAAATCTCCTGCAAAGCCCGGTCGGAGTGATTTCGATCAGTTGCGCCGCGGTCGACGATATCGCTGCCTGGTGCCTTTTAGCAGGATTAACTGCCTGGGTCCGCTCGGGCAGGGAGAGTTCGCCATGGTTCACTCTGGCTGGGCTAGGTGCTTACCTGTTCGTGATGATATGCGTTGTTCGTCCTCTTCTCGGACGTTATAGTGCCCGGCAGCGGGAGATCTCGCGCGAGACTCTGGCATTCGCGCTCCTTTTTCTATTTTTTTCCGCCTGGACTACGGAACGCATCGGTGTCCATGCCCTGTTCGGTGCATTTTTTGCGGGGGCGATTCTGCCAAGAAATGAGGCTTTTACTCGGAGCCTTGCCGGCCACTTGGAGATGATCACCAGCGTTCTTCTCCTCCCGCTCTTCTTTGCGTATACAGGATTGCGCACCAGCATCCACCTTTTGAGCGGAGGTATGGTCTGGTTTTATTGTGCACTGATCGTTTTGGTGGCTGTTCTTGGAAAGCTGTTCGGCTGCGCTGTTGCAGGGCGAGCCAGCGGGATGAGTTGGAACAATGCGTTGTCTGTTGGTGTACTCATGAACACTCGGGGTCTGATCGAATTGGTGATATTAAACGTAGGCCTTGATCTGGGCGTGATCTCGCCAATGTTGTTTTCGATGATGGTGATCATGGCCTTGGTGACAACCTTCATGACCACTCCGGTGTTGGCATTGTTGTCGCAGAAAGGGAATCCTCAGCTGAACCACAATCCGGTTGCTTCTGAGGTTCCGCCGCGCTTCCTTTTCTTCTGAACTCGTGGGCGGTTGCTTGGCGAGCGGTGCGGATAGTCGACGAAATAGGCATTTAGCGCTCAGAACCCGGATTGGTGGACAAAAGATGCCTGTCCTTCGCCAAAAGGCTATCCGTCGCGAATGCCTTTTAAATGAGCGATATTCAAGAAAGATGAAACTGAGGGCGGCCTGCCGCGCTGGCCAGGCGAATAGAACGTATCAATGTTACATTGGGCTGAAAACCGCCGAATGGAATTTTCGGTAGGGACAGATTCGCTCTCCACGGCTCCTGCACCTCACTCTAAACGAGATCGAGCTTTCGGTAGGGACAGTACACTGCAAATTATATCCCTCTTGAAACTACCCTACCTTGTGCGCTCGGTAGAGGCTCGGGGACAAGGGACCAGTCATGGATAGTCGCAACTCATCACACAGGATGCGTCTGCGCCAGCAACGGTTCCTGGCAGAACCGGGCCGCCTTCAACAACTCGGCAAATTCAGGCGTGGCCCGCAGCTTATCGAGCAATGGATCGTTCTCCAGCGCCGAATACGCACAATATTTCTGCTCGATCGCTATCCCGATCAAATGCAGCGCCGCCTCCTTCTTGCCCACAAGCGCGAGCATCGCCCCTTGTTCATACAACGTCTCTGGGTCGCCTCTTCTCTCCGTCAGCCTCATCGCCCTTTGCGTCATCCGGTCCAACTCCGGTGCGGGCCGTAATCCCAGCGCCGCCTCCATGAGGTCACGACTATACCTGGCCGCAGTCGGCATCTTCCTTACCGCCTCGCGTGCCTCGTCCATTTTGCCTTCACGCAGCAGAATTGCGGGCATCACCCAGTTGGCCCATTCGGACCCGGCGTCCAATTTGACGTACTCTCGCGCTCGTCCCGTGTTCCCCATGTACAGAAACGCCCACGCGCACGAACGGTAAAAAAGGTTCCCGGGATCGAGGCGAAGTGATATATCACACTCGCGCGTCGAATCCTCAAGCAGTCCTGCGTAGCGGTCCACGTATGCCAGCATAAAATGTGCCCACGCACACTGCGGACGGCGCTTCACCAGCGCGCGCGCCTCCTCGTACGCCGTGGCCAGGTCCCCGCGTTCCACACGGTTCATGAGTAGCTGGCCCGCAGCGATAATCAGGTTCGGATCCAGGCCCAGCGCCCGTTCCTCGGATGAGTTGGCCTTCTGGAAGATTTCCTCGTCCCCCCGCGAGTACTGCGAGTCGTAGTAGTAGCGCAATCCCAGCGCTTGCCAAGCAGGTGCGTACGTCGGGTCGATTCCCACGGAGCGCTCCAGCATCGCGATCGCTTCTTTGTTTGGTTTCTCATCGTGCGAGACCCCCGCGCTGCGCAGATATAAGTTGTATGCCTCTTGGTTCGTCGGGCGCGTCCCGGTGTCTTCAGACTCCCCCGTAACACCAAGCACTGGGAGCAGTCCTTGCCGCACTCTCGATGTGATCTGTTCGCGCATGGCCATCATGTCCAAGGAGGGGACGCTCACCGCCTCTCGCCACACGATGCGGTTGTTCGCAACGTCGACTGCTTCAAGTGTGACCTCCAACTGTTTACCGGCTCGGAGGTAGTGGCCGGTTACTATCTCCGCCACGCCCATCTCGCGACCTGCTAGCCGCAGGTCTTGATGTGGATCAATGTACTTACTCGTAGTGGAGAAAGGGCGTATTAACAGACGTTGCTCCGAACTCAGTCTCGTCGCAATTTCGTCCGGCAACGCCAGACGGAGAAAGTCCATATCTTTATCCGCAGTGACGTTTTGGAAAGGCAGCACAGCCACGGTTGTCGGAGTCGATGCCCTCACAGCGGAGGCCTTGCCCCGCGTGGACTGCCAGAGCACAACACTGACGACCGCTGCCAGAATAATTCCGGCGAGCGCCACGATCTTTCCGTAGCCCCGTCCGCTTGCGGGTACCGTGATAGCGCTGCCGGTAGTCCCCGCCAGCACCTTACTGTCGACACTAACGTTCTCGCCGGACTCTAGCGTGTTCGAAGCTGCCCTTTTTGGTCCGGACTCGGTGTCGCGGCGGAGTCGTTGCAAGTCACTGCGCATTTCGGATGCGTGCTGATAACGGAGTCTGCGGTCTTTTTCAAGAGCCTTGTTAATGATCTCCTCGAGCTTAAGGGGAGCGTCGGGGTTCAGGTGCAGTAGCGGTATTGGAGCTCTCTCCAGGATGGCGTTAAAGATCAAGCCATTGCTCTTACCTCTGAAGGGGAGTCGGCCCGTTACCATCTCATAGAGAACGGCCCCAAATGAAAAAAGATCCGTTCGTGCATCCAGTTCATTGGCCTTGACCTGCTCGGGCGACATGTAGGCGACCGTGCCCAAGGTCGAACCTGGGCTAGTGAGTTGTTCTTCGAGCACCGATTTGGTTTGAGTCTCGGCAACAGCATTCTTGGCGGACGATTCGGGAGGGGGGCCTCCTTTCGCCAAGCCGAAATCTAGGACCTTGGCATGCCCCCGCTTGGTTATGAAAATATTGGCGGGTTTAATGTCACGGTGCACGATGCCATTCGCATGGGCTGCATCGAGTGCATCAGCGATCTCGATCCCTAGGGAGAGGACTGTCTCAATCTCCATCGGCTGACCCGCGATCCGATGCTTCAGGGTCATTCCGTCGAGAAACTCCATCACGATGAAAGATTGGTCTTCGTGCTTTCCGATTTCGTACACGGTGCAGATGTTGGGGTGATTCAGGGCAGAGGCGGCCCGTGCTTCCCGGCGAAAGCGCTCCAGAGCTTGCGGACCTTGGGTTACGCCTTCAGGGAGAAACTTCAGGGCCACAAATCGGCCAAGCTCCGTGTCTTCCGCCTTGTATACGACACCCATACCGCCGCCACCGAGTCTTTCGACAATGCGGTAATGCGAGATGGTTTGCCCGATCACTTGGACACGGCTAGTCCTTTGCGCGATCATAGTATAGGCGCTTTTTGCTAGGTCAACGAGATGGCCGCGTCCGACAGACGATTTCTTCTGCCGTTCAATGAGAGAGCGAATCAGTCAGTGTCGACGGGAATCAGAATTAAGAGGTGCCAATCATATGGCTCGCGCTGCCGCCTGTGTATACCACCCGAAATCAAGGATCCCCTCCTGCGGCATGCCCCCCGCAAGGGTGTTGGGTATTTCGCGCGGTGCGCCTGCGCGATGGACGCTTTGGGTTTCGCCTTGAGACCTGCAAATTCAACGGCCCCAGTTTTTTCAGTTTCTACAGTCCCGAACTCAATCCCATCGAGCGAGTGTAAAAGCTGACCCGGCGGCGCTGCCAGCACAACCCGCTACTTCACCAAGCTCAAAGAGATCATCTGCGCCGCGGAAGCCGAATTTTCCCATTGGACAACTGGCAACGTTGCCCTGCGTAGACTACCCGCAATTCCTTAAGACGCTGTGCTTGGTAGCCGACCGCCCTTCGGGATTGCTCTAGCGAGTTGAAGAAAAGAGAGGCGGTGCCAAGTGCAGTAGAATATGGGGCAATTTGCGCAAGGTTGGTGGGGATGGCAGACGGTTGGGACACTTCAGATGAAAAGTCCTTCCACGCATTGCGAATAGGCGGGATCGTGTAGAATGACTGCCGTTCTTGACTCAAAAAGGAGATTCCAGTTCAAACGAGTTGCGGCTTCGGTTTCGGATGCAGTAGTAGTTGCCTTTGGTAATCGAGGTCTTGCTGACTGGGCCGCAGACTGTAAGGAAGCAAGTCATGCGTATCGGAATTATTGGTGCGGGGAACATCGGAGGGAACTGTGCTCGTCGCTTTGTGATGGGTGGCAAGCATGAGATTAAACTTAGCTTCTCCCGCGGTCACGCCACCTTGGACGCACTCGCGCGAGAACTCGGCAAGAATGCATCAGTGGGGACGCCGCCGGAAGCGGTTCACTACGGAGATGTCGTGCTGCTGTCCGTGCCGTGGGACGCAATTCCCGAAGCACTCAAGCAAGCGGGATCACTCGCCGGGAAGATCGTCATTGACACAACCAATCAGTACGGTTCGTATTTATTGCCTCCGAAAGGACAGACCGCTGCTGAGTTCAATGCTGCACGAATGCCAGGGGCTCGGTACACGAAGTCCTTCAACGCTTTAACAGCAGGCTTCCAGGCAGAAGCGGCCGAGCGTCGGAAAAGTGAGAAGGTCGTGCAGTGGATCTGCGGCGATGATGCGGAAGCCAAGCGAATCGTCGCCAAGTTGATTGAAGATGCAGGGTATGTGCCGGTTGACCTCGGCGGCACGAAGAGCTGTCATGTCATAGAGGCGCCGCGTCGCAAGGGCGCGGTCCATGGCGAGGAATATCGCAGCGCCGACGCACCGGCGGTCGTTGAAGCAGTGCGTGCGGGACGCCCCATCGTGCCTCCGCCTAGGTACGTGTGATCCTTCGAGAGCAACAGCCGATGTAGCCTAATCTGCCGCTTCTTGCATCGTGTCGAACGGCTGATTTTTTGGATTATGATCGTCGCCTCTTCTTTAAGTTTTGCGTTCGCCACAGCGACCCAGCGCTAACACCGTAACGAAAAGCCGACGGGCGGTCGTCGGGGAGAGCATCGTCGGACTCGGCGCCGGCCTGACCTTCTCGGTGACCGTCGTCGAACCATCAAAGGCTGAATAATTGCCTCGACGGAGTGCAACTTGATACGTTTTCAGCGAGTTGCGCGGACATGTCTGAGCGTCAAGGTATTTTGGTAGAACCTGCTTGAATTGCAAATCCTCCTCAATCGTCCCTCCAACGACACCCTGGCCCGCTCGCGCGATTCATCGTCATTCGAACACGATCACTACTCAAGGTACGGCCGAACTATGGCTTGTCACAATCGTGACCAATCTTGAGACGCCGAGCCGGGCGTAGGGTGCTTCAACAGCAAATGGGGCACAGCCGAGCAGTGGGATCAAGGAAGTGAAGCAAGCGATCAAGGAGACTCGTCTTTCCTGTCACCGCTTCGGCTCCAACGAAGTGCGGCTGGCGCTGAGCCTGCTGGCGTACAACTTGGGCAATTTGTGGCGGCGAGTGGCGGCGCCGAAAAGATCGAGCATTGGTCGCAGGTTTGTTGGTGAAAGCAGCGCGTTACTACTGGCTTTCGTAGCGGAGAGGCATCTGAACCAGCGGCGCTTCGGAGCGAATGCTGGGCCGAATCGCGCTGCTGCCGGTACCGACAGGTAGCGCATGCTGGCAAGTTCTTATGGGAATCGGTCTACAGCGAGTTGGCGGATAGTTGGGGCACTTTGAGTGAAAATCTTTCACTATGCAAAGAGGCGAAATGAGCGTATCTTCCACAGAGATTCCGACTCATACCGTCCATTCACGAATATCGGGCCGAGTCCGTTTTCATTTTCCTTCTTGAAGTCCCGCAGCGAACGGAGTTCGGGTATTCGTAGAAGGCAGTCGGAGGTTCTGACATGGCCGGTGCTCGTATCAAAGTTTTGATTGTGGATGACGATGAAGATGTGCTGATCGAACTCGAGCGACTGCTTGAGGGTGAGGGTTACTGCACCGCGACGGCGTGGAGCGGGCGCGAGGCGCTGGCGTTATCGGAGAAAGGCCAATTCGACCTGCTGTTGGTGGACGAACACCTAGGCGATGTCGATGTGGACGCACTGTGGAACGAGCTTGTGCGGAGACAGCCACACGCGTTTCGCTTCCTGATGCATACACGAGGGATGAGAGCGCCGGGGCGGGCAGCGAGCGGACCCACGGCAGTCTGCAAGTGGGAGCACGCGGACGTGAAGGCAAAGGTCCGCAGCTGCCTGGCAGCCTAAGGCAGAAATCGCGGCCCAGAGACTTTTGGGGGAAGCGGGATGGAACAGGTGCCGGATTCGCAGCGGAACCAGACAAGCGAGAACGGAGTGGAAAGCGCTCTGCGACCTCGTCAACCAGATCTGTGACCGGCATGGGTTGAAGGGAAGCGAGCGATCAGAGCCGCATGGGTAGTCCCGCGAGGGTGTGGTTTCGTGACTGCGAAGTGCGCAAATCCGGCCTGTGACCATGCATTTCACTACTTCCGTAACGGGAAGATTTACCTGATCGATATGGCCAGTTCGGGGGGCGCATTCCGGTCGTCGATCGGATCGAGCGGAACGGAATACTTCTGGTTGTGCGGCGATTGCTCGCAAAACATGCGGGTGACGCTGGATGGGCACGGGGCGGCAAAGGTGGAGCGATTGGCGGAGCCAATGACGGAACGGAAGGAGACCGCCTCGACGACGCGAGAGTTAGCAGAAAAACCACTGCGACCGGCGACCGCAACGTAGAGTTCGGGGCTTGGTCAACCCATCACTGATTTTCCTTAGGTGCAGCACCCAACAAAAATTTTCATCTTAAATAGTCTCGCTAGTTGGCGCAGGTACCGACTTTCCCACCTTGATACCCCTGTCCATATGGGGGAGCGGGCACCAAGCTCTTTACCGCCTCATCCTGCAGCAAACTGACGCGAATCAGGCGCGAGTATTTCAGGTGAACGAGGAGCGTCCTTGCCGGGCGACCGGCATGATTCCCGCGGTGCGCTGGGCCGAAGAGAAGTCTTGACTTCGGTATTTGAAAGTGCCGCCCGAAGAACTGGCGCTGCGCATTCCCGCCTATGTGGGTCCGACCGCAACGGTGCTGCACGAGGGGCACGCCTACTCGATGCCGCCGGAGGCGATCAGTATGCCGGCCACGTTGTACTTGTATGCGCAACGAGTGTGCAGCGTAGCCGGTCGTTATGAAGCGGGGCATCCCAGGAAATTCGAAGCGCACGAAGGGGTCTCCCCTGGCTGAGCATCGCGTCGCTCTGGTGGCCGACGTATCGGGGAAGCGCGGGCGGCGCTATCTGAAAAGGCAACAGTTGCTGGAGTTGGGGGAGCCAGCGATTCGCTATCTCACCGAGATTGTGCATCGTCGGCCGCGGCGGTGGTTCCAGGATGTCGATCGACTGCACGCGATCCTGCAGAGTCATGGTCCGGAAGTTCTGCGGCGCGCCATGGAAGCTGGCCTGCAGGAGCACGGTTTGGTGGCTTTTACGTGGAGAGATCTCTGGCCTAAAGTTGAACTTTCCGGAGGTGCGGCAGTGAAAACGGAAGATGGCAAGTTTCCAGAAGCCGGGTGCGCGCGCCCGGGCCCTCGGACCAAGAAATGTGGGGAAAGCACAAAACCGGGGGATGGTATGAGTCGACCGCGTTGGAGATAGTCGTTCCTACGGCGATCCTGGAGCAAAATTTTCTGGGGAACAAGTCGAACAGCTCACCGTCGTAGTCGGGGCGGTGGGAAAAGTGAAAATCCCGATGCCGTTGCGGGATTTTCGAGGGGAGTGAAAGTCCTGCCTTTGGACTTTTCCACGGAACGGCTCTTTCCCCCCAGATGGTGGGTTACAGAGCCGGGAATTCTTGACTCGGCTGCAGTTCGCAGGCATAGCTACATTCGACGCTGCGTCAGGAAAGCTACTCCCAGAAAACATTTGCTACGATCAGGCGAGACTTCTGGAGCAGATGCAAGACGGACAAACATTGGCAGTCGCGTGGTTCACAACGAAGCTACCGTGACCGACAATATCTTTGTTCATCGCGGAAACACTCTGGTTCGTCGTCTCCGTCTTGCTTGTGGTGAGACCATGCTTTTGGCATCGCGATCCCACGCATCGGATCGCTGCAGTCCTGAGCAGTGATCTTCTCTCGATTGAACACCGCGCAGGAGCAGAACCCCATCTCGCCCAGATCATGCCGGGACAGGTCGACTGGGAGGGACCAACCGAGCGGTTGTCGGGTCACAATCCAAATCCCAAATTGACAGCGGATTTAACGGCGATGTACGACGGCTGTCGGTAGCAAATTAAAATGTCCGGTTTTCGTAGCACATGATATGTCCGGTTTCAGAGTTAACCAGCCGTAGTCGGGGCTGTGGGAAAGTGGGAATCCCGCGTAGTTTGAGGGATTTCCAAGCGAAATGAAAAACCCTGCTTTGAGACTTTTCCAGTCCGCATCTTTTCCACAGTCCGGCGTGCCGCCAGATTGATCGCAGAAGGGCCACCCCTTGGGCCGTGTAATGACCGAGTCGGTGCGGTCCGTTAGTGATAGTCAGAGTTCCGTCCAGGTGCTGATGAACCACGACGTTGCAACCCGTCAGTGTGGCTCGGAAGCGCACCGGTTCGATTTGTAAGCTGAGATTCTGAAAGCTGATCGTGTTGTCCCGGTTCACGGTGCGTTCGAAATGGAGGGAGAAGTGGACTGAACCCTTGAATTGAGACAGTTCGGAGGGCACACTTTGCAGGGAAAGAATGCAAAGTGAATCGGAAGCGATACTCG
>Ga0210406_10004069_pt1 | contig 15833 bp, 16 predicted proteins | sample IncBWC30MmetaG_FD_155454 | JGI IMG/M metagenome (GOLD analysis project Ga0210406, IMG submission 155454) | Forest soil microbial communities from Barre Woods Harvard Forest LTER site, Petersham, Massachusetts, United States - Inc-BW-C-30-M | ecosystem: Environmental > Terrestrial > Soil >... | reverse complement strand
TGCCCGTCGGTCACCGTGGCAACGATTTCGAATTTTTCTTTCAAGAGGGCAGAGACGGCGCTCAGGACTTGCGCGACATCATCCGCCAATACAACGCGGCTGAGCCTCATGGGAGCTCACCCCCGAGCTGTGCGTCAGTTCCAAGTGATGTACCAAGTATGAAGAACAAGTTCCGCGTGTAGAGTGATCTCCCGCCTGGAGCCAACTAAATTCACCTTGCAGCAGGACTTTCACAGCCACGTTGCGCGCATTTCGTGCGGCTGCCTATTGGTATTAATTACAATGAGGGAAGAAAGATGCGGAAACTAGATGGAGATGATTCTGTGCTTGATAGCGTACTGCACCAGATCGGCATTGGTTTTCAGTTGTAAGAGTTCCATTACGGCATACTTATGTGCCGCCACCGTGCGTTTGGTGATTTGCAGGACGGAGGCCACTTCTTTCATGGAACGCCCTTCCGCAAGGAGTTGAATGACCTCCCGCTGCCGAGGCGTGGGCTCAGCTACATGTTCCCGGGCTTTGGGTTGACGGAGGGAGATATTGGCCTGCCCCCGCGCGGCACTGGGCGTCACATAGGATCCGCCTTTTAGCACCTTTTCAATTGCCTCCATCAGCTCGAACGCCGCTCCTTGTTTCAGCAGAAATGCCGAAGCCCCCGCGCGAAACGCTTCGCCGACAAGGTCGGGATCTTCATTCATAGTCATGAAAATAAGCTTTAGTTTCGGCATGGCCGGTTTGAGGTGCCGGGCGGCGTCCAGGCCATTCAGCTGAGGCATGGCGATATCCAGCACGACAATGTCCGGTTGCAACTTGGCAGCCGCTGTCAAAAGCGCTCGTCCATCGCTCACCATGCCGACAACCTCGCAGCGGGGTTCCACGACGCGCTTCAGCGCATCCAACAGCATCTGATGGTCATCGGCCAGAAGTACGCGGGGGCGACTCGATGTTCTATTTTCCGGCGGCATGTGTTTTTACCTTTATCTCAGCCGCGGAGAGAGCAATTGGCACCTCAGCCAGAATCTCTGTCCCGCGATCGGTTTCCGACTTTACCAGAAGTCTGCCTCCGACGAGCCGAAGTCTCTCGGTCATCCCGATCAACCCGATTCCGGCGGCAGGATTCTTAAGGGCCGGGTCAAAACCTTTACCTTGATCGGAAATGCGAAGGCTAATGCCACTGGCGTTCGAACGAATTTCAACCTGCGCTTCCCTGGCACCGCTATGTTTAACCACATTACCGAGAGCTTCCTGAGCAACTCGAAACAGGCACAAGGCCACGTCCTTCGGGACGTCCATGGGAGAGTCGGACTCGGTGAAATGAACTTCGATCTTGTACTTCTGAGTGAAATCTTTACAAAGACCATGGAGGGCCGGTTCCAGACCCACATGCTCGAGTTTGCTGGAGTGGAGTTGATGAGAGAGTGTGTGAAGATCCGAGGACATCTCCTTCGTTCCCCTTAGCATCTCCAGCACGCCATTCCGCTGCTCGACTTCCAGCGGTGACAATTTTTTCCATAGCTGTCCCAGCCCGATGCCGAGTAACGCCAGGCGCTGACTGAAATCATCATGAAGCTCCCTGGCAATACGGGCCCGTTCTTCTTCCTGCGCGCTGATCAGGCGGCCGGTCAAAGTATGGAGGGATTCCTCGGAGGTCTTGCGGTCTGTAATGTCGATGCACGAACCAATGTATCCAAGGAAAGTGCCATCGGATTCAAACCGGGGCACACCAAAATCAACCAGCCAACGGTATTCACCATCGAAGCGCCGCAAGCGGTATTCGATTTCGAAGTCGACGCGAGCGTTAAACGACGCCGAGTAAAGTCGCCGGCAGTGGTCATGGTCGTCCGGATGCACCCCCGAGCGCCACCCTTCCCCCAACTCTTCTTCCATGGGCCGGCCCGTGAATTTCAGCCAACCCTGATTGAAAAAAGTACAAAGTTTGTCTGTTCCAGACATCCAGATCAACGATGGCGAACTGTCTGCCAGCAGGCGGAAGCGTTTCTCACTTTCGCGAAGTACCAATGCGTCTTGCTCATGCTCTTCTACAAGGGCCGCGAGAACCATGAAGGGCGCCGCAGTGAACAGCAAGAATAGCTGGAGCGACAGCACGTTATTGATGGAGTCCATTCCGTTGAACGGTCCGTGGCCGTGGACCCCACCCCAAATAGAGAATAAGGCAACTATGGAGGCCGAAGTACCGGCGCCCGTGGTACCGAAACGTAAAGCGGACCAGAGAAGAAATGGCACGAGAGAATAAAGGAGTGGGGGTGCAAGGTCTTTTTGGCGAGCGATGAACATGAAATAGCTCAGGGAAATGGTCGCGGTGAGCAGGAGGATTGCTTCCAGGTAACGGCTACGAGAGACAGGCACCCGTGCCCGGGCGTGGCCAACCCAACCAAGAATGGCGGGCGTTATCGTTAGAAACGCCAATCCCTCCGAAAGAAAACTCATCCTCCAACTAATCCAAGGGTCTCCCTTCAGCCCATGGAGGCCAATGAGCGATACGGCGAGCGGCCCCAGGAGGAGCGCAAAAAAGGAATACTTGGCAAGGGCTTTCAGACTGTTCAAGCGGGGCACGCCATTCAGGCAATAGCTGAGACCCCAGGCAACCACAAGAATCTCGACAACATCGGCCAGAATGAGCCAGGCAATGGCAGGAACCGACACGCCAGCTTCCAGGTCATAGACGACAAAACCTGCCAACCCGGCTGGAATTAGAATCGGCCAGATTTTCTTTGGTGATAGCAACAGGACGGAAACAAGGAGCGCGCACCCAGGCCAGAGGGGCCAGAGCGCTTGGGGCTCCGTTATGATTAAGATTCCTCCGAGTCTCGCGGCCGCGTAACAGGACAAGGCTAGCAGGCACGATAGCAAGAGTGTGCGGAATCGCAAACTCAGGTTCGCAATGTTCCACGGCGGCCCGCTATTTTTGCGTTCCATGACTTGCCTCGTGGCCATGGCTGCACATCACCTTCTTTGCCGCGCGAAGAGGTGCGTCAGGATTAGCAGGTGCAAACCGGCTCGGCGCGATCGAGCGGTCACGCGAGTTCGACACAGAAACACAAAGACAATTTGGCAATCAAGCGATCGGACTATTGGTCGGAAAGAAGCGCACTCCTAATCAACTTGACTCAGGGGGCCTTAGAGACTCCGTGGCGGTGGAGATTCCCTAGTAGATCAGGTCAGATGTTCACATTGGTGCGTACAGCTTCGGCCAATTATCCGACCACATATCTGGCTGCACTATACCAAAATTCTCGGCTATGTCGACCAAGTTCTTTGTGACGCCAGCCAGCCACCCAACAACTGTTTTCGACTCTGCGCTGCCGGACAATAGCGAGCGGTGCAACTAAGCCGTTTCAAGCGGTGGAGAGCAGCCGGCATGCCGAAGTTTGCTCTGAATAGCTTCAAAAAGCCGTGTACTCACGCAGCGGCAAGAAATCCTTTCGGGTCCGCTGCCTTGTCATTTCTGACAATGGTAACGGGCGGGGACAAATGAAAGCATCGTCGCGTGAAGGTTGACAAGATTTTTCTGCTCCGGAGGAATCCCATGAGATTAGCTATCCTCGGCCTCTTAGCGTGCGCCGCGCTCCCAGCTGTAACCCAGGCACAGGCCCCCGTATTCAAGATTACGCCGGAACTGAGCAAGATTGACTTCTCCGTGAAAGCGTCGGTGTCCCTGGTGGGTGTATTCGAGAAATGGGACGCATCGTTAACATTTCCATCCACGGATGTTTCGACTGGCGTGATGGATATCAAGATTCAGGCGGACACCGTAAATACCGGAAGCGGGATGAAGGACGGCAAGCTGAAAGGCAAGGACTTTTTCAACGTCAAGGATGATCCCTACATTACTTTTCACTCCGACAAGATCGTGCAGACCGGACCCGGCACCTTTGAGCTCCCGGGGACGTTTACGGTACGGGGAGTGTCAAAGCCCGAGACCCTGACGTTTACGCTCTCAGACGTGGCGGCCGCGAGAGCGGCAGGGGAGGGTGAAATTAAAGGGAAAATGGCCTTCGACCGCAAGGACTACGGGATGAATAAGGGCATTCCCTTCGTGACCATCGCTGACCGCGTCGAGGTTACTGTCAACCTGAAGGCGAAGCGCATCAGCGGCCCTCCCTTGGTACTCAAGCAATAGCCCGGGCGCAGAGCTCTGGGCGCAACCATATGTCTAAATTTTGATGATGGCTCAGCCGGGATGGTTCTCCCATCTCAAGTTGCCTGTCACTTTTGACAATTGCTCGCGGGAACCGGCCGGGCCAGTCTCAATGAGTTCTCCAACCGCCCGGCTTTGTTCGGCCAACAGCCAGACGAACAGCCGTTGGGCCGTTCAATGCAGAGAATCGCACTGAGGCAGGGCGATCAAGTTGAAAGAGAAAAACCACAACGAAAAGGCCGCAGATAATCCAGTCCGGCGGGGCAATCGTGCGGGGCTTGGGAAGTTTTATCTCCTGGCGTTTTCCTCGCTGGCCGGTGCCATCTTTTGCGCAATCGCTTTTTATCCACTAACCACTTCAATGGGCGCCAGTTCCAACGCACCCCCGAGTACCAACCCCGCGTTTGCGCCGACGGTGCCTAATGCTCAACCACCGCCTGAACCAGCACCCAGAGGAATGGTATGGATTCCCGGCGGTGAATTTTCGATGGGCGCGGCAGATCCCCCCGACATGGACATGGTCGGAATGCGCGCCACCACCGACTCCCGGCCCATTCACAGGGTCTACGTGGACGGTTTCTTCATGGACAAAACCGACGTTACCAACGCGCAGTTCGCCGAATTCGTCAAAGCGACTGGCTACATCACCGTCGCAGAGAAAGCTCCCACTCAAGCGGAGTTTCCCGGCGCCCCACCCGAAAATCTCTACGCTGGAGGAGTCGTCTTCTCCCCTCCCGATCATGAAGTCCCATTAAACGATCACTTCCAATGGTGGAGCTACGTCAAAGGTGCGAACTGGAGGCACCCTACCGGCCCGAACAGTTCGATAAAAGGCAAAGAGATTTATCCCGTCGTCCACGTGGCCTACGCCGATGCGCTAGCGTACGCGAGATGGGCTCACAAGCGTCTGCCCACTGAGGCGGAGTGGGAATTCGCCGCGCGTGGCGGCCTCGCGGGAAAGCCATACGTTTGGGGAGAAAAATTCAAGCCCGACGGAAAGTGGATGGCCAACACTTATCAGGGGCATTTCCCCGATCAGGATTCCGGCGCTGACGGTTTCATTGGGACCTCGCCGGTGGGCAAATTCGCGCCCAATGGTTACGGGCTTTACGACATGGCCGGCAACGTTTGGCAGTGGACCTCCGATTGGTATCGCGCTGACTACTACGTTCAACTCGCCAAAGTCGGCGGGGTGGCGCGCAATCCAAAAGGCCCGGAAACTCCGTTCGACCCCTCGGAACCCAACGACAAGAAAAAGGTCCATCGTGGCGGTTCGTTCCTCTGCACGGATCAGTACTGCTCGCGCTACATGGTCGGGACTCGGGGCAAGGGCGAGGTGAGCACCGGAACAAATCATCTGGGCTTCCGTTGTGTCTCAAGCAGTGGGGCAAAGAGATGATCACGCACGTCCTGCCAGAGGCGACTCACTGCCATTGCAACTGGGAGACGGCATCCAATGGGCTTTCATGAGGCAGGTATGAAAAGGAGAAAACAATGTTGGAAGAAATTCGGAAAGCGATGACAAAGGTGGGCGTGGGTCTTACGTTGGCAATGCTGGCTTGCACCTTGACGCCGGCGCAGGACGTAACCACCAACTCCATGCCAGGGGCTGACTTCAGCAAATACCACACCTATAAATGGGTCCCCATTGATGGCGCGGTGATGCCCAACCAGATTGTCGATGCGCAGATCAAGCAGTCCATCGATTCTCAGTTGGCCGCCAAAGGACTCACCAAGACGGAGGGCGAGAAAGCCGACCTTCTTGTCGGCTACCAAGTCTCAATCCAACAGGAAAAACAGTGGAACGCTTACGGTACGGGTGGCATGCGCTGGGGCGGCGGGATGGCCTCGGCCCAACAATCCACGATTAGCACCGGCACTCTCGTCCTAGACATGTACGACCCCTCAAACAAGCAGCTCGTTTGGACCGGGCGCGTTTCCAAGACCCTCGATCCCAGCGCCAATCAGGGCAAGAAGCAGAAGAATCTCGACAAGGCCATGGAGAAGCTATTGAAGAATTTTCCGCCCAAAGCCAGTTAGTAGCGGTCAGATCTTGAAAACATCTCGGGAGGACGCTGATGAAAATCAATGCAAGGCACGTGTTTCGAATCCTGTGTCTGCCACTCCTTGTCGCTTCGGGGGAAGCCATCTTCCATTCTCCCGCTAAGGCCCAAGGTCCGGAACTCCAGGAACGGGTTGCGGAACTCAAGGAGTCGATGGCTAAAAACAAGATGTCTCTCGCCCAATACACCTGGGTCGAGCAAGTCAACATCAGCCTGAAGGGCGAACTCAAGAAACAGGAACACTTCCAGGTGCGCCTGGGCCCTGATGGCAAGCCTCAGAAGACTTCGCTGGATCCACCGCCGGAACCACCCTCCGGAGGCAGGCTAAAAAAGCACATCGTCGAGAAGAAAAAGGAAGAGTACAAAGAGTACGCCGAACAGATGAAAGCTTTGGCCCAGCAATATGTCCCGCCGGACAAAGAGATGATCCAGCAGGCGTATGCACAGGGAAACATCAGCATCATTCCTGGTGGGGGCCTTCCCGCTGATGAAATTAAACTGGTCTTCCACAATTATGTGAAGCCGCAGGACTCCATGACCTTGGTCTTTGACAAGGCACGGAAACAATTGCTCAGCCTGCAGATCGCTTCGTACATGGACGATCCCAAGGATGCCATGACCTTGACTGTGGAGTTCAACCGCCTGCCAGATGGCACCAACCATGTCAGCAACGTAATCATGAATGGGGTAAGCAAACAGCTGAATATTGCCACCCAGAACGCCAGCTACCAGCACCTTTAGGATGTGAATTGCCGTCCAGTGATGTGGAGTTGGAGGAATCCCTTCGAACAAGGAATTGCGGGACGTCAGCGGAGATTAGCCGGAGGGAGGTCGCTTCACCGGGAAGAAAATTTGTGAAAATCAAAGGAGAGCCTGAATGAGAAATAAAATGATAGTGGGGTTGGTTTTTGGATGCATGTGCTTTTTAGCGGTGCCCGCGGCGCATGCACAAGCCGCAGCAAGCAAGGATAGTCAGACGGTGAGCGAGCAGGACGTGAAGCTGTTGCGTCAGGACCTTCGGTCGCAGAAAAAGCAGTTGATTGCCGCGAATTTGACATTGACGGACGCCGAATCCACAAAGTTCTGGCCGGTGTACGACCAATTCAGCGCGGAGATGACCACACTCGGCGACCAGAAACTTGCGTTGATCAAGGAATACGCAAAAGGCTTCGGCACGCTGACGGACGCACAGGCGCAGAACCTGCTCAACCGTTCCCTGGCGCTGGACGAAGCCGCGACGCAACTGCGCATCAAGTACGTGCCGATCATCAACAAGGTTCTGCCGGGGACAAAAACAGCCACTTTCTTCCAGATGGAACGCCGGATCAGCACGCTGATCGACCTGCAAGTGGCTTCCCAGATTCCGCTGGTGCAGGACCAGCACTAGATTCCATCCGCAGCAAGCGAGAGACGCGGAACGGCCCTGTACGAAAGCCAAATGTACGGTGTGGTGCCTTCGCTCTTGCAATGCTGAGGATCCTGACTCGGGGCGTGCTGGAATCGGAGATGACATCATGGGCGAGCCAAACCGCACTCTCAAGCAGAAGGCCTACCAGGGATTGAAACAGTATCTTGCGATCTCCTGCTATCTCTGGCTGGTCTTTGGCTTGTTCGTCTTATACCGAGCGGTCCTTTTGTCCGAACGGATCTCCCTCGTCGCCCACGGAGAAGCTCTAATTAACGCGCTGGCCCTGGGCAAAGTCATGCTGGTGGCCCAGGAGCTTCACTTCGCGGAGAAATTCAAGGAAAGGCCTCTGATTTACGCGACTCTATTCAAGTCTGCCGCCTTTGCCATCATTTTGGGAGTCTTCAAGATTCTCGAGGAAGTTGGCATTGGTCTATACCACGGAAAGTCAGCCGGGGAGAGTATTGCGGAGGTCGGCGGCGGCACACTGAACGGGATTCTTACGATGACGGCGATTCTCGCCGTCCTTTTGGTTCCCTTCTTTGCGTTCACGGAGCTGCGCGACATCCTGGGTAAGGGAAAATTGATCGGACTTTTTTTCACCTCCGGCCATCTTCCCGGCGAATCTTCCTGAATGCTCAGGAGCTAAACCCTCGAGCTCTTCAGCCGCTGGATCGATTCCCTCTGCGGGCATCAAAGCAGGATAAGGTCAACACTACGGAGGAGCCGGTTTGAAAAAGAAAATCGCAATCTTCATTGTTGCCCTGGCCTGCCTGGCCATGTTGGCGGTTGCTGGCCCGAAACTGGAGATGAGCTGGAAGAATCCCGGCTACTCCGGCGGACAGTTCAAAAAGATCCTGGTGCTGGCACTGAACGGAAGAGCGGCCAACCGCATGGAGTTCGAGGATCAACTGGTTGCGGCAATTTCCCGGCCTGCAGGAAAGGCTTACCCCAGTTACGAATTCATCATGCGTCCCGATGCGACCCCCATTGACATGAAGGATATGCGGGAGCTAGTCAAAGAACAGCACTTTGATGCCATCGTCGTCGCGCGTGTGACAAAGCACGACACTACGACAACCTATGTACCAGGCCAGGTCTACGCTCCTGTCGCCTATTACGGAACTTTTTATGGCTACTACAACACGCTCTATCCCGTCGTCTACACCCCGGGTTACATGCAAACCGAACGAGTTGGTCAGGTCGAGGTCAACATGTACTCCACGGCAAAGCCCGACGGTGAGCTCGTCTGGACGGGAATTACCAACACGTTTGAAATCAGTTCGGTGATGAAAACAATCAAAAGCCTGGTTAAGGTTGTGACCAAGCAACTCGAGAAGGAAAATATCATCGCGAAGCAATAGAGCCATTCTGCCGTCGAGGAAGACAGATTCAGCCCGGGCAGATTCCTGGCTGTTCAACGCTTTAGGACTCTTTCCCCGCCCAGGTCGAGAAGATTCAATGAGCTACCCAATGGCACAAAAAATGCCACTCGGTTGCACCGGCAAACCGGCCCGATAGTTCCTTATCTGTTACTTCTGACAATATCCTTGCCCCTACGAATTGCCTACCTTGAGCCCATGCTGGCCGGATTTCGCCTCAACACATTGCCCGCCTCGGAAGAACAGGCGTGTAGTTCGGGCCGAACGAAGCGGTCAGCGAACCGAATGGAAACGATGAGTTCAAATGGCCCCGGGAAGGTTCGGATCGCCGAGCGCATCCTGCTCGTCATCGGCCTGTCACTCCTGCTCGGTTGGGCAGCCGCGCGCTTCCATGGAAGGACGGCGTCGGACGCCGCCATCGAGCGATTCTATGCGGAATCGTCGCAGGGACTCGATGCTTCCTCCACGGGAGGGGTGGACTTTACGCAATGGTCCCCGCAAAGGATCGAGGCTTACAAGGGCAGTCTTGTGGCGAAGAAGGATCTTCCGCTAGCCATTCTTCGCATTCCGAAGATCCACCTGGAAGTTCCGGTGTTTAACGACACCGACGATCTCACGCTGAATCGCGGCGTTGGGCGGATTATTGGCACGGCACAGATCGGACAACCGGGCAACATTGGAATTGCGGGCCACAGGGACGGCTTTTTCCGCGGTCTGAAGGATGTCGGGCGCGACGACCTGATCGAATTGATCCTGCCAGGTCGCACCGATCAATACACCATCACGGATATTCAGATCGTAGGTCCGGATAATGTTTCCGTGCTGGCTACGACGCCGGTTCCCACGCTGACTCTGGTCACATGCTATCCGTTTTATTTCGTAGGCAGCGCTCCCCAGCGCTACATCGTGACCGCGTCCAAACAAGTTTCTAGCCGACCGGATGAGAGTGTAAACACCAGCTCAAGTTCCACGGGCAAGAAAATTAACAAAAAGGAGAATGCAAGATGATCTCGATTCACTTCTCAAGAAAGGTCATGCGTGGCCTGTTAGCTGTAGGAGCCCTTTGCATCGCATTTACTCTTACGGCCTCCGGACAAGTGCAGACCAAGACCAGCACAGCGGTAGCAGGGGACACTACAAAATCGATCAAAGTCGAACGCGGCACGGTGGTCTACGTCTCCGGTAACAGCTGCGTAATCAAAGCGGAGGATGGAACACTCCGCCATTTCGACAACGTTCCGGAAAGCGTCACCGTCACTGTGGGCGGGAAACAGCTTAACATTCACCAAATCCAGCCTGGGATGGTGATCGAAAGACAAACCATCACGACCACCACCCCAAGGATGATCACCACGGTTCAGACTGTCACGGGGACCATTTGGCAGATTAGTCCGCCAAGTATGGTTATCCTGACCCTTGCAGACGGCAAGAACCAGAAGTTCACCATCCCGAAGGGCCAGAAATTTACGGTCGATGGACAGGAAACGGACGCGTTCGGTCTGAAGAAGGGCATGAAGATCGATGCGCAAAAGATAGTGGAGCAGCCGGAAACTGTGGTTACCCAACAAATCAAGCGAACCGGAATTGCGCCGCCTCCTCCTGCGGCGCCGAAACCCGATGTCCCAATGCTGGTGGCTGTGGAGAGGCCAGCTCCGCCTCCGGTCGAAACAGCAGCAGCCGAACCAGCGCCCACGCAGCTTCCCAAGACGGCGAGCGATTTGCCGTTGATCGGATTGCTTGGCCTGCTCTTCTGCGGTGTTTCGCTATCCGTAACGGCCGTACGCGGCGTTCTCGCGCGGATCGCCTAGCACCACGAACCAAGGCGCCAGCAGCATGTTCCCGCTTGCTTGTGCCACACGGGCCAAAGTCACGCACAAGTCGCTGGGAGTTGGCCAGGCCAGCTCCTAGCGGTTCGCGTGTTCCGCGACTTGTCTCTTTATATCTGCCGAAGGGTAGAGGTCGCAGCCAAGCCAGGAGCACAGCCATGCATAGAAAACCGTCTGGAACAATACTTCTCGTGGCAGTGCTTATGATTGTTCCCGCACTTGCTTTGTCTCGAGCCGCCCAGGCCCCCCAGACCCTCATCGTAAACGGCCAGCCAACCCAAATCACCGTTGTTCAGATGAACGGCCACTCCTACGTCGACCTGGAAGCGCTGGCGCGAGCCGCGAATGGCTCTCTCAGCTTTACCGGGAATCAAATCTCACTGACGCTCCCAGGTGCTGGCGACTCACCCGCACCGGCACCGGCCCCCGCAAGCTCGCCAGCGAATTCTGAATTTTCGAAAAGTTTCCTGAGGGCCGGCATCGAACAAATGACCATCATCCGCGAGTGGCGGACTGCGCTTGCGAACGCCGTCCAGAATGGATTTCCCATTGCTGACGATTGGCTCTCGCCTTACCGCAGCCAGGCGACGACCGCTCTTCGGTTGTCGTTCGTCGCCATCAACACCGATTCGGATCGCAATGCTTACCAGTTGTTGAACACTGAGTTCGAAAACATGAAGTCGCTGAGCAACAACTACGTCGCCCTTCGACAGTCCATGCAGTTCATCGCGCCAGACTCTCTGGCGAATGACCCGCTGAACCAGAAAATCCTCAACTGCGGGCATTCCCTGGCGGCGATGGCTGCCAACGGACAGTTCGTGGATGATGGGTCGTGTCAGTGAACCGCCTAAAATAGATTTCTTGCTCGCTCTTTATTTTGGGCGGCCCAACCAGGAATACTGCCACGCCGCGGAGACGCTCTGATAGTTTCCACCGAAGCGAATATAAGTGCCATTGCTGTAGCTTACTTTGATGGCTTGGTGTTTGCTGATCGGGAATGAAACCGTGCCTCCGAGGCGCGAGCCGGTCTGCTTTGTCGCCAGGTTCTGTATGCCACTCAAGCTGGTAATGCCGCCCCACCAGAAGTTCGCGTCCAGCGACACCCACAAGCGCGGCTTCACGTCGTAACTCAAATGCCCCTCCAAAGCGCCGATCGGCGCTACATTTTGTGGTTTGGTGACCGGGCCGGCGTAAAACGCCGGGTTTGTGGTGTAGAACCACCCTCCAGCATAGCCATCGAGCACCCAATGGCCCCAGCGTTCGGAATACCCAAGTTCCGGTTTGAAAGCCCATCGATTGCCGCCCCAGTTGATCAATTTCGAGCCGCTGTATTGTCCAGTGGGCGCAATCAGCTTCAGACTCACTCCCAACAGCTTCTTCTGCTTCCACTTCGCCATATCCTTCGGTTGCATCGCCGGGCCGCCCATCAGGTTCACCGAAAAACGAAAGCTGGAATCCAGCAGGCCCGAACGGTAGATCGATGTGTGTTGCCCCGACACGTCGCCCTGAAAAGTTCCCACCCCATAAGGCAGCGCAGCCGTTATGTTCGCCGAGCGTCCAAAAAAATTCAGCGAGTGGTAGTAGCTGAAGATCGGTACGTTGTAGGTTCCCCTTGCGTTGGCAACCGGTATAGTGCCGTTGAAGTTCAGGCCTCCGTCATAAAAGGACCAGATGATCGTAATTGCGTTGCCATGCACTGGCGTTATCACATAGGCTCGTGGCGCAAGGTCTTGCCCCCAAGCCGCGCCTAGCGCGCAGAGTGCGAGCGTGACTGCTATCGCGAACTTTCGCAGAATTGGCATGATAGCGGCGCAAAAACACTAAAACGCTACAAGCTCGCACTTTTGGCGATATTGCCCTCAAGATTGGCTCGGTGGAATTGTCAAAAGTGACAAGCAAAGCGCAGGGCCAAATAAAGTGGGCTAGGATTTCGTCCCAGCCAACAGACTGCTTCAGCAAGCTTATTTTAGAAGTTGACGAGCACTCCGTTGAGCTTGGGAAGCCACTCACCGCTTTGGCCTCCTATTCCCTGGATTCAAATCAGTTGGACTGTTTGGCGGGGCTCTGCTACAACCGCGTTCCGACGGTGCAACTTTAACGCCTTTCAAGCTGTTTTTATTGGCAACGCACGCGCTAAAGTCTTTGAGTTCGGAGACCGTCGTCCCGCCATTCCTGCTTCGCCAGGTTTGGCTCTCCAACTTCCCCGCTTCGGCACTTCTGCCGGTCGGATCCCTACGCTACAATTTGGCCGCAACAGTTTCGCTGCTACCACGGGAGGTGGGCATGCTTCGTTGGGCAATTGGAATTTTGGCGCTGGGAATTGCGTCAGTGTGCTGCGCGCAGGGACAGACAAAGCTGCCGGCGAAATGGGAAGAATTGACAGCGGAAGAGTTTCGGCAGGCGATTGGCAAGGCGCAAGGGACTTGCCTGCTGCCGTTCGGGATATTGGAGAAGCACGGTCCGCACTTGCCGCTGGGAACCGACCTGCTGAACGTGCGCTACGTTACCGAGCGCGCCGTGCAGCAGGAGTACGCCGTGATTTTTCCGGAATATTATTTTGGGCAGATTGCGGAGGCGCGGCACGAACCAGGGACCGTGGCGTACAACGCAGAAATGCAGATTAAATTGCTGCAGGCGACGACGGACGAGATGGGGCGGAACGGGTGCAAGAAGGTGATCATCGTGAATGGCCATGGCGGAAATGAGAATTTGCTGCCGTACTTTGCGCAGGCGCAGCTCGACACGCCGCACGATTATGTGGTGTACGTGCAATGGGGACACGAGCCGACGAAGAAAGTGGGCGCGGAGAAAGAAGGGCCGGACTGGCACGCTGGGGAGACAGAAACGTCGAACATGCTGGTGACGCATCCGAACCTGACGCACCTGGACCGTGCAAAAAACGAATCGGGCGCGGACCAGAAGCGGGTGCGGCTGCCGGAAAATGTGTACACGGGAATCTGGTGGTACGCGCGGTTTCCGAATCATTATTCGGGCGATGGATCGACGGCGACGAAGGAGCAAGGCGAAGCGGATTTGCAAGGGTGGATCAATACGGTGGTGCGGGCGATTAAGGCGGTGAAAACGGATGAGGAAAGTTTGAAGTTGCAGAATGAGTTTTATGAGAAGAGCCGGCATCCGATGGAAACGGCGCATTGAGGGCGGCAGAATGACCGATCTGAAGATCGGCCACTACATTCAGATGACGGCGAAGAACGGCCGGCACACCGGCGTTAGCGGGCTTGGCGGAGGGCGTCAATCCAGGCGATTAGCATTTCGTTGTGGTCGGGCTCGAGGTCGAAAAACTCGATGCCCATGCCGATGCGGGGCTTGACGATGCGGACAGAGACAAGAGCTTCGAGGACCTGCCCTTTTCGGACGAGCTTCATCCGCGCGCGGGCATTCATGGGCAGCGGCTTGCTGGTGCAGACGAAACATCCACCGAGGGAGATGTCGGAGGTGACGCCGTCCACCTGTTTGCCGGATTCCAGGTCGATCAATTCGACGTCAGCGGCAAATGGAAAACGGATGGCGTAGCGGCGGTCGCGGACTCCCGTGACGCTGGAATTTGCTCCATTGCGGTCGGCCATAGGGATGACTTTGTTCAATTAAAACACCTTGAGCTTACGCGGGGCAGAAGAAGCCTGACGGCGAATCAGGCATCAACATGATTTCAGTTTGCCCGAAGCGCGACGGATTGGAAATGGAGGGTTGCCGGCGGGCTGCGAAAGGGTAAACCCGAGCGGGAGAGAGCGCTCCGCCCGGTTATTAGTGGGTACGACAATGCTGGCCGACGGGCCGGGCTGCGACAATTTTCGGCGTGATAGCCTGAATTGTAAGTAAATTCCCCATTGAACTGGACTATGCGAGCCGAAGGAATGCGTCAAAGCGACCGTGTCACACTGCGCCTGGAGGTAGAAGCTTCCTGGTATGGCAGCGATGGCGTAGCCGTGACGAAATCCGCGGAATCGCTGCTGGTCAGCCGCAACGGCGGGGTGATACGCCTGCAGGAAAAGCTTTTCACCGGGCAGGAACTGACGCTACGGCGGACGTTGGAAGGCGACGACGTTAAATCGGTGCGGGCGCGGATTGTGGCGGAGATCGATCGCGAGACGGAGGGTTTTCTCTACGCGGTTGCGATTCTGGAGCCGCGCGTGGATTTCTGGGAAATCGAATTCCCCACGATGCAACAGGGCGAAGAAGCCCTGGCGCGGCTGCTGATGGAGTGCAGCTTCTGCCAGCGACGCGAGGTCGTATACCTGAACGAGATGGAGTTGAAATCGTTCGAGGTGCGGCGGTGCGTGGCGCGGGTGTGCAAGCACTGCGACGCGCCGTCGATCTGGGTGGAGGCGCAGTCGGATCCAAATGGGGCGGAAGGGTTGCCGTCGAGAGTGGCGGTGGAAGAGCGAGTGGTGCCGCGGCGGAACCGGTTGCGGGTGAAGGCGCGGGTGCTGGCGTGCATCCGGCAGCGCGGATTTCAGGAAGAAGTGGCGGTGTGCGAGGATTTGTCGAAAGGCGGGATCAGCTTCCGGAGCCGCAACGCATACGCGGAAGGCACGCGGCTGGAAGTGGCGGTGCCGTACACGCCCGGAGCGGGAGCGATTTTCGTGCCGATACGGATTGTGTTTTCGCAGCCGATTGCTTCGGCGGGATTGTTCCGGCATGGGGCGGCGTATTTGCGGGTGCCAGAGTAGTGGGTCGGGTTTTCCCTTTACAAATTATTTGTGGATTGGATCGGTTGAGGTCCTTCGCCTCCCGACTACACGTGCGGCGGTTAGTCGAGCGTGCTGACCGCGGAACGCTCTGCGCGGCGGCGGTGGAGATAGTGCATGGCGATGTTGAGATAGATTTCGCCGCAGGGGGTTTCGATGCAGAGGACCATGGCTTCGGTGTCGGCGCTGCCGCCGAGGCCTTGCTCACTCATGTGAATCTCGGGCGGAAACACTTTGAAGCGGAAGCCCTGGTCGTTGAGGAGCGTGACGCTGTTGCCGATGACCATGT
>Ga0210406_10004068_pt1 | contig 15834 bp, 15 predicted proteins | sample IncBWC30MmetaG_FD_155454 | JGI IMG/M metagenome (GOLD analysis project Ga0210406, IMG submission 155454) | Forest soil microbial communities from Barre Woods Harvard Forest LTER site, Petersham, Massachusetts, United States - Inc-BW-C-30-M | ecosystem: Environmental > Terrestrial > Soil >... | reverse complement strand
CTACAAAGATGGCGTGGTGCCCCGCGTAAAGAAGAATCGAGTCGGCCGTCTCGGGGCCGATGCCTTTCAGCGCAAGCAGCTCCTCCCGCAGTTGCTGTGTCGGACTGAACGGCATTGCGTCCAGCGAACCACCATGCTTCTCGTCCAGAAACGCGACGAAATTCTTCAGCCGCAGCGCCTTCTGGCGAAAGTACCCCGAGGATCGCACCAGCTGTTCGAGTTCAGTCAGCGGTAGTCCGCGGATACCTTCGACGCTCAACACTCCCGCCTCGCGAAGCTTCGCCAGCGCGCGCTCCACGTTTGTCCAAGAGGTGTTCTGAGTGAGAATTGCCCCTGCGATCACTTCGAACGGGGTCTCGGCGGGCCACCAGTGCTGCGGTCCCCAGGCGCGCGCCAGCCTACGATAAATCGCGCGAACGGCCTGCGCTGGAGTAGAGGTATGGTGGATTCCGCCTGAGTTCTTGTGCGCGGATCGGACACCACGCTTCACGGCTGCGCGGTCCTGCCCTGCTTGAGTTGTTGTTTCCAGCCGAGGATGCGCGCCTTGTTGGCTTCTGCCTCCGCTTCGGGAACCATGCCTTTGCGCTGGTAGAGGATCGACAGGCTGGTGTGGGCGAGAACGTCGTCGGGATCGAGCTCGGTGATGCGGTTTGCGACCTCAATCGCTTTGTCGAACTGCTCGGTGTCCTGGTAGACGCGCGCCAGGCCATGCATGGCGTCGAGGAATGTCGGGTCGGTGGCGATGGCTGCCTCGTAATCCGTGATCGCCTCGGTTTGCCGTCCCTCGGCGTAATGGTCGAGCGCCGCATAGTAGCGGTCTTCGGCGGCCTGTCGCAATGCTTGGTCGGTCATGGAACTCCGAGGCGAGTTTAGCATGCAGAGATCGTCGCAATAGGGCAGACGAGTTGTCGATATACTTGTCATAAGACGCCGCCGCGCAAGAGCTGGCGCCTCTTTCACACGGCCTTGAAACATTTCGCCTACATTGTTCGGTTCCTTTGGAACGCCACGCGTGGGCATCATCTGGCACCTTGGCGTAGCGCCTACCTGCGCTGGCGCATTGAAACCTACACTGGCCTCAAGATGCAGAGCATCGGCTTTCTGGAGTTCTGGGGATTCAGTTGGCGCGAACGGCGCGAGTTGCTGCGCTTTCTCAAGTGGACGGGCGAGATGGAGAGGTACGCGCGAGTGAAACCGAAGAACCCGTAGGCCGGCTATTCTTCCAGCCGACTACTCTTCCAGTAAGACGCCCACCGGCGTGCCAACCCCAGCCGAGAGCTTTTCTGCTGCCGACTCCCGGCGGGCGGCAACCTCTACGTAACCCGAGCTTCCGATAATGGCGAAGAATTCGTCATCGCCTCCTTCCTCATACGAGCGGCACAGACGCGTGATCTCCCGCCCCGCAATCAGCAATCTGACCCGCGGCGGTATCGCGGCGAACAGCGCCGGCGCCTCCTGTTCGCTGAAGTTGGTGATCAGGTTGCCAAACTTGTCCACTTTGAGCACAACGCCGCGCAGGCTGTTTTCAGTGACCCGCTCGACTGCGGGCAAGGGAAGTCGAACGTATTCGGATATTTCGGGACCAAACTCCGCGGGTGCGACTCCCTTGCTGAGCCAGGCGGCGACGGGCGAAAAAATGTCGCGCCCATGGAACGTCTGACTCAGCGGCTGAAGAAAATACCGGTCGGAGGTGATATGGCGCACGCTGAACTTGGGTTCGCGCGCTTCGATGAGCGAGAGCACACCGTTGTCGGGCGCAACAAAAATGTAGTCGTCGGTCTCGGCAAGAATCGGCCGCCGCGCACTGCCCACGCCGGGATCGACCACTATCACATGCACACTGCGCGGCGGAAAATAGCGATAGGCCTGCGCGATCGTCCACGCCGCATCGAGCACATCGAACGAGGCGATGGCATGGCAGATATCCACCATGCGCGTCTCGGGATGGATGCTGAGCACAACACCGCGCATGATTCCGACGAAAGCATCGTTCAGTCCGAAATCCGTGGTGAAGGTGACGACACGAGGCTCGCCCATGACCTGCAAGCTATTCGGATGCGCTGCGTGAGTCAAGCCACCACAAAACTCTTGCATAGCTCGATGCGCGCAAGGCATCTCATAACGGCATCCAAATTGCTACGAAAGGCATTCATGTACGTAGAGGAGCTGTGGCGCTATCCGGTGAAGAGCCTGCGAGGCGAGAGCTTGCAGGAAGCGGAAGTCCTGAAGACAGGAATTCGCGGCGATCGCGAGATCGTTGTGGTTTCGGCCTCGCGCGGGAGGTTCATCACCTCGCGGACCCATCACCACCTGCTCGGCCTGCAGGGCGGCCTGTCTCCTGGAACCGGCGAAGCCACCATAAACGGCCACGCGTGGGACACCCCCGAAGCCCGTGCGCTGGTTGAGCAGGCCGCCGGGGAAAAGGCGGAGCTAGTGCATGTGCCGGGAACCGAGCGCTTCGACATATTGCCTCTGCTGGTCGCCACCGACGGCGCTATCAACACTCTCGGACTCGACCAGAGGCGGTTTCGCCCCAACATCTTTATCGGAGGTGTCGAAGGGCTGGCCGAGCGGCAGTGGGAAGGCAAGCAGCTCCGCATCGGCGAGGCCACGATCTACGCTGCGCAACTTCGGGCGCGCTGCGTAATGACCACCTACGATCCCGATACCCTCAAGCAGGACCGCACCGTCTTGCTTCGCATTGTGAAGGAATTCGACGGAACCATGGCGCTGGATTGCTCCGTGGCGAAGCCGGGAACGATCCGCGTGGGCGATCCGGTGAGGGTGGTTGAATAGCCACCGCCTAGCGGACGGAACCCTAAGCCTAGCGGATGTCGACGTCGCCTGAGCCGGTCGAAACTTCGACCTCGGGACCGCCGCCACGCACAGCACCCTTCAGTTCATGACGTCCCAGCGTGCCCTGCACCATGATAGGCAGGTCGGAGTGGATTGATCCCGAGCTGGTGTGCGCGTCAAGGTTGAAGCCTCCGTTGGAGGACAGCGCCATCCGGATGCTTCCCGAACCGCTGTGCAGCTGCCACGGGCCCTTCACCTCGCCCTCGGAGTCGATGCTGCCGCTGCCAGTACGCGCGCGCAGGCCGCCTTTGACGCCGCGAAGACGAATGCTGCCCGATCCGGTGTGTACATCAACGTCGCCGCTTCCCGTCAGGTCGGCCTGGATGTCGCCGCTACCGGTACCCGCAGAAAACGGCCCGGCCACCGACTCGGCATGAATGCTGCCGCTGCCGGTGTTCATCGAACTCTGTGGACCGAGGTCCTGCACTCGAATGTCACCTGAACCGGTATGCAATTTCACCTGCGAGCGCACACCCGACACTGAGATCTCACCCGAGCCGGAACTCGCCTGCAACGTGGTATCGGCCGGCACCGTAATTTCATAGCTGATGGAAATGTGGTGCTTGGCTTCCTCGGGCAGGTTGTACCCGATGCGAATGCCGCTGCCGTTCTGCTCGATCGGAGGATTGGCCGCAACGCTATGCACGATGCTGTCCGCGTTCCCGCTGAACCAGTCGTTACTGCTGCGGACCCTCCCGTGCACCACTACCTGATTGGATCCGCCGGTCTTCACGATCACCTCGCCCGATCCGGTGGTGAGGTCAAGATTCACCGCGCCGGAAATCGAAAGCGTGCGATTGAAATCGTCCTCCGCGCGGGCGCACAGAAGAACCGGAACCAACAGGAAGACATGAAGAACTGCGAGGAAGCGTTTTTTCATGATTCGCCCCAAATGTCGTTGACTGCGTTCAAACAAAAAGGTGGGCTGCCGTTGCCGGCAGCCCCGGAGGAGGACTCACGCTACTGTTGTAGAACGACCTGGTCGCCTTCTTTGAGGCCCGACAAAACTTCCGTCTTCGCGCCATTGGAGATGCCGATACTCAGCGCTACCTTGCGCTTGCCTTCTTTGCCTTTCGGGTCGGGCACTTCGGTCGAGGCCTTCTTGTCCTTGTCGTACAGGATGGCGCCTTCGGGGATCATCAGCACGTTCTTGTGCTCGTCGAGGATGATCTCCGCATTAGCCGTCATCTCGGCCTTCAGCTCGCCGCCCGGGTTGTTGATCGACACGCGAACCTCGAAGGTCGTGACGTTATCTTTTTCCGCGCCCATCGGCGAAATCTTGGTTACATGTCCGGTGAAAGTCTTGTCCTTGAATGTCTCCACGCGAATGCGTGCCGGCTGCCCAAGATAGACCTTGCCAATATCGCTCTCGTCGACCTTACCCTTGACGTAAACCTCGCTGGTATCGCCGATCGTCATCACGAGGGTCGCCGCCGAGCCCATCACCAGGATGGAGCTGACCGCGTCACCCATTTCCACGTCGCGCGACAGAATGATGCCGTCGATCGGCGCGACGATCGTGGTGTAGCTCAACTGCTCTTCCAGTTGCTTCAGGGTCGCGCTGCTCTTCTGCACGTCCGCCTGGGCCTGGGCAACCTTGGCCTTGTTGACTACCAGCTGTGCCCGCGCCACGTCTTGCTTGTTGACCGCCATAATGTACATGCGCTGAGCGTCATCGAGTGCTGAAGTCGATACAATGCCACCCTTGGCCATCTCCTGCGCCCGATCGTAAGCGCGCTTCAGCGTGGGAACGTCCACGCCCTGCGCGTCAACTTCGGCGCGCTTCATGTCCGCTTCGGCGCCCTTCAGGTTGGCTTCCGACGAGAGCAACTGCGCGCGTGAGGAGTTTACCTGCGCTTCAATCTCGTCGCGGTCCAACTCTGCCAGGACCTGTCCCTTCTTCACGTTGTCGCCGGCATCGACGTTGAGTTTTTTCACGATGCCGCTGGCCTTCGACTTGATCTCAACCTTGGTGATGGGAGTGACCTTGCCGGTCGCCACCACGCTTTTGGCCAGATCGCCCTTTTCGACCTTCGCCAGTTTGGTCGGATCGATCTTCGGTCCGCCGCGCGTTGCTGCTACCGCCACGATGACGAGCCCGACCACCGCCACGGCCACCACCGAGGTAATGATCCAACGTTTCTTCTTATTTTTGCCGTTTGCCACTGCCGCCTCCCAACGCTAGGTAGCATTCCTGTGCTGCAGATATCTACGTTTGAGAATCAACAGAAGTTCCGTGCCCGATGATGAAAATGCGCCCCGAACTGCCCTTTTCCATCGAGTTAGACCGAATTGGGAGAAGAAACGGTAGCAACTCCTTGTGATCCATGTAAGTTCTCTCAGGCAAAACAGTTAACCCAGGCTGCGCCAGGCGACCGCAGCCCCCGATGTTAAGATTTCACCTTCATGGTCACTTTTGTCGTGCTGCGCATCGTGGCGGTGGTGCTGCTCGTCGCAGCCAACGCATTTTTTGTGGGGGCCGAATTCGCGCTGGTCAGCGTTCGCGAGACCCGGCTGCAGCAGCTCATCTCGGCCCATCGCATCGGCGCCCGCACCGTCAAGAAGCTCCACCAGAAGCTCGACGAGTTCATTGCCGCTGTCCAGTTCAGCGTCACCGTCTCTAGCCTGGCCCTGGGTTGGGTCGGCGAGGCCGCCATGGCCCGCGTCCTGGAACCCCTTTTCATCCGCCTGCCTTATTCCCACGTCTACGCCCACGCTTTCAGCATTGTCTTTGCCTTCATCCTGATCACCTACATGCACGTGATCCTCGGGGAGATCGTGCCCAAGTCGCTGGCACTGCAGCGCACCGAAACCGTCGCTCTCGCTGTCGCCGGCCCGATGGATGTCTTCATGACTCTGGCCGCCCCCCTGCTCGCCGTGATGACCGCCTCCTCGCGCGTGGTGCTGAAGGCCTTTGGAGCGCGGCAGGTCCGCGAAGGCGGAGTCCATTCTCCCGAAGAGTTGAAGCTCATCGTCTCCGCCAGCCGCCGCATCGGCATCCTCGAGGCGCCACAGGAGCAGATGATCCACCGTGCGCTCGACCTCGAAAACGTCTTCGTGCGCGAGATCATGGTCCCGCGGCCCGACATCTTCTCATTGCCCGGGGACATGCCGCTCGTCGAAGCCTTCCAGAAGGTGACGGATGCGCAGCACTCCCGCGTGCCAGTCTACGATCCCGAGCGCGGGCCGGAACACATCATCGGAGTCCTTTATGCCAAGGACTTGATGCGCTGGCTCCGCTTTCGCTTGAGCCCCTCGATGTCGGCCCAACTTCCACCCCGCTCCAGCGACCTCAAGGTGCGCCATGTGATGCGCGAAGTGCTGGTGGTGCCCGAGACCAAGCCCCTGCCCGATCTGCTCATGGAGTTCAAGGAGCGCAAGCGGCACCTCGCCGTCGTCGTCGACGAGTTCGGTTCAACCGCCGGTGTCGTGACCGTCGAAGACATCCTCGAGCAACTGGTCGGCGAAATTGAAGACGAGTTCGACATCAGCGAGCCGGTCTTCGCGCCCGGCGACGCCTCCATGCTGCTGAATGGCGCGGTCAACATCCGCGAGTTGGACTCGCTGTACCACATCAACCTCCCGCGCGATGAGGGCTTCGAAACGCTCGCCGGATTCGTGCTCTCCAAATTGCAGCGGATCCCCAAAGCGGGCGACAGCTTCGAGCACGAAGGAAGGCGCTACACGGTTGCCGCAATGGACGGCCTCCGCATCGACACCGTCAAAATCGAGACGCTGCAGCCGCACACTCAGGCCCCCACGCCGGCGGTGCAATAGTGGCCCGCTACCTTTTCACGCGGCTGATGTACATGCTGCCCGTCGTGTGGCTGGTGGTATCAGTAGTCTTCCTGCTGATTCACATCGTGCCCGGCGATCCCATCCAGCAGATGCTCGGTGAAGGCGCGCCGGCAGCCGACATCACAGCCGCGCGCCACGCATATGGACTCGATGTCCCGCTCGGCACGCAATACGTGAACTACTGGCGCGGTCTGCTACAGGGCGACATGGGACGCTCGTTCCGCTTCAACCAGAACGTCGGAGACATCATCGCGCAGGCCTACCCATGGACCTTGCAGCTGACGCTGGCAGCCCTGGCCGTCGCTTTGTGCCTCGCGATTCCGGCAGGCGTGCGCTCAGCCCTGCATCGCAATCGCTGGGACGACCGCGCCCTCAGCTTTTTGTCGTTGCTGGGATTGTCGTTCCCGAACTTCGCGCTGGGGCCGATCCTTATTCTTGTGTTCGCAATTGAGCTGGGCTGGCTGCCGGTCTCCGGCTCGGGCTCATGGCAGAACCTCGTGCTTCCCGCGATCACCATGGGCAGCGCGCTGGCCGCGATTCTCACCCGCATGGTGCGCACGTCCATGCTGGAGGAACTAGGGCAGGACTACATCCGCACCGCTCGCGCAAAGGGCCTTACCGAGCGCGCAGTGGTCTACCGCCACGCATTGCGCAATGCGATGATTCCCGTGCTCACAGTGGTGGGTCTACAGTTCGGGGCCATGCTCGCCGGAGCCATCGTGACAGAGACTATATTCTCCTGGCCCGGCATCGGAAGGCTCACTGTACAAGCCATCTCCAACCGCGACTACTACCTGGTGCAGGGCTGCATCCTTGTGATCGGCCTGACATACGTGCTGGTGAACTTTCTCACCGATATCATGTACTCCGCCCTGAATCCAAGAATCCGCCAGTAGCGCTCCCCGTCAGCAAACGGTTTGCGGAGTGTCGAAAACTTGTTTCCGAGACGCCGAAAATACGTTGCGGCGTTAGTCCCTGAAGGAATTTTTCGAGAGCAAAACGATCTTCCCCAGACCCGCGCCGAAAGGCGCTTTAGCCGACGCGCGTGCCCTCAACCACCTAGCCGCGCGGCGGCCAACCCCAGACCTTCATCGCAGTACGGGCAGAGGCGGCACGTGCAATCCCGCGACAACCGCCGCCGGATTGTGGTTCACCAGCGCCTCGGCCACATTCGCTCCCGCCAGCGCGGCAATCCTCGCACGCGCCTCCGACAGCACCGGCGGGCGCAGCCGCGGATCATGCGCATCCGTCGCGACGATATGCACGAGGTTTTTCTCCAACAACTTCTCTGCCGCCTTCATCGACTTGGGTCCCCAGAATCCGGTTAGGGCGTTGGCGGTAACCTGCACCAGGCAGCCGGCTTCGATAAAGCGAGCGACGTGGTCGGGATGCTTCATGAGGATGGCATTGCGCTCCGGATGCGTAACGATCGGCACCATGCCGCGGCTGAGTAGCGCCATCAGCAGATCGTCGGCGTTGGAAGGGAGGCTGTGATGGTCGAACTCCACCAGCAGGTACTGGGTATCTCCGATGGCGAAGCGCCGCGGGTCGTTCATGGCATCTTCGACGTTCTGGGGAGAAACGCGAAAGTCGCATCCAATGCTGAAGGTAAGCTCGCCATCGGCGACTTCACTCAAGGTAGCCAGCATGTCGGTGAAGTGCGCCCGGTCATAGACATAATGTCCATCGCAATGCGGGGTCGCCACCATGTGGGTAATGCCGTCGCGCACTGCCATCCGGCACATCGCCGCAGTCGTCGCCCACGTATCGGAGCCATCATCGATTGCCGGCAAGATGTGGCAATGAATATCGACCATTTTGTTGCTTCCTGCCAAAATCAAAAGCGGCCGCGAATTACACGGATGAACACGGATCAGATTGGTTTCTTAAAATTCATAATCAATCCCTGTTAATCCGTGCAAATCCTCGGCTGAAATTCTTATTTGTATCTCCTGCGCATGAAGTCCGCGATCTTCTCGTACGCCGCGTGCAGCACTTCATCCTGCGGCAGGAAGACGATGCGCATGTGGCGCGTGCCGGGCTTCTGCCCGAACCCCGAACCATGCACCACCAGCACGTGCTTCTGCTTCAGCAAGTCGGTGACGAAGGTCAAATCATCCTCAGGAATATCGAGGCTGGGATATGCGTAAAACGCTCCCTTAGGCGCAACCAGGCTGACGCGTGGCGTGCGCTTGGCCCAGTCGACGGTGATCTGCGCACGGCGTTGCAACTTCTCCAGCATCGCCGGAATGTGCTCCTGCGGGCCTTCCAGCGCGGGCCTGATGGCGTGCTGAAATGGATGCGGCGCCGACAGTCGAGCGCGCAACAAACGGTGCACCGCCTCCAGATAGCGATGCAGCACCTCGCGTGGACCCGTGGCAATCGCCCAACCAATGCGCCATCCGGGCACGAGGTACGCTTTCGACAATCCGTTGAACGTGATGACCGGCACATCCTGCGCCAGCGTTGCGATGGAAATATGTTTCTCGCCAGGTTCGTAGATCAGCTTGTCGTAAATTTCATCAGCGAGGATGAGCAGGTTATGCCGCCGCGCTAGCTCCAGCACTTTCTCCAGAGTCCGCTTTGACATTACCGCGCCCGTCGGATTGCTGGGATTGATCAGCAGGATCGCGCGCGTCCGCGGATTGATCTTGCGCTCGAGGTCGGCCAGGCCGGGCTCCCAGCCATTCGACTCGTCGAGGTCGTAGGCGTTAGGGACCGCGTCGAGCTTGGCCAGCACCGCACCGTAAAGTGGATATTCCGGACTCGGAGTCAGCACGTTGTCGCCGGGATTGAGCAGTGCCGTCAGGCAACTGTCGATGACCTCTCCGCTGCCGTATCCGACGAAGATGCTTTGAATGTCCTTGAAGCCGCCGGCCTCCCCCTGGTGACGAATCGCGTCCACCGCCGCCCTGATGCCCAGCGACTCGCCATAGCTGTTGTGCCCATCGCGCATCGCTTTGTGTACCGCCTCGATCATGTGCGGCGGCGTGGGGAAGTCGAACTTACAGGGATCGCCAATGTTGAGGTAAAGAATCTTGTGTCCTTCGCGCGCGACTTCCTCGGCCACGACGGCGAGATCGCGGATCGCGTAGCGCACATTCGCCATGCGGCTGGCGGCAAGAACCTGGGCAGCTTGTTCAGTTGGCATCAGAGCATCCTTAAGAAATCTTCAAGACAACTGATCGAACCACCATTATGAACCAGCGCGCCAAAATCCGAGTAGTGCTCCTGCGAATCTGTACTTGTTACAGCGTTATTACGGCGCGTACTTGCACGTTATACTAGCTATAACGATTTTCGATTTCCCATTCCAACTGAATCGAGTTACTCTCTCGTCAGTGAATGCTCCTCGTCGCGCATTCGCTTCCAATCCAAGCTGATCTGTATCCACAAGTCGGGCACAAGTTGTAAGCCTGGCTTCCACGGCTTCGGCAGTCTTTGAGTCATTCGCCATCGGTCTCCCTGTTGAGCAGCAGTCCGGCGACAAAGATTCCAGCCCAACCATCGAGTAACCCGGCCGCTCTGCGCACCGGTGTCTCTCGCCGGCGGGCGTGCCTGGTACTCGCACTTTCGATTGGAGACGACTGACATGAAATTCGCGAAAAAGATGAGCTTCTTGCTTTCCCTCGTCGGTGCCATGACCCTCTCTGCCCACGCGCAAGATGCGCAGGCCAAGTTCACGCTGCCGTACGATGCCCGCATCGGCGAAGCGGTTTTGCCCGCGGACGAGTACACCATGACCCTTTCTCTCGACGGCATCACCAAGGTGATGATCGCGCCTGTCGACCGAAAGGGCCCGGCGATGATTGTGCTTCCGATGACCACCGACAGCTACGCCAGCTGCAAGACCACGTCGGTGAGCATGCAGCGTGAAGGCGCCGACTGGAGCGTGGTTTCGGTTTGCTTCGCTGAGCCACAAATCGCCCTGCAATTCTCCGCCCCGATGGAGAAGACGAACCTGGCCAGCGCCGCGCCCGCTCCGGTGGCAACCGCCGGATCGCGTTAATTCGAGTTGCACTCTAGGGGACGGTCGCACCGCCCACCAGCAGCCGTCCCCGTTTTTCCCGATTGTGAAACCCGAGTTTGTATTCATGAATAATTGCGATCTTCACAACAGCAACTATCGATCAGAACTGACCTCATTCCTGAGTAACATCAGACATGGATACCATTGAACCGATTCCTACTCTCGAGTTTCTCCATAACGTGAGCAGCCGCATTGCGGCCGCCGACCCGCTGCATGAAGTCCTCGATCAGATTGTCGAGTTCGTTTCCGAATTTGTAAGCTGTGATTCCTGCTTTATCTATGTGCTGGAAGGCGACGCGCTGGTGCTGCGCGCCTCGAAGAATCCGCATCCCGAGGTCGTTGACAATCTGCGCGTGCCGCTGGGTGAAGGCATCACCGGATGGGTCGCCAGGAATCGCGAGCTGGTTGTGATTGCACGGGACGCGGCGCGCGACCCAAGGTTCCGCAGCTTCGGCGAGTTGCCGGAAGATTCCTATCAATCCTTTCTGTCGATTCCCGTAATCTCTCGTGGACGCGTGGTCAGCGTGATCAACGTGCAGCACAAAGAGCCGTATCGTTTCACGCCGCGCGAGATCAAATCGATCTCGACCATCGGACATCTTGTCGGAGCGGCGATTGAACTCGCGCGGCTGGAGAACGAGATTGTCGAACTCTCCGACAAGTTGGCGGTGCGCAAGATCATCGAGCGCGCCAAAGGAATTGTGCAGAGCGAGTTGGGTGTGAGTGAAGAAGAGGCTTACAGCATCATCAAGAAGCAGGCGCGCAGTCGAAGGAAAACGATGAAAGAAATAGGAGAAGCAATTTTGCTCGCGGAAGAATTGAAACGCGAACAGAAAACAAATGCCGGTCCTGCTGCATAAAAGAAAACGTTGGCACGGATTCAATCCGTGCCAACGTCCAGCTAATTGCTGTTTTTATTCCGGCCTATCGATCTGCGCCTTCTGCAGCCTGTCGGAATAGTCGATGTACACCGACTTCCATTCGGTATAGAAATCAATCGCGCCGATGCCTCCTTCGCGATGGCCGTTGCCTGTGGCCTTGGTTCCTCCGAAGGGCAGGTGCACTTCCGCACCAATCGTCGGAGCGTTGATGTACGTTATGCCCGCGTACAGATCGCGCATCGCGGTGAACGCCTTGTTCACGTCCTTCGTATAGATTGATGAAGACAATCCGTACTCGATGTCGTTCGCGATTTCGATGGCACTCTCCAGCCCGTCACACGGAATGATCGAAACCACAGGCCCAAAGATTTCTTCCTGCGCGATGCGCATCTTCGGATTCACACCGGCAAAAACAGTCGGCGCGACGAACCATCCATATTTGAAAGCCTCGCCTTCGAGGCGATGGCCGCCGCACATCATATTTGCGCCTTCGCCCTTGCCGATCTCGATGTACTTCAGGTCGGTTTCCATCTGCGACTGGTTGACCGCCGGGCCCATGTCCACCGACTCGTCGAGGCCGTTGCCAACCTTCAGCTTCTGTGCGCGCGCGACCAACTCGTCCACAAACTTCTTGTACACGCCCTTCTGCACGATGATGCGGCTGGTGGCGGTGCAGCGTTGTCCGGTGGTGCCGAACGATCCCCACAGCGCGCCCTCGAGCGCCAGCTCGAGGTTGGCGTCGTCGAGCACGATCATCGGATTCTTGCCGCCCAACTCCAGCGAGCAATGCTTGAACGTCTTGGCCGCTTCCTGTCCCACTACACGTCCCACGGCCGTCGAGCCGGTAAGCGACACCGCGCGCACCGCCGGGTGCTGTGTCATCGGCGTGCCCACTTCGCTGCCGAATCCGCTGACGACGTTGACCACGCCCGCGGGAATGCCGCCGTCGGTCAGAGCCTGCACGAACTTGAAAGTGGAGAGCGGCGTGTCCTGCGCCGGTTTGATCACGGCGGTGTTGCCCGCGACCAGAGCAGGGAAGAGCTTCCACGACGGGATCGCCATCGGGAAGTTCCACGGCGTAATCATCGCGCACACGCCCAGCGGCTGGCGCACGGCCATGGCGAACTTGTTGGGCAGCTCCGAGGGCACCGTCGGCCCGAACAACCGGCGCCCTTCGCCGGCCGTGTAGTAGCCGCAGTCGATGGCTTCCTGCACGTCGCCGCGCGTCTCCTTGATGACCTTGCCCATCTCGCGCGTCATCAACTGCGCGTACTCTTCCTTGCGGCCGATGAGGATCTCCGACGCCTTGTACAGCATCTCGGCGCGCCGCGGAGCCGGCACCAGCCGCCACTTCTTATAGGCTTCGCTGGCGGCATCGATCGCGCGGTTGACATCTTCGGCGTCGGAGCGCTGGAAAACGCCGACTACATCGCGCGTGTCGGCGGGATTGAGGTTCTCAAAAGTGCGTCCGGTGTGGCTCTCAACCCACTCGCCGTTGACGAAGTTCTTGTAGACCGTGGCCTTGCTCGCGACCGCCGCGGGCGCCTTTTGTTCCATGGTTGCCATAAAAACTGCCTCCTACGAGTGCCTTATAGAATCTGAGTGCAAACCCTCCAGTCTATGGGGGAGTCTCACCACCTCGCAACCCGTCCGCTGAGTGGCGAGAGAGGGGGAAAGCAGATCCCTCGGTCGCCAAACCGACCTCGTTATGACAATTCCCAGGTGGCCGTGTTGTCATGGCTTTATTTTCTTTATCGCCTCCTTGTGTTTTAAATGGCTTAGGCGGAAATTGTTCGCAACTTGTTAATTTTATAAGTACTTACATCTATCCATATCAGCCCGTTGGACTTATCGTTCCTCCATGGGGCGGTGCCGTCCGCTACGAGGGCGCCGATTACGGGAAATCGGTTGTGTCCGCGGCTGACGCCAACGGCCAACACAAATGCCGCCGCAAGCGGCTGGTTTCAGGCTGCCCGGGCATCGGTGTCCAACTTTGAGGGTACGGAGAAGTCAAGAGGAGAGTGAGAGATTCAGGGGGGTGGACAGTACGAAGGTAATTTTCCCGAAATGCGACGGCGTTTGTCAGTGTCGAACGACCTGGTAACTGATCCAACCCTAACGTTTCTTCGTTACGGGAATTGCCTTCAAAGCAACCGGACGGGAAACCGCGTCCACTATAAGGCCTAGCTGTCGGAGTCCAAGAAAATACGAACCCGGAGAGACGCTGGCGAGATCGACTTCAGCCTGGTGGCCTGGGTTCGCCCTTCTCTTGGGCTAACCTGAGTATCAGAAGCTGTCCGCTCCTCCAATCCAGTCCCTGGCCCCATGTGCTGGAGGTGTCTCGTATCCTTCGGCTCGGTCGCGCATCCCATGAAGTATGCAACAACTCAGCCGTCTAATTCGCTTCGTTTTGGCCCTTACCGCCATCATCGCGCTGGTGGCTTGTACTACCACGCAGGCTGCGCCGCCCAGCGCACCGATCCCTGCCGCCAAGGTCGACGTTCCCCTGGCCGCAGCGCCGGGCAAGCAAACGGCCGTCTTCGCGGGAGGGTGCTTCTGGGGCACTCAGTCGGTGTTTGAGCGCGTGAAGGGCGTGGTGAAAACCATGGCGGGGTACTCCGGCGGTACGGCGAAGACCGCGACCTACGACCAGGTCACCACCGAAACCACCGGGCACGCCGAGTCGGTGGAAGTGGTTTACGACCCTTCGAAGATTACCTACGGACAACTGCTGCGCATCTTCTTTTCTGTGGTGCACGATCCCACGCAGCTCAACCGCCAGGGACCCGATATCGGCGCGTCGTACCGCTCGGTCATCTTCTATAGCGATGACGAGCAGAAGCGAATTGCCACCGCGTATATCGCGCAGCTCGATGCAGCCAAGGTGTTTCCCAAGCCGATCGTCACAGAGGTCGCTCCGCTGAAGGGCTTCTATCGCGCCGAAGATTACCATCAGGACTACGCGCTGCATAATCCTGACAACCCGTACATAAAGGTGTGCGACCTGCCCAAGACCAAGGCGTTGAAGGAGCAGTTTCCGGAGTTGTTTGTCGAGTACAAGGGTAAATGACGTGGCCGGGCACCTGCCAAGGCAACGGCAACCACGGATTTTCACGGATTAACACGGATCGGAATCCGGCAAAAGCAAAAGCAGCATTCACAGGGAGGCACGTAAGCCTAAAACCCCCACTCGAGTTCCTCTTACAAAGGGACACTCCTGCAGACGTGTCGCTTCGTAAGCCTTTTGGTTTCATAAGCTTCATATCTCACCTCGGTTTCACCAATCTTCCACCCGCTGTGCATTGAGCATTCTTCGAAGCGGGCGCAGAGTCAGGCTCATTCGGAGCCGCTGCTCCTGTGAGGATGGAAGATGAAAAACTCAGTTCGCATGACCTTGATCACCCTGGCGCTGGTAGCGATGGCTCTTGCTCCCGCCAATGCCCAGAAGAATTCCGCAACCGTTAACATTCCGTTCGCTTTCACAGTGGACGATGTCCGCTTGCCCGCCGGGGAATACACCGTCTCGTCAGCCAGCGAGAGGGCCGTCACTCTCCAACACGTAGGCGGCCGCGAGGCCAAGACGACGATGACCAACAACGGATCGTCCAGCAAGTCAGATGGCCGCGCCAAGCTGGTCTTCCATAAGTACGACAGTGAGTACTTCCTGGCCGTTGCCTGGCTGCCGAACTCCGACCACGGGCAGGAGCTGTTTGCTTCCGGGCGCGAGGTTCAGGCTGCGCGTAACGGCGGACAGGATGTTGTGGAGTTGGCCCTGCTGACGAAGTAGCGAGGGTTTGTTGAGTTGCCGCTCAGTTATGTCCCACCAACGTGACGTAGCGGCTGAGAAACGGGGCGCTTGTAGAAAAGGGCGCCCCGTTTCCGTGGTTGCCCAAGACTGTCCGACGCGTCATGTGTTATCGATAATCCAAATCCAGCGCGTAGAGTTCGTTGGTTCCGCGATCGACGAGCACTACGATGCGGTCGTCGGGCGTCAGTTGGAACCACCATCCCCAGCGAAATACGGGGCTCAAGAGCGCCAGTTGACTGACGTCAGCGGCTTCTTCGATGCGACCGAAGGGTACGTGGTAGCGATAGATCTTGTGAGTATCGCTCATGGCGTAGAGGTAACGACTGTCGTGCGACCATGCCGGCCAGCCCATCTCGGAAGAATTGGTCGGAGGTGGAAGCTCGGTCCAATGATTCGAGTCGAACGAGTAGAGAAGGACCTTTCGTGAATCGCCGGACTCGGCGCCGATATATCGCCCATCG
>Ga0210406_10004067_pt1 | contig 15841 bp, 15 predicted proteins | sample IncBWC30MmetaG_FD_155454 | JGI IMG/M metagenome (GOLD analysis project Ga0210406, IMG submission 155454) | Forest soil microbial communities from Barre Woods Harvard Forest LTER site, Petersham, Massachusetts, United States - Inc-BW-C-30-M | ecosystem: Environmental > Terrestrial > Soil >... | reverse complement strand
CGGGTTGATGCCGAGCATGGCGAGCTGATGGACGTCGCCATTTGGCAGCGGCCGGAGCCGGCTTGCATCGGTCTTGATGCGCTCCGCCCATGCCGGCGCCGGGTAGGGCACCAGCGTGCGGTCGCCTGGCTTTAAGTGCTTGACGCCGGCCCCGACTGCGATGACGCGGCCGACACCTTCCGATCCCACCACGCTTGGCAGCTTCGGCCGATATCCGTAGCGGCCGGAGATCATCAGGAGATCGCTCATATTGATCGGAGAGGCTTCCAGCGCGATGACCACCTCGCCCTCGGCGGGCGCGCCGACATCGGGAATGTCGACCAATTTCATGACTTCCGCAGGATTGCCGAACGCTTCGATCTGGATTGCTTGCATGATTGCTTACTCCTAGTTATGTACTATGTAGTACATAACTAGGATGGAGCCGTCAATCAAGTAGTCTCACCGCCTGATTTAACGTGGCACGGACGCGGGCCGCGTCCGGCGCATCTTTTGCCAGGACCATCAGCCCCAGATAGATCGCCATGATCGCATGGGCGGCAGCGTCGGGGTCGAAGGCCTCGGAAAATTGCGCGCGGTCGGCGCGAAGCCGGTTGCTGAGCAATTGCTCCAGTTTCCGGTTGAAGCGTTCGATCCGCTTGCGGACCGCTTTCTGATCGGCGGCCCCGTCGGCCGCGGTATTGACCGAGAGGCAACCCCGGCTTCCCTTGATGCCCGAGCAGAACGGGACAAAGCTCGTCAGCCAACGCTCGATCGCGTCGCGCGCGGCCGGTCCCTCTTTGAGGATGCGCTCGGCATTCGCGACAATGCGGGCGTGATAGCGGTCCAGAACTTTCAGGAACAACGCATCCTTGTCGCCGAACGCCGCATAGAGGCTCGGCTTGTTAAGGCCAGTGGCGGCTGTGATGTCGTCGAGCGATGCGCCCTGGAATCCTTTTTGCCAGAACACATCGCGCGCGAGGTCCAGCGCCTCGTCGGGATCGAAACTGCGCGGTCTTGCCATCGGACCTATCTACGCGCTGGCGGCGAAATCGCAAAGAGCGCTATCGGGCGGCGCTCCATCTGCATCAAGGGCTGGCGTGAGCCGTCGTGCCGCCTGACGGCGGCGCCGCTTGCCTGCGGAACAGGATTCGCTGATAAAACCAGCCGATCGCCACCAGCACCAGGCCTAGGCAGATGAACGAGAGCGCGCGATAAATCCCTGATAGCGTCGACATGTCGATCAAAAACGCCTTGACGATCGTCAGCGCGATGACCGCGGCCGATGCAAGCCGCGCACGCTGCGAACTCACCAGGATGCCGATGCCGAGCAAGACCACGCCGAATATCAGCCACGCGATCGAATAGCTGTATTGTTCGGCGCCGGTGGTCGGCCCTCTGGTCAGGACCGGGCCGTGATACAGCCGGCGGATTTCAAACGAGACATAGGTGAGCGCCAGGATGAGTGCCCCGGCGGCGATGGTGTTGGCGTAAGTGGCATGGCGTCGGCCTGCGACCGCATAGGACAGCAGCAACGCCAGCACCGCGGGCAAGGCATAGCCGAGCAGAAGAACGTTGAGGAAAGAGCCCCCAACATTGATCGACCAGAAGATCGGCGTCTCCAGCAGCATCAGGCCGAAGATGGTGGCGAGGCCCGCGAACACCGTGAGCAGCACCGCGCCGATATTGTGGACCAGGCTGCCGGTGCGGACCCTCAGGCGTTCGAGGCCGATCGCCATCGAAAGCGCCACGCAGACCTGTAGCGCCACCTCGGTGAGGCCGGTGTTGTTGCGATAGACGTCGCCGCCGTTGACGGCATGGCGGATTTCCAGGAACGCCAGCAACACCGTGAACAGGATTGCGGCGGATTCCACGGCGCGCAGCGGGGCATCGTCGCCGCGGCGGCGCAGGAAGTAGCTGCCGGCCCAGAACGACAACGCCGGTATGCCGTATCCCCACAACAGCCAGTTGAAGATCGGGGTGATGCCGATGGCGTCGCCCGCGATGCGCGGCTCGTAGGCGATGCGCAAGGTCACGATCGCGGCGAGGATGGCGGCGAGCGATCGCATGAACGGAATCGGCCGCTGCATCGAAATCCACGCCGTGCCCATCGACATCAGCGCCAGCGCGATGCTGAGCCAGCCCTTTTCGAGCACGAAGGTCAGGGCCAGCGCCAGCGCGCCAAGCGTGGCGGTGGCGAACAGCGCGATCGCAATCGGCGTGCCCGGCCGCTCGTCGCGCCGGGTGAGCATTTCGGTGGCGGCGCCATAGGCTGCCGCGAGCATGACGGCGAGGATCGCGAACGGGATCGAACGGTCGAGATGGGCGATGCGCGCGTAAAGCGCGATCAACAGCGCCAGCGGCGTGAAGGTGGCGGACGCCGCCCAGCGCACCGATATTTTAGCGGCGTGAAAGCGCCCTTGGGCCAAAAACCCCGCGACGCCGAATCCGGCAGCGAAGATCGCAGCCATGATCAGATGCAGCGAGACCGAGCCGTCGGTGGCGGCGGGGCCAATGCCCGGCAACGGACCGCCGGGCAGCACCAGCATGTCCGGATTGCCGCGGACCACCCACTCGGCGAACACGACGAAGATGAACAGCGACGCCGCGCCGATTGCGCCTGTCGCCGCCGGCGCCCGCCAGGCGACGAACAATTGAGCCGCCACCAGGATCGCGAACGCGATCATGGCGCTGTCGGCGTGGTGGCTATACAGCACGATCAAGGTTGCGCCGAACAGGTAGGCGGCAAGCGAGCCGGACGAGATCAATTCGACCTGTTCTTCGCCGGCGGACGGGCCGAATGCGAAGCCGCACACCACCAGCAACGCGGCAAGCGTAAATCCGGCGATGACATGAAAGAGGTGCGGCGCGATCATCGACGGCCCGCATTGCAGGCACGGCAGGGTCCAGAGCAGCGCGAACGCGATGGTGGTGACCGCAAGCCAGCGCCATAGCCGGATCCGCGCCAGCCCGAAGGCTGCCGCGGTGACGATGGTGAGGTAGATATAGAGCGCCCAGAAGTCGGGCTTCTCGGAAGACACCAGGACCGGTGTCGCGAATGCGGCGGCAATGCCGAGGCCGGCCAGCGCCGGTCCATGCAACAGCGCTGCGGCAAGCGTGCCGAGCGCTACCAGTCCGAGCAGGACGAAGGCGGTCGCGGGCGCGAGAAAATCATAGAGCCCATAGGCGGCATAGACGGTCGCAAACGCCACCGCGGTGCCGGCGGCGGTCAGGATCGCAGGGATGTTGGCGATCGGCAGCACTTCGATGTGGGAGGTGCTCTCGGTACGCCGCGTCCACTCGCCGGCGGCAAGCAGCACCAGCGCGAACAGGCCGCCGAGCACGGTGCGGACGCCGGGTCCGAGCAGGCCCGCTTCGATCGAATAGCGCACCAGGAAGAAGCCCCCAAGCGCGAGGGTCAGCCCACCGATCCAGACCACCCAGCGGGTGCCGATGCGCTCCTCGAAGCCGGGATCGGCGGGGGAAGGCGGAGGCAGCGGCGGCGGCATCGCCGTCGGGCTCGATGCCGCATCTGGCGCGGTCGGCGCGGCTGGTTCGCCCGCTGTCGCGGGTTGCTCGGCAATGCCGGGCGAAGCGGTTGCGAGCGACTGTTCAAGTTCTTGAAGAGGTGTGAGCGGCGGCGGCATCGGGCTCGGCATGGATCTTGACGCGGCGGCCGATGAGGCCTCGATCGAATCCAGCCGCGCGCGCAAGCCGGCCGTCTGATTGAAGGCCTTGCGCGCGACAATTAACGCAACGATCGCAATGAGCAGCGAGAAGAAGTCGAGCGGTGAGTCGAACATGAGGTCTCCAGGCGTCGGCCCGAAGTCGAGGGCTCACCATGTCAAATATTCCGTGTCAAATATTCAGCGTCTCCCGCGCACACGCAAGCCCGGCGCGGGCCGCTCCTGCAGCACCTCGCGGCGGAAACGAAACAGCGCGGCAGGCCGGCCTCCGGTCTGTGTCGACGTCACGCCGGTCGGTTCGACCAGAGCGCCGGACTCCACCAGGCGGCGGAAATTCTGCTTGTGCAGGTGTCGCCCCGAGATCGCTTCGACCGTGTGTTGCAATTCCGTAAGTGTGAATTCGCCCGGCAAAAGTTCAAATACCACAGGGCGATATTTCAGTTTCGCACGCAACCGCCCCATCGCGGTCGCGAGAATCCGGCGATGGTCGAAGCGCATCGACAGGCCAAGCACGGGTGTAGACTTGCGCGCCAACGCCGCAGGACGGCCATCGCGCCGTGCCTCTTCGACAAGGCCTGCCTCGTATAGCAGTTCATAGCGGTCGAGCACGCGCTCTTCGTCCCAATGCGCGCCCTCGGTGCCGAAATAGAGCCGCACGCGATCCTTGCGGCCGAGCGCGCGTGCGGTTTCCGGCGCCTCGCCCTGCTCAGCCCATTTAGTCAGCTCGGGGAAGATGCCGCGCTCGATGATGTCAGGCTTTGTTTCGCGCCAGTCTTCCCAGGGAAAGAAACGATACCAGGGCTCGAATGTCGCGCCGGGCGCGCGCGCGGTATTGTCGGCGGCGCGCGTCAGCGCAAGGTATCCGATCGATGCGACATGGGTGTCGCCGGCCTGGGTGTGTCGGCCGCGGTCGCCGAACGTATAGAGCTGCTCGACATAGCCGAGCCTCAAGCCCGCCTGTTCTTCGACCCAGGCGCGCAGGCCAATCTCGAAGGTGCGATGCGCGACCGCATCGAACGGGCCGAACGGCAGGCCGGCGAGCTTGTCGCCATCGCCACCCGATGCGGTGAGGATCAGCGGCTCGCTGTCTTCGATCGCGACGATGGCCGCCGTCAGGCCGATCTCGATCGGCGTGAGAGGCTTGTCACTCATCTAGAGCCTTTTCCGTTCCGATTGAATCGGAACGGAGGCTCTCTTTCTTGTTTTGACGCGTTTTCTTCACGCGAACCGGTGTCCACTTCGCTGGAAAACGCTCTAGTGTAATTCATCGACATCAGTCGAGATCGATATGGAACGGCCGGCCCTCGACCAGCATGGTGCTCGGGCCCATCTCGTCGAGCGCGCGCAGCATGCGCCCCTCGCGCCCCAGCGCCTTGTCCGCGAGGCTTACGATCAGCCGGTTCGGCTGCGCAATCGGGGAGGCGGCGCGGATTTGCCGCGCGATCGCGACTTCATCGCGACGCGGGTTGAGCGCGCACACGGCGGCGAAAGCGCTCGCCGTCGAGCGGCTGATGCCGGCAAAGCAATGCACCACGAGCGGCCGGCCGCGGTCCCAGCCGCGCACGAAATTCAGCACCTGCTCGATATGGGCTTGCGAAGGCGTGACGAAACCGTTGATCTGCTCGGTGATGTCGTCCATCGCCACTTTCAGGTGATTGGCCGGAAGTACCGATTCCGGCCGCTGCACCTGGTCGACGTTGGCCATCACGGTGAGGACATGGCTGGCGCCGGTCAAGCGAACGGTTTCGGGAAGGGCCGCAAGCGAGCAGACGTGAATCATGGTGGTCCTTTTTTCACCTCGATTATAGGCCGCCGCATGGGGGCGTGAAAAGCAGGCGTTGGCTCTACACATGCAGCATCTTGAACCGCGCCAGGAACCGTTTTTCGGCCCTCGCTGCGGTCCAGGGCGTCAAATAGTCCCGCGCCGTTGCCTCGGGCAGGCCGGGATCGCGGCCGAATAGCCGCCTCGCCTCGCTTTCCGCAAATCCCGCAAGCTGCGTCGCCTCGAGATAGGCCGCGCCGCGGTCGGCTTGCTTGATCTGCCGCGTGATCTGGTCCGCCAGCACCGGCGCCAGGCCGAAGCGGATGTGGATCGCCGACAAGAGCCGCATTTCGACCGCTTTGTAGTCTCCGCCGAGCACCGCCTTGAACGGCGAGATCATGTCGCCGATGACATATTCCGGCGCGTCGTGCAGCAAGGCTGCGAGCCGCACCCTTGTATCGACGCGCGGTGCCTGCGCGCGCATTACGGCTTCGACCAGCAAGGTGTGCTGCGCGACCGAGAAGATGTGCGCGCCGTTGGTCTGGCCGTTCCAGCGCGCGACCCGCGCCAGCCCGTGGGCGATATCGGCAATCTCGATGTCGAGCGGCGAGGGGTTCAGAAGATCGAGCCGGCGGCCCGACAACATCCGCTGCCAGACGCGGGTGTCAGAAGCGGTCCGTCTGGCCGCCGTCATTTGGCTTTGAGGCGCGGCGCGCGGCGCGTGCCGCCGCAAGCTTCATGGCAGAAGCAACCGACCAGATGATCGTTGACCATGCCGGTGGCTTGCATGAAGGCGTAGACGATGGTCGGGCCAACGAACTTGAACCCTCGCGTGGAAAGTTCCTTCGAGATCTTGATCGAGAGCGGCGTCGATGCCGGCACGCTTGCGATGGTCTTGAACTGGTTGATCTTCGGCTTGCCGTCGACGAAATCCCACAGGAACTTCGAGAAGCCAGGACCTTCTTCCATGATCTTCAGGTAGGATTTTGCGCTTGCGACCGTGCCCTCGATCTTGGCGCGGTTGCGCACGATGCCGGCGTCGTTCATCAGCGCATGGATTTTCTTCGCATTGTAGCGCGCGATCTTTTCGGGGCGGAATTCGTCGAATGCGTTGCGGAAATTCTCGCGCTTGCGCAAAATCGTGATCCACGACAGCCCGGCCTGGAACCCGTCGAGGATGAGTTTCTCATAGAGCGCCCGGTCGTCATATTCCGGCACGCCCCACTCGGTGTCGTGATAGGCGACATAGAACGGGTCGTCGCCGGGCCACGGGCACCGCATCTTGCCGTCGGCATGCAAACGTGCCGAGCGGCTCATGCGACCGTCTGCTTCGCGGGACGGACCGATTCCGGCTCGGCCAGGCGAAGCCCAAGGCCGCCGGCGGTCAGCGCCAGCCCAGCCTCGAGCGCATCGGTAACGCGATCGGTCCGGATCAGCGCCAGACCGTGTTGCCCCGAGGTCGAGCCGATGGTGCCGACCGGCTTGTCGCCGGCGAGGATGGCCGTGCCCGGTTCCGGCGCGAAGCCGTCGAGAATGACTTTTGCGGTGCGGGTGCGTGCGATGCCGCGATGCTGCATCCGCGACACCACCTCCTGTCCGACGTAGCAGCCCTTGTCGAAATCGATGCCATGCAGGCGGTCCATGTTGGTCTCGTGCGGAAACGCATCGCCATACATGAAGTCCAGCCCGCCGCGCGGCGCGCCGCAGGCGATGCGATGCGCTTCGTAGAGGCCGCTATCGACGAGGTCGGCGCCGACGAGGTCGGAGACTTTTTGCTTCAATTCCTCAGGGATTAAGATTCGCCAGCCGAGCGCCACGTGCCGTGGATCGGCAAACGAAAGATCCGGCTTGACGGCGAAGTCGCCATCCCAGGCCGCGAGCACGCCGAGGCTATCGGACAGGTTCTCGACCGCCACCTTGGCGCGCAATTTGTAGAAGCCGAGCTTGTCGGCGAGCCCTTGCGCCAGCGCGCGCGGGCAGTCGATCAAAAAGCCGCCGCCATGGCCGGAGGGGGCTTCGGTGATCAGAAAATCCACGATGATCTTGCCCTGCGGCGTCAATAGCGCGCCGAACCGGCCGAGACCCGGCGCGAGCTCAGTCACGTCCGTCGTGACAAGGCCGTTGAGAAAGTTGCGTGCATCCTCGCCAGAGACCTTGACCACGCCCCGGTCGGGAAGAAACGCTGCTTTCATGGAAGGTTGCTCTTGAAGTTCTTGTTGAAATGGAACTAGCGGATATCACGTGGCAACGTAAGGCGCTAAGATACCGCGAACAAGGCCCGCCGCGACCTCCAATCCCCCTAAAGCGGGCGCTGAGGACCAATGAATCAACGATTTGATACCATTCTCAAATCCGGCACCGTGGTCAATCAGGACGGCGAGGGGGTGCGAGACATCGGTATCTCCGGCGGCCGTATCGCCGCGATCGGCAGGCTGGGCAATGCCACCGCCGCCAAGATCGTCGACTGCAAGGGCCTGCACGTCCTGCCCGGCGTGATCGATACCCAGGTGCATTTTCGCGAGCCGGGCCTGACGCAAAAAGAGGATCTGGAGACCGGATCGCGCAGCGCCGTGATGGGCGGCGTCACCGCAGTGTTCGAAATGCCGAACACCGATCCCTTGACCGTCACGGAAGCGGCGTTTTCAGACAAAGTCAAGCGTGGCCGCCACCGCATGCATTGCGATTTCGCGTTCTTCATCGGCGGCACCCGCGAGAACGTTCAAGATTTACCGGAACTGGAACGTGCGCCCGGCTGCGCCGGCGTCAAGGTGTTCATCGGCTCCTCCACCGGCGCGCTGTTGGTAGAGGATGACGAAAGCCTGCGCCGGATCTTCAAGGTGATCCGACGGCGCGCCGCATTTCATGCCGAGGATGAATATCGTCTCAACGATCGCAAGGCATTGCGCGTCGAGGGCGACCCCCGCTCGCATCCGGTCTGGCGGGACGAGACCGCGGCGCTGATGGCGACGCAACGCCTGGTCACGCTCGCCCGCGAGAGCGGAAAGCGCATTCACGTGCTGCACATCTCAACCAAGCAGGAGATCGAATTTTTAAGGGATCACAAGGATGTGGCGTCGTGCGAAGCGACGCCACATCATCTCACTCTGGTGGCGCCGGAATGCTACGAACGGCTCGGCACCCTCGCGCAGATGAATCCGCCGGTGCGCTCAGCCGAGCACCGCGACGAGATCTGGCGCGGCATCGAGCAGGGCATCATCGACATACTCGGTTCCGATCACGCGCCGCATACATTGGAAGAAAAGGCAAAAACCTATCCGGCCTCACCCTCCGGCATGACCGGGGTGCAGACGCTGGTGCCCGTGATGCTCGATCACGTCAATGCCGGGCGGTTGTCGCTGGCGCGCTTCGTCGATCTCACCAGCGCCGGCCCGGCGCGGCTCTACAACATCGCCTGCAAGGGCCGGATCGCCGCCGGCTACGATGCCGACTTTACGATCGTCGATCTCAAGCGCAGCGAGACCATCACCAACAAATGGATTGCCTCGCGCGCGGGCTGGACGCCCTATGACGGCAGCCGCGTCAAGGGGTGGCCGGTCGGCACTTTTCTGCGCGGGGCCCGGGTGATGTGGCAGGGCGAAGTTGTGACGCCCTCGCTAGGGGAGCCGGTGCGGTTTCTGGAGACGCTGAGGGCGTGAAGCCTATTGCTTCGCCAGCGCGATGGAAAATTCGCCGTTACGGACGCGGGTGGGAAGGCCTTCCACGAATCGTGCCACGGCGTCTTCGCCGTAGGTAGCGACCAGTTCGGCGAATGCGGCGAACAGGCTGGCCTGCGCCAGGCAATCGCCGTCGACGCCATCGTGACGCGCTTCGGCCCAGGCCTCGTTGAGATAGCTCAGTGCCGCCTGCTTCTGCTCGTTGTCGGGCAGCGGATCACGGGCGAAGCCGAAGGTCGCTGGAGGGTTCATTCACGCAACAGGCGGTGTTCGCGATCCAGGACGAATCGCATCGGACGCGCGAGGTGTAGCATGCAGGCCGCGGCCGCCTAGACCACTTCTTTAGGAAAGGTTAACGGCGCCGAACAAGATCAATCCGTCAGCTCAAAGCCCAGAATTTGCAGTATTAATTCGCGTAACGCGCCGTCAGATCGCGCGAGATTTTCGAGCCTTCCTCGATATAGCGGCGGATCGCAACCGTCGCTGCCGGCGTGCAGGTCCGATAGGTCTGCTGGAACCCGTTATAGCCGCGGTTGAAGCCCGCGATCATGCGCGCGCGGCGGTCGCCGGAGGGGGTTTCGGCGTCGATCAGCGCCTGCATCTCGTTGCGCCATTTGCCGCCTTCATTGGTGCCGCAAATGCCGCGCAGATAGTGCAACGTGCCGAGAATCTCGGCCAGCCGCTGCAGGTCGCCGTCGAACGGCGCCGCCGCGTCCTGGGCCCGTGCGGGGCAGGGGTTGCATGCGGAAATAACGATAAGTGCGGCCAGAAAGTACTTGGACATGTGCCCTGGGTGATAGCCTCTCAAATGCGCTGGAAGCAAGGCGAGAAGGCCCGGCAAGACTAGGACTGGATCAGAAGTGAGGCGGCCGCAATCACGTCCTGGAGGCCACCGGTGAGCTTGAGATCGCCCAAGCCTTCGGGTGAAAGCCACCTGAAATCGTCGTGCTCGTCGTTCAGGACGACCTCCCTGGCCGCCCAGCGCGCCGCGAACGACATGATCAAATAATGTCCGCCGCCGCCTGTCGTCGGCAGCACCTCGCGCCAGCCGGCGAGCCCGACAATTTCGATTCTGAGCCCGGTCTCTTCGTCGACTTCGCGGTGCAGGGCTGTATGCAGGGATTCGCCGAATTCGACCCGCCCGCCGGGCAGCGAATAGAAACCTTTGCCGGGCGAGCGCGCGCGGCGCACCAGAAGGACCTTGTCATCGCGGAAGATCGCGCCGCTGACGGCGAGCTGGGGATGTTGCGGACCAACGGCTGCCGCTACGGCGGTCATTTACCGGCCATGATGGTTTCGACGTCGGCTTTATTGCCGCCATTGATGATGCCGCCGGCCAGCGCGACCAGCGGCTTGACCCAGCCGGTTGCCTGCTCGGCGAGGACGGCGCGGGTCTTGTCCCGATGGGTTTCGCGCATGGCCGCGCCGACCGCGGTCAGGATCGAGGTCATGGTGCTGGTGAGATTGTCGAACTCGGCGCGGATCCTCGTGTCCGCCGCCTCATAGGCTTCGATCGCGAGGTCGCGCGCCTTGAAGTTGGAGGCCATGAAGTGCTCGCAATAGGACAGTGGGCACCAGGTCAGAAAATCTTCCGCGCATTCCGGCATGTCAGGTATCATCTCAAGCAGCATGATAGCTTCGTTGAAATGATTGAGGTAGTCGGTGGCGAGCCCGGTGCGCGGGTTGATGTTGGCCGCCCGCAATTCGTCCGCGCGGGCCTCCGCTTCGGGGTCCGTCGGTCGCGGCGTTTGGCGATCGGCTCGCGCGGGTGGGGAGGCCATCAAGGACATCGGCCCCAGTCTTAGCACCGGGGGTTAAAAGGGGCTGAACGGACGCCTATTTTGGTCGGAGAATGTGCGGACGCTTCGTCATAACCTCACCCCCGGCGGCCTTGCGGAAGGCCTTTGGCTATGTCGAACAGCCGAATTTCCCGCCCAGACATAATATTGCGCCGACACAACCCGTCCCCGTGGTTTTCCCGGAGAACGGCGGCCGGCATTTTAGGCTGATGCGCTGGGGCCTGATACCGGCCTGGACCAAGGACCCCCGCAAAATCTCGCTGATGTTCAATGCCCGTTCCGAAACGGTGCAGAACAAGCCCGCGTTCAAGAACGCGATCAAGCGGCGGCGCTGCCTGGTTCCGGCTGACGGCTACTACGAATGGCAGAATGCCGGTGGCCGCAAGCGACCCTACTTCATCCATCACGGCGAGCGTCGTCCGATCGGCTTTGCCGCGCTCGCGGAAACCTGGGTGGGCCCGAACGGCGAGGAGATGGATAGCGTCGCGATCGTCACGGCGCCCGCAAGCCCCGACCTCGCCGTGCTGCATCATCGCGTGCCGGTGACGATCGCTCCGCAAGATTTCGAACGTTGGCTCGATTGCGCCGCCAACGATGTCGAGACCGCGATGGGGCTGTTGACCGGTCCCAAGCCCGGCGAGTTCGCCTGGCATCAGGTGTCGACGCGGGTCAATCACACTGCCAACGACGATGCGCAACTGGTCCTGCCGATCACCGATGAGGAGAGGTCTGTCGAGGAAGCGCCGCAGCCCGCCAAGAAGGCTATTAGGAAAGCCCCGCGCAAGCCGGCGCCGGCGGCCTCCGATGACGGGCAGGGCAGTTTGTTCTGAAACACGCCGAATCGTAGGGTGGGCAAAGGCGCTCTTCGCGCCGTGCCCACCGATTGAGGTAATCGTGCAAAACGAGATGGTGGGCACGCTTTCGCTTTGCCCACCCTACGTTTCCACTGCCACTCGCCGTTGCCGCGCCGCCACTCGAAGGTGGTGGTCTTCAGCGCATAGTGGTTTTGGGAGAGGACGCGGACGTTCTTGGTGCGGATACGGTCTGAGACGGTCATGAGCCTATAGCACCTTGCCCGGGTTCATGATGCCGAGTGGGTCGAGCATCGCCTTGATCGCGCACATCAGCTCGATTGCGACCTTGTCTTTCACATCGCGAAGTTCATCGCGCTTGAGCACGCCGATGCCATGCTCGGCGGAGATCGACCCGCCCATCCGCAGCACGATGTCGAACACGATCACGTTGACCTCGTGCCAGCGGCTCATGAAATCCGCGGTATCGCCGCCGATCGGCTGGCTGACATTATAGTGGATGTTGCCGTCGCCGAGATGGCCGAACGGCACCGGCCGCGAACCCGGGATCAGTTTTTTGACCGCGGCATCGGCCTGTTCGATGAAATCGGGGACCGCGGCGACGGGGACCGAAATATCATGCTTGATCGAGCCGCCCTCCGGCTTCTGCGCCGGCGACATCTCGTCGCGCAGCTTCCAGAACGCCTGGCGCTGGCTCAAGTTCGCGGCGATCACGGCGTCGTCGACGATGCCGGCCTCCATTGCGTTGGCCAAAATCGCTTCCAGCGTGTCACGCGCATCATCGCGCGGCGACGACAATTCCATCAGCACGTACCAGCGATGCTTGCTTGAGAGGGGATCGCGCACGTCGATGCCGTGGCGGATCGAGAAATCGAGCGCGCCCTCGGACAGCAATTCAAAGCTGGTCAGCGTGCCGGCGGCCTCGGTTTGCGAGATCGACAGCAGTTTTAGCGCCTGCGCCGGCGACTTCAGGCCGACATAGGCGGTCTCGATCGCACGCGGCTTTGGAAACAGCTTTAGCGTTGCCGCGGTGATGATGCCGAGCGTGCCTTCGGCGCCGATGAAGAGGTTGCGCAGATCGTAGCCGGTGTTGTCCTTTTTCAGTTTCGATAGCAGATTCAAGATCCGCCCGTCGGCCAGCACCACTTCGATCCCGAGCGCCATCTCGCGCGCCACGCCATAGGCGAGCGCGCTGGTGCCGCCGGCATTGGTGGAGAGATTGCCGCCGATGGTGCAGCTTCCTTCCGCCGCCAGCGCCAGCGGAAACAGCCGGTCGACTTCGGCGGCGCGCTGTTGCGCGACCTGCAACACCACGCCGGCTTCGCAGGTCATGGTGTTGGAGGCGGCATCGACCTCGCGGATTTTGTCCATCCGGCGCATCGAGACCACGACCTCGCCATGATGCGGCGTCTGCCCGCCGACCAGGCCGGTGTTGCCGCCTTGCGGAACCAGCGCGATTCTGTGCGCGCTGGCGAGCTTGCAAATCGAGGAGACTTCCGCCGCCGAGCCCGGCCGCAACACCAGGGGAGAGCGGCCGTGAAACAGGTCACGCTCCTCGGTGAGGTAGGGCGCGATATCGGCGGCGTCGGTCACCGCATATTTGTCGCCGACGATGCCGCGGAATTTGGCGATCAATTCCGGCGAGAGCGGCGGAGGTGCGGCTTTTGCGATATTCATTGTTGTATTCCCGGTCATTCCCGTCCCATCGCCGCGCGGCGCAGCCGGTCATTGATGGCTTCGCCCAAACCGTCCTGCGGAATAGGCATCACCGCAATCGCGCGCGCGGCTCTTGCGTCGAGCGCGCGAAGATAACCGAAAAGATTGGCGGCGGCCTCGACAAGATCGCCGCGCGTGGACAAGTTCATGACGGCCTTCGCGCCATCTGCGCCCTCTGGCATCGCGGGCCCAAACGCCAACAATGCTTCACCCGCCTCGACCTTCGCCGCATGCAGCCGCAGGCGCGAGCGCGGCGCGTAATGCGAGCCCAGCATGCCCGGCGCCAGCGGCTTGACGGTATCGCTTTCGGCATCGGGGGAGGGTTGCTCGAGCGCGTGGCCGAGCACGCGCTCAACCAGGTCGCGCGGCACGCCGCCCGGCCGCAGCAGCTGTGGGGCCTCGAAGCACCCGATAATGGTGGATTCGACGCCGACCTCGACCGGGCCGCCATCGATGATGAGATCGATCCTGCCCTCCAGATCGCTTTGCACGTGAAGCGCCGTCGTCGGCGAGACGTGGCCCGAAAGGTTGGCCGAGGGCGCGACCACTGCGCCGCCGAACGCACGCAGGATTTGCCGCGCCACCTTGTGCGCGGGAATACGGATCGCGACGGTGTCGAGGCCGGCGGTAGCGAGATCGGCGACCGCGCAATTGCTTGTCTTTGGCAGCACCAGCGTCAGCGGCCCCGGCCAGAACGCCTCGGCAAGCAGCAAGGCCGCCGCGTCGAAGCCGCCGATCCGCCGCGCTGCCTTGAGATCAAAGACATGGGCGATCAGCGGGTTGAAGGAGGGGCGGCCCTTGGCCTGATAAAGCCGCGCGATCGCCGCAGGATTACTGGCATCGGCGCCGAGGCCATAAACCGTCTCGGTCGGGAACGCGACCAGGCCGCCTTCTCCGAGCACGCGCGCCGCGGCCGCGAGCGCGGCCTCGTCCACGGGCAGAATCTGCGTTTTAAGCCCCACATTCACCGGGATTTAAGTCCTCAATTCCGCTTCTTGCGGTAGCCGAATCCGAAGGCTATAAGCCGCCTTCTTAGTCGGAGTGTGGCTCAGTCCGGTAGAGCACTGCGTTCGGGACGCAGGGGTCGCAGGTTCAAATCCTGCCACTCCGACCAGACTTCTCACCATTCCGGCCCCTTACCGGGACAGTTATCGGGACAGAAATGGTTCTGCAACCTGCAGCGCATCCTTTTTCGCGCTAGATGCAGCCCAATCCGAGACCTGCCTGTCTGATGCCTTAGGGCCATCCCAACCAATCCTTTTGATCATCGAACCCGTCAACCGTCGCGGCCTATTCGCTGCACGGCTCGCCGAGGACTTGCGCACCCTGTGCACATCGCGTGCGCCGTTCACCGATTCAGCACGTATGCTACTTCGAGAGGGGATCGGCCCCAACGCAATTCTAATCATCCGCAAGGCCGGGCCGGACTACGATAGCTTGCGCAGCACGGTTGGTGCGGCGGCAAAGCTAACGGTCGACGAAACTCGAACCGTGTTTGCGAAATGGAAGGCCTTTTCCTCGTCGGCGGTCGCCCCCAGCATTCATCATTCTGAGGAGACACCCACCACCCTAGCTCCCGCCCCTTCGGCGCTCCTGAAGGCCCACGCCAGAACAGCAATCAAAAAACCGGCGGAGACTGAGCTGGGTGCTGCTCGACCAGCCTCATCGGTCGCCGATGAGTGCACATCCCGGCCAATTTCGACAACGGCAATTCTAGTTCTTGCCCGCGCTGGCGGCGCGCGGGACCTGCCGACCCGGTGAGCCAAATCGATCAACCCATTGAAAACACAGGAAGCGGAAAATGAATTGGCGATCCCAGCAGACAGATTCTCAGCCACTTAAATTGGCTCACCTACCTAAAAATCCTTTTTGCGCAGAAACGGCGATTCCCGCGGTTTGCTCACCCGAAAAGGGAAGCGCCGTGGGGGCTTCGGTTTCCTCAACGCTTCGAAGTGCGCGGTTGGGTGCACAAAGTGGCGATCCGAACCCCTTTATGCAGCCGCCCGTTGCGCAGATCGAACGTGAGAACGAGGCACCGGTTGGGACGATCAAGAGCTTCAACCGGCCTGGCTGGTCAGCCTCACTGATCGCTAACAAGCGCACAGACCAGCTCGAGCTCAATTTTGACGACGGAAGTTAGTTCCTCACGCGCGTAGCCTACTCGCGTGCGTGGGTGCGCGGGAAATAGGTCGCCACCCTCATCACGGTGGTGATCAGTCCGCACTTAAGGACCGAACTCGGGTGAAATCCGATGGGGGCCAAACCGGTGGACCACCGGCGATAAACACTAGTGGGCCTTCTGTTGCCGTCGCGAGACGGCACGCTGGCTCAGGAGAGGGAATAGACCCTCATGACAGGGTGCGAAGCGGGCGGAGCCGCGACGCACTTCCACCGCTGCGATGAGAACGCACAT
>Ga0210406_10004065_pt1 | contig 15848 bp, 12 predicted proteins | sample IncBWC30MmetaG_FD_155454 | JGI IMG/M metagenome (GOLD analysis project Ga0210406, IMG submission 155454) | Forest soil microbial communities from Barre Woods Harvard Forest LTER site, Petersham, Massachusetts, United States - Inc-BW-C-30-M | ecosystem: Environmental > Terrestrial > Soil >... | reverse complement strand
TCTGGTGGCGCGCGCCTACGCGCTCGTGCCGCTGAAGAGCATCTCCGCCCCCGAGACCTATGAAGTGATGAACGCCGCGAAACGGCTGCTCGACCGCGGCGTCGGCACCGATCTGCAGCGCGTCTCCGTGCTGTTCGGGCTCTGCTCGGTGGCGACTTTGCGCGCAAGAATGCAGCCCGCGCTCGAGTTCGCACAACAAATCATCGAAGTCGCAGAATGGCAGGACGATCCAACCTACCGTCTGGTCGCCTATCGGATGCTCGCCACCAACCAGTACTATGCCGGGCACAATCACCGGGCGCTCGAAAGCCTGCAGCGCGCCAGGCAATACCGCGACCCGAAACGGCAGCGCGCCCTAAGCCACCGTTTTGGATGGGATCCAGGCATCGCCATGCTTTCGTTCGAAGTGCTGGTGCGGTTGTCGAATGGCCTCATCGACAGTGCGGCTGATATCAGCGAACAGGTTCAGGTCGAGATCTCGACCCATACGCACGCAACCACGATTGCATCGGCAAGATTTTGTGCGGTCACCTGGCCCAAAGCAGTGCTGCGCGACCTCGTGGCGCTCGAGCGCGGCAGCGCCGAGCTCCTCGCCTATTGCACGGAGAAGCGGGTCGAGCAAATCCGCCTGCTCGCCGCCCTGCACTACGCCTATGCCCGCGCCATGCGCGAGCCGGGACAGGACAACATCGTAGCCCTTCGAGCGGCCTTCGATCAGATGCGGTCGGCCGGCGGCTTCACCGGCAGCTCGATGATCCTGTCCAACATGGCGGAGGCCGCCCTGCAGGCGGGAGATTTGAGACGGGCGGAAGCCGACCTCGCGCAAGGCTTCGCCTTTGTCGAGCAATCCGGGGAACGTTATTACCTCGCCGATCTGCACCGGCTCAGCGGCCGGCTCGCGCTGCAGAAGGAGCAGCCCGACCCAGCACGCGCGGAAGCCTGCTTTTTGGAAGCACTTGCCGTCGCGCGCGGCCAGCACGGCCGCCTGCTCGAACTGCGCGCCGCCAACGATCTGGCCCGGCTCTGGCGCGAAGGAAAATCCAACAACGATATGCGCGCGCTGATCGAGCCCATTCTCGCCGCAATCGAAGGCGGCGAGGCCGCAGCCGATGTCCGCGAGGCGCGCGATCTGCTCGCCGCACTCGCCTGAGGCTTGCCAAGCCCGTCCGCCGTCCTCTCCAGATCGGCATTGCCAAAATCAATCTTAGATTGCAATGTGGAGAGGATCTTCCTTCCCTCCCATACCTCGCGTTCGCGCACGGCGGGGCAATGTTTCAGCCGACATAAAAAACGATAACCACCTGCTTAATGATGTCACGATCGGTGGGAAGAATGCGCGCGAAGACGATTTGCATTAGCCCGACAGGAGAAATTTGATGTCAGCAGATACTGTTCAATCCGGTTTCAAAGCAACTGCGATTGCCGGCGGCGTCAGCACGATGTGGGGCCTCGTGCTCGACCATCTCGTCGACAAGCATGCCCAGGCCGTAGCAAGCACGAGGGTCGATCCGGAAGGCGGCGTCGCGCGCACGCCGGAAGGCGTGGTGGTGACCAGCAAGGAGCTGTACCTGCAGGTCCTGCTCAACGCCGACGGCAATTACACCAACGACGGCTACCAGAAGCGGATGGAACAGAGTTTCGGTGCGATCTTCCTCGGCATGGATTGGGGACCGGAATACGAGAAAGAATCGACGCCGGCGAATGCCGCCATCGGCCGCGTTACCCGGCGAGACGCCTTCGAGGTCACGCTGAAGGAGACCCGCGCCGCGCTTCCGACCGTGCCGGCTCCAGGCGGCATCCTCGACATCCAAGCGCTTTCGGACATCGTCCTTGCAAAGGTCTGCAGCCACTATTTCGACATCCCCGATGGCGTTTATGTCAAGGCCGGTGGATTTGGCGTGTCGAATCTCGTTCCGCCCGGGGTTTGCCCCGCGGACTACACGCCGCCTTCGGCCTACATCTTCCATCCCGACCCGGACGGGCTCCTGACCTTCATCGGCCAGCGCACCGGACAAATCCTCCGGGAGTCGGTCGGGAAATATGTGGCGGACAAGCGCGCCTCAGGCCAGCTTCCGACCGCGCCATTGACGCGCGCCTTGTTCGAACAATTCCCTGACACGAAGGACAATGACCTGCTGGCGCGCACCATCATCGGCGTGATGACGGGCGCATTGCCGACGATCAACGGCAATCTGGTGATCACGGTCAAGTCCTGGCAGCGAACCGCAACCATGATGGCGCTGGGCGCGCAGCTCAAGGCGAACGCGCAGACCGACGAGTTCGCCAGGGCCCATGAAGTGATCGAGCCGTCACTGCGCCAGGCCATGCAGATGCAGCCGACACCGGATTTCATCTGGCGCACCGCGAAGAAGGATCACACGCTCGGCACCAAGGACCCGGTGCAGGTGAAAGCTGGCGACAAGATCTATCTCAGCATCGTGCAGGCAACGCAGTCGGACCTGAAGCGCGGCAGCGATGATGTTTGCCCGATCTTCGGCGGCGATCGCAGCAAGACCCCGCATCCGATCCATGCCTGCCCCGGCTTCGAAATGGGATTTGGCATCCTGCTCGGCATCACCTACGGCGTCGTTGATCACCAGGCCAAAGCCGACGGCTAGCCGGCGCGTTGCTTTATAATCATGATCCAAAAAGCCCGCGCCCCGCACGGGCTTTTTATTGTTGGAGCGTACGTTCCCCCACTGGAACTTTTGTTCCAGACGCGATTTGATCACGGGGTTCGCAAGCATCCTGCACGACAACAAAGGCCCTGATGACCGACAGCAAGCGCCCGGTATCCAGAAATCCTGGAATGATGCTGTATCGCTTGCTCGGCCCTGGCCTCGTGACCGGCGCGGCCGACGACGATCCATCGGGCATTGCGACCTACTCGCAGGCCGGCGCGCAATTCGGCTATGGGCTGTTGTGGACGGTATTCCTCACCATCCCCTTCATGATCGCCATCCAGCTCGTCAGCGCGTTGATCGGGAGGGTGACAGGCAAGGGTCTCGCCGCCAATGTGATGGAAGTGGCGCCGCGCTGGCTGGTGCTGGCATTGGTTCTTCTTCTCGTCATCGCCAACACCTTCAACATCGCAGCCGACATCGCCGCAATGGCGGAGGCGTTGTCGCTGGTGATCGGCGGCCTCAATCACGAGCACGCGCTGATCTTCGCCGCCACTTCGACCCTGTTGCAGGTCTTCGTGCCCTATCGCCGCTATTCGCCGGTGCTGAAATTCCTGACGCTCTCCTTGTTTGCCTATGTGGCCACCGCCTTCACGGTGAAGATCCCGTGGGGCACCGCCCTGCTCGCCACAGTCTGGCCGAAGGTCCATATCAATGCCGACTACTTCCTGATGGTGGTCGCGGTGCTCGGCACCACCATCAGTCCCTACTTGTTTTTCTGGCAGGCCTCGCAGGAGGTCGAGGAGATGAACCAGGGCAAGGTGCATCGCCCGCTGCGCGAGCTTTCGCGCGGCGGCGCTCCCGAACTCGACCGTATCAAGATTGACACCACTGTCGGGATGTTTCTCTCCAACATCATCGCCTTCTTCATCATCCTGACCACCGCCTCCGTCCTCAACGCCAACGGTGTCACCAACATCAACTCGGCGACGGAGGCCGCCAACGCGCTGCGGCCGCTGGCCGGCGATCTCACCTTCCTGCTGTTCGCGCTCGGGATCATCGGGACCGGCCTGTTGGCAATCCCGGTGCTGGCGGGCTCCGCCGCCTATGGTGTGGCCGAAGCGTTCGGATGGCACGCCACACTGGAGGCAAAGGCACCGGACGCTGTCGGATTCTACAGCATCATCGCGGCTGCGACCGTCATCGGCTTCGCGCTGGGCTTCACCGGCATCAGCGCCATTCATATGCTGGTGTGGAGCGCCGTGCTCAATGGCACCGTCGCCGTTCCGATCATGGCGATGATGATGGTGATCGTCTCGAACGCAAAGCTGATGGGCCGCTTCAAGGCGCGGTCGTGGCTGGTCGCGCTCGGCTGGGTCGGCACGGCGATCATGGCGGTGGCCGTGATCGCACTGCTCTGGTCCTCGCTCGCCGGCGGCTAATCCGGCCGATGCGCGGTGATGAACTGCCCTAGCCGCGCCAGCGCGCGCCGTCCATCCTCAAGCTTTGCATTCCACATCGGCCAGGCATGAATCATATGCGGCCAGATCTCCAGGGTGACTGCTACATCCGCGGCCCCCAGCGCAGCGGCAAAACGAGTGGCGTCGGCGAGCAGCGTCTCTGCCGATCCGACCTGAATGAGCGTTGGCGGAAAGCCGCGAACATCTGAAAACAGCGGCGAGATCGAGGGGCTCTTGCGATCGACGGGCGCCGGTGCATAGGCGTCGGCCAACTCGCACAAGTAAGCGTCATGGATCAACGGATCGACCGCGTCCTTGGTCTTGAGCGTATCACCGGACATCGTGAGATCGGTCCATGGCGATAGCAGCCACGCGCAGGCGGGTAACTCCTCGCCCGCGTCGCGCAATCGATTGATCAGAACAATCGTAAGATTGCCGCCGGCGCTGTCGCCACCGACCACGATGTTTTTCGCTGCGATGCCCTGCTTGCGCAGGAAACGCCAGGTCGTCAGCGCGTCTTCGTGCGCTGCGGGACAAGGATGTTCCGGTGCAAGCCGGTAATCGATCGCGAGCGTCCGCATCCGCGCCGCACGGCCTGCTTCGGTCACGAGCCGCCGGTGACTGACGATTGAGCCCGAGCAATAGCCGCCACCATGAAAATACAGCAGCACCTGCGAAGGCTCATTGCCCGGCGCTAGCGACCATTCGCCGCGAACGCCGTCGCAATCGACAGCCGTCAGCGTGATGTCTTGGGCTACCGCCCACACCGAGCCGACTTCCTCGATCCGCTGACGGCGCTGCGACCATCCAACGGGCCGCGGTTTTGAGCCCAACAGCGTGCGGATCGCATCAATCTCGGTATGTACCAAGGCCATTCTCGCGCCCCGCGAGTTTTTGCAAAGACGTCACATCATTGGTGCGCTGCGGCATCAGCTTTGTGTGATACCATGGATGCGTTGTGCGCAGGTGCCGGCTGAGGCTATAACAAACAAAAACGACAATGGGGAAATGCCTCGATGAAACCCGACCGGTTGAGTGCTCGTTCAGCGCCTGCTTATTCACCTCATGGACTGGCGCTGTTACGCGATCCCCTCCTCAACAAGGGCACCGCTTTCAGCGAGGAAGAGCGAGAGGCGCTGGGGCTGCGCGGATTTCTGCCGGCCGCCGTGCTCTCGATGCCGGCGCAGGTCGAACGCGTGCTGACCAACCTGCGCACGCTGCCCAGCGATCTCGAAAAATACGTCGCGCTCAATTCGCTGCATGATCGCAACGAAGCTCTGTTCTTCCGTGTCGTCTGCGACCACATCGATGAAATCCAGCCGCTGATCTATACGCCGACAGTAGGCCTTGCCTGCCAGAAATACGGGCTGATCTTCCAGCGGCCACGCGGCCTTTTCATCTCCTACAACGATCGCGGCCGCATCGCGGAAATCCTCTCTAACTGGCCCTATCGTACCAGGCTGATCGTCGTGACCGATGGCGAACGCATTCTCGGCCTCGGCGACCTCGGCGCCAACGGCATGGGGATTCCGGTCGGCAAGCTCTCGCTCTATACCGCGTGTGCCGGTGTGCATCCCGAACAATGTCTGCCTGTGACACTCGATGTCGGCACCAACAACGAGGAGTTACTCAACGACCCCTACTATATCGGCCTTCGCCAGAGGCGCGTCACGGGTGCGGACTATGACGCGTTCGTCGATGAGTTCATGACCGCGGCCCGCGCGGCTTTTGCGGGCGTACTGATCCAGTTCGAGGATTTCGCCAATCACTCGGCGTTCCGCCTCTTGCACAAATATCGCGACGACGCCTGTGTCTTCAATGACGACATCCAGGGCACGGCAGCGGTGGCGCTGGCAGGCCTGTTCTCGGCGCTGCGCGTGACCGGCGGCAAGCTATCCGACCAGAGGATCCTGTTCCTTGGCGCGGGCGAAGCCGCGACCGGGATCGCCGATCTCATTGTATCGGCCATGATGGCGAACGGAATGTCTGAGGCCGAGGCCCTTCGGCGCAACTGGCTCGTCGATTCCAAGGGCCTGGTAGTGAAAGACCGAACTGGACTGCACGGCCACAAGCTTCGCTATGCACACGACCAGGCCCCGATCTCCGATTTTCTGACTGCACTCCAGACTCTCAAACCAACGGCGATCATCGGCGTCGCCGCGGTTGGCGGTGCCTTCACGCCTGAGGTGCTACAGACCATGGCAAAGCTCAACGAGCAGCCGATCGTGTTTGCGTTGTCCAATCCCACCTCAAAGGCGGAGTGCTCGGCGGAAGAAGCGTACTGTCACACCGGCGGCCGCGCGTTGTTCGCCTGCGGCAGCCCGTTCGATGCGGTAAAACTGAACGGCGAAACCTTTGTGCCGCGCCAGGGCAACAACTCCTACATCTTCCCCGGCGTCGGGCTTGGCGCCATCGCAAGTGGCAGCAAGCTGGTGACGGACGAGATGTTCATGGCCGCGGCACATACGCTGGCGAATTCGGTGAGCGAAGCCGACCTCAAGCAGGGCAGCCTTTATCCCGCGCTGCCGCGGATACGCGAAGTCTCGGCGCAGATCGGCGCGGCCGTCGCCGACGTCGCCTATCAGCGTGGTCTTGCGGCCGGACCGCCGCCGAACGACACCATCGGCTTCATCCAGTCGCAGATGTACGACCCGCATTATTGAGGCGAGAAATCAGCCGCGCTGCAGCAGCCGGCGCAGGCTCCGGATGTCAGTCAGGCTGTCGATATCGAAGATCGTTTCGATCAATCGCGTCGCCGGTTCGCGCCCCAGCACCGGGGAGATCAGGTCGCGCGCCTTGTCGATCACTTCGTTCCGGCTCATCGGATTGCGCGGCGTGCCGCGCACGGCCGATACACGTTCTGAAAGTGTCGTGCCGTCGTCGAGTTCGATCTCGACCACGGTCTCGCGCGCCGGCAGAACCTTGGCCAATTCGTCGTCGCGCACCAGATTGACCTTCGCACGCTGCTTCAGGACCGTGGCGTCCTGCATGCGCGCCTTGTCATGTGCGGCCTGGAACGACACCGTCTTGTCGATCAGCATCACCGCAACCATGTGCTGCAGGCAAATATCGGGAATGTCCCGGTTGTCGACGACATTGGCAACCGACGGTGCGAGCCGCACCGTTACCTTCTTCACCTGATCGGCGTCGAACGGCTTCTTGCCGCGGATCGCTTCGATGGCATCGAGCGGCGCCTGGATCGGAGACCCCACCGTCCACTTCTTGATGTCGGTCTGGGTGATCTCGTAGCGTTCACCGAGCTTGTCGATCAGCAAGTCGGGCTGCGCTTTCGGCGCGTAGGCGGCGAAGAAATTGTCCGGACCTGAGAAGATGTCATCGACGCCGTTCCAGCCGGATTGCACCAGGAGCGCCGCGGTTACGCCATTGCGCGCCGGCATTCCTGCGAACACGAAGGCCTTCTCGATGTGATCGGTGTCGCGCCGCCACGCGGTAATTCCTGAGGATTGCTGCGCAGTGTAATCGAGCGCCCAGCGCATCTGGCGGGTATCGAGACCTACCGCGCAGGTCGCAGCCGCAGCGGCGCCGAATGTGCCGGCGATGCTATGGGTCGCAAGACTGCTCTCGTAGCTGAAAGTGGCGCCGCCCATCGCCATTACGACGCGGGTGCCGATGTCGTAGCCGAGCGTCACCGAACGCAACAGCCCGGTGCCGTCGATGCCGGCAATCTCGCCGGCCGCCAGTGCCGCAGGCACCACCGCGCATCCCGGATGCGAGCGGGACGCGTTATGCGAGTCATCGGTCTCGTCGGCATGCGCCATCACGCCGTTGGCGAGTGCGGCATCGATCGCAGGCGCGGTCAGCGCCGTACCGACCACGGTGACCGTGCCGCTGCCGCTGTGCTCGCGGATATGACGCTGCGCGGCCTGGCCCGGCGGCAATTCCGATCCCGATATCATCGCAGCCAGCGTGTCGAGCAGATGGTATTTGGCCTGCTCGGCGACTTCATCCGGCAGGGCGCGGGTTCGCGCCGCGCTCATGTAGGCGGCGAGCGCGGTCATTACTTTTCCCGGACCGGGACTTGAGCCAGGGTTTGGGCTCGGACTGGGAGTTTGTGCGAGGGCGCGAACCGGCGGCAGGGTGACCGCCGTAGCCATTGTCGTCCTCAGAAAGCCGCGCCGCGTTTGCGTAGCCACTGGTCGCTTCCCTTCGCCGCAATCGAACGCCGAACCGGCGTGCCTTCAGCCTCTTTAAGTGATGGGCAGCTAAAGTCTAGAGCCTATCAGATTGCAACCTGCCGGCCGATCTCGACGACCTGGTCGGTGGGCAGGCTGAAGAAGTCGCTGACATGGATGGCGTTGCGCTCCATCACGGCGAAAATCCGCTCCTGCCAGGCCGGCAGGCCGTTGCCGTCCTCGCGCTGGATCACCGTTTCGTGGCCGACATAGTAGGTGACGTCGTTGACGTCGACGGTGCAGCCGAGCGACGTGCTGGTGGTGAGCAGCTCTGGAATGTTCGGGCGCTCCATGAAGCCGAAGCGCGCTTCGGCACGCCAGAAGCCGGGCGCAACCTCCTCAAGCCCCGACATCCGATTGCCCGGCGCAACCCAGGGCACCGACAGGATTTCGACCCGCAGCACGAACAGGTGCTCATGCAGGGCACGGTTATGCTTGACGTGCCAGACCATCACCGGCGGCGTGTCGCGCTCGGTGCGGGTCAGGAACACCGCGGTGCCCGGGACCCGCGGCACCTTGTTGGCCGCGATCTTCGCCAGGAAATCGGGCACCGGGATCAGCGCTTCGCGCAAGCGATTGAATACCGCGGCGGCGCCGCGATGCCAGATCCACATGATGCCATAGACGGAGATGGCAAGCAGCAGCGGCACATATCCGCCCTCCGCAATCTTGGTGAGATTGGCGAGGAAGAACGCGCTGTCGATCACCAGGAAGAAGGCGGCGACGCTGCCGGCGGCAAGCAGGCTCCAGCCCCAGATCTCGCGCATGGCAATGAACAGCAGCGCCGACGTCATCAGCATGGTCAGCGAGACCGCGATGCCGTAGGCGGAGGCGAGATTGTCGGACTTGCCGAAGCCGATGGTGAGCCCGAGCGTCACAGCCATCAATAGCCAGTTGACCACGCCGACATAAATCTGGCCGTAGCCTTCGGACGAGGTCTGCTTGATGTGCAGCCGCGGCAGCCAGCCGAGCTGGATCGCCTGCCGCGTCATCGAGAAGGCGCCAGTGATGATCGACTGGCTCGCGATGATGGTGGCAACCGTCGCCAGCACGATCAGTGGCAACAGCAACGCATCCGGACACAGCCGAAAGAAAATGTTGCCGTCGGTCGGCGCGCCCTCGAGCACGAGCGCGGCTTGTCCGGCATAGTTCAGGATCAGGCTTGGAAACACGATTCCAAACCAGGCGAGCTTGATCGGACCCGCGCCAAAATGGCCCATGTCCGCATAGAGCGCTTCGGCACCAGTGACGCAAAGAAACACGGCGCCGAGCACCAGGAAACCAGTGGCACCGTTGGAGAACAGATAGGACAGGCCATAGAGCGGATTGAGCGCCGCGAATACGCCGGGATGTTTGGCAATGCCGACCAGCCCGAGCACGGCGATGACCGCGAACCAGACCAGCATCACCGGACCGAACAGATGCCCAATCGTCGCCGTCCCCCGCGACTGGATCGCAAACAGCGCGAGCAGGATCACGACTGCGGCCGGCACGACATAGGGCTGGAACGCGGGCGTCGCCATATTGAGGCCTTCCAGCGCTGACAGCACCGAGATCGCCGGCGTGATCGCGCCGTCGCCATAGATCAGCGCCGCGCCGAACAGGCCGACCGCGATGATGGTCGGCCGGTGTTGTTTCTTCACGCCGAGGAGTGCCATCAGCGCCAGGATGCCGCCCTCGCCGTCATTGTCGACCCGCATCGCGAACAGGACATATTTGACGGTCGTGATGATGAAGAGCGTCCAGAGCACCAACGACAGCGCGCCCAGCACGGCGGCCGCATCGGGAGCCTTCTCCGCAGTGCCCAGAATGGTCTTGAAGGTATAGAGCGGGCTGGTGCCGATATCGCCAAAGACAATGCCGAGCGCCGAAAGTCCCAGAAGCGCTAGGTTGCCCTGTGGCGGCTGGCGCGCCGCACCGCCGGTGGGCGCGGCAGGGTCCACCGTGCCGTCCAGTTCCTTCGCCTCGCCGGCAGCCGTCGGTGTCGGGTTGCTCATGGCCGTCGTAATAGACTATCCGCCGTCTTTGCGACACAGGAACGACGGCCAACGGCCAGCCAGCCGAGCGCCTCGATCATGTCAGCGGCGGAAGAGCTCTCGATGAATGGGAAGGGATGCGGCCGGCGCTATTCGCTGGCCATTGCCATGGCCGGCGGCGGATTGACGGCGGCCGAAATCTGCGAGGCGACGATGAAGGCAAAAACAACGGCCGGCACGCACATCAGTCGCAGGAATTGATCAACGGAAAGCATCGCTATCGTCCCCCAAGATGACGCGATTCTTTTACAAATCCGCTCAGTTCGCCCGTTGAGCGGTACCCTGATCGCTGGTGAAAAGCTGGTCGGTATAGGCAGCCCCGGTGATCGTGAGCAGCGCCAAGATCGAGATGACGGCCAGAGTTTTCATGACCATAAGGTCGTGCTCGATTGTGGCCAAAAACGTCAGCCTTTGGCGCATTTTCAGGACGATCCCGAGATAGATGATGATCGTCCTGGCCCGACCGAGGCAGCGTCTAGACGAGCCCAAGCTCGGCCGGACGCACGCCTGAGAAGATGCGCTGAACAGCCGCTCCGTCAAGCCCGTACATACGCTCGAACAGACCTGCGAACATCGCGCGATAGTCGGTCAGCACAGGATAATCGCGGTTCTGGAACAGCGTTGGCTGATCGACCTTCACCTGTTCGCCATGGATGCGGCCGCCATTGATGCCGCCGCCCATCGCCCAATAGACGCTGCCATGGCCGTGATCGGTGCCGTGGTCGCCATTCTCGCGGAAGGTTCGGCCGAACTCCGAAATCACCACGACGACCGTGTCGCGCCAGGCGGCTGGCCCGATTTCTTCGGAAAAGCCGGCGAGCGCTCGGCCGAGTTCGCCGAGCCGGTCGGCAAGATAGCCGTTGGCCGCGCCCTGATTGACGTGGGTGTCCCAGCCTCCGACGTCGACAAAGCCGAGGTTGAACTGCTCGCGCATCAACCGGCCGATCCGCCGTGCCGACAATTCAAAACCCCTCGGCGACACGGCGCCGCGATTGGCGGCCGTCATCTCCTGCGAGATGGAGCGATAAACATCGTCGCGCACCCGGAAACCTTCCGCGACCGAGGCCGCAAGATTGCTCTGGGCATACATCTCCTTGATCAACTGCGCCTGACGGTCATCGACGCCGGGCTTGCCGACATTGTTGATGCTGTTGTTCGGGATCTGGGACTTGCCACGAAAGATCAGCGGCAGCTGATCCGTGAAGGAGATCGGCTTCACACGGTTGAGCTCGGCGGCGAGGCGGCTCATGAAGCCCGAGCGATAGTCGCGCGCGCCGCCGGCCGATTGCCCAAGTTCGATGGTGTCCTGCGTCTCGAAATGGCTGCGGGTCAGGTCGTCGCTGCTGCCGGCAAAGGGAACGAAGGCGATCTCGCGCTTGCCCCACAAGGGAAAGATGCTGTCGCGCAGCGCCGGATGCAGCCCCCACTCCGCGGTGAGCGAGAGTGCCGCTTGGGGATTGCCGACATCGGGACGGGCAATCGCCAGCGACGGGCGCGAATGGTAGTAGAACTCGGACGAGACAGGCACCAGCACGTTGGCGGCGTCATAGGCGCCACGCAGGAACACGACCAGTAACCGCGCATCAGTGGCGGGCGCAGCCCAGACGCGGCCCGCTACCGTAAGCGGGGTGACGGCGGCGAAGGCCTTGATCAGATCACGGCGGTTCATGATACGATCCTTCTCTAACGTCAGTACATGAATTCCGGCGACGACAGGAATAACGTATTCCAGTCCTGCGGCGAGATGGCCTTGTCGAGCGCCGCCAGTGTCGGTGGCCCGAGCGTCTGCCTCAGTCCGTCGAAGTAGAGCGCGTTCTGGATCAGCGGGAATGCCGGCTGGTCGGCCGCGTTCGGCACATCCGGCTTGAACAGGCCGGCCGAACCTGAACCGATCGACCGGGCGATCTCAAACCGCACCATCATCTGACCGGGGCCGTTCCACGAAGCTGAAATCAAGGAATAGCCGTCCGGCGTCTCGTGATTGAAAAGGCCCTCGCCCATGCGGTTCAGCCAGCCCTGGATCGGCGCGGCGTTGAGGATGACCTTGTCGTCATAGGCGAGCCGGACGGCAGACAAGACGTATTGCAACGGATCCTTGAACCTGGCGCCCGGCTTCAGCGAGGCCGCAAACTCCGGCGCGTGAATCATGGTCGTCAGCACTGCTGCGATGTCGCCATCCGAGGTCCTGAAGCTCTGCGCCATCTTCTGCACCAGCGAATCCGGCGGATTGTCCGATACGAAATAGGTCGCGATCTGCCGTGACAGATGGGTGGCGGTCGCGGGATGGTGGACAAGGATGTCCAGCGCTTCATCAACCTCGGCCAGTCCCCGCCCCTTGATGGGGTGACCAAGAAACGTCTTGTCGCTGTAGTCGTGACGCGCCGGATTGAATTCGAACGCGCCATCGCGAAACAGCTGGGACTGCAACTCAGCCTTCAGCTTCGGGTCTTCCGACTTGAGGTCGATGCCGACGCCGGTGAGTATCTTTGCCAGCGCCTCGACATCCGCCTGGGTGTAACCCGAGCCCACGCCCATGGTGTGCAATTCCATGATCTCGCGCGCGTAGTTCTCGTTGATATGGCCGGCCGCGTTGTCGGCATTGTCGAGATAGCGCAGCATCGCCGGGTGATGCAGCGTCGCCGCGAGAAGATCGCGGAATTTGCCGAGCGCATGGGGACGAATCGCCTGATCCTCGTAGTCGCCGACGAGGATGCGGATGTTGGACTTGTATTGATGCACGTTGAAATGGTTGAACCAGAACCAGGCCATGCGCTCGCGCAACTGGTCCGGCGCGTACAGGGCGCGCAAGATCGTGCGCGCCGCAGCCTGCTTCGCGCGATCGTTCATCGCCCCCTGATAGACCTGCTGCGCGGCCTTTTTCTGGTCGGGATCGGCGACCTGATTGGCGCTCCTGGCCTGTGCCTCGAAGGCGACCGCAATGTCGAAGGGGAATTTGTGCACATCAGCCATCGCCTCGATTTGCGCCTTGGCCGCGTCAGGTAGCGCCACGGCGGCAGGCGGATGCAGTTGCTCCTGAAGCCAGCGCTCGATGCCAACCTGACGCAAATGTTCCGCGCTCGAGGTGTTCACGCCCCAGGTCAGCCGGTCCAGCAGCGCGAGATCGTGAGGGTTGAAGTCACCGCCCTGCGCTGCGGCGGCACCGAGCAGTCCCGCTGCGAGCGCAGCTGCGCCCGCGAGGCGCCAATTGCGGCCTGCTTTCCGGATCCCTGCAGAAGACATCGGTGCGCCATCCCGCGATCGTTGCGCCCGGCAAAGGTCGCCGACATGAATTCAAGCGTCAATCTGGCAAGGTACGGCTGAACATGTTCTGAACGAAAAGCATGCAAATCATGGCGAGAAGCCAGTTCCGGATCACCGTCGCGTGTGGAATAACGGGGCGCCTATTTTGATCATGGTTTGAGCGCGCAAGGATACGCCACCGGAATATCCCGGACGGCGTGGGGTGTTCTCCAGCACAGCGCGACTTGAAACGTTCCGCTGCCTGGGTCCCCCGTGCGCCAACCTAGTCTCAAAGCTGTTTTTCTCTTCGCGTCGTTCCTGCTCGGCGCGACCGGTGCCCGCGCGGACGGTTGCCCCAGCACGAAGGACGAGATCGCTACCGACCGTCCTGACGTCACCAATTCCAGCATCGTCGTGCCCTTCGGCAGCCTTCAGAACGAGAACGGCGCGAATTTCAGCATGCGCGACGATGGCCGCTCCATCGACGGTACCAACAGCCGATGGCGGCTCGGGATCGCGCCCTGCCTGGAAATACTGGTCGATGTTCCGACCTATTTCGCACCCGTTCAGGGGCCCGCCAATCGGGGATTTACCGACGTCTCACCGGCGCTGAAATGGCAGATCAGTCCGATACCCGGAAAGGTCGATCTGTCGGTCGTATTTGGTGCGGCGCTCCCGACGGGCTCAGTCGAGATCGCCGGCCGCGGCGTGCAACCCTATCTGCAGTTTCCATGGTCGTGGGAATTGCATGATGGGTGGGGCGTGAGCGGCATGTTCACGGAATTCTTCCGTCCCGATGACCTCACGGCTCGAAGCATCACCGAGACGACTTTCGTGCTGGAAAAGAAGCTGACCGAACAGCTCAGCCTGTTCACCGAATATGTCGGCGACTATCCGCAAGGCGGCACCCCGAGCCAGCTCTGGAATTCCGGCGCGGTGTATCACATGGATCGTCTGCAACAGGTCGACTTTCACATCGCTTTCGGGCTCAACCACAGCACCCCAAGCTACATCGTCGGCGTCGGCTATTCCTTCCGAATCGACGGCCTGTTCGGCGGGCTATCGAGATGACGGCCAGTCAATCGCTGCCGTAGTAGCTCTTGATCAGATGGTAGTGGCCGCCGGTCGATTCATAATCCTGGAGCAGGCACCCGCCTCCATTGCAAAACTTCGTCCGGTCCTCGCAATGGAGATGCTCGTAGTGCAGCTTCACGACGTGGGCATGGTCGAGATAGGTCGCGAAATAATGCCCGGCACTTGGAGGAGTTCCGCACATGTGGATGACCGCCGCCCTGATCTCGGGTGGCAGGTGATCGATATGTTCCGAATTCCAGGGGGCGTCGTGTGAAACCTGGCTGCCGCGCGCGAAGGCTGCGGATTGGCCGCAGAGCAGGATCGACAGAGCAGCAATTGCGATTCCCAGACGCCGCGCTCGAGACGTTTCCATGGCACGCACCCTCCCCGCAACTTGTTGTTCAGGATGCATTCACTGATCGCGAAGCTATTCCCAGGTTCGCGAGGCCGCCAGCGGGAAAAATTCACCGCACACCAATTTGATCCACGCTGCAGCGCGACGCTCACCGACCGGCGGACAAACACCCACGGCCTGTCAGCCGTCGAGATTGGCCCCCGGGGCACGCCGAGCGAAGCTGAAAATCCTGAGCCGGAACCGTTGGCAGCCCTTGTTTGCAACGATGTTTCTTGGGAAATTCGTCGTAGATAAACGTCTGCAGATGGGAAACGGGGGCATGCAGACCGTTCGATCCTTTGTGGTGCCGGCAAGGACGGTGATCATGGCCTTTCTGATCGCGGGTCAGGCGCTACCTGCGTTCGCCGCCGACGATGTCCGCTCACACGGCTTTGTCGTGGCGCAGGGCGGAGGTTTTGAGAAGCTGCCGCCATCGGTCGCGCCGACGCCCTACTCGCCGAGCGCGCCGTCTTCGTCGACACCATCTTCGTCGCCCAGGCTCGATCCCGAGCCGAATCCAAACCCGTCCTCTCGTGACCGTCCAGGTTCATCGTCGGACCTTTGGTGGGGCGCGATCGCCTTCACCGCCGACGGCTCCTATTCCTCGACCTGGAAGATGCCCTCGCAGCCGGAGGCCGAAGCCAAAGTGTTGCGGGAATGCGCGCGCTTCGGCCGCGGCGGCTGCGAGGTCGTAAGCTTCTCCGGGCAGCAATGCGGGTCGCTTGCGACCTTCATCGGTGCCCACCGGCGGCGGCGCTGGAACCTGTCCTTCACCGCGGGCGGCATGACCTATCCTGAGGCGCAGAACGCGGCGATGTACCGCTGCAATT
>Ga0210406_10004064_pt1 | contig 15849 bp, 9 predicted proteins | sample IncBWC30MmetaG_FD_155454 | JGI IMG/M metagenome (GOLD analysis project Ga0210406, IMG submission 155454) | Forest soil microbial communities from Barre Woods Harvard Forest LTER site, Petersham, Massachusetts, United States - Inc-BW-C-30-M | ecosystem: Environmental > Terrestrial > Soil >... | reverse complement strand
GAGTGCACCCATGGTTAAGCCGGCCACTGGCACAACACGTCGGCCTAATTTTGACCCGTAACGCCGCGTCAAAGCGTCAGACATCCAGCCGCCGAGCGGCACCATCACCATCATTACGAGAAAGATCACAGTCGTGTAGCGCGCGCTTCGAGCGAAACCGGTATGGCGTACTTCGCCAAAATAATAGTAGATCCAATAAAAAAAGATGTATTCGAAATAACCGACAGTGAAATACGCAAATGTCAGCAGTACCAGATTGCGATTTAGCAAAAGTCGGCGCCAGGATCGCATGTCGGTGTGTCTTCCAGGCGCGTGGTCAATGCCCCGGGCCAACTTCCGCACATAGCGAAGCCAGAGCAACGCCAGCATCGCAGTGGCAACAGAAGCGACGAAAAATGAACCGCGCCACGTGTTGATCAACATCAGCTGGGTGAATAGAACGGGAGAGATCGCTCCGCCGACGCATGCCCCCGCAACAATAAACGCCTGTGCGCGAGCCTGGTATGCCACCGGAATCCATGCGGAGCACATCCGAGCACAGGCTGGATAGAGGGGGGCGCTCACTACACCAAGCCCGCATCGAATCGCGATGAGGACCGGCACCACGCCCAGGAACGCCACACCTGAGTGCCCTCCCAGCGGCGTCAGGGCAGTGAATAGCGCCGCTGCCAAGCCCATTAAGGTCAGTGTATTGCGAGGTCCTATCCGGTCTGTGACGTCGCCACCGGGGATCATGAATACGGCGTAACCAAGGACGAAGGCCGAGTACACCCACCCCATTTGCGTCGGTTCGATGCCGAATTCCTTCATCACTTCCGGCCCCGCGATCGACATGATCGTGCGATCGAAGTAACTCATCACACTGAAGGAGAACATCAGCGTGATCAGCGACACTTGCGTGGCACCAAAGCTACCCCGGCATTTTTCTTGCACCACTGAAGCGTTCAATGACAATTCCTCAAGCTTCGAGTCGCTTCTCCGAACACGGGCGCGAGTTGCGCAAGGCGACCAACTGCTGACGCTGAAGCTTAGCATGGAAATCGCCAGGACTATTGGTCCGATTTCAGAGCGGTGTCGCTTGGGCGACATGGGTTGACGCCATGCCCATCCAGCGTGGCCGACGATGCTGGTGGAAACGTACACCTACGAGAATGCCAGTTCGCTGAATGCTGTACAGAAATCAGGCGACACCTATCCGCAGCTTTGCCGCAGAGCACCGCATCGCGGCTAGCTTGCTCTGAAGTGGAAGAATTGTCAATCCAGAGATGAGAAACGTGTTTCGGGTGTGAAACCAAACTCCTCGGAAGCCATCGGACGACCTCTGGTAATCGTATACCAAGTTCGGGATTCGCCGCTCCGACATTCGACCTGCCCGGCAGGGAAACCTGATTGTGCCGTCGATATTGGATCTTCAATTGAAAACGGTCGCTGCTGCGTTATTGGGCGTGGATAACAGGTTTTAGGCCCCCATCTCTCGAGTGCTAGGGTCGGTTTTAGTTTGCGCGGCTGGCCACCGCCAAAGGCGTCGCCCACTTTAGTTTCGAGGCTGGTACAACCTTCACTCAGGTAATGGTTTGCCAAGTTGCCTCCCAAATCAGCGGCATTGCCAGGCCGCGCCAGGGAGGAGCGACCGGCTGCCACTTTCATGTGCACACGCGGACAACTGGTTGATTCAAACCGCTTCGCGCTTACCCTGACCTTGGGACATCATTCAGGTTTCATTAGAGAAACCGATAGGCATGATTGTAATTGACGGAACAAACCTTTCCGCTGTATTAAACGTGTGTACAGAGAGACCGGTCTACGTGCGCCGGAAGTAATGAGGGTACGGGGCTTGGAAGCCGCCTGATGATTTCTCAGGTTCTTCGGGCGTCCTGTTGCTGAGCTGTCCGCGCTGCTCCAGCCGGTTGATGCTTCTATCGCCAGGGTCCATATCGGTCCAAGACAATGTCGCAGGTCGACAAAGGCACTTTGGCCTGTCTTTGAGGAGGTTCACATCGATGAGGTACAGCGTTTCCGGGAGGCATTGCGCCGCCGTCGACCGAATCCTACTGGTGTGCTGTCTGTCGGCTTTCCTACCCTGGGGCGTGCATGCTCAAGTTTCCACCGCATCGATCAACGGAACCGTGAAAGACACCGCAGGGGCTGTCATTCCAGACGCTGCTCTTTTACTGCGAAATGTCGACACCGGCATAGAGAAGCGCGTCGTGACTAATCAAGTCGGGGTCTATGCGTACTTTGACGTGCCGACGGGGAACTACACGCTGGAAGCTGCCAAATCTGGTTTCGTCACACAAAAGCTAAACCCATTTGCGCTGCTGGTGAACCAGACCACAACGTTCGACTTTACCTTGAGCGTCGGTCAGGTTGAGCAAACTATCAATGTGGAAGCGACTGCGGCGCAGGTTGAAGGCTCTACGGCGGAATTAGGGGCCGTTGTCAACGAAAAGCTGGTTGGCGATTTGCCGCTGAATGGCCGGAATTTTACGCAACTGCTGAGTCTCACCCCTGGAGTCTCGCCGATCAACGTATCGCAAAGTTCAGGTGGCTTCGGAGCAACCGTGACTCAAGGAGCTGCGTACACATTTCCAGCAATCAATGGGCAGAACAACAAGAGCAACATCTATTTGCTGGATGGAGTGAACGACCTTGCCGTTTTCACTAATACTTATGCACTGCCTCCGATCCTCGATACGATCCAGGAGTTCAAGGTCCAGTCGCATAATGATCAGGCAGAGTTCGGATCCACGTTAGGCGGAATCGTGAACGTCGTATCCAAGTCTGGAACCAACGCATTTCACGGAACCCTTTGGGAATTCTTACGAAATAGTGCTCTCGACGCGCGAAACACCTTCCAATTGGAAAAGACTCCCTTCAGGCAGAACCAGTTCGGCGGCACTGCCGGCGGACCCGTGCTGCTTCCCAAATACAACGGCCGAAACCGGACGTTTTTTTATGTGGGGGCGCAAGGATTCACTTTTCGGCAGCAGTCTAGCACCCTGTACCGCGTCCCAACAGCGGCCGAGCTCCAGGGAGATTTTAGCGCCGACCCGTTCCAAATCTACAACCCGCTGAGTACGCGTGCGGATTCCTCGAATCCTGGTCAGTTTATTCGCGATCCCTTTCCAAACAACCAGATCCCAGCTGGTTTGCTCAATCCTGGCATGCTTCTCTTTGCCAAGACGACTTTGCCTTCACCTGTTTTTACTGGAGTTCCTAACACTAATGCGATAGATAACACTCCCTTCGCCCAGAACCAGCGTGAATGGACTACGAAATTCGATCAATATTTGGGAACCAAAGATACGTTGTGGTTTCGTTATTCGCGACTCGGCCAGGACACGAACAGCTCGGGCGGTCGTCAGGACCTGGGGCAAGTAGATGCGCAGATTGCTTATAATTGGGGGGTCAATTATGTACACGTCTTTAGCCCAACAACAGTCCTGGACGTTGAGTATGGACATAGCCTTCTGCAGGCCGACACCTATGACAGATTTAGTAACCTTTCCAAAAACTTCGCCTCGCAACTAGGCTTTAATTCAGCATTCGTACAAAACCGCGAGAGCGAAACTCTGATACCGTCCCTTAATGTGCCGACCTACTTCTCTGGTGGTGAACAAGATCTGCTCCATGTGTTCTCAAATGTTCAGCAAATTAACGCCAATGTTACGAAAATTCTAGGGTCGCACACGTTAAAATGGGGCGGAGAGTTGGCGACAAATAACGGCTATCGGGCTCACTCGACTACGAATTCGGTAACGTTTAATACGCCACAAACGGGCAATCCTGAGAATCCAGCGGGCACAGGAAATTCATTGGCTTCTTTCCTGCTCGGTTTTCCCGACTCCGCGCAGTACTTTGACAGTGTCGAGAGCTTGCGCTGGGGTGGGGTACTGAGCTTTTATGTCCAAGACCAGTGGAAGGTGACTCAGAAGTTAACTGTAAACCTTGGTCTGCGCTATGACCGCACGTTCAAACCCCCGTACGGCAGGCCTGGGGATCACAACGAGGCCACCGGCGATTACAACTTGCAGGAAGGCGTTTACGTGATCGGAGCAATGCCACCGCTTTGCTCACAGGTAGGAGCTGCCCCTTGTATCCCAGGCACAGGTCTTCCTCAACATGTCCAATATAACGGCGGACGGATGCTTTTTGATGATAAAAAGAACTTTGGGCCCAGGGTAGGACTCGCATACCGGTTGCGTCAGAATACGGTTGTGCGGGCCTCTTTTGGAGTCTTCTATGATAACTGGGCGGGTGTCACCCAAAACACGCAGGGTTTGACGGGTAACTGGCCTACATCGCTTGTCAATACCGCTTCCAATTTGAATAATAACTTGAGTGTCAATCCTCTTCCCAATACAACGGCCCAGAACCCTTTCCCCACTTTGGGCGCGCTGCCTCCGCCGACCCCATTCGATCAACAGAACTGGTTTATAGATCCTCATGAAAAGCAGCCCTATTCGCTGCAATGGAACTTCGGTGTCCAGGAGCAACTCAATCAAAGCACCGTGCTCACGGTTAACTACGTGGGTTCTGGCAGCCGCAGGCTTGTCCTGGGCGGAATTTACAATACGGCTCTCACTCCCGGCCCCGGGGATCCAAGCCAGCGCTCCCCGTTTCCTTACATTACTCCGACCTATTACGACCGTACGTGGGGGCGGAGCAATTACAATGCGCTTCAAGTGTCGTTAGACAAGAAGCTTAGCAACGGGCTTGCGTACTTGGTGTCTTATACATGGTCAAAGGCCATCGACATTGGCGATTCTGGCTGGTACGGATTGGAAGGATTTTCAGTCCAGAACCCTTATGCGTTCAACAATGACCGCAGCGTGGCCGGCTTCGATCTACCACAGTTGTTATCAGTTAGCTTACTTTATGAACTGCCGGTGGGACCGGGAAAACGATTTAATCCAACGAATCGCTTCTTGAGTCATATCGTAGGCAACTGGCAGCCGAATTTAATCGCCAGTTTCTATTCCGGCGTGCCATACAACCTAAGTGTGGACGGCGATATCGCTAACACGGGAAACAGCGGCTACGAGCGGCCAAACTATTTAGGTGGTAATGCGAATCTCGCTAACCCGACTCCCCTACAGTGGTTCAACACCAGCGTGTTTGCGGTACCGGCCCCGTTCACTTATGGCAACTCAGGTCGGTTTATCCTTCGTAGTGATGGCACCGCTAACGTCGATCTGTCGATCTTCCGCATATTCCCAATCAGAGAATCCAAGAGTCTGGAGTTTAGAGCTGAAATGTTCAACGCATTTAACACACCAGTTTACGCAGCGCCGAACGGCGACATCTCGACCAGCACTTTCGGGCAGGTCACGAGCACTGCCAACCAAGCCCGTCAAATTCAAATGGCTTTAAAGCTTCGGTTCTGAGTTGGTCGTAGGCCTGAGAATGACCGTGCCAATAGGACATAGAAAACTCATCGCGCCACGTACCTCTCGCCGGATATGCTATCAAGGAACCCGGTGGGTTCGTGGTGGTGAATTCGCAAGGAATCAGGCAATGGGACGGTGAGGGCGAACCTCGACTGTCGATCGTGGAAGCCGATGGCACGAAATGCCAGATGAACGACTGCATTGCTGATCCGCAGGGACGTCTCTTTGCCGGTTCGTGGTTCTACGACCCAGCGCGCGAAGATTATCCCGTTTGGCCAAAATATTCAGCCGACGCTTTAGTTTAGAGGGCACCCGAGATAGTCGCCAAAGCATAGGGCCGCGGATCTTCTATCATGGATCTTCGACATGCGCGACACCGGCAATTGGGCACGCCTTTTGGCCTTTGTAACAGGACTCGTTAATCAGGAGCTCTTGCTACAGAATGAGTACCTAGCCGCCGAGAATCGGATACTGAAAGCACATCTGCCGTCCAGACTGCGGCTCTCCGATCCGGAGCGGTTCACGTTGGCCGAGATCGGGAAACGACTGGGACGCAAACGGCTCAAGCACGTGGCCTGCACCGCCAAGCCGGATACCATTCTGGCTTGGTATCGACGGCTCATCGCTCGCAAGTTCGATGGCTCCAAACACCGTACCTATCCTGGCCGACCCCGTCTCGAAACCGCCATTGAAGAGTTGGTTGTTCGCTTCGCTCGCGAGAATCCCGACTGGGGCTATGACCGCATCGTCGGCGCGCTGGCCAACCTGGGCCATCACCTTTCGGACCAGACAGTCGGCAACATCCTGCGCCGCCACGACATCGCGCCCGCGCCGAAGCGGAGTCAGACGACCACTTGGAAGGAGTTCATCCGCCGGCATATGGACGTGCTGGCTGGAACGGACTTCTTCACCGTGGAGGTGCTAACCTGGCGCGGCTTGGTTACCTACTACGTTCTATTCTTCCTGCATCTCCAGACCCGGCGTGTCACCCTAGCAGGCATCACGCGGCACCCGACCGAAGAGTGGATGACGCAGATGGCCCGCAATGCGATTGACGAGGAATCCGGATATCTGCGCCAACATCGGTACGTGCTCCACGACCGCGATACGAAGTTCTGCCCTGAATTCCGGGAGACCCTGGCCGCACGAGGTGTGAAGTGCCTGCGACTGCCTCCGCGCAGCCCCAATCTGAATGCGTTTTCGGAGCGGTGGGTCCGTTCGGTCAAGAGCGAATGTCTTTCCAGGCTCATTCTGTTCGGCGAATGCTCGTTGCGGCGCGTCCTGACAAATTTCTGTGAACATTATCACGCCGAGAGGAATCATCAAGGCAAAGACAACAAGCTGCTGTTTCCTCGGTCAGCTCTACCGGAACCTCCCGGTCGGGGACGGTTCGATGCGACGAGCGGTTGGGTGGGCTGCTCAAATACTATCGCCGAGCGGCGGCTTAGGGGTGGGTTCGCAATTCCAGATGCTGGGATTCTACTGGGCCGGCTTTCTCTGCCCTCTGTTGGCGGGTCTGAAGCTGACGATCGAAGAGCAATCGTCGTGGTGGCGTGTCCTGTTGCCTTTTTGGGTGGTCCTGGGCCACAACGCTTTGTACATAGCAGTCGGATTCGTTTGGTTCTTTTTTGCCGGCGACGGCGCAGTTGGAGAAGAAGAAATGGTCCGCCAAAACAATGGCCCGTACGCTTACCAACTGGCGGCCATGTTATGTTTTCTCGTTTTCGCCGATAACCTGCTCGGGCGAATCGAGGGAACTCGGGAGACCACGTGGTTGTGGCTGAGATCAGGCTGGTGGGTGCTGATCGTGGCGTCCGGTGTTCTCAGCGCGGTGTTCCAGCTTCTGTTCTGGTCGGCAGTAGTACCTCCGGGCAATCGCCGAACCTGGGAAGAGTAATGCCCGGTGCGAGTCCCGAATTCCATCAACGTCAAACACTGCACTGGGCATGATGGTGTCGATGAGTTATTTGACCGTACGGGGATCGCGGTAAGGCAATGCACGGGAGGGCGCCGAGGTCAGGTCGGAGCCCTCACACACACTCCGATTCGGGGGCGTCCTGCCGTGGCGAGAAGGAACCCTCCAGCGGTTAGGTCGCCAATTCTACCAACGTGGCAATTTGCGTCATTACGGGCGTATATATGTCAACGGTTCCGTTGACCGCACGAATGGAGACAATGAGCGCGTAGCGGGCGGCGCGGTCGTATCGCTCGTGTGCTGGATTCTCTTTCCACCAGCCGCCAATTGGATAAACGCCGATGGCTGATCTTCGGGCAAGCTCCGCCGCTGTCCCTCGCCAGTAATCGGAGTGAACGGACCCCAGGTTCCTCAAGCGAGGTCCGAGAAACCAATCGTCGGCGCCGGCGTCAATCGCTCCGAGTTCCTCCTCTTCAGCAACGGCCGCGGCATTGATGCGCGTGCGGAATGTGTCGAGGGATTCGAGAGACTTCTTAACTGCGAACCGAAGTCCGTATGAGGCGTATCGATGCCGCCGGAGCCAACCCCGCTCGCCGGGATTGGGTTCAACATAGTAAGAAAGGGTCACCCGCAATTCCACTTCGGTTTCACCAAGCTGCTCCAATTCCGTCCGCGGCCACGGAAACTGATGGAGATTCATGTGTCGCGTTTTGATGGCACTTCCATCCTTCTGAAACGGCTGGAAGCTGTCTTCCGCGATTAGCGTCAAATCATTGGTTGCGCTCAAAACGGCGCGGTAGTAATCGGGCACACCGTACCCGTATTTCCGGAGAAGAACGCGTTTCTGTTGCTCCGATCCGGCCGCATCGAATTGTTGTCTCATCGCGGGCGTCCATTCGGCCGAGTGGATAATTAAAGCGCGGATGGTCTCCGGCCATCGTTGCGGCAATGCCGCCATGATCTTGCCCGCCAGGTTCGCTGCCAACGCCGTCGCCGCGCTGGCGTCCCGAAAGATGTCGAAGTGCCGCGTCGTGGGGTCTCGGTAAGTCGTCAGGAGACCGAGGTCATCCGGACAATCCATCTAATCCCCCAGAGCCGCCCAGTTTCCGCCTTCGAGTACGATGTCCGGTTTCAGGGGCCACTTCTTTTCCCACGGCACGGACGTGCGGCTGGTTGGACACAAATCTCCTACTGGAGCTACCGCTTCCCACCCTTGATAAGTCGGATCGGTGATGAGAATCTTTTCAGTGAAGGCCCCCACCGTGATCGCGTTCCACGCCTGGGCCGGGTTTTCGATCGGTTCGATCTCGTTGCGAGCTGGATACCCGGCTCGGGACAGGCCCTCGCGAACATTGCCAGCGGAAATGAGGATCAGGCGCCGAACAGTTTCGTCGCCGAAACAAAGTTGATCCACAGCGGCGGACCATGACGAGGGGCGTCCGCGATTTGTTCCAATGTCGCTCGTGACCGCCATGCAGACAGCCCGGCGACGTTCCGGAGCCTCAACCTCGGCCCGCGAAATCGACTCGCCCGTGATCGCTCCATAGAGCTTCGGTTCATTTTGCCCCTGATCCGGGAGTATTTTCACCGATTCCAGGCGATGCGTGAGCGCAACGCGCGCGTTACTGGCAAACAGGGGAATGAGATCGCCGTACAACGCCGAGCCCGCCATGTTCGTGCCATGCCCATTGATGTCGCCGCTCGTCCAAGCCGGGTCGTATGCCTGGACGTCGCCTGGATCGAGAGCAACTGAAAGGAGAGGGTGGGCCTGGGTTACGCCGGTGTCGAGTACACACACCGCGATCTCGGCGTTTTCCGGGGCGTCAACGCGGGCCGCGAGATCGGTGGCGAGCGCTGCCTGCTCTACGTTGGACCAGCGCATGAACTGAGCAGGGGTGTCCCGCGCGCGGCGAATCTCGGCAATCGCATCCGTATTGACGAAAAGGCGCATGATCGTGATCTCGCTGCCGTAGATCAGCCGCACTTCACGATCCGGGAACACGAGCTTTTGCGGCTGCGCCAGGATTTCGAGATATTCGACGGTGATATCAAAGCTGTTCGCATGACCTTCGCGAAGCCAGATTTCCCACCAGATTGGCTCGGCCGCCGCTGGAAAGAGCGCCTGATCGTCCGTGTATACCGACCGCACCGCCGCGAGCGCAACGCTCTGAATGCGCGCAACCAAGGCTTCGTTCTTCGGTTTGCCGGTGCGTGTATTTTCGTCGCGGTACTCCTCAACTTTTTTGAGAAAATGGTCCGCAGCGGTATCCGGAACAAAAACCGTCGCGGTCGCCGGTGAATTCACTGACGCTTCCCGGAGTGCGACAAGTTCAATGTGCTTCTTACGATTCTCCAGCCGCTCGGCTGCTTCCTCCGATCCCGCTGGTATCGCGAACTCAAGATAGACTCCAGGAGTACCGGCAAGAAGATCTGGATCTCGCTCCGTACGCTGCGCCGCTGCTGCGGTCATCGCTGCGGCCAGAGCGACACGCATCGCATCAGCATGCACAGCCCGTTCGCGTTGAGGCAGCGGACGACCGCGGGGCCGGAGCTTCGTTGTATACGGCTCCGCCTTCCCGCTTCCTGCTAAATAGAGGTGCGGGCGGTCGCGCGGCAGTTCAGGCATTTAGTGGGATGCTGCCTTTCGTTCGTGAACCGCAGCGATCAGACCTTCCGAGGTGATGCGCGTCGATCCCCCCAGAACGGCCTTTTTGGCAGCCTCTTCGCTGGCACGAACCAGTTCAGCCTGGCTCAATCCCTCGGCTTCCGGCAGGATGCGGGTCCAGTCGATATCGGTCGTCTGGAACATCGCCAGCTTGCGCCGCAGGATTTCCTCGGCAAGCTTTGAATCTGGCAGCTTGTATTCGATCACGTCATCGAATCGGCGGAAGAGTGCTCTATCGAGCAGTTCGGGATGGTTGGTAGCCGCAACAATTAGGCTCTGCGAGGTGTCTTTTTCAAGCAACTGCAGAAACGAATTCAAAACGCGCCGGATCTCGCCCACATCGTTTGACTGGCCGCGATGCGTGCCCAAAGCGTCGAATTCGTCGAAGAGATACACGCCCTGAGTCTGACGAATCGCTTCGAACACGAGGCGCAGCTTCGCGGCGGTCTCGCCCATGAATTTCGTGATCAGACCTTCGAGCATGATCGTGAAGAGCGGCAGATGCAATTCGCCGGCGAGCGCCGAGGCTGTCATCGTTTTCCCGGCGCCGGGAGGACCGAGAAAAAGGAGCTTGCGGCGCGGACTCAGGCTGTGTTCACGGAGCCGCTTTTGCTGCCGCTGTTCGAGAAGCACGCGCTTCAGGCGTTCGGCCAGAGTCTCGGGCAAGGCCATGTCGCTAAATCGGATGGCTGGCGTCTGGACGGAGAGCAGGCTCGCGAGTTCACCGCGCGGCTCAAGGACCACCAGTTGCCCGGACCGGCTCCCGACGGCCGATGATCGCCGCTTCGATTCATCGATCAGATCGCGTAACTGCTGTGCGACCGCGACATGTCCGAGCCGCGCTTCGTGCGCCGCCGCCTGCATGGCGATAGACAAGAACTCCTTGTCGTCGCCCTCGAGGTGACTCTTCAGGAGAGCGATCATGTGTCGGGCGGCGCTCATAAGCTCTCCCGTTCGATTCCCAGATGGTCGCAGGGGGCATCGGCGAGATTCTGTCGAACATTGAGATAGCGCTCAGTGGTCAGTATCGATTCGTGCCCAAGCGACATCTGGATCTGTTCGAGAGGCGAATGGCCGCGATGGGCGAGTTTCGCAAATGTGCGGCGCAGATCGTGAGGAGCGATTGTGATTCCCAACTGCTCGGCATAGCCCCGAACGATAAGGTAAACGGCCTGCGGGCTCAGGCCCTTGCCGAGTTTACCGTTCTGAGCGATGGCGCGAAATAACTTTCCGCTCCGTATGTCGGCGGCCTGAGTCCACCGATCAAGGCTGCCCTTCGCCCATTTGGGCATAGGTACGTTCCGGACGCGATTACCCTTCCCTTCAATACCGACGATCACCCATCTCCCGTCTCGCTCGTTTACCCTATCCCCCGTGAGGCTCGCCACTTCGCCGCGATGGAGACCACAGCCTAACAAAAACGCGAGTAGGGCGCGATCCCGCTTTCCACGGAGACTGTCTCGCGAAGGTAAATCAAGCAGCGCGCGCGCCTGCTCGGGCGTGAGCCAGGTTCCCAACCTAGCGCCTTGCTGGCGGCGCCCTTTTACATCGTTAATCTTGGCAGCGGCTTCATGCGAGAGAATGCCGTTCAGGGAGGCCTCGCGAGCGAGCTTACGGAGGACTGTGAGGTGGAGATTTACTGTCGATGCGGACACGCCTCGCGACTCCAAATGAACGCGATACTGCTGGACCGTTTCTCGGTTAAAGATTCTGGATTCAGAGCGCTCCGACCAACGCCGGAAATCGTCGAGGGCGGTTGTGTAAGCGCGCCGGGAATGCGGCGACGACACGCTGTCGATGACAAGGGCGCGGACGCGAACCCATCCCCAAACAGGAGGCTGATCGCTGACGGAGGTGATCGGAACCGGAGCAGAACTCATGGTGTTCTCGGGTGCGCCAAACTGCTTTCGATAAGACACTTTATCATAAGTACTCTCACGGGACGCCTACCCCCATCGTGGCAAAGGGGAGAGAAGGAGCACACGTCGCCCTAGATCGGCGGCTCTCTCGGACGGGCGTTAGAGCGAAAAATGCTTCGACTGCGAGATCAACGTTCTGCGATTTTGAACTTATACTTATTGATCCCCAATCGTTTGATTTTTGGGCTCTGAACGAGAATCTGAAAAGAGCATAATTTCACGCGGCTTTCCGCAAGACGAGGAATTCGGTTTTCAGGGCGGCCAACCTCTGGGCTTTCAATAATAGGTAGTGCAGGTTGGTGTAGCCTCGGCCGCGCCGGAGAAGGGCTTTGATGTTTCCGTTAATGGCCTCGACGACTCCGAAGCGAACCGGCACGCGGCAGTAGTTCAGGATGCCGTCCAGGTGATCGAGCAGCATCTCCGCCAGCTTCTGAAAGGGTCTAAGCCGCTGCCATCGAAGTTGATCCATCCAACGCTGCAGGTAGCGCACCATCGCACCTTCATAGCGGTAGGTCCACAACCGGTCCAGACTTTCTTTGAGCAGATAAGCTTTCATCACGCGGCGGTTCAGCGCAAAAAGTCCGTTGAGTTCCTGCCGCTGGCGTGACTCCAGATTCACCCAGCGCGTCAGCAGCAGCCAGCGTTTGCCTTTCACGATTCCGCGCATGCGGCCACCCTTGCGGAAGAACTCGGCCCGCCGCACTTCATCGACGGCCTGGTTGGCGTGCTGCATGATGTGAAACTTGTCGTAGACGATGCGGGCCTCGGGAAGCCAGTGCTGGATGCTGTTGGTGAACGCGGGCCACATGTCTACGCACACCGCCTTCACGCGCAGTCTTTGGAACTGGCTCAACTCCTGGCCCAAAAAGGCATCCAGAGTTTCCTGCTTCCGATCCCGTCCAAACCAGAGCGGCTCGCCGGTTTCCAGATTGCTGACCACGGTCAGGAACTTCGTCTTCTTACCTAGATAAATCTCGTCCACGCCCATGTGCCGCAGAGCAGGCTTTCTTCTCTTCCTATTCCAGCGCTCCAGGCATCTCAGATCGATCGCACGTACGGTGCTGGCTGCCAGTCCGAACTGCCGGGCCACCTGGCGGGCGGCTGCCGCATCGCAGGCCAATCCCACGGCATCCTCAAAATCTTTGCTGAAGGGCGCCTTCGCAGGCAACTGCGGCACTTGCTCTGTCTTGAGCCCGCACTTGGGGCAGCGGACCCGGTAATACTCAACCATCACCGTGGTCTGGTACTTGCGCCAAGGCAGGTCTCGCACCTCGCGCTCCCGCACTTCTTCGATCTTGGAAGCTTTCCCGCCGCATCCCGAGCAGATCAGCACCCTGTTGCCTCGCTTCCGCCGCACCCACAACCGCAGCTTTCGCGTGCGCTCGTCGATCTCATGCCGGTAAACCCGGTACCCCGGCCAGTCCAGAATCCTTGTAAACTCGCTCTCGGTCAATCCCGCAGAGTTTAACCCACTCCTTCACATTCCTGCTCAGAGCCGATTTTTGAATCGAGAGTACGTGTCGGAATACCGAGCTTAGACGCAGCAGCCGTGCGACCCGATATACAGCCGTGGCTTTCCGCCAGTGCGGCTTCAATCATCTCTTTCTCTTGTTTGTGGAGGATGTCATTAAGCGCAAATGCCGGATCTGCAATTCCTCGGGAGGTCGAGAGCTTGAGCCAGGTCTCGTCTACAGAACAACTGTCGCCATCACTTAGAATGACGGCTCGTTCAATGATATTTTGCAGCTCTCGGACATTACGGGGCCAGGCGTACCCCTGCAATATCGATCGGCGATCTTCTACTGCGACCCGGAGCAGAAGCGAATTGCCGCCCAAGGAATAAGTTTCAGTTATAAAAAAAGGGATGGTGCAAAAGAATTCCCCGAAAAACTCTGCGGGCAGGGTTCGGTCGTGGGAGCGGTTCGAAAAGTCTTACTGCAAATTCGGAACCTGAAGCATCTTCGGGACTTAGCCTGCACGTTTTATCCCGGTTCTTCCACACTTTTCTCCCACTCTGTGCTGCTAGCCTTTGACTATCGCCCGCTGGCACCAATGCCAAAAACACCTCGAAATTACTGTCTATTTCCAGTTTTCTGTAGTCGACAGCCAGACGCCATCCAAGATTACATCTGGATTGTCTGGAAGGTCAATAAGTATAAAGAACTTCAGAAACACGAGACTAACTTGGCTCCGCGTTTTCGCGAGACAATGTTGGTAAATATTGGGACAGCGTTTCTAATGCCGACTAGCCGCATCAAACCAGCCCTTAAGGTCGCCAACAAACCGCCTGCCAAAAACGCTGAAGCCACCGTAAGATTGGCGAAGCCGCAAGGCCACAGTATTCGAAAGAAGGCTGGCCAGGACGCTGTGAAAGCATCCAGCACGGCTAAGAATAATGCCGTCGCAAAGAAGCCGACTAGGGCGAGGAGACGTGCCGGCCCCAGTCAGAAAGCTGCTGGAGGAATCTACCAGCTCGATTTGTCCGCGTTTTTCCCGGAGTCTGTCACCCAACGGGAAAAATGGATCTGCCTCGCTTGTGTCTTGGATGTATTCACGCGCCACATGGGTTTGGCGCGCACGACAGCCCAGATCGAAATCAAGCGCTACGCGCCGCCACTCGCCGAGATGAATGCTCCAGAAACCACAAGACCGTACTTCATCGCTCAGGCGCCGAAGGATACCTGTCCCTACTGCGGATCGCCTTCGAAATGGCATGCCAAACTCTCGATATATCGTATCGAAGGGGGAAAAGCGACAGACACGGCGAGGCGCGAACTAGTCAAGTCCCTGCCAAAGTTGGGCAACGAGTTCGTTGTACTAGAAGAGAAAGCCACGCAGCAGCACGCTTTCTTCGAATGGCTTGAGAAGGTCAGCGCGGGTCTCGACTTCGACAACCCAAGCTGGCTGCGGGAAATAGCCCGGCACTATCTCAGTCGTACGGAACCAAAGGTGGATTGGTCGGTGAAATTCGAACAGATCCATGCCATCCGGCGGTCGCGACGCCTTGAAAGCGGCTGGGAAGTCGACAGCGGCCGTTTGTTTCTCGCGCCGGTGCTGTTCGACGAATTGCTCCTCGTGCACTATCTCGTCAGCCGCTCTCAAAAGGCGGGTGGTTTGACGCTCGAAGGCCGCTACACAGTTACGGAGCTCTTTCTGCGTCTTCGGAAAGCCGGATATCTGCGTGCAGTTGGCATCGACACCCACAATCCGGCAGACGCCCTGGAGCAACTCTTAGATCATCTGAGCGGCGGCGAGAGTTCCCTGAAGTTCCACTACATCGTGGATCGCCGCGACTTCCTGGAAAGATTGAAGGCGCTCAAACTGTTAAATCCTCCCAGGCTGAAGAAACGCGGGGCGTCCGACACATTGATTTGACACGATGAGCAACGGATAGGCCGGACCCACAGAGCAACGGCGCCAGTCCTACCAACCAAACGTGGCGTCGACCGCTGCCCGCTTCTTGCAAATCCGCGACCGAACCCTGCCCCTTCGCCTCACAGAGCAGCTTAGCGTGGGGGCCAATGATCACGTACGGAGACGGTTTTAAACCTTGGTACCAGGTGCGTGGGCACGCTGTGCCTGCTGTTCACACCGACCATGAGCACTCCTTGGAATGAAAAAATCTCCCTAAACAGGTTGGCATACCGGTCGTGCGCATCCTTCACTTCAATTCTCGAACCAAACAAAGAATCTGCCTCATCGAAGAAGAGGATGCTACGCGGATTGTTGGCTCCACCAAAAAGAGACTCCACGTTCTTTTCCGTTTCGCCAATATACTTCGATGTCACAAGACCCAGATCGATGCGGTAGCCCATCTGATGGGCGAGCGCTTGGGCCAATTGTTTTCTGTGCCTCTGTTCGCCTTCGATCACAATCACGCTTCCGAACCGGTGCCGGATAATCTCACCGGCGAGCTGTGCCAGCCCCGCGGCATGAGGGCTAATAGCATTAGTGCTGGTC
>Ga0210406_10004063_pt1 | contig 15851 bp, 12 predicted proteins | sample IncBWC30MmetaG_FD_155454 | JGI IMG/M metagenome (GOLD analysis project Ga0210406, IMG submission 155454) | Forest soil microbial communities from Barre Woods Harvard Forest LTER site, Petersham, Massachusetts, United States - Inc-BW-C-30-M | ecosystem: Environmental > Terrestrial > Soil >... | reverse complement strand
GGCGCTGGGCTTTGGCATAGCGGAGTACTTTCGGGGAATCGAACCGTACTTTCCCCGAAGTGAGGTCACTGCCATCATGTACGCGAGCGGGGATGTCGCCGGCGGCCACTTTAGGATCCCATCTATATTCACGAGCGCACACGCCTATGCGGGCACGATGGTATGCACGATACCGTATTTGTTCGGCGCTTGGTCTCGACCAACCGGGAAGTCACACACGAAGCTTATCTTTCTTCTGGGGATGGTGGCTGCTTTCGCCGGCGTTCTGCTGTCATCGACAAGAGTGAACTTTGTCAATGCAGCGTACTTGACTCTGGTTCTGACGCTGACAACGAAGTTGAGCTTTCGCAAGCGCCTCCTCTGGGGTTTAGCAATAGCTGCCATTGCGGCTTTAACACTCACCAATGAGCGTTTCCAACGCTTCAAGACGCTGGATTCATCGTTTGTGGTGGAGCGCGTGGGGGGGAGCGTTAACCGGAACTTTTTGGAGATTCTTTTTGAGTATCCGATGGGCAACGGCTTAGGAGGCGGTGGCACCAGCACGCCTTATTTCTTGCAGGGTCTTGTTCGAAATCCAATTGGGATCGAAAACGAATATGGACGGATCCTGGCCGAGCAAGGGGTCATTGGACTGCTCCTGTGGATAAGCTTCATTGGCTGGTGTGCTGTCCGGAGGACGCCATTTAGGCCGCATCCCTGGCTGGCGACGCGGCGGCTGCTGTGGTTTGGCTATATGTTCTATTTTTTGACGGCCGCGATTGGGATAGGCATGTTGACCGCCATCCCCCAAACTTTCTTCTTACTTTTGAGTATTGGCTGGACCACGGTTGTCCCTGTAGAAGAACGTTCCGTAAGGCCATACGCTGCTGCAGTCCAAAGAAATAGAATTCCTGCACAGGTGGCTGCGTGGCGTGGACACAGATTCGCAGGCGGCGGGAAGCAATCCGGCGAGACATCCTGCTGAAGGATTTTAGTTTCAGTCTGCGCACAAGAGAGCGAGTAGGTTATTAATGCAGCCGGGCACAGGGAAGGCGGCTGGCAGTGTGCACGAACTCCCGTTCCTAGTCTCGAAACTACTGTGAAAGAACAATTGATGTTGTCGGCTAATGCCGTCCCTCGGCTGGGCGGGCAAGGGATGAACTTGTCTCATATGATTGAGGGCCTGGGGGGACTGTTTGACCTCTCGGTGTTCTGCCAGGCGGGGAGGACCGGAATGCCGACGCGGTATATTTCCAGTCCTGCATGGAATACTCTGCTGGGACGTATTCCGATCGTCCGCCGAAGGCGCGACTGGCTGGGCCTGTTGAATGAGATGCACTTTGATCGCACCGTAGGCCGTAACCTGGGTTCGGCCAGATACTTCCAGGGGACAACGGGGCAGTGCCTGGAGAGCCTTGCGGCAGCGCGGGCCAAGGGCTGTTTCACAATACTGGATGCAGTGACGCTCCATGGCGATCACTACAACCTGGCCATGGCCCGGGAGAATGCCTTGCTAGGGGTCGCGCCAATACAACACCCCTTTATGCACCGGCGCGTGCTAGCTGAATATGATCGCGCCGATGCCATCCGCGTCATGTCCGAACCGGCCAAGCAAACGTTCCTGGAGCGCGGTTTTGCCGCCGAGCGGATTTTCGTCGCACCGCCGCACTTCGACATGGCGCGCTTCCCAAAGACTGAGTTCCGCGGCAGCCGGTTTACGATCAGCTTTGTGGGTATGCTGGAGCCGGCAAAAGGCTTCCATTACCTCATCGAGGCGTTTCGCAAATTGAACCGGCCGGACGCGGAGCTGATCCTTTGGGGAAACACCGGCGCCCGGCCTTTGCGGCGCTACGTCCGGGAGCAAAGGACTGCTTGTCCGGCGATTCAACTGCGGCCAGATAGCGTCTCGCAAATTGGTTATGAGAAAGTGTATGGGATTTCTTCTGTGTTGGTCCATCCATCCCTTGCGGACGGGTTTGGTTACGCGGTTGGTGAAGCCATGGCCAGCGGCATACCGGTCATTACCACCACGGCCACGGGGGCGTCGCAATGGATCGTGGACGGCGTGAATGGATACATCGTTCCGCCGCGAGACGTGGATGCTATTCGCGATAGGCTGGAGTACCTGATGGATCATCCTTCACGGCTTCAAGAATTGGGACAAGCGGCTCGCCAGACCATGGCCAAACTCACCCTCGAACACTTCCAGCAATGCTATCTCAACGGACTCGCCACCTGCGGCGCGGGCCGATCAACAGAAACATGTCAGACATTACGGCAGTAATTCTGTGTGGCGGGAAGGGAGAGCGTCTTCGCCCGTTCACGGAGCATCTGCCGAAACCGCTGGTGCCCTTGAATGGAAGGCCCATCCTTCATTACCTGCTGGACTACCTGGACCGGTGTGGCGTCAGCGATTTTGTACTGTGCACAGGGTATAAAGCCGAGTGCATCGAACAGTTCGTGCGGGAGCAATGCGCCGCGCACTGGAAAATCCGGTGTGTCAACTCAGGAGACACGAGCATGACGCAGCGCCTGCGGGATGCGTGGCCGCACGTCGGAGAGCGTGCGCTCATCTGCTACGGAGATACGCTCGCCAATGTCAACCTGCAGGGGCTGCGGCAACGGCACGAGCAGAGTAACGCCATAGCGACGATGGCTCTGTACCGGCCAAACAGCCCCTTCGGCGTGGTAGAGTTCGATCGGGAGCGCAGAATCCACAGTTTCATCGAGAAGCCACCGCTGCCACACTGGATAAATATCGGCTTCATCCTCTGTGAATCCGCCCCTGTGGTGGAACACTTGTGTGCGACTCCCGATATGGTGGAGTTTCTGTCTGGTCTGGCAGCCTCCAAGAAGCTCTTTGCGTACGAACACTCTGGAAAACACTTAACCGTCAATACAGAAAAGGAGCGTCAACAGGCGGAGAGCGAAATTGAGTTTCTGTCCATTCTCGATGCCTGAGTTTCAAATGAACAAGCGCATAATTGTTACCGGCGGATCTGGTTTCATTGGTTCTCATCTGGTCCGACGTTTGCTGAATGACGGCGCCCAGGTTGCCGTCACAGTCCGCTACGGAAACGTCATGAAGAACGAGCGGTTGAAAGACATTTATTCACAGATTCAAATCATCGAGGCCGATTTGAGGAACCGCGGCGCGCTGGCGCAGGTTCGCAACTTCCGGCCCGATGTGGTATTCCATCTGGCGGCCTACAATCACGTCGGGGAAAGCTTCACACAAGTCGAGGAGTGTTTTGACGTAAACGCTAAAGGGACCGCGAACTTGCTCGACAGCTGCGATGGAGTGGAGAAGTTTGTCTACATGTCCACTAGTGAAGTGTACGGACATCAGGTGTCGGTGCCGTTCATCGAGACCATGAATCCCGAGCCTATTTCCCCTTATGCCATCACCAAATACGCCGGTGAATTATATTGCCGCATGAAGCAGCGAGTCAAGGGCTCGGTGCCTATTGTGGTGGTGCGAGCGTTCAATACGTTCGGACCATACCAAAGCAGCAAGGCCATAATTCCGGAACTGATCCTGGACTGTCTCCAGGGCAATCCCATTCGCACCACGGCCGGCGAGCAAACGCGCGAATTCAATTTTGTAGAAAACATCGTGGACGGCCTTATCAGAGCCGGTGAGTATCGTGGCAGCGTGGAAGGGCCCATCAATCTCGCTTCGGCCGAAGAAGTTCAGATCCGCGAAGTCGTTAAGAAAATTGCGGCACTCACACAGACGAAGGCCAAAATCGATATCGGCGCCCTCCCTTACAGGCCGACGGAGATTTGGCGCATGTATGCCGATCGGAGCCGCGCTGAAGCCATATTAGGGTGGAAACCCAGAATCGGTCTGGAGGAAGGTTTGAAGCTCACCATCGAGTGGTTCCGGTCCTACTTGCATAGCGGGAAACCGGCACCCGTCAGCTAGCCGGGCCGATCTAAAGGGGCTGAATAACTCTTGTACAACCAGAAACAATATCAATGCTCAAGGATGGATCGCTTGTGACGAAAAGAGCTTGCATTACCGGAATTACGGGCCAGGATGGAAGTTATCTTGCTGAATACCTACTCTCGCTGGGCTATGAGGTTCATGGCCTGGTGCGGCGTGTTGCCCTGGAGCAGCCGGAGCAACGGTTGAGCCGCTTGCGCCCGGTTCTGGATCGCATACACATTCACGCGGCCAATCTCGACAGCTACGCGAGCGTATTCCATGTGTTCAGCCGGGACCAATTCGATGAATGCTATCATCTGGCGGCGCAGAGCTTCGTGGCCGAGAGCTTCAGCGACGGCTTCTCGACGATGACGACCAACATCGACGGCACGCATTATATTTTAGCGGCCCTGCACGAGCTGCAGCCGAACTGCAAATTCTATTTCGCAGGATCGAGCGAAATGTTCGGCAAGGTGAAGGAGACGCCTCAGCGCGAAACTACGCCATTTCACCCGCGTAGCCCCTACGGCATCAGCAAAGTTGCCGGCTTTCATCTTTCCATGAATTACCGCGAAGCTTACGGGATGTTCTGCTGCAACGGGATTCTGTTCAATCACGAAAGCCCGCGACGCGGATACGAATTTGTGACCCGCAAGATATCCGATGGAGTAGCGCGCATCAAGGCCGGCATGGCTTCCGAGTTGCGCCTAGGGAATATGGAGGCCAAGCGGGATTGGGGACACGCCCGAGATTACGTTCGGGCGATGCACCTCATGCTACAGCATCCGGTGCCGGATGATTACGTCATCGCCACCGGCGAGACGCACAGCGTTCGGGAATTCTGTGAGCTGGCGTTCGCCGAAGCAGGCCTCGATTATCTTACGTACGTCAAAAAGGATGCTACCGTCTATCGACCGGCCGAGGTGGATCTATTAATGGGTGACGCCTCGAAAGCCAGTGCCGCGCTGGGTTGGCGTCCAACCGTTGGCTTTGAAAGCCTGGTCAAGGAGATGGTGCAGGGCGATCTGGCATCGATCTCATCCGTCTCAACCAAGGAGGCGGGCGTCCCGGCGCTCTAAAGAGCACGGAATCGACGAGCAAATGCCGAGCATAGTCCAAGCTGAGCCAAGAGCCAGCCGAACAAGGCGTTTCTTAAACGGCGTGTGGCTGGGATATGCCAATCAGCTGCTGATGATGCTGGGCGGGCTGTGGCTGACGCCCTTTCTACTGCATCGGATCGGCCAGCATGACTACGGCCTATGGTTGGTTGGCTCACAGATTCTGATGTATTTGACGCTATTGGACATCGGAGTAGTGGCTCTTTTGCCTCGGGAAACCGCATATGCTACCGGCCGTGCGGGTGGCATCGAGCAAGCCACCGACTTGCCCCTGGTTGTGGGCCAAGCAGGCCGCATTGTCCTCTACCAGATGCCGGTGGTCATTCTGGTAGTGGTGATCACCTGGTTTCTGCTGCCCGGCAGTTGGCAGGGATTTCGCGGCGCCATTGGCCTGACCATGGCGGCGTTCCTGGTGGCGTTCCCACTGAGAGTTTTTCAGGCGCTTTTGCAAGGCCTCCAGGATTTTCGCTTTCTTGGGTACACCCAGATTATTGCCTGGGCGGTCTCCATGGTCGTGATAGTCGGCCTCGTGTTGAGAGGGTACGGATTTTACGCGCTGGCTATCGGCTGGGTGCTCACACAGTTGCTTTCGACGGCATTCGCGCTTTACCGCGTGTGGCGCCGATTCCCATCGGTGCTCCCGCGCCGCTTGCCATTGATGTCCTGGAGCGACATCTTTACCTATCTGAAACGGTGTTTCTGGGTCAGCTTGAGCCAAATTGCAACACCCCTGGTGGGTGGCGCCGACATCCTGATTATTGGCAAGTTGTATGGAGCCAGCGCAGTGGTGCCCTATGCGTGTACTAAGAAACTCATTAGCGTGTTGTCGAACCAGCCCGATCTCGTGATGCATGCTGCGTCACCGGGACTCAGCGAATTGAAAACAGGGGAGTCCAGGGATCGAATCTTTCGGTCCGTTACCGCGCTCACTCAGGCTTTATTGATGATTAGCGGATTAGTGGCCTGCCTGATTCTTTCCGTCAACCACAGCTTTGTGAGCTGGTGGATTGGGCCCGCCCAGTATAGCGGTGCCGCAATCAGCACTGCGATGGTTCTAGACATGATGCTACGCCACTGGAAGACCACGGCGGTGTACAGCGTATTCTGCTTTGGCTACGAGCGGCTCATTTCGATCAGCACACTACTGGACGGTTGCGTGACGGTCGCCGCCGCGCTTCTCCTGGCCTGGCAGTTCGGGCCAATTGGAGCGCCCCTCGGCTCTATACTGGGAGTCTGTCTGATCGGACTGCCATTCAATTTAAAGGCTCTTGCCCGTGAAATCGGGGTGTCGTTGACTGCACTGATCAGGCCGCTGTGGTCCTGGTTCTGGCGGTTCTCGATACTTTCCACGGCGGCTGTCGCCGCGGGTATGCATTGGGGGTCGATGAAGTTCTGGGGACTAGCCGTCACATCCATCCTGGCAGTGTCAATCTATGCGGCGGTGATGTTCCGCCCTGCCCTGGATTCGGCGCTGGGCGCGTATTTGCGTCCCCGATTCATGGTCGTCTGGAAGAAACTGTCTTGGGCGACATCCGCCGTTCAGTAACTGTCACGGGGGAGGCGGAGGACGCGACGGGCATCTCACGCGTTATGGCGCGTGCCATTCAGCGTCGCCGACAACCAAGTCCAATATGCGCATTCTGATCGCTACCCAAAACCGCAATCTTGTTGGCGGCGTTGAAATGTATCTGCAAGCGGTGATTCCTGGCCTGCTGGGGCGGGGGCATCAGGTAGCGTTGCTGTACGAAAACTCGTTCTCCCCAAAGCTGAAGAGTATCGATCCGCCCGCAGCGCCGCTGCCTGCATGGTGTCCTACAGAAGGCGGCACGGCCGCCGCCATGCTTTCCGTGGCGGGATGGCAACCTGACGTAGTTTACTCTCAGGGATTGGAAGACGGCAGCCTAGAAGACGCGCTGTTAGGCGGCTATCCGACCGTGCTGTATGGCCACAATTACTACGGAACCTGCATCAGCGGGCGTAAATGTCATAGCTTCCCCCGAGCTACACCCTGTGACCGGCAGTTCGGATCCGCTTGCCTTGTCCTGTACTATCCGCGCCGTTGCGGCGGGTTGCACCCGGCGACCATGTGGGCGATGTTTCGGCGGCAGTCGCAATTGAACTCCCAGTTGCGCCAATTCCAGAGCATTCTAGTAGCTAGCAAACACATGCAGCGGGAATTCCAGAAACACGGAGTGAGGCCGGATAACCTGCAAATAGTTCCTTTACCCACTACCGACATCCTTCCGCAGGCAACCGCGCCCGTTCAGAAAATCCCACAAGGGCGCATTCTTTTCATTGGGCGCCTGACCGACTTGAAGGGTGCTGATTACCTGATTCGCGCTATACCCCAAGCAGCCTCCAAGATCGGTCGTCCCCTGATGTTAACGATCGCCGGAGATGGACCGGAACGGCTGAAGCTGCAGAATCTGGCGGTTCGAGTCGGAATAAAAGTTGAATTTACCGGCTGGCTCCAGACGGATCGGAAACTCGATTTGCTTCGTCAAGCGGATCTGCTTGCAGTTCCAAGTCTATGGCCGGAGCCCTTCGGACTTGTCGGCATCGAAGCGGGCTGCCTCGGTTTGCCGGCAGTCGGTTATGCGGTGGGTGGAATTCCGGAATGGCTGAAGCCTGGCCAGTCCGGAGAATTGGCCCCGAGTGATCCACCTACCGTTGAGGGTTTGGCAGAGGCGATGGTGAGAGTCTTGGCTGATGCCGACCACTATGCGAGACTTTGCCGCGGGGCATGGGAAACGGCAAGGTGTTTCACCCTCGATGCCCATCTGGCAACACTGGAGCCCGTCCTCCGCGCGGCCAAGCATACGCCGGCAGCAGACTCGTATCCCGACGGCGAACGCGTTCATGCGTAGGCTCGGGACACATTCGTAAACCGGTAAAGATAAAGATCCCGTGCTAGCGAACGAAGCCATCCCGGCCGTGACGGTCCCGAGCGTCATCCAGCATCCGCGAGTCGCACTCCTTTGTGACATGGTCGAAGAGAACTGGCCGAGCATGGAACTAGTAGCGGACATGCTCGGGCGGCATCTGGAACTCGGCCATTCCGCCGACTTCTCTACGGCACGGCTGGTTCCGCCTATGCAGCGATATTTCGGAAGCCTGCCGGTGCTGGGCCGCAGTCCATGGTTCCACAACGCTGACCGGCTTTTGAACCGTTTCGTCAACTACCCGCGATATTTGCGGCACCATGCGGCAGAGTTCGATCTGTTTCACATCGTAGACCACAGCTACGCGCAGCTTGTGCACGAACTGCCGCCTGCACGCACCATAGTAACTTGCCACGATCTGGACACATTTCGCTGCGTGCTCGAGCCGGAGCGGGAGATCCGGCCCGGCTGGTTTCGCGCCATGACGCGGCGCATCCTGGATGGATTCCGGCAAGCCGCGCAGGTGATCGCGGTCAGCGGGGCGACTCGAGATGAGCTGCTGCGCCATGGTCTGTTCCCGGCGGAACGAATCAGCGTCGTGCACAATGGAGTGCATCCGTCCTGTTCGGCGTTGTCAGACCCAACGGCCGATGCCGAAGCGGCCCGGCTGCTTCGGGCGGACACTCAGAACGCACTTTGGCTGTTAAACGTAGGCAGCACTCTGCCTCGCAAGCGCCTGGACTTGCTGTTGCGGATATTTGCCATTGTACGGCAGGAGATCCCGGAAGCTCGTCTCGTGCGCGTCGGCGGAGGCTTCAGCCGGACGCAGGTTCAACTGGCGGAGGAACTTGGGGTGGAGCATTCCATCGTGATCTTGCCGTTTCTCGAAAGAGCCGTTCTGGCGGCAGTATACCGGCGTGCGGCCTTGCTCCTCCACACCGCCGAGGCCGAAGGCTTCGGCCTTCCCCTCGTAGAGGCGATGGCGTGTGGCTGTCCGGTGGTGGCCAACGAAGTGCCCGTTCTCCGAGAGGTGGGCGGGACGGCTGCGACATATTGCGGGTCGGAAGACATGGATGCCTGGAAGAAAACCGTGATCGGCCTTTTGCAAGAGAGAGCGCAAGACCATGCCGCTTGCGATCTTCGGCGCCGGAAGGCTTTGGCCCATGCGGCGCATTTTTCCTGGGCGGAGAACGCGCGTCAGACTGCCAGTGTCTACCGAAAAACTCTTGGAAATGATTGACTGCGCACCGTCATCGCAGCAGTTCGCCCGCGGGTCAACCGGGATGCAAGAAGCTGTTGACCACCCGGGAAGATCCACGTTGAAGCCCGCACTCACCTGGCACATAATCACCTGCGAGTACCCGCCGCAATCCGGTGGTGTGAGCGACTATGCACACCTGGTGGCGGGGGCATTGGCGGCGGCTCACGACCAGGTCCACGTCTGGTGTCCTGGTTCGACCGACAAGATTCCAGAGACACCGGGTGTGAATGTGCATTCTGTAATGGGCAAGTTCACCCTTCGTGACTTACGGAATGCTGGCCGTCTATTGAGCGCTTTTCCGAAACCGCGGCGACTGCTGGTCCAGTGGGTCCCGCATGGCTATGGTTACAAGGCGCTGAACCTGCCGTTCTGCCTGTGGCTGTTGTACCGATCTGCACGTTATGGCGACTACATAGACTTGATGGTGCATGAGCCCTTCCTGGATTTTACCAAGAGGTCGTGGCGGCAAAGCGTTGCGGCCTTTGTACAGCGGCTGATGACCGTCATTTTGTTGCGATCAGCGGGGCACGTGTGGGTATCTACGCCAACATGGACAAAGAGGCTGCGGCCCTATTCACTGCTGCGCCGCCACACTTTTGAATGGCTTCCAGTAATTAGTAACATTCCAGTGTTGGACGATCCTGCCGCAGTGGCTGCAGTGCGGGATCATTACGTTCCTGACTGGATTCTAATTGGCCACTTCTCCACCTTCGGTCCATCCATCACACCCATGCTGCGCGCAATTCTTCCTCGCTTGCTCGCTAGCGCGAGTCAGGCGTCAGTTCTGCTGATTGGAGGAGGGGGTGCGGATTTTCGGACCAGTTTCATCAGCGAGTATCCTAATCTCGCCCAACGAGTACACGCGACCGGACGTCTCGATGCGCGTGACCTCTCGTTTCACATCAGCGCTTGCGATATATTGATTCAACCTTATCCCGACGGGGTTACCAGTCGCAGGACGACAGTCATGGCCGCCCTTTCTCACGGCCGGCCCGTTGTGACTACCTCGGGTCCGCTGACTGAAACATTTTGGAAGTCCAGTAACGCTCTCGTTCTGGCTGGGGTGGAAGATGCCGATACATTTGTCTCCTCCGTCCTAGGATTACTAGATAACCCAACCAAGAGAGCTGATATTGCGGAATGTGCGCGGGAACTTTACCTAAGCCAGTTTGCTATTGAATGCATTGTTGGCCGCCTTCGTAGGGGCGCTTAAACTTGGCTGTAACTTGGCTGTAATAACGCTGGACTCGGCCGACAGCGCTTCACGCCATGAAACGACTCGTAAAGCAACTGATCTATTGCCGTTGCCGTGAGTTCGATATGTGGGGAATTGGCATAGGTGCCCCATTGACACAAGCCCGCGAACGATAGAAAAGAGAGGACCACAGCGTTGAAGACGATCATAACGGGGGGAGCCGGTTTCATCGGCTCGAACGCAGCCAGCCGGTACTTGCGGAGGGGCCATCACGTAGTCGTTATAGACAGCCTGGCGCGGGAGGGCGCGCGAAAGAATCTGGAGTGGCTCCGGCCACAGGGTTCGCTCGAGTTTTTCGCGCTCGACATCCGGAAGGGCGACGAACTTGCCAGGGTCTTCCGCGAACACCGCGACGCCGACCAGGTACTGCACCTGGCCGCCCAAGTCGCTGTGACGACATCGGTCAGCTCGCCGCGCGAGGACTTCGAAATAAACGCTTACGGCACCTTCAACGTGCTGGAAGCCATGCGCCTGGCCGGCATGAACGCGCCGATACTATATTCATCCACCAACAAAGTCTACGGCGAGATGACTGACATCGCCGCAGTAGAGAAGAACGGGCGGTACACTTACCAGTCCCTCCCGCTGGGTGTACCGGAACAGAGGAACCTGGACTTCCACTCTCCCTATGGCTGCTCCAAGGGATCCGCCGATCAGTATGTCATTGACTACCAGCGAATCTACGGTCTCCGCACCATCGTCTTCCGGCAGTCGTGCATTTACGGTTACCGCCAATTCGGAGCCGAGGATCAGGGCTGGATCGCGTGGTTCATGATCGCAAGCCAGTTAGGCAGCCCCATCACAGTATACGGAGACGGCAAGCAAGTGCGTGATGTACTGTTCATTGACGACCTGCTTGACGCATACGATGCGGCGTTCGCTGCAGGCGAAAGAGTAATGGGGCACGCCTACAACATCGGCGGCGGACCGAACAACGTACTCTCTCTGCTCGAGCTACTTGCTTATATCGAAAAGCGTCAGAAGGGTAGGCTCCCTTACAAGCTTGCCGATTGGCGTCCCGGCGATCAGAAGGCATTCATCAGCGACATCCGCCCCGCCGGGCGCAAACCGACCTCAAATGGACACCCAAGATCTCCTGCGAGCGGGGCATGGACTTGTTGTACGACTGGGTGGCTGCCAACCTTGAGTTGTTCGCCAAGCCAGCGTCCAGTCTGCAGCCGCTGAGCACCAGGTGATTCGCAAACGACTATGAACGTCCTGCACGTGGGCAAGTACTATCCGCCTTACATGGGTGGAATCGAAACACACCTGCATGCGTTATGCGGCGAGTTACGCCGGTTCATGGACGTTCGCGTCCTGGTGGCGAACACCGATTCCAGCAGCAAGACAGAGTGCATCGACGGGATGATGGTGGAGCGGACCGGAGCGGTTTGCACGCTCGCGTCGGCGCCGCTTTGCCCCGGCATGGTCTCCCGGATTCGCAACTCTGACGCGGACCTGATCCATATCCACCTGCCGAATCCGACCGCGGTTTTGGCGTATCTGGCGAGCGGGCGCAAAGGCAACCTTGTAGTGACCTACCATAGCGACACCGTTCGGCAAACTGTGCTGGGGACTCTTTTCAATCCGATTCAGCACCGCTTTCTGCGCCGCAGCCAGGCCATCCTCGCCACATCGCCGGACTATCTGGAAAGCTCTTCTGTGCTGGGGGAGCACCGCGCTCGATGCCACGTGGTGCCATACGGGATCGGCTTGGAGGACTTTGCCCGCTCGGACGCCGCACAAGTCTCGCAATTACGCCAACAGTACGGCGACCGGCTGGTGCTCGCGGTGGGCCGCCTGGTTTATTACAAGGGTTTTGAGGTCCTCATCGAAGCCATGGTAAATGTCGACGGGCGGCTGTTGCTTATCGGCGACGGTCCTCTGCGCGCTAAGCTCGCGGGGCTCGCGGCGGCCCTGGGAATCGCGGATCGCGTAGTATTCCTGGGCGCGCTGCAAAACCGCGAAACCATTCCGTTTTATCACGCGGCAGATGTCTTCGTGCTGCCTTCGGTAGCCCGCAGCGAGGCTTTTGGGATCGTCCAGATCGAGGCGATGGCTGCCGGCACGCCAGTGGTCAACACCGCCTTGGATTCCGGCGTTCCCTTTGTTTCCCGGCACGAAGTCACCGGGCTGACCGTTCCCCCGCAGGACCCGGCCGCCCTGGCCGCCGCTCTGAATCGTCTTCTACAGGACGACCAGTTGCGCGCTGGCTACGGCAAAGCTGCCCGGTTGCGTGCTCAAACACATTTCAGCCTGGAGGCTATGACCTCGCAGACCCGGGCAATCTACACAAGCGTGCTCGAAGATTCGGCACGCGGCGGGCGCCAGACCATTTGGCAAAAGGACCCTCACCAATTCCAACATGCTGAGCGCGTTCCTCCTCGCTATTAACCACCATCTAATAGTGACGATCGCTGGCGCTCTTGTTTTTTCGGTTCTGCCCACGGCAGGCCCTTCGCTGCAGAGACAGACGTTTTACACGTGGATGTGACGGCCGCGACGGACAGATCCTAAAGAGAGTTGATTACGAGGCGCAGAAGCCCTTAGCCATCGTTTTTGAGATTTCCAACATGCCTTATCACGAACGCCGTGATGTAGCAGAGTTATTGGGCCTACACGGCTACCAGCTTACAGAAGGTGGGATTGATTGCTTTGCCACGTTGAAGCCGCAACTGGCCGCGGGTTCTTTAGCGTAGTGTCGCGGCTTCTTTTGGCAGGCATGGCATGGGCGTGAAGTCGAGCAGAGCATGCTCCTGGCGTTGCGGATTTCAGCCCACAGATGTCAGTTGGGTTACAACTCACCAGTTCGCGCAAGAGCGTTCGCACGGTGGTCGCGAGCGAGATAGAATGAAGGACTAAAGTCGCTTGCGGACTGCCCCTCGTGATCTGTAACGGCGCGCGCTCGATCGACACTCGTTAATGGCGTTCGATGAACCCACCCAAAGTCCTATTCTTGGTAGAAGGCTTCACGGACATCCGGTTTGTCACTGGTCTCAGCCAGATCTCGTCGCTTACCATGGCCATCCCCGCTGTCGCGTATGCCGAGAGTGGATTAAAAGAGCGCCTCCAGGCCAGCAACGCCAGCCTGAGAGTGGAAGAGATTCCCGGCGGTCGGCTGGCCTTTCAGCTTGCCTCTCTACTCCACCTGCTCAAGCATGCACGGGAATTCGATGTGGTCCTCTGCCAGGAAGTGCTGCGTGGCGCCTTAAACGGCACGCTGGTAGGCAAGGTGACAAACACTCCGGTGATCACCTACATGAATGTCGCACCCGTGGAATACTTTCGTTGCCGGTACGAACGGAGGCAGTGTAGCTGGCTGACGGCCGTCGTTGGCGAAGCCGTGATTCGCACGCTCATGATCATAAATGGCAAGCTCGGGACGTGCTGCGTTGCGTTAGGGCCGTATCTCATGAAGATAGCCTCCAACTATTCGGCACGTACAGTGATGGGACTCTATTACGGCGTGGATCCCACGTACTACCGGCCCGTAAATGAGCGTGAAAAGTTCGAACTAAGGACGAAACTTCGTCTACCTCCAGATCGATTTATTATTTTTCTTTCGAGCCGCATCAGCCACGAGAAAGATCCCGAAACGGTTCTGCACTCCGTTGCCCTTGCCCGGGCGCGTGGTCTCAATGCCGTGCTCCTGAATTTGAGCGGTGGCTATCAGGATTTCCTTCATTTGGCAAAGACCGTGGCGGGCGACCAGGCCCAAGAGTGGGTGCTGGCACGACCTCCGGCTGACCCAACGACCGAGTTGGCGGCGTATTATCAGGCTGCTGACTGTCTGGCGCAGGCTTCTCTGGCGGAAGGACTGGGATTATCGCCATTGGAGGCAATCGCCTGTGGCACGCCCGCCGTTTGCACTGCGGTCGGCGGCTTGAGCGCCAATCTCAATGGGCACGCTCGTCTCACGCCGCGTCGCGATCCGGAAGCCATGGCCAGGGAGTTCCTGTGGATTTCGGAAAATAGACAGGCCGCCCGTGCGCAGGCTGTCGCCGGAAGGGAGTTTGTGATCAGAGAGTGGAGCCGCGAAAAGGCATTTCGCGAACTGGCTGATCTTTTCGAGACTGTGCGTGACGTTCGAACCACCCAATCCGCGTCCTCGCATCCGGCTTCAGCATGAAGATCGCGTTCGCCGTCCATGATTATCGCCGCATCGAAGGGCATAGCCGCTACGTTGTCGAACTGGCCACGCGGTTCGCGAAAGACCACGAGGTCCACGTCTTCGCCAATGAAATCGCGGTCGAAGGGGATTTCAGAATACACTTCCATCGCGTCCCAGCGTGGCGGCCGAACGCGCTGGCCAGCATCCTCTCCTTCGCCGGGTCGGCGACCCTGAGTGTGCGGGGAAAGTTCGACATCATCCACAATCAGGGCCTGTGCGGACTACGAGGCAACGTGTTTACGGCTCACATCTGTAACCGCGCATGGCACCGTGCTTTGCGGAAAGCGATCGGCGATCTGACGTTCCGCGAATGGCTCTCGGGCACCACGTTGAGCGCTCTGGAGCATCTCTTCTATCGCTATGCGGGGAATTGCCATGTCGTCGCCGTTTCACACCGTGTGGCGGACGATATCCGCATGCTGTACCGCTGCAAAGCGCCGATCAGCATCATCTATCACGGAGTCGACCTAAGAACCTTCACGCCGGCCAGGGAGAATCCAATCCGGAACACCGTTCGCGACGAATGCAATTTGGATGTTGAGGAGATGGCCTTTCTGTTTGTGGGCGACATGCGGAAGGGTGGACGCCAGTGCATTCACGCTCTGTCGCGGCTGGCTGCAGGGAGACTGCTGTTTGTCTCCCGCACTTCGGACGCCGCTTATCGCTCGCTGGCTTGTCAACTTGGGGTTGGGGAGCGCGTGCAGTTTCTCGGCACCACCGGCCAGGTTCAAAAATATTACGCCGCCGCCGATGCGCTGCTGCTGCCTACCCCCTATGACTCCTTCGGCATGGTGGTGACGGAAGCCATGGCTTCGGCCTTGCCCGTGATCGTCAGTCGCGAAGCCGGCGCTGCCGAGCTGATTGAACACGGCGAGAATGGCCTCGTCCTCGAAGATTTCACCGACCCGGAAGAACTGGCCGAGAAGATGCGCCTCCTCATTGACGACCGGAACCTGGCCCTCCGGCTCGGCAACGCCGCACGACGCACCGCCGAACATTATTCCTGGGATGCCGTCGCTGAGCAAACGATGCAGCTGTATCGCCTTGTCTCTGACACCAGGGAGGGGCGAAACGCCGATCCTGTGTACTCTCAAGGTTCGTCTAAGATTGTTGCCGATGACTGACCATGGGCGCTGCGGGTCCGGGCGCTTGTACCGGCACCGGGGCGCGTCCTAGGGAACACTCTTGCCTAACTCGGTGCAGAGCGATCGAGAACATAGGTGGAATTGAGATCTTATGCCCGCACGCGGCATC
>Ga0210406_10004062_pt1 | contig 15852 bp, 26 predicted proteins | sample IncBWC30MmetaG_FD_155454 | JGI IMG/M metagenome (GOLD analysis project Ga0210406, IMG submission 155454) | Forest soil microbial communities from Barre Woods Harvard Forest LTER site, Petersham, Massachusetts, United States - Inc-BW-C-30-M | ecosystem: Environmental > Terrestrial > Soil >... | reverse complement strand
AGTACTAGTACATTTACTGTATTGTATAAAACAAAACCTTTAGATATAATGTGCAGAGAGACAACCTAACTCTTTCTTTCTTAGGTGTGCTCTCTGCACATGAGAAACAAAGGATTAATTATGATGACTTATAAACAGCACTGTTATACGGCGCGATTCCGCAAGGTGATTAATAAACTTACCGAGGCAGAACATGCGGCGCTTTTATCTGGGCCATGTTTTTACTGTGGTGGTAAAGCTGGTGGTATAGATCGGAAAGATCCCAGTATGGGATATGCATTGGACAATTGTGTTTCTGCTTGCAAGCGTTGCAATGCAAGAAAGCAGGTATACGAACCATTGGGATTTGAGGCAGCTATGGATAAGGCAAAGGAATTGGCATATAAAAACGCCATTCCCCCTCCTTCTCAGAGAGAATGGCGTAAGTTTGGTCCCTGGTACAAACCAGTTGATTAGCTACCATGCTCCGTTCTTCTTGGAATACGCAATCCCGGCTGTATTACTAGCTATCATCCCGATGAACGGTATACGCTCTAGTCGATGATGCCCATGACGGTGTAGCTGATAGCTTAGATACGTCATACCTAACCCCATAGCTATACCTACGCCTACCAGTGAGCCACAAGACTTCATTGGCATCCATACCTCTCTACCACCGTTAGCTATGCTATGGCAGGTCTGGGCCAGGTCGAATGAGCCTACCGACACCATGAGTGTGGCCAATCTCTTGTTCTGACGGTCCCAGTATAGCTGCACGATAGGCTCTGGGTTACCGTAGGGTGCTATTACAGCGACTTTAGGCTCTGGAACGACTGGAAGTGCCTGCGCGGTGTTATCTGCGCTCATAACGGCCCTCTGTGCGTCCCGCAGGGTCTCTGCGCATGCTCCTACCATCTTTCCCGGGCCTGCATCTTTAGGCTGGGCATCGATACACCACTGATTCTCTGATTTGTCCCAGGTGAGCTGGGCCCAGACGAATTGCGATTCAAACGCTGGCAGTCTTGGGCTAACCTCCTGACCATGTACCGCTGAGGCCAGTAAGAACAGCATTATGGAAAGTATGATTATTGCGATACATATGAGAGAACTACCAACGGTTAAAAGGATCTCTCTTTGGTTTTCTACGCTACTCTGTGCCCTTTGTAGTTGATACCACTTGACTTGCACCTGTTGTGCGTTCATTAGCTTATTGCGTCGATCTATGGCGTTGGGTTCCCATTCCCAGGCATATGCTTGGCGCTGTCCGAGGTCCTCGTCCCACGCTCCCACTGCATTGTCTTCCCGGTCTGATTCGTCTCTCACGGTTTCCTCCACTTATCTTGTTTGTTCTTAAGTATTTCCGCATCATGCAACCAACACTGAAAGCACAGCTGATTCATTTCTGCTTGGATCTTATCGTGCTCCTCCTGCAGTCTACGCCGGCGTTCTTCGTTCCTAATCTCTTGGGTAATGCGAGCCAGCCATCCCATTAGTCACCATCCTTGGGCAGTAGTTCCACGTCCAGTTCATCCCTAAACCATCTCCGCGCATCTTCCTTCGTTTTGAACGGCCCTGTGCGCAAGGATACTGAACCTTTCCCCTCTACCACGTACCATAGACCTCCATCAGCAGGTCCGTACAGGTGCTCCCAGGTGTATTCCGTTCTCTGTTCCAACATATGTTTCCAGGTCACGATATCCACCCCTCTTCCTCGCTGAGATACGCGAAGTCTCTACACGCTCGCCTAAACTCCATCGTTGTTTCTACTCCATCGTTCAATGCCAAGAGATCTTCCGCATCTATTCGTTGCATAGCTTCAACGATTGCAGCCGTAGCTACTTCTTCCTGCGTGCTTACACATTCGCGTTGTGGTTTCATCGCGCACCTCCGTTAGGACCGCATTTGCCGGCAATGTAGTTAATCCATCTCTCGCGGTTGAAGCGTGGATTTGTGCTAGCGCAAAAATTGGCCAGCATCTCGATTTGACTGGGAAGCAATTGCATTAACCCAGCTCTATCATTGTGAGTCCTAATTGCATCTGCTAACGCAATAAAGTGTTTCTTGCTCATATTGGCGCCCTCCAGCGCTATTAAATGCTTAGAATTGTCCGAATACTATTACATACAGCACTATGACTGAATCATCCCATACGCTACCGGAGTCTTTTTATCTGCACGACGGTATATTGCATACAGCTTATCTGGCTGATCCACGATTGCTAACAATCGTTCTATTTCCATCTCTACGGCCATACGAAAGATTGTAAATGAATCGGATGTCGGGACAAGCCCATTGCGTATCCACTCTTTGTGCGATTGTCCAAGAACGCGCTCTAATGCTGCAAGTGCTTTCCAGGCTTTCGCTACGTCCTCCTTGTACTTCGATTCAGCTCCGCGAACCTTTACTGGCAATGCTTTATTGCAATGTGGACAATTCATATTTTGTGCCCTCCAGCACGATTTGTTTATTGACCTACGTGAAATACTACATACAGCACATACAGAACCAATGCTATACCGATTAGACCTCCTGCGACCGCAAATAGCTTATCCGTAGAATGACCGTCTCTACCTTCGCTCATACGTTCTCCATGGCAATGATTTGCTCTTCTGTTGGATGTACATCTGTGAGTGCAACGAAGAGTTCTCGGATGGCTTTGTGCTCTCTGGCTTGTAGCACCTTGGTTACGCGGCCGCTCCCCGTGTTGATTGCCTTCACAATATCAACCTCAGTCGAGATGAGATCGTTAATGAGATCAATTGCTTTTCCCCCTGGAATCATGTTACTTCCCCTTTCCATGCGTGCCAGAGATTCGAACGCGATTTAGACCCACGGGCGTTACGGTCACCTTGTCATACTTGCTATAGAGCCGGGCTTGGTACTTTTCGCTCGCCGTATATCCTTTCGTGGTTCTCAAGTCAAACACTTTTGTTTCGCTCATTTTCCCCTCCCATTCGCAATTCTAATCCTCTCGGCCCTCTCGCGCGCAGCCCTCTGCAGCGCAAGCTTATCCGTTCTACGGTAGTCGATCAGCTTCTGATTGGTCTCTTCGCTCATGGTACCCTCCACTCTCTTCTTCCAGCTTGCTAACATCAGATGTAGTTCGTTATTCATTGGTCTAGCCTCCACTGAGCTCCATTTCCCTTGTACTGCCTTGATGTACTGAGATTATCATAAGGAATATAGAGCGCAATACAGTGTTTACTGTATATCATGCAAATAGTTGGAACTCGAATTGCTCTAATTGCAATAGAATGACCACGAATGTTAATATTGTGTTAAATTCTCTAATCTCAGGCAACCCGAGGCATATTTGGCTGAATCTGCATTGTAGGGCCTCGCGCGAAGAGATCAATGCTAATATAGACTTGCTAATGCCCCATAATCGACTCTACGCTAATCCTCACCCGTTAGCTCAATTCAGAGGCGTTATCAGCTGGTCGTGCCCACAATGCGAGTCGTTACACAAGACAAGAATAACTCCAGGTACATTCACTCTCGATTGCGGTACATGCGAGCGGAAATGGGGTTTTGGGCTGCGCTTCCTAAAACTCTCGCCAGGAATTAATCGACCACCAATGGATGCTACATTCCCTGAGATCGCAATATATAGGTCCGGAGGACGTGCGAATGCGGTGGATGAGTTATCCGATGAAGAACGTTAACCGATGAATGCACATCCGATGACGCCGGCGAAACTCGGCCGTAACTAATTCAGTTGCGTACTAACACCTACCACGCCGCTAGTATAGAATCAATACTATATATATAATAGTAATATCATAGATCTCGATTCGTTGTCCAAGGGGTGGGGGAGGGGGACGGCAAATCGGGAAGCCAGTTCTAGCCGTTCTTTAAAAAAAAATAATAAATTGCATCTTGACTTAGTACGTAAAACTCCGTATTATAATTCGAATGAGCGACAAAATCATTATGGACAAGCTCTACGAACTGTACGATGACCTTGGTTCGTGGGCCAACGTTGCTTCAAAAATTGGAATATCTCCGCAATATCTCAGCGACGTTGTTACCAAAAGATGCAAGATAAGCAACAAGCTGGCCGAGAAGCTTGGCTTTAGAAAGAATGTGGAATTTGTTGAAAAATCATAAAGTCTACATTTTGATTGATCCACGAGACGGAGAGATTCGTTACGTCGGAAGAACACAATTATTGTTGAAGGACCGTCTTTCCAATCACATTCATTCAAGAAATCAGTATACGCGAAGGGCTGGATGGATAAATGAACTTCTCGAATTGGGATTAAAGCCTGATATATTGATGATTCAGGATTGCGGAAGTGACATGATAGGAGTTGATAGAGCGGAAGAACAGTGGATTCGCAGGTTTTCTCTTGCTGGTTGTCAACTATTCAACGGTTCGGTTCATGATGAAAATATAATGTTTGGGAAGAAAATGCCCAGACCTGAATGGGTTCCATTACAATATGGCCGGTAAAAAGACCGTCAAGGACAAAGAAACCGGCGAATGGAAGGTTGTTCCTCGCCAGGGACCCCCGCGCAGGGATACCTACTTCCGTAGATTAGAAGATTCTATTGAGAAAGACGAACTGCTAGAGGTTCTAGACGCTTCTACCGATGAACGAGCCCATCATCTCATGTTGAGAATGCTAGATCCGGTAATTGGAAAGCGTACCCTGCCACAGTTAGCTAAGGAAGTCGGTCTATCCTACGCCCAGGTCCTCCAGCTCATAACCCGTCACAACGTGGAAGCAGGCATCCTCGCAATGGCCAGACGGGCTCCCAAGGTCCTTGAAGACGTAGCCATAGATTCAGAATCAAAAGAGGTGAAATGTGGACAGTGTAAAGGAACGGGGGAAATTGATGAGTCCGGAAGTACGGGAAGTAAAGGAACCGGAGAAGTTACGGAAACGGATAGTCCGGGTGAGGATCGACACAGCACATGTTTTGTATGCGATGGAACGGGAACTCTCCGTAAAGTCGGAGATGAAGCATCTCGTAAGCTCATGTTCGAAACTCTTAAGCTTACTGGAAGAGGAACTGGCCCCCAAGTCCAAGTTAACGTAGGTAGTAACCAGACCATGGAAGATACCATTGCAAGCGTTAGAGATGTCTTAGATGTGAAAGCAGAGCCGGATGACAAACAAAGCTAGGCTCTACCTCTTCCTAATATGCGTACTAGTGGCAATAATTGTATCTATGCTATTCGGCTGCGCTCCCGTGCGCCACGGTGCAGCTCCAGTTCCCGGTTGTATCGACGCTTCCGTACAAGTTCCCAGTGGTTGCTATGCGAATTCGATTCCAGACGGAGTAGAAGTTCGGTGTCCCACTAGTACCAATACCTATCGCTGTAAAGGAAAGAAATGAAAGTTCTAATCCCGGCTCTGTTATTTGCTATACCAGTGTTTGCACAAAAGGATATTCATTGTCTTAAGCCAGAAGGGTGTTTCAGCATAGATACCCATGTCAACGATGGTGAGTTGCGCATTGATAGGGGCAGCGGAAAGGTTCTAGATCATCGTTCTGGCCAAGACCTAATAAAATACATCTACTCCGCTACCGCACTGCTCTATCAGCAATCCGCTGACGGTGGTATGCACATGGATTGCACCGCTACGGCATTTGAGAAGACCGCCACGGGCTATCTCTTCGCCACGGCGAGCCATTGTGTGGGCGAAACCGATAAGGAGCACGAACGTGTCGAAGTCACTAAAACTAGGTTTTACATTACTTTTGACGAAAAGGAAGAAAAGAAGTTTTACCCCGCCAAGCTGGTTATGGCTGGTTATCAGCCCAAAGGGGATGACTTCTCTATCCTTTCAATCGAAACTGAAGATAAGGTTCCTCTGGTTCCTCTGGGTGATGAGAAACTGGAGGAAGCAGGAAGTTCCGTTGTCAACGTCGCTAGTCCGAACGGCCTTGGAAAACAAGCGTTCCATGGTTATGTCAGTTCTCCGTTTGTTGATAGGCCCGTTGTAGAGGACGACATAAACTGGCAAGGAGTGATGTTACTGCAGATACAGTCAGGTCCCGGGAGCTCAGGTAGCGCCATCATTAGTGCCAAGCAAGAAGCCATCATCGGTTTTCTCGTGGGTCACTTCGGAGAGAACACCTTCGTTATGCCGGTAAGCCGATTCCGTGCGTTCAAAGCAGCAGTAGAATCAGGAAAGTACAAATACTTCAAGAAGGACCAGGTAGAAGACGTAATGCCTGATAAGCCCGTGGGAAAGATAATCTCGGTACCGGCAACCGGATGGTTCGATCATGAAAAGACCAAGCCTGAGAGGCTAGATGTCCCTCATTGAAATCAATCCGGATGTAAAGCTTCTAGTCAAAGAACTGAAGCGTATAGCCTCGGCCCTTGAAGCGTACCTCATGCTCGTGCATCACTACCGTCAGGAACCGGTGAGTATTAAGGAGCTCCAGGGCGAAGAACCGGACGTAAGCTACTCCAGCGACGAAGAAACCATGAAACGGGAATTTGAGATAGCCATTGGAAGGGCTAAGGATGTTCTCTCAGAAGACGATTGAACGAGATCAGTCCCGCGTGGAGGCCGCTACCAAGCTTACGCTCAATCGTTATTCCATTGCCGAGGTCCAAACCCGTAAGGCCGATTTCAAAAGGTTGGTCAAGGATGACGGCACGCTATCCCGAGATCTTAATATGGATGAAAAAGCCTTCATCCGAAATGAGCAACTTCTATGCATGATCGACTTCCGTTACTGGTTACAGCGCTATGCCTCTTTACTTATGGATCAGGGTGGGCTTGGCTCATTCGCCGAACCATGGGAAAGCCAAGAAATCCTCCTAAGGGTAATAGCGGCAATTGAAGATGAAATGTTTGAAATGGCCCTTAGGGGAGATTCCGTGGATGGAATACTCATATTCCTGCATAAAGCCCGTCAACTCGGTGCTACGGCCATCGCAAGGGCCATTAGCTGCCATTCCATGCTATCCAAGGAACACACCCGCGCAATGGCAGCATCGGTAGACGAAGACAAAGTATTGGAACTATATGACAGAGACAAACTTATTATTGATAATCTTCCTTTCTATCTTCGCCCTAGTGTTGGTTTTGACGAGAAGGCGCAACACATCTTTTTCGACAAGCTTGGCTCCAGGGTCATTTATCAACTCGGAACTCAAAAAAGCGGTTTGGGACAAGGAAGGCAATTTGACGTTACTCATCTCACTGAATGTGCCTCTTGGCCCTATCCGGGAATTATTGAACACGACTGGATGCCAACTATCCCTCAATCCTTACGAGCTTTTGCTCTCCTTGAGTCTACCGCGCAAGGACGCGGCAACTGGTGGCACCAGCAAATCAAAAAGCTCCAAGAACATCGGCTAAGACGCTGGCACCTAGTCTTCATACCATGGTATGCGGAAGTTAAGAAGTATCGTGCTACGCCACCAACGGACTGGAATCCTTCAGACGAAGCCATGGCGCATGCAAAGAGGGTATGGGAGACCTCAAGCAAATATGTCGGAAAAGAAACCGTGCTCAGCAGGGAACAACTCTACTGGTGGCAATCAACCCGAGATGAATACTACCTCAGTAACAACCTGGCCGTGTTCTATACCAATTACTGTGCAACAATTGAAGAATCTTTCCAACATCGTACTAAATCAGCGTTTGGATACGACACACTTGAGTATTATCGGGCAAGAACTCACGAAGGAACCTCCTACAGATTGGACCTTGAAACTGCATGATTAAACCATCGGATTACAAAACCAAGATCGTTGTTGGCATCCCGTTCTCAGGCCGCTACGTTCCTCCCGAATTCGCCATGGCTCTAGCATCCTTCATCTGGCCGATGAACATCCGTTACTCCTACGTAGCTTGCAAGGGATTGCCACGCGAGAATGCCCGTAAAGAGATCGTAGCCAATGCCCGTAAGCTCAAGTCCCAGTATGTCTGTATGCTGGACGATGACGTAGTTCCTCCGTCCGATGTATTCCAAAAGCTCTCTTACCAGTTGGATATGCAACCGGAATTCGACTATATAGCTGGCGTAGTTCCATCGCGTTCCACTCCGTCAGAACCAATGATCTTCATGAACGAAGAAATGGGGGCTTACTGGCACTGGAGAACCGGAGACGTATTCGAAGTATCGGAAGCTGCTACCGCCTGTATGATGTTCCGTACCTCCATATTCGATAGTATCCCCGAACCATGGTTTATGGATCTAAACACCATCGAAGAACGTACAGCCGCCGGAGAAAAGATCGATGAAAATGTTAATCGCGGTGCCATGACAGATGATATCTACTTCTGTAGAAAGGCCAAGAAGTACGGTCATCGTCTACTGGCCCACGGCGGCGTTATCTGTCAGCACTATGGCCGTCACAGTGAGGTATTTGAACTCGATCCTGGTTCCTATCCGCTTCAGAAGGAAGGATGCAACATAACTGAGGCTCTTAAGATCGATGGCTGGATGCAGCCTAGGGAACTCCGTTGGCTTGCCGAACATGCCAGCACGAAAACCAATATCCTTGAGGTGGGATCATTCCTCGGACGTTCTACCCGGGCATTGGCAGAGAACACCAAGGGAAAGGTAGTAGCCGTAGATACCTGGAACATTTCCGATATCCCCAAAGGTTCAAGAAACGAAGCCATAGAGAGCCTTGATAATAAGCCGGTAGATTACATCTATGACCAGTTCCGTACCAACATGCTGGGACTCGATAACGTACATGTAATCAGGATGAAGAGTACAGACGCCGCCAAGACTATTCCAGACGATCTTAAGTTCGATATGATCTTTATCGACGCCGATCATACCTACGAAGGCTGTAAGGCTGATATCGAGACGTGGAAACCCAAGTTGAAAGACGGTGGAATGATTTGCGGCCATGATTACAGCTGGGAAGGTGTAGGCAAAGCACTGTCGGAATTGCTTCCCAGCGCTGAACGGGCTCAAGGCGACTTGTGGTATGTACCCGTATGACCAAGGGTGCAATAAATAAAAGATTGTGGATTGCCGCCAATAAACTGGCAGGTAAATGTCGTCGTTGTTCCAGGTTGTCGGTATGCGATGAAAATGGAAACAAATTAACCTCGTGTGAATATCATCGCAGGCGCAAACGTAAGGTTTTGGGTGTTCATGGCTATACTCAAGAAAATCTTATGTCCATTAATTACTTTGTTGAGCATACCACTGAAAATGACAGATGCTATGCTGCTGGACTTATTGAAGGAGAAGGATGCTTTCTTCCTGATGCAAGAAAGCATTCCAAAAGATCATTTCCATCTATCAGGGTTAATATGTGTGATAAAGAGCCTGTAGAATGGCTGTTCAAAATGTTCGGAGGATCATTTTCATTTAGAAAATCATTTAATCCTAAGCATATGGATCAGTGGGCTTGGTCATGTGGTGGTCGTAGAGCCGGTGCCGTTGCGGCATCTATTCACAGATACATTAAATCTGAAAGGAAAAGAAAAGCGGCTTCCTTGGTTGTTAAATCTGCCAGCATAAGTGGTTGGTGGAGGTCTAACAAATTTGCAACTCTTGATAGTGTAGTTCAAGTTGTTATTTCCAAGGTGAAAGGAGAATGTATGCTATGGCGGAATCTCCCTCATCGTGGAAGATAGGTAACAGACTCGTCGCCCCATATACGGCAGATGACGACGATGAAAGGGGAATCCTTTATGTCTGGGAACAACCTAGAAGTACCGAGACTTACGTCGTTTCGATTGATCCTACGGTTGGACGAGCTGGTTGGACAAGAGAATTCAGAACAGAAGCGGATCTGGACACCGACAATGCATGTGTGGAGGTCTTTCGTGCTGGACGCGGAGGACGCCCAGACGTGCAGGTCGCTGAGTATGCAGCGCCAATCGACGCTATCGACGTTGCTCCTATTGTTGCAACTATTGGATTACTCTACGGCGGAAGTCATGAGGACGGTCAAGCGCTTATCATCGGTGAAGTTACCGGCCCCGGAGCAGTCACTCTCCGCGAGCTCATAGACCACTACAACTACTCCAATCTCTGGCAATGGACCCAGTGGGGTTCCTCCCAGGTTAAACGTACCCAGAACTTCTGGTGGTATTCCTCCCGCAGTGCCAACAAGGACCTTTGGATGCGTGGCATGCACCACATCCAGAAACAAAGAGTCCAGATACACTCCAAATGGTTAGTAGAAGAGATGGCGGATTGCGTATCCGATATCTGGATGCTGATAGGAGAAGCCCGTTATGGCCGGCATGATGATCGTGTTATGTCTACCCTATTTAATCTCTGGGCTTTACATGATTGGTCTACCCGGGAAGAACTGGAACCCATGGAAAGACCGGTGGAAACGGGTGCGCCGAAGTGGGAAGCCTCGGACATGAGCTATGATGAGTGCATAGCGGCATGGAATCAGCGTGTAGCGGACATGGACAATGACTGAGAAAAACGTAATCCTGCTAATAAGTTACGAATACGTAAATTACGAAGTTCTTTCTACCCGTATAGCCGCTCTTTACCCAGCCACCGTCCACGTAGCATCAAAGAATGGTCTTGGCAGGGTGGTTCTAAACTCCAAAACACGTATCAAGGCCGTTCCCATCGAGTGGCGTCCCAACTATCAGAAGTCCAAGCTTGAAACGAACTTTGATGAGGCCCTAATATTCTGGGATGGCAACGCCTATAACCGCGTACCCGGGGAATGCAACCTTTTCAGCTCCGCCAAGTTCTTCGAATCTCACAATATCCCCTTTACGGTGATAGGCCCTGACGCGAAAGAGGTTGCACCATCCACTTTCTATGCTACATTCCAAGGAGAACATAAAATGGGCACTAGACCCAATGTAATAGTCGATAAACCGGTAGAACAACAGTCCTACGGTAACGACGGCAGCAAAACCAACACCAGAATCAGGGTGACTATCTCTATTCCGGAAGAAATGTACCAGCAATACGAAACTCAAGCCAAGCTTGCAAAGGTAACCGTAGAGAAAGTGTTAAGCGACAGGCTGCGGCAGTGCGTAGATCACACTAGCGGTCGTGGTTTGTACTTCACCGATGCTCAAAGGTCCGATATCGAACGTATTACCGGCGGACATCTCATCATGAGTGCTGAACAGGCCCTGGAGAAGATCAAAACTACGGTAAACCTCAAAGTTGGCGACATCAACGTTGAAGTAACTGACAGAGTTCTTGCAAGATGCGCCAGTAGGGCCAGGGCAGAGCGAAAAGACTTTGAAACCTACGTAAAGAAGGAAGTTATTCAAGGATTAGAAAGATCTACGGGTTTAAGGCCGTGGTGACCAATGTAGAATCAATGCCTGAAGTTGATTCCGTGAGAGGGAAACGGTGGGCGGCCTGTTCCGTGTGGCAAAAACAGGTAGTTGGTTATAAAAGGAGATAACATGGCAAAACAGAGAATCCCAATCGCAACATCTCACGATACCGACCCCGAAGGTAGCCGTCCCGAGAGCGATTTCGAGCATTCCCAGCGTTATTTGAACGACATTGATCGCAACACCTGGCGCGGGACTCATGCGCCGGCAAAGGGCGCTAAGGGGTTGGTCCACAAGATTTCCGTAGCTGAAAACGCACCACATATCTTCAAAGCTGTTTAATAGGAGCTAAAATGGCGAAGGAACACAAGGATTTCAAGGAAAAGCCGATCTTTGGCAAGTCTGGTGGCGGAAAACAGGGTAAATTCGGCGATGGCATGAAATCCAAGGGCAGCGGTCTCAAACCCAAGGGCTCCAAGAAAAAGTACTAATACAATGCCAAAGTTCCTCGACTTAGAGTGTCCGTGCGGCGCTGAAGTTACGGATATGTTCGTAATGAGGGTTCCAGAACACGTTATCCACATGGAATGCGGAAAAGAGATGGAACCTGTGTACCGTGTACGGAAAAAAGCCGTACAGGCCCAATGGTCCGATAGGGACGCAGTTGTGATATACCAGAAGCCAGATGGCTCCTTTGCGTATCCGGGCCGTAATGACCAGAGTACTCCTGCTGGCTATGAACGCATTACTCTACGTTCTCTTCGTGAAGTTGAGGCCCATGAAAAGAAAGCTAATGTTCGCTCTGAAATGGCTTGGTTCGACCGAGGAAGCGGAAGAGGGTTTGACGACCAATACCGTGGAGAAAGATACACCTAATGCGCCGTGAATATTCCATTTCCAACCTGCGGTGGATTTATGAATGTTGGAAGCTTAAAGATTTTTCAACGTGGCATTGTTTACGATGTGTAATCAACGGTTGGCATCCATTACCAGATAGGATATTTGTAGCAACTCCATTTCTTTCTTTTCTAAAGGATAAACGTGGCTGAGCCGCAACCACCGAAAGGAGCACTGAACGAAGATGAGAAGGCTCATCTTGATGAGGTATTAGGCTGGGCCAACGAGGCATTAACCGAAGGCGAAGCGTTTATCAAGTCCCAGGTAGGCTACTCCAACATATCCACCTGCATTGACTACATCATGGGAGATTACTCCAGAGATCTTACTCCCGGATCATTCTCCCGCATTATCGACAACCGTTTTGGCAAGATAGCCCTGGATTTCGCCGGTGCAATGACCGATATCAAGCCCTTTTGGGAATATCACACCTTCAACAAGAAATTCGAGCCCCAGGGCGATATGGCCAACAAGCTCACCAAGCATTGGTGGACTTCACGGCTTATTGACCTGAAGTTCGCGGATTGCATAAAATATGCCGAGGTAGCAGGAAGTGGTTACGCGCATCTTTTTTACAACGAAATGCTGGGTGATAACGACTGTGCGCCCGAGGACCCCCGTGACGTATTACCGATTCGTCCCGCCAACAATATCGTCCTCCAGGATGCAATGGGAGTCATTACCCGAAGAGAACGACCCCTTAATTATTTACGGGATAAATATCCTAGACAGTTCGCAAGAGGACTGATTAGGGCCGACCGCGATGCTGCGGCGGCCACCATGGAGAAGATCACCCGTGCCCAAAACCTCATGTCCAGAATGGGTTTCTCCGGTTTTATGCAGAACCTGTGGGCGTCTCTTGGCGGTAAACCCTCAGCCCACATGGTCATACCATCTGCCGATGTGTTTACCATGCATGTCAAGGATAATCACCGAAATGAAACCAGTAGTAAGGTATGGGTTGGAGAAGGCACTCCTGAAAAATCACCCAACTGGTCCTACTGGGTAGAACCCGGTGAACTTATATATCCTCGTGGCCGTACTATTGTATTTACTAGAACTTGCGTGTTGCGCGATGGTCCTAATATTTATTGGCATGGCCTATTTCCCATCGTAAAGATTCCCCTTGATCCCTGGCCCTGGACCTTCCTTGGAAAGCCTCCTCTCATGGACGTTCTAACCATGCAGGACGAGCTCAACCGCTTAATGCGCGGCGTAGCAGATCACAATCAAAAGGTCTTCCGTCCCGACTTAGTGGCCGACAAAAATTCAATGAGCCGAGCCGCAATGGCAGCTGTCGATACCCGCAAGTCGGGACTGAAGCTTAGAACCAACCCCGTGGCTGGCAAAGCAGCCGAATTCGTCTATGCTCAGCCTCTAGATCCGTCGGTGCAAGATTCCATCATAGATTTACGTGATGAAATGGATAAAATCACCGGAACCCGGGATATGCAACAATTTATGAATCTCGGCCAAATTCCATCCACAGAAACAGTAGAAAAGATCCTGGAAGCGATGTCGCCGGCAATTCGCATGCGCAGTCGGGTACTAGAGGCCGCTCTGCGCGAATTCGCCATGATGACCCTATCCAACACGATGCAGTTCTATACTTTGCAGGATAGACTGGCAATACTGGGCGAGCAAGGTATGACTTTTGAAGATGCCGACAACGATCCCGGTACCATGATTCCCGCATTCATGTCACAGGAGGACCAAAGGAGTGGAAAGAATGTTGATCGTCATATACGTGCTCGCTGGTTTCTTAAGCAGTTTACTTACGACATTGCTCCCGGATCTCTATTATCAGCGAGTGAGGTTACAAGTAAGTTACTCTACATTCAGCTTTTCCGGGCTGGCGTACTCGACGTGTGGACGCTCTGGGAAAAATTGGGAATACCTAACGCCGGAATGCCTCCTGGCGGAGAGATCACCATCACCGACAGACTTCAGGCTCAAAATCAAATGGGACTTGGACAGCAAGTAAGCACTACCGGACGTAAGGCTTCTGGTGAGACAATGCCCAAAGTAAAAGCCTCTACGGGGGGCATAACTGAATCAAAATGAGCGACCCTACCAGAATCGACGCTGGCATCAGCAAGGATGATCTCCACATTGAAATCATCGTCAATCCCACTAACAAGTCTATCTCCATCAAGGAGAATGTAAACGATCCCATCCTATTCCAATACCTTATGGGTCAAGCGTTACAAACATATAGCCAGCGTCAAATGAAGATTCGCGCCGAAATGAATAGCCGACGCATAACGGTGCCGCAATGAAACGTTTCCTAATACTTGCAGTTATTTGCCTGGGTTTCGTAGCAACATCTAAAGCCCAGACTCCTCCGGTCTGCACTTTTGCCCAGGTAGCATTCAACTCCGTAAACAACACCTTTGAGTATCATTGCCCCAACACTAATCAGTGGTTTCCGGCAACAATTACCGGTGGTGGCGGAGGTGGTACGGGAAACGGATTATTGGACCCAGGTGCAAACGGTATCGTTCTTAGAACCGCTGTAGATATCACAACAATAGCTACTTCTGCGGATATTATTGCTTTGTTTGGTGGCACCTGTGGACCCTCCAGCTTCCTTCGCGGTGACGGTACTTGCGCGACTGTAAATGCCTTTACTTATCCTTCTGCGGGCATAGCGGTATCTGCGGGAACATCTGGGCCATGGTCTGCATCGTTGCAAGTAGGAACTGCTCCAAACAACCTTGTTCAATTAAATAACAGTAGCCAGCTTCCTGCTGTAAGTGCTGCAAACCTAACTAACTTCCCTACGCTCAATCAAAACACCACTGGAAACGCAGCTACGGCAACGTCATTATCTGCTACTCCGGTTATATGCGGTCCAAATCAAGCGCCAAGAGGAATCGTAACTAACGGAAATTCTACGGGTTGCCAATCAATTCAGGCCAGTCCTGCTCCGGCTACTTCCATACAATATGCAGCCGGAACTTGTACCGGTGGAATTCCTTGCGTGGATACCAACGACGGAGTTTCGTGGGGAACCGCCAAGTTATCAATTGACAGGGCCCTTGCGGCTCTTCCAGGTGGAATTGGAAAACAAGCCGGAAAGGGAACCATATTTGTTGGTCCCGGAGCTGTAAGTAACTCCGCCGGCGCCCAATATGGAATATGGCTTATGGGTAGCAAGGACCCCAATTTCAATACTCCTCCAACCGGTTGGATGGTATGTGTTCAGGGTGGACCGGCATGCGATGTATATATCGTGGGAACCCCCAACGATGGTTTTGGTCCCAATACACACAAGCCCAAGGTTGGAATGAATGCATCTGGTGGAGGCTTCGATACACACCATCCTGCAGTATGGATATCGGGTACTGCCGGAGTATGGATGTCCAATCTTGATTTTCAGTATCCGGGAAGAGGATTGGTTATCGGAGAATGTTCAACCGGACTAAGGGACGGAACTTGCGCGGTAACCAATTCTACCTTTGAAAATGATGCATTTTTGCTAAACCAATTGCCGGGAAATGGTCCGTGTACCGACATTACAGGAGCTAGTTTCTGGCTATGGTTTAGAGATTTTGGCTGCGGTGGTAACGCTGTTAATGCTTCTGGCGGTATAACTGCGAACAATGCAGCGGCTATGTTAATTGATGGCACCGGTAACACTGGAAATGGATTAATACATGTTACCGACACCTCGTTTGCCGCTGGCGGAATTAAATTTATCCCCGGTCCCAATGGCGGGGGACTCTACGCTGACAACATCAACGAAGAGGGAGACTTCGTT
>Ga0210406_10004061_pt1 | contig 15855 bp, 10 predicted proteins | sample IncBWC30MmetaG_FD_155454 | JGI IMG/M metagenome (GOLD analysis project Ga0210406, IMG submission 155454) | Forest soil microbial communities from Barre Woods Harvard Forest LTER site, Petersham, Massachusetts, United States - Inc-BW-C-30-M | ecosystem: Environmental > Terrestrial > Soil >... | reverse complement strand
GGGTAAGACAATGGGAACTAGGGGAACTGCTGAAGCCACGGGAACGGGGACCAGGCGGCGACCTGCTAGTGCGCGACGGAAGTTTGACGCGGCCCTTATGACCACCGCGATTCTGTGCTCGGGGCTGCTGGGCGGATGCGCCGGTTTGGTGGGTAGCGGGAAAACCACCACGGGTGTTGCAGCCTTCCAGGTGAACCCGACGGCATTGAATTTCGGGAATGTGGGGGTAGGAAAAAAGGCCGCGCAGACGATCTCGGTGGCAAACACCGGCACCATGCCGGTTTCGATCACGCAAGCCGCGCTTTCCAATCCGCAATTCAGCCTGACAGGTGTGACTCTTCCGATGTCGATTGGCACTGGACAGTCGGGAAACTTTACAGTTGGCGTGACGCCTTCGACGGCAGGCACTGTAACCGGCACACTTACCGTCCAGGGCAGCGGCGGAGCCGCGCCGGCGGTGGTGAATCTCTCTGCAACGGCAGTGGCCCCCGCGCCACAGATTTCCCTGAGCAGCGCGTCGGTTCAATTTAGCACTGTCGGAATTGGGTCCACCAGTAACTTGAACTTGACGATATCGAACACCGGCAATGCGGACCTGACGATCTCTGTGGTTTCCCTCACCGGCGCGGAATTCAGCGTGAGTGGAATTACAACGCCGAAGACACTCAGTGCCGGCCAGTCGGCGCCGGTGGTTTTAACCTTTAAACCGATAGTTGGTGGAGCGGCAGCAGCGAGTTTGTCCATTACAAGCAACGATGCCGTGAGTCCGACCATGAACGTCGCTTTGATTGGGACGGGATCAACCGCAGCGTTTGGGCAACTGCAGGCGAACCCGCCCTCAGTGAGTTTTGGCAGCGTAAGCACGGGGAGCAACGCGACCCAGCAGGTTACGCTGAGCAACACCGGAACAGATGCTGTTCATATTTCTGGCATCGCCGTGACTGGAGCCGGCTTCAGGACGAATGGGATAACCACTCCTTTTACACTGAACGCGGCGGCAACAGCGATTCTTAACGTTGTGTTTGCGCCGACGACCGGGGGCGGTGCGTCGGGGAATGTAACTGTAACCAGCGACGCAACCAACTCACCGCTCTCGATAGCGCTCACAGGTGCCGGAGCGCAGCCAGGGCTGAGTATTACGCCGGCGAGTTTCGCATTCGGAAGCGTGGTGGACGGGAAGACAAAATCGCAGACCTTCACATTGACGAATACGGGCAGCGCAGCCCTTACGATATCGCAGCTGGGTGTAAGCGGGACGGGCTATAGCCTGAGCGGGCTGGTGACGCCGAGCACGGTCGCAGCAGGGGCCAGCACCACCTTCAGCGCCACGTTCGCGCCAACCACAGCGGGAAGTCTGTCGGGAACCATCACGATCACTAGTAACGCGCCGACTTCTCCTTCGACGGTGGCACTGAGCGGCACCGGCGTCGCGGGGACAGTAATTCTGTCTGCGAATCCAACAAGTTTGGCGTTTGGCAATGTCAATGCGGGCGTAACCAGCTCCAAGAGCGTCACGCTGACCAATAACGGTACGGGAAATGTAACCATTTCCCAGATAACCGTGAGTGCGAAAGATGTAACCACCAGCGGCGTCACGACGCCGGTCACCTTGACGCCGGGGCAAACCCAGACGTTGAATGTGGCGTTTAATCCAACGGCGCAGGAGACTGTTTCCGGGAATATAACCGTAACAAACTCGCAGGGAACCAGTACTGTGGTGGCCGTCAGCGGAACGGGCGCGCAGGCGGGGATCAGCCTGACGCCTTCCAGTGCGAATTTCGGCAGCGTGACCGTAGGCGCGACGAACTCTCAGACGATTCAGATCGGCAACACCGGGAATGGCGTTCTGACGATCACCCAAGCAAGCGTTACCGGGACTGGCTTCAGTGTGGCGGGCCTGACGCTGCCGCTTTCGATTAATCCGGGGCTCACAAGCACTTTCAACGCCCAATATCAGCCTGCAACGGCGGGCTCGGCGAGCGGAAGCATTTCAATTGTCAGCAACGCTGCGGTTTCGCCGAGCGTAGTTACGTTGACAGGAACCGGCGTGGCAGCCACCCAGATTCTGTCGCTGAGCACTACTTCCTTGAGTTTCGGAAACGTGGACACCGGGACGAGTCCGACGCAGACGGTGTCCGTTACAAACACCGGCAATGCGAACGTGCAGATTTCCCAAATCGCAGTGGCCGGAACAGGGTATTCACTCAGCGGAGCGAGCGCCCCAATTACGCTGACTCCTTCACAGAAGCTGACCTTTAGCGTTATTTTCAATCCCACAGTTGCGGGCAGTGCTAGCGGAACCGTGACGATTACCAGCAATGCGGCCGGTTCTCCGGCAACGATTACGCTTTCGGGCAGTGGTGTGACGCCCGTGCCTCACACTGTCAGTCTGGCCTGGACTGCAAGCACGTCGGTGGTTTCCGGCTATAACGTCTACCGGAGCACAACGAGCGGCAGTGGCTACGCTAAAGTGAACGGCAGCCTGGTTGCAGCCGTAAACTACACCGATTCGAGTGTTGCGAACGGCATAACTTATTACTACGTGACCACAGCAGTGGATGGCAGCGGAAACGAGAGTTCGTACTCAAACCAAGCAACGGCTGTCATTCCGTAATTGCTTCGCAAGGGCCAGCGGAAGCAAAAAACAGTAGAGGTGCCACAGCCAGGCCAAAGCGGCCGGGCCTCCGCGTTGTCAGGCGAACCCATCGAGAAAATGCGGCACCTGCGCGGATAGAGCAGGGAAGCCCGGGTGCCATCCCTGTCCCTTACAATTGACCTCACCCAACCATGCAGTCTCGCTCGGCGTTCCTTGGTCCGGCTGTACATCTTTCCAGCATTTTCAAATGACGCAGGCCGCGGAATTTGCCATCTGTGACCCGCAGCGGATAGCATGATCATTTCGGGCTTGCGAATAAGGAGAAACGGATGGAAGCCAACGGAAAGCTAATCGTGGTGACCGGGGCGGGCGGATTCATCGGAGGAAGTCTCGTTTCCGCCATTCGCGCGCGCGGCCAGGCCTCCATTCGGGCCATCGATATCAAGCCGTTCGAAAAGTGGTACCAGAAATTTGATGATGTCGAGAATTTGTCTCTCGATCTGAATTTGAAAGGAAATTGCGACTTAGCAGCCAAAGGGGCATACGAAATATATAATCTGGCCGCAAACATGGGCGGAATGGGTTTTATCGAGCACAACAAGGCACTATGCATGCTTTCGGTGCTAATCAATACGCACATGCTGCAGGCGGCGTTGAAAGAATGCGTGGCGCGTTTTTTTTATGCTTCTTCCGCTTGTGTTTACAATGCAGACAAACAGAAGTCGTTCGAGGCGCCTTCTTTAAAAGAGGAAGACGCCTATCCGGCGATGGCGGAAGACGGCTACGGGTGGGAAAAATTATTTTCAGAGCGGATGTGCCGGCATTTCCGGGAGGATTACGGGTTGCGGACACGCATGGCACGGTTTCACAATGTATACGGCCCCTGGGGCACCTGGTTCGGGGGTCGAGAGAAAGCGCCCGCGGCGATCTGCAGAAAAGTGATTCAAGCGAAACTGTCCGGAAAGCACGAAATTGAAATCTGGGGCACGGGTATGCAGACCCGGAGTTTCATGTACATTGACGATTGCCTGAAGGGGATCGATCGGATCATGAACTCCGAGATAGTGGAGCCGATAAATCTCGGTTCCAGCGAAGCGGTGACCATCAATCAACTGGTTGATCTCGCGGAAGAGTTCGCCGGGATCAAATTGGAGCGCAGATACAATCTGAATGCGCCCAAGGGGGTCAACGGCCGCAATAGTGACAATGCTCTGATCCAGAAATATCTTCAGTGGGAGCCGAACACTTCGTTACGAATCGGCCTGGAGAAAACCTATCGATGGATCTACGACCAGTATGTGGCGCGAGAACGAGGGGATACGCGTATTGTCCGAGAGTAAGTTGCATCCGCGTGCCGGGCTCCACTTAGCTAGATTGAGTGACGGCTTCCGATGAGTTTCGGTGTAGTTTTGCATAACCCCAAACGAAAACTTGGGCGAGCAGCGCGCCGATTGAATCAATCAATACATCGCGGAATCTTGCCTCGCGAAGTGGCACAAAAGACTGGTGCCATTCGTCAAGGCCGGCGTAGCTCACCGCAATGACCAGAGTGATTACGGCCCACTGTATTTTCCAACCATGGCGCTCGGCTCGCACGCCATGAAATACCGAGACGCTTAGGACTCCGAATTCGGTGACGTGGGCGAGCTTGCGGATTCCAACATGCATTAAGTGCAGGGTATGACTGTTCGCAAAAGGAAAGAGCCAGTGCAGGACGGGGATACTGATGCGTGCAGTTTGTTCACCACTGAAGTAATGGGTGGAAAACGCGGAGATGAGCGCCGCCACACAAAGAGCTGGAATCCAGTATTTAAGGCGCGATGACATATTTAATTATCCGCTTGACGGGAGGGGATTTCCTATCGGAGTTTGCCTTTCCGCCGCAGGTCCGCAAGATATGGATCCAGAGCGTCTTGCCAATTTCTTAGAGAGATGCCCTGGGCGCTTAGCGATGCGGGGGAGAGGACAGAATAGGCGGGGCGCTTGGCAGGGCGATCAAGCGCCGAGCCAGCGATCTGTCGAATTGGGGTGTTGCAACCAGCTTTGAGCAGCACCTCGCTGGCAAATTCGAACCAGGAACAGGAACCGGAGTTCGCGATATGGAGAACGCCGCGAGCGTCCTTGCGGACCAGCCTGCGAATTGCCCCGGCAAGGTCCTTTGTGTAAGTGGGGGATCCGATCTGGTCCGCAACTACCTTTAATTCGGGCTGAGAATCGGCGGCGATGAGTATTTTTTCCGGGAAAGAAGGGCGGGTCGCGCCAAAAAGCCACGAAGTGCGCGCGATCACCCAGTGTTTCCCGTGTTCCTGCACGGCTTTTTCACCGGCAGCTTTGGAAGCGCCATAAACATTCAAGGGATGGATAGGGTCGTGCGGTTCGTACGGCCGGTTGGACTCGCCATCGAAGACATAGTCCGTACTCAAGTATAAGAGTTTGGCGCCGACTTCTTGTGCAACCATGGCGACGTTTTTGGTGCCATCACGGTTGACAGCAAATGCGCGGTCGGCGTCCCGTTCACTGGCGTCCACATCGGTGTATGCCGCGGTGAGCACAATCCAATCCGGCTTTTCCCGGTTGATCAGTTTGCGAACCTGGGCGATGTCGCGGATGTCTGCATCGCGAGACGAGGCAGGAACAATGTCGTCGTCCTGCCAGTCGTCCAGCAAATCGCTGCCCAGCATTCCATTGGAGCCGATAATTAGGACGCGCATGGGCTCAGCGGCTCCGAGTTGATGCGGGGCGCCAGTTCGAATTGGGATGGCGCGCGCTCACGGAGAAGGGCGAGTTAGCAGGCGTATCCTTCAGGATCGAGACATTCGCAGAGGGCCTGTAGCAATGGAAGGCCTCGCCGCGAATTGAGCTAGGTGCGCAGAGTCTCAGATCGATTGGTGTAATGCCGATCATAATATTCTCGATATTCGCCGGAGCGCGCGTGAGCGAGCCACGCCGGATTGCTCTGATACCAGGCGATGGTTTTGCGGATGCCGTCCTCAAAGCTAATCTGCGGAGTCCAGCCAAGCTCGCGCCGAATTTTGGAACTGTCCAGAGCGTAGCGCCGGTCGTGGCCCGGGCGGTCTTTCACAAATTGAATGAGGGATTCGGGTTTGCGGAGGCATTGCAGAATGCTGCGCACGACATTCAAGTTTCGCTGCGGAACACCAGCGGAGACATTGTAAAGCGAACCCGGCTTGGCTTGATCCAGGGCCAGGGCGATGGCGCGGCAATGGTCCTCAACATAAAGCCAATCACGCTCTTGTTGGCCGTCTCCGTAGACGGGGATGGGTTTGCCTTCGCTGGCATTCGCGATGATCAGCGGAATTAGCTTTTCCGGGAACTGAAACGGCCCGAAATTGTTGGAGCAGCGGAGGATGACAGCAGAAAGATCATGGGTGTTGGCGTAGGCGCCGACAAGATGCTCCGCAGAGGCTTTGCTCGCGGCATACGGGCTGCGCGGGTCCAGGGGCGCCGTTTCGGTGAAACTTACGGAGGTCGGGGCACTGCCGTACACCTCATCCGTGCTGATGTGGATGAAGCGCAGCGCCGGCGTTTGGCGCGCCGCTTCCAGAAGACAGTGCGTGCCGAGGACATTGGATTGAAGAAAAGGAGTCGCGTCCTCGATGCTGCGATCCACATGGGTCTCCGCGGCAAAGTGGACCACGGCGTCAAATTCTTGCCGGAAAAGCCCGGTGACGGCAGTCCGGTCGGTGATGTCGCCGCGAACGAAAGTGTGGCGCTGGTCCCGCGCGGCATCGGCCAGATTCTCCGGGTTGCCCGCGTAGGTCAACTTGTCGAAATTGACGATTTCGATGTCGCGGCGGGTGTTCAGCAGAAAGCGAACGAAATTAGCGCCGATAAACCCCGCACCACCCGTGACTAGAACTTTCAATCACCGCCATCCTTTCTCAAAATCAGAACTGTTTCCGCGATCCGATTACTCTTTTCACGTTATTTTGAATCTTCTGAAGGCCGAGGGGGCTTCCCGCGTTTGGGCAGCTTGTTGGTACCCGTTTCGGCGGCAAGATTCGTTGCCCGCAGAAGGGATTCGAACGTTCCCGCGTCGCTCCACCAGCCCTCCAGGATGCTGTGAGTCAGCGTTTTTTCTTTGAGATACATATTGTTGACGTCGGTGATTTCCAGTTCGTTCCGCCAGCTTGGCTTGGTCTTGCCGATTTTCTCGAAGACCGTCGAGTCATAAAAGTAGATTCCTGTCACAGCATAACTGGACTTGGGCTTTTTCGGCTTTTCTTCAATCCTGAGAATCTTATCGCCGGAGAGTTCGGGGCAACCGAAGCGCTCCGGATCGCGGACTTCTTTGAGAATGATGTGGGCTCCTCGCTTTTGCTTTTCAAACATGCTTTTCGCAGCGACTACATTATTTTCGATGATGTTGTCGCCGAGGACGACACAAATCTTCTCATCTTCCACGAAGGGTTGCGCCAACCGAAGGGCGTCCGCAATTCCACCCTCTCCCTCTTGGTAGGTGTAATGAATGCGCTGGAGGCCGAACTCCTTGCCATTCGAAAGCAAGCGGATGAAGTCACCCGAGTTTTGTCCGCCGGTGACGATAATGACGTCGCGGATGCCCGCGTCCGCCAGCGTCTGGATGGGATAAAAAATCATCGGCCGGTCATAAACAGGGAGCAGATGCTTGTTGGTAACGCGGGTAAGGGGATAAAGGCGCGACCCCTTCCCGCCGGCAAGCACAACACCTTTCATGGACGAGTTTCTCCTGGTCGCAAGTCTCCCACATTAAACTAATCGAAGTGAATGATTTTAACGCTCTCTGAGAAAACGCGGAGCCGTACGCTTGAACTGCCCAATCCCACGGGATTCTCGAGCCATTTTTTTAGCAGAGGAGCTCAGCTGGGGCTAGAAAATTGGACGGTTAATCCAAGCTGGATTGCGGCAATCAGAATTAGCCGCCAGAGAGTTGAGAAAGCGCGCTGCGCGCCTGGTCCGCGAGCGGGGATTTGGGATCTAAATTGATGGCCTTCTCGAATTCAGCCTTGGCTTTGACCGGGTCTTTGAGCTTCTGGTAGGTGAGGCCGAGGTGATAACGGTAGGTTTGGTTATTGGGAGTTGCCTTCACCGCGCCTTCGAGGAGCGGCGCTGCGACCGAGTAGCCGCCATTGTTGTAGTAGGCCCATCCGAGAGTATCCTCGGCGTTAGGAAGATTTGGGAGTCCCTTTCGAGCGGTCTGGGCCAGGGTCAGAGCAACGGTCTGGCTGCCACCATGCTCCAGGAGAAGATAAGCGAGATTGTTCGAAGCGAGTGGGTTTTCCGAATCGATCGTCAAAACCTTTTGATAGGTTGATTCCGCTTGCTGCCAATTGCCAGTACGCTCATAAAGAGCACCGAGCGAGATTTGCAGGCGGACATCGCGAGGGGATAGTTCTATCGCCCGCTGGTAAAGAGCGATGGCCTTATCGGGCGAACCATCCGCGGCGACCAATTGGGCGAGGAGGACCATGGCGGGAACATTGTTTTTATCCAGTGCGAGCACCTGATTCGCCGAGTCCTCGGCGGGTTTTAGTTGCTTCGCCTGAACTTGAAGTTCGGCGAGCAGCAGAAACAGCGCGGGCATATTGGGGTTTCGCTTAATCTGATCCTGAACAAAAGCCAACGCGTCGGCAGGCTTGTTTTTTGCTTCATCAACTTGAACAATACCACGTATTGCTTCAAAGGAATTCGAATCGCGGGAGAGTGCCTGGCGGAACATTGCCTCGGCGTCCGCCGTGCGCTTTTGCGCCAGCCGCAATTCTCCCATTTTCAGGAAATAGAGCGGATTCTGCGGGCCCAACTTCTGCAGGTTCATCAAATCCGCCTCGGCGCCAATCGCATCTCCCTGATTCATTCGAGCGGTTGCGTGATAGAGATACCCGTCCGCGGAGTTCGGCGCGTGCTTTTTCAGTTGGGTGCTCATGTCCTCCAGACTCTTCATATCACCCTTAAGGGCGGCGTTTCTTGTCAGTGCGAGCCAGGCTTCTGCAAAGTTTGGGCGGAGACGCACGGCCTCTCGCCACTCACTCTCTGCTTGCTGAGGGCTGCTTTTTTCGGCGAACGCTAGACCCAATTGATAGTGGCCCACCGGATTGTCGGGAGCTCGCTTGACCCCTGCCTGCAGCGTCGTCAGAGCTTCATCCGGTTTGTGCTGGCGCATTAGGATTTGCCCTTTGAGGATAAGGGCTTCGGCGTCCTGGGGAGATTTCTTCAAGATTGCTTCCGTGCGCGGGGAAGCATCGTCCAGACGATTGTTGAGGATCAAAAGCTGGATGTAAGTTCTTTGCATGGAAAGGTCATCGGGATATTTCGCGGAGAGGGCCGCAAACTCAGCGACTGCCTTTTCAAACTGACCACGCGAAAGATAGGAGTCGCCCAGCATCCGGTACGCAGTTGGGTTGGAACTCAACTGATTCTTGGCGTCCGTCAGGACCTGTTCCGCCTGTTCCACGTGCCCCTGGGAGTAGTAGAGCGAGGCAAGCGCGGAGCGCGGCGAAAGATCCTGCGGGGCGGCGGCAATGGCAGCCTGAAACTGTTTTTCCGAATCAGAGTCGCGCTTAAGCTGATGGTACAGGGCGCCGAGCATCATGTAGGAGGTAATGGCCTTCGGCTCCAGGCCCTGCGCTTTCAGCAGATTGGACTCGGCGTCCTCCGGCTTGCCGGCACGCATTTGGAGTTGAGCCAGATTCAGATAGGTTGCGGCACGATCCGGGGCCATCTTGACTGCATCATTGGCAACCTGAAAAGCATCCGCAGAATTACCAAGCGCCGCTTCGGCGTCGGAGAGCAGGAGCTGCGCGTCAACGTTATTGGGATTGGATTTGAGTACGAGTTCAGCGCGATCCTTCGCCTCCTGTCTCTTTCCCGAGGCGAGCTGTAACTGTCCAAGTTCGACTTGCGCATCCCAATTCTCGGGCTGGAGTTCCACAGTTCGCTGGAGTTCCGCGAACGCCGCGGACCAGCTCTTCAGTTTGAGTTGGGTTTGCGCGAGCTTGAAGTGGGCTTCAGCGTAGCGGGGGTCGAGTTGGATGGCGCGACCGTAATAGATTAAGGCTTCGGGATATTTTGCCTGATCAAAACTTTGGTTTCCTTTGGCCAGGAACTTCTTGGGGTCGCGATTGCATGCGGTGCAGAAGAGCACGAACACGAGAACGAGGCCGAATGAGGATATTCGCGGCCACAGAATTCCGCCCGTCCCTGGGTAAATGGAGCTCGCTTTTGGTTTCATAGAAAAGCCAGAACAGCAATTTTGCGCCCTCCTGCCGCGAGAGGCAAGAGTTGTTCTCGAGGATAGTTAAGCTTAGTAAAATCTGTTGGATGGGGCGCCGCGGAGATGGTTTCTAATCAAGACGAGCGAGCTGGACTCTTAGAAGGCATTACGAGCCCAGGAGGTGGGGAAATCGAGGGACAATCGGGATATATTTTTTCCACTCTGCCAGGCCAAGAGCGGCAGCTAGAGGAGAGTTGCTGGGAAGGGAACCTTTGGCATCCTGTAAGTGATTGATATTGAATTGGATGTTTCAACGTGAGAAAATCCGGCGAGATTGCAGATCCGGGTTTGGTGGTAACCTTCGTGCATCCACGTTGATGATCGGATTGGGTCGTGGCGGCCCGAGGCTCTACTGGGGGCCAAAGTCGACTGCAAAGCGAGGCAGCAAGACATGGTATGCAACGGGGAAATAGCAATTGCCGATGTGAAGCGCATCCTGCGCCGCTATTGGTGGATACCGACCTTCATGACGGTGGTCTTGGGTGGCATGGGACTGGCCGCATCGATGGTGCTCCCGAAGAAATACACTTCCTCTACGTTGGTGCTGGTGGAACAGCCGACGGTTCCCAAGGATTTGATCAAGCCGGTCATCACAGATGACTTGAATCAGCGCATGGCCTCGATGAAGGCGCAAATTCTGAGCCGATCCAGGCTGGAATTAATCATCAACAAGTTCAATCTCTATCCTAGCCAGCGCGCGACAACCCACATGGAAGATCTGGTGGAGAAGCTGAAGCTGGTGATCAATGTGGAACTGATTCAACCCATGGCCGGCGCCGCCGACCGTGAGCCGCCGGGGTTTAATGTAAGCGTGACTTTTGACAATCCGCTTTTGGCGCAGCAGATCTGCCAGGAAATTACGTCGATGTTCATGGAGCAGAACGCAACCGGACGTGTGGCCCAATCGAATAAGACGACGCAATTCCTCACCGAGCAACTAAACGAGGCCAAAGCCAAACTGGAGGAGCAAGACAAAAGGCTGGCACAGTTTAAGGGCCAGTATCTTGTTTCGCTACCTGATCAGGAACAAACGAATATCACGCTTCTAAGCGGGTTAAACACGCAATTGGATGCCACTACGCAGGCATTGACGCGAGCGCAACAGGACAAAAGCCTGAACGAGACTTTGCTTGGGCAACAGGAAGCAAATTGGAAAGCCTCCCAGGCAGGGACACAGAATCCGGAAACGCAGGATCAGGAGTTAACGGCGTTGCAGGCACAACTCGGAAATTTGCTCGCAAAATATACGCCAGAGCACCCTGACGTGATTAAGGTGAAGGCGCAAATTGAAGATCTCAAGCGGAGAATGGCCGAGGCTCCTGCGCCGAAGCCCACGGCAGCGGCAACGCAAGCTTCGCTGCGTGAGCCGCCCTCGATTCAACAATTGCGAACCAAGATCAAACAAGATGAGTTCAACATGGCGGACCTGTCCAAGCGGCAAACCCAGATTCAGGGTCAGATCCGGACGCTGCAGAGCCGTTTACAGGCGAGCCCGGTTATCGAGCAGCAATTGAAAGAGCTCACACGCAGCTATCAGACCGCCTCTGACATCTACAACGAGCTATTGAAGAAGCGGGAAAATTCGGCGATGGCCACGGATTTGGAACACGAACAGCAAGGTGAGAATTTCAAGGTGCTTGACGCACCGAGCCTGCCCTCCGCTCCATCGTTTCCGAAAAGAATAGTTTTCGTGGGTGGTGGGTTGGGTGCCGGATTCGTGCTGTCGTTGGGTATTCTTTATTTGCTGGCCCTCGGCGATAAGGCGATTTACACCGAGCGGGACGTCGAGGTTTGCCTTAAATTGCCGTTGCTGGGAGCCGTGCAAAGTTTTGACTTAAAAATAGGTGGAATCCGACGTCTGGAGACTAACTAGAAGTTCGGCCTGGAATCCCGTGCTTCGAAGTGGCCTCGGCGAGAGGGCATTAGGAAAATAAGATGAGTCGAATACATGAAGCGCTAAAGAAGGCGGCCTCGGAACGGAGCGCTCGTCTAGAGAGCGGAACTTCTTCACAGTTCGTCGAACTGGAAGCCGAGCGCCTGATTGAAGGGGCAAGGACCGAGCCTGCCAAGGCTGAAGGCCGCCCGGGATTGAAGGATGCTGCGGCAGAGGTTCGCAATGGCTATGATGAGCTTTTGCGGAGGTGCCAGCATGTGGATTGGAAGATCGATCCACGCTACAGCACTTTCGTTAATGAATCGCTGGACCCAACGGGGGCCGAAAAGTTCCGTACTTTAAGATCCCGGCTGTATCAAATCGCAGCGACGCGGCCGCTGAAGCGCATTCTTGTCACGAGCAGTGTGCCCGAAGAAGGAAAGACATTCATCACGGCGAATCTGGCGCAGGCGTTTATTCAGCAAGAGAATCGCAAGGTTCTGTTGATCGACGGCGATCTGCGTGCGTCCCGGCTGCATCGCTCGTTTGGCACTTCGATCTCACCCGGGTTGAGCGAATACCTGCGCGGAGAGGCGGATGAGTTCAAAATCATCCAGGTGAGCAAAGAGACCAATCTCTGCCTTATTGCCGGGGGGATGGATGTTCCGAATCCCAGTGAGCTTTTACACAGCAGGGCTATGGAGAATCTTCTGGACCGACTAACCCCGCTTTTCGACTGGATAATTGTGGACTCTCCGCCCGCAATCGCAGTGCACGATGCAAGTATTCTCGCAGACTACTGTGACGGGGTATTGTTCGTAGTGCGTTCCGGTGGGACGGATTTTGAACTTGCGCAAAAAGCCGCGGGAGAGTTTGACAAGAAGCGGATGTTGGGAGTGATTCTGAATCGCGTGGCAGAGACCGAGGCTGACGGATATTACTATGGATACTCCCGGAAACAGGAAGAGCGCCAAACAAAAAGGTCCTAGTTCGCACCCCGCATAGCAGTCCAGCGACATTTTTCTCAGCGCAGCTTAAGCAACGGTAGGTGCCGGTTGGGGTGAGGGTGTTGGAGGCTCGCCACGTCTGAGCCACAAGTACACGGGCCACAGAAGACCAAGGCCGACAAGAAAGAAAACAATCCCACCTTCTTTGTGCAACCTGCCAAAGAGAAATTCCGGATTTACGTAGCTGGCCAGAATCGTGAGCGTGGCGATGCGAATCCCGTTCTTGACCAGCATCATGAAAAATCCGGCTATGGCGAAGGCGATTTGCTTCCATAGCGGACGGAAGGAAAAGTGGCCCACCAGCAATGCCAGAATCAACAAAGCTAGGCTGGAACGGATCCCACTGCATTCCCGCGCAACCTCGATCGATAACCTCGGCAAGTGAAACACAAAGCCTTCACGAAGCGCGGGAACACCGGTTACGTCGAAGATTACTGAGGCGATTGCCGCGGAGCCGCCTTGCAGCCAGTAAATGACCCGATTCAACAAGGCGTCGGGAATCGGGATCGCGAACAGCAAAAAGCCGAGTGCGAACGAGGAAGATTTAGCTTTGTTAACGCCTAGAATCAGAACAAAGCCAGCCGTCAACATAAGTATGAGGGCGAAAATCAGGGCGCTTAAGCAATCTTTGGGAGAGCAGGAACTGCAATTCGCTGAAAAAATCACGAGAAGAATCGAAGGCACCAAAAAAGCCGTCGCCGGCCAGACAGCAAACCCGCTGACCAACAGCGGCTCCTTTCGCTGGGAATACAGTAACCACGCAGAAATGAAGGGTATAAGCAGAATGTGGGATGCGCTGTCATCCCGGCTGGCTAGCTGAACTAGACTGGAAATCGGTTTGGCAAACAGGAGGCAGCCGAGCAATGCCCATACTCCGAGAATCAGCCAACGGTTGGAAAGATGAGGGTGAATAGGCTTCAAGGATATGTCCTTCCCCGTCGTTTGGATTCGGCGGCCACGCTGGATGCGACGTCGGCTTCGTTCTATTCCTGCTTTCGGCCGCAAAGCATACCACTAGCCATCAAAGCACCCCTAGTATTTCAGAAGACAGCCCCAGAACGTACGACTGAATGCTACCTGGTGACGGACAGCGCCAGTGGTGGCTGCTCGTTCATGCCTTCTCGAGGCCCTGGGGCACGTGCACAGTTCTTTGCGAACAGTTGAGTCTTAGTCTGTGAAGCTTGGTTACGTAGACCGAGGGATCGAAGTCATCCCTTATAATGTCATTGTTTTCAGTGCGTTAATGTTGCGTACATCTAGCCAACGATGGATTGGGGAACCGGTTTGCAACAATAGGGCATAGGTTTTCTCATTGCGGAGACCTCCGAGTGTTCAAGGCAGGATGCTTCGAAATACCACATTTTTAACCTACTGAAAATAGGACACATACTGAAGAAGTCGAGCCTGTGATACCGGTCAGTGATTAGAACCATCTGGCAGGGTAATTGCCTTTAAGGGTGTGACGCACCGATGGGGCTGTATCGGCGATAGCCTGCCGAGAATCCCCGCCGGAAAGGAAACGGGAAGCGCCCTTGAACCCCTTACTAGAAAGCCCGGCAGCTGGTTTAGATTCGAGCGTTTCTTGGTATGCGCTCCAAGTGCGATCTCGGAAGGAAGGCTACGTTGCCTCTCAAATCGAGGGGCAGGGCTTTGAGTGTCTCCTGCCGACTTACAAGAGCATTCGAAAGTGGTCCGACCGGGTGAAGGAGTTGGAGCAGCCCTTATTTCCGGGCTACCTCTTCTGCCGGTTTGATTTTCAGAACCGCCGGCCAGTGATCACCACTCCCGGGGTGCTCCAAATCGTCGGGTTCGGCCATAAGGCTACACCATTGTCGGATGAAGAAATTCAGGCCCTGCAGCTTGCGGTGGCTTCAGGGATCCCCAAGCAACCTTGGCCGTACCTGGAAGTTGGGCAGCGGGTGCGGGTGAATTACGGGACGCTAGCGGGTCTGGAAGGAATTTTAGTAAACGTGAAGGGGAATCATCGAGTGGTGCTCTCGGTGACGCTACTTCAAAGATCAGTGGCCATGGAAGTGGAAACATCTTGGCTGTCACCGGTGAAAGAAACAACTCGGGAGAGCATCACGCAGCGGATACTTCGCCCGGTCCGCGTACCTCTCGAAGGCTAAGTCTGACAAAAAGGGAATTGGAGCAAGAAAATGAGCCCGATAGAAGCGAAAGCGCGGCGAGAACAGGCAAGACCGAGGCTGGAAGTCCATGCGCACCTTTCGGTCCCAGAAATGGGAAATTCGCCAGCACGCACGCTGCTGAATGAGGACGCATTTGTTTCCATGCTTTATCTGGAGCGCCGGCGTGCCGAGCGTGCCGCCAATCGATTTGTGCTGATCTTGGTGGATGTGAAAGAAAACCTGGCTGGGACCTCGGGAAAAGACCGCACCATCCAGACATTGACGAAGGCCCTTTCGGAAGCCACGCGAGAGACGGACATCATCGGCTGGTATCTTGAGAACAGCCTGATGGGTGTTATCGGCACGGAGCTTGGAAAGGCTTCGAACGAAGTTGTGCAGAAGCGATTTCTTGAGAAGCTGAGAGACGTTTTCGAATCCACACTGGGAGTCGAAAAGAGCGCGTCTATCTCAGTCTCTTTCCACTTCTTCCCGGAAGAATACGAGAAGGGTCGAGAAGATCATACTGCGAACATCAAGCTCTACCCGGAGTTCCAGAAACGGGAAAGTGCCCGGAAGGTGCCCCTGGCAATCAAGCGGGCCATCGACTTGATCGGGAGTGGGGCAGCGCTAATATGCCTTTCACCTGTTTTTGCCGCAGTAGCCGTGGCCATCAGGCTGTCCTCCAAGGGCCCGGTGCTCTTCAAGCAGAAGCGACTCGGCCAGCACGGAAAAACTTTCACGGTTCTGAAGTTCCGTTCCATGCGAACGGATTGCGACGCCAAAATTCATCAGCAGTACGTCGAGAAGTTTATTGCCGGCCAGGTGAACGGCAATGCAGGAGAAGCTGCGAAACCTGTTTTTAAGATCCAAAAAGATCCCCGGGTAACTCCGATTGGCCGGTTTATCCGCAAAACGAGCCTGGATGAGCTGCCGCAGTTTTGGAATGTGCTGCGCGGCGATATGTCCCTCGTGGGGCCGCG
>Ga0210406_10004060_pt1 | contig 15856 bp, 18 predicted proteins | sample IncBWC30MmetaG_FD_155454 | JGI IMG/M metagenome (GOLD analysis project Ga0210406, IMG submission 155454) | Forest soil microbial communities from Barre Woods Harvard Forest LTER site, Petersham, Massachusetts, United States - Inc-BW-C-30-M | ecosystem: Environmental > Terrestrial > Soil >... | reverse complement strand
CAGCCCGGGCGACAAAAGCATCAGTAGCAGCGCAGGCACCGTCGGCTCATTCTCCGCCGCCAGTGCCAGGCCCACAAATCCCAAAGGCAGCGCCACCAACGCCGGCACCACAATTCGAAACAAAATGCGTTTATTCATCGGCTCAAATTTTAGCAGCTTCCACCCATCGAGCTCTCACCCTTACAGTCGTCAGTGTTTGTTTCCTCAACACATCGTCTGCCCGACCCGCCGTTCGAACGGCCTCCTTTCCTAACCTGTCAAAGTGTGCTATCAGCGTTCCCCATGAAAGCTCAATGTGTGACCAAAAGGGGGAAGAAGAATGATTAGCAGGCGAGAATTTATTGCAGCAACGGGCGCGGCCGCAGCGGTTTCCAGCGTAAACGCGGCCGCAGCTCCGCTAGGCGAAGCAGCGAATTCGCAAGCCGCGGCGGTCGCAGGCGCGCCTTCGAAACTCGCATCCACTGCCGCATCAGAAAAATCCTCGCGGCTCTTCCTTCCCGACGATGACCTGAAACCAGCCACGTATGATCGCTTGTCACTCGAATGGCACAAGCAGCGCGCGCAATTACTGCAAGAAAAACTCGCGCAAGATAGCCGCGACGGAATTCTGCTGACGGATCGCTGGAACATTATTTATTTCACCGGGCTTTGGCACACCACTACGGAGCGGCTTGTCCAGGTTTTTCTTCCCACCAAGGGCGACCCGGTGTGGTTTTACGGCGCGCTGGATCGCGACCTGGTGAAAACGTGGTGGAATACGGACAGTGAAATGTATTTTGATTTTCCGCACGCGGACGGGGCGTTTCCGCATGAAGGCAAAGTGCAGATGGGCGCGAAGGTCGATCTCAGCGAATGGGTTTTCAAAGCGCTAAAAAAGCGCGGCTACGCTGAGAAATATCTGGTTGCGGACACCGAGTTCACTCCCTCCACGCAGCGCAAAGCCGTCGCGGTTCTCGGCCGCGAAATCGGCTCTGCCGAAGATGCGTGCATGAACATGCGCGTGCACAAAACTCCGGAAGAACAAGCGCTGACGCGGCGCGCGTACAACTATTTCAATCAGATGCACGCGTACGCGCGAGACATGTTGCTGCAGCACGGCACCGATCTCACCGACTACGACATTGCCGCCGCGGCCACAAAATATGGCGTCGATCTCGTCATGGCCGATATCAAGCGCGATGGCGCGCCGCATACTGCCGTGGGCATCGAGATCGAAGTGGGCTGCCGCGTTGGCCGCTCCACCGCGTATCCGCATCCGAATCAATTTCTGCACAACAAAATCACGCGCGGACAGGCGCTACAAATTGAAGGCGGCGTGCACATTGCCGGGTGCGGCGGTGAATTGTACCGGCCAATGTTCATTCATCCGCTTACGGACCAGATGAAAAAACTTTGGACCGTCAGCCGCGATTGCTGCCTGATGCAAAAGGAAGAATCCATCGCCGGCGTCACTTGCTCCACCGTGGCGTACAAAATCCACAAATACCAGGTGAAGAATGGCGTCGCTCCCTACATTTACCATCGTCCTGCGCACGGCGAAGGCTGGGAAGGACACCAAAAGCCTTATCTTTCGCTCGGCGACTACACCATGCTCGAACCGGGCATGGCTTTCTCCGTCGAGCCCGGCTTGTACGACCCCGAGCACGGCATCGGCTCGAACTTTTCCGACAATTTCATTGTGCAGCCCGACGGACCTGCGCGCCAAATGTCCCGCCTACCCTGGAGCGAGGAGTGGTGCCTAGTCAAAATCTAACGCGCGAAATTTGCATCGGTCGCGATCTGCATCTGACGCTCCGTCAAAATCACGGAATTGACGCTGCTCTGTGAGAAACTAACCGGGTTTCTCCTGAGGAGCGGGCGATGAAATCCTGGCGTGCGATTTCTGTTTCTGCGGCTACCGTTGCGTGCGTTTGCTCCGCTGCGCTGCTGTGGCCGCGCGCAGGGAGAACGCAGCAGCATTCGTCGTCCACGGCTTCCGCTTCTTTGGTTTCCTCTCCAACTCCAGCTCCGCAGGCCTCCGCTTCGCAGACGCCGACGATTGAGGAATACAATCCGAAATCCACGCTGGTCGTGCCCCAGCACAAAATTCAGCACGCGAAATTTCCGTTCATCGATATTCACAGCCATCACTGGAATCCAACCCCTGAGCATGTGGATCAGCTCGTGAGGGAGATGGATACGATCAATCTTCGCGTTCTGGTGAACCTGAGCGGTGGCACCGGCGAAGAGCTGCGCAAGACAGTTGCGACCATGAAGGGCCGGTATCCCGATCGCTTCGTGGTGTTTGCGAATCCGAGCTACGACGACATCAACACTCCCGGGTATGGCCAGCGCGCGGCGGAGCGTCTTGCCGCGGATGTGCGCAACGGCGCGCAGGGACTGAAAATATTCAAGAATTTCGGCATGGACGTGAAATACGCGAATGGCGAGCGCGTGCACGCCGACGATCCGATTTTCGATCCGCTATTTGAAAAATGCGCGGAGCTGAAGCTGCCGGTGCTGATCCACATTGCGGAGCCTTCCGCGTTTTTCGATCCCTGGGACAAAAACAACGAGCGCTGGCTGGAGTTGAAGGAGTTCCCGCAGCGCGCGCGGCCTCCGTCGAAATATCCGCCATTTGAGACGCTGATGGCGGAGCGCAACCATTTGTTTGCGAAGCATCCTAAAGTGAACTTCATCGCGGCGCACCTGGCGTTTCACGGGAACGATCTGGAGCGGCTTGGAAAATTGTTCGATACGTTGCCGAACATGTACGTGGATATCGCCGCGGTGCTTGCGGAGCTGGGCCGGCAGCCGTATTCGGCGCACGATTTTTTGGTGAAGTATCAAGACCGCGTGCTGATGGGCAAAGACATTTACGAGGTGAACGAATACAAATGGTATTTTCGCGCTCTGGAAACGCGCGACGAATATTTCGAGTATTACAGGCGGCGGCACGCATTCTGGAGAATTTATGGATTTCAGGTGCCGGATGATGTGCTGAAGAAGATTTATTACAAGAACGCGCTGAAGCTGGTTCCAGGAATCGACGCCAAAGCCTTCCCGAATTGACATCGAGAACGGGCATAGCGACGGAGCAACCGAGGAGAGATGACGGTGGGGGGTACCACCTCCGTGGCGATAGAAAGAGTGCGGAAGCTGTTGAAGATAGAAGGGATAGCGGGGCGCTGTTGCGCAAAAGAGTGCGTAATCCCAAGAAAGCGCTGGGCTTACACGGACATGATAAGAAACAAAGGAGTTGGCGTTCGGAATCGCTCTCACATCGGGGAGTCAGAAGGTCGAAACAATCTGTTGGACCTGCTGAGAGGGGTGGGAGCGCAGTAGCGAGCCCCGAGGGCTGGGCCGAGCGGCGGGACCGGGACGGTCTTTGCGAATGCGTGGTCGAAACAAGATTGGCGATCACGATTCATTTTACGGAGAGATGAGAGCAGAAGAAACTGGACGGAAGGGCAAAAATGAACAGTTGCCCGGAAATTATCTCGGCGTTAGAACCGTACACGGCCTAGTATTTATCGCACAATTCTTCGAGCTTAGTCGTAAAGCAGAGTCGGCGGTCATGATAGAGGCGAGGCTGGGCGGAGATTTGTCCATGACTGGCACCAGGGTTTCCCGAATATCAGAATTCGGTCAGCAGGAGAGATTCTTTGGAGTTCGGCCGGAATTCCGACCAGGTTAAAAAATGCTAAGGGCACTCCCCATTGAAATGCGAACCGCCATACAGGGAAAACTGGATTGAAGGCCCCGACGGGCAAGGGATATCGTTTGGTTCGAAAGCTTAAAAACTTTCGACCGAAAGCTGAAAACTTTCGATACCGGTTTGTACAGGCGCAAAGGCTTAACGGCTGATGCGCCTTTTTTTGGAACTCAAGCGCAAGCAGGTTTGCGATTTTTTGTCGTTGCTCAGTGGGTTTCGTTGGTCTCGATTCAATCTTTCCTTACCTAACTAAAGTCGCCTATAGGTGTTTTCGCTGTATGTCGCCACCACACGCAAATCAATATTTCTAAAAACAACGTACTCATTTTGTGATTCCGCACACAATTGGAGGACGCGAGCCTCGGCAGCGTCAACGTCACTTACTGCTTCGACCCAGCGGAATGGTCCCTTGCCGTCTTTTTTTAAAATATACAAGAGCGTCTTCATTATCTTCTGTCCCTGCGGCTGCTCGCACCTCTCCCGTTGATTCGAGGGAAGGAATCGGGCCGTGAATAGCCTTTAAGGTAAGAAAAGCGGCAGCCAGTCTTCCGTCAGCGTGCGGAAGCATGGTGGTTATCCAGGTCAAGAACAATCAGGTTTTCCCTTGGCAGTCCCTCAGGCGCGAGATAGGTTGCAGCAAGTTCCCAACGGCTAAAAAAATCGGGGGCTGGAATCAAAACTTAGACGCGGACAAGAAAGCCGATGCAACCATTGTAGGCTGTAAGTCTTGACTCGCGGTGTGAGCGCAATGGGAGACTCATTCCTTTTCACGAAATCATAATTGACGCCCATCTGTTCCGGGTAAGATTAGGTTCTTAGGCGTCAAAATGCTGTCGCATCTCCGAATTCAAGACCGTTGAATATGATGGCGCTCCGATAAGCTCCGATAAGTATGATGGAAAAAACCAGCAGGTGAAAAAATGGTGGGCCTGGCCGGAGTCGAACCGGCGACACACGGTTTAGGAAACCGTTGCTCTATCCATCTGAGCTACAGGCCCGCGCAGGCATCTTATAGCAAGCAATTGTACCCGCGTTTCTGCCTAAAACTGTACCCAAGCCAGCTCAGCTCTTCGATGAAGAAACCGATCCGGTTCAGATCATCAAATGGAAAGGGATTCTTGAGGTCATCGAAACCGCCGACGACAAGTGCGAAGACGTCGCCAATGTGGCCCTAGAGCCTCAATCACCGGCCCAGCTCCCACCGCCGAAGTAGTAACGCTCTTTCCTTGCCCTTTGTTTTCATGGCCTTACAAACCCTTTTTCCCGTAAGCCCTTTGTATTCACGTCCACATAAAACCCCGGGAGTGTACCCCTAAGAATCGGCTTCGGAGGAAACTTTCGGGGTACCCACTACCCACTACTCATTTTCCGACCTAGAATGATCGCTTATGAAACTTGCTGACTTCATCGAAGATCATCACGACGCCCATCTCGCCGAGCTCTGCGAATTCCTGCGCATCCCCAGCGTCAGTGCCAAGAGCGAGCACAAGCCGGACATCGAACGCGCCGCCCGCTGGGTTTCTGACAAGCTGCGCGACGCCGGATTCAAGAAAGTCGAAATCGTTCCCACCAACATGCACCCGTTGGTGTACGCCGAATCCCTCGAGGCGCCCGGCAAACCCACCATTCTTTTCTACGGACATTACGACGTGCAGCCCGCCGAGCCCCTCGATCTCTGGACCTCGCCCGCATTTGAACCCACCGTGCGTGACGGCAATCTCTTCGGCCGCGGCACCGCCGACGACAAGGGCCAAGTGCACATCCACATGAAGGCGCTGGAATCCCTGCAAAAAGTGAACGGCAAATTCCCCATCAACGTAAAAGTTTTGATCGAGGGCGAAGAGGAAGTCGGCAGCGTCAGTCTTTGGGATTACGTGCAGAAAAATAAAGAAAAGCTAAAAGCGGACGCGCTGGTCGTTTCTGATACTTCGATGCTCGGCAAAGGCGTGCCTTCTATCACCTACGGTTTGCGCGGACTGAATTATTACCAGCTTGAATTGACCGGACCTGCCCGCGACTTGCATTCGGGCGTCTACGGCGGCGCCGTGCCTAATCCGCTCACGATTCTGACCGAGCTGTTCGCCAAGCTGCACGACAAGGATTTCCGCATCACGGTGCCGGGTTTCTATGATGACGTTGCGAAGGTTGGAGGCGCGGAGCGTAAAGCTCTCAATTCCTTGCCTTGGAAGAAAAAAGATTTTGAAAAGGCCGTCGGCGCTCCCGGCTATGTTGGCGAAAAGGGATTCACCATCGTCGAGCAACTCTGGACCCGCCCAACGCTCGAGCTCAACGGAATTTGGGGCGGCTACACTGGTGAAGGCGCTAAGACCGTGATTCCGTCCAAAGCGTACGCCAAATTTTCCACGCGGCTCGTGCCCAACCAAGATCCGCCCAAAATAGCGAAGTTGGTCGAAAAACAAATTCGCAAGCTGCTACCCAACACCGTGACCTGCAAATTCCAGGTTCTCAGCATGGGCAAACCCTGGGCGGCGCCCTTTCACGATCCCATCTTCCTCAAGGCGCAAGCAGCGCTGCAAAAAGGCTTCGGCAAAAAAGCCGTATTCATCCGCGAAGGCGGCTCTATTCCCTTCGTCACGCAAATGTACGACACTTTCAAAGTTCCCTGTGTGCTGCTCGGCTTCGGGCTGCCTGACGAGAATGCCCACGCGCCCGACGAACACATAGCCCTAGAAAATTATTTTGGTGGGATCAAAGCCATCGCCAATTTCTACTCGGATCTCGCAACGCTGTGATGGAAACGCAAAATTGGAAAGAACTCGAGCAACTTATTAGCGCCGAGGTGAAGCTGCCGCGGCGGCCTGTCGCCGTGTCTTTTCTCGATTCTATTCCCACGAACGTCGAGAAGTTTTCAGTGACTGAGCCGTCAGGGTGCAGCTACTGGCGCTTAGCCGCGGAAGGCCGCGTGTTCTACACCGTTCCTGAAAATCATTTCAATTGTGCAGTCGGCGCGTACACGCATAACATCGCGCTTTCCCCCGAACGCGAAAAGGAAACACAGCAAACCCTCAAAATGATGTTTGAGCTTAATTACGTTCAGCCGGAAGAAGTCGCCAGGATTCCGCGTCTGCCCAAAGCGCCGGTCGCGATTGCCTACGCGCCGCTCGGCGATTCGCCCTTTACTCCCGACGTCGTATTGATCTCCTGCAAGCCTGCGGCGGCCATGCTCCTGAACGAGGCCACCAATCGCGCGGGCGTAAGCACCGGCGCGCCGGCGCTCGGACGGCCGACGTGCATGGCCTTGCCCGCGTCATTGCAGCATGGAGCGATTCTAAGTCTCGGCTGTATCGGCAATCGCGTATACACCGGCCTGGGCGAAGATGAAATGTACATCGTGTTTCGCGGTCGCGACGTTGCGAATATCGTCGAGGCTTTAGGCGCAATCAACAGTGCCAATGCCGCACTCCGCGCGTATGCGGCTGGCCGGCGTCAACACTTATCAAGCATTTAACATCACCGGCACCGCGGCGTTTAATATCGCGGGGATCGCCGCCCACTCGCTGGCATGTGGAAAACCCGCATTTTTGCGGTGTTTTCGTCGCTTAACTCAAAAAAAGACGCGTTTTCCCGCGTATTTCGCGGTTTTTTCCTTGCGTTCTCAAAAAGCGTTGGCTATAGTCCCCTCCGGCCCGGATTTTCGGTGCGAACCAAGGGGAGAGTCCGCGGCTGGCCTCGAGCACTTCGAGGCACGAAAAAATTCAGGAGGATAAGAATACTAGATGGCAGCCAAGCCAATGAGCAAGACGAAGGTCGTGTCGCATCTCGCAGAAAAGACCAGCATTCCCAAGAAGACCGCGGCTGCATTTTTTGAAGAGTTGTTCAAGCTCGCGGTGAAAGAATGCAAAGGCGCCGCCGGTAAGTTCGTGATTCCGAACCTCGGCCGCGCGGTGAAAGCGCATCGCAAGGCGCGCATGGGCCGCAATCCGCAAACCGGCGAAGCCATCAAGATCAAGGCCAAGACGGTGGTACGTCTGCGCGCGGCGAAGGCGTTCAAGGACGCCATTCTGAAGTAGTCTTAGCGGCAGGAAAATTGTAAGGCCCGAAAACAGCGCCGGAATATCGCGCCGCAACTGACCCAGGAAGGTTTCCGCAGAAGGGTTACGCGCGAAGATTCGGTGGCGCCAAGTCGCGGGTAGGTGTCTCAGTTGAGTTTATCTCTTGGTTGCGCGGTGTCCAGCCTGCGCAACCAAGAGCTATTTTAGGGGCGATGGAAAACGGAAAACGCGCGATCAGCCGTTGATCCGGATGAAGAATTAGACGCTCTGGCAGCAGCAGCGCGATGCAATAATTGCGCAATGCAAGAATTACGCGAAGTAGAAATTGCGCCGGTCAGGTTGGTTTAGATTAAAGAGTTTTCACGTAGGCGATTACGTCTTTGATTTGTGCTGGGTCGAGGACATCTTTGAAGGGCGGCATCAGCGTGTCGCCATTTTCGATCCAGGTCTTTAGCGTTTCGTCGGTCACTTTGTTGTTGTTCACGGTGAACGTACCGCGTTTGGAAATTCCTTTCAGTCCCGGGCCGATCTTTTTTTGGTCGTTATCGGCGTAGTGGCAGATGGCGCATTTTTTTTCAAAGGTGTCTTTGCCCCGCGCGGCCGCCGCGGCATCGCCATTGGCCGATTTTTTGGTTTGCTTTTTCGCGGGCGGCGTATCCTGCGCAAAAACCGTTCCCGCCACTGCCAGCACTGCTGTCCCAAGAATTAGAAAATTGCGATTCACAATTCCCCCTGGTCGTGCGTATTCGTATCGGTAGTGCGAATTCATGGTCGAGCTGAAGCTTCAATGTTCCGGGTCCATTTTCCATGTTTGCAGCCGGAAATTCCACTATGGACCCGGCACAAAGGACAGGTTGCAACCTAGCACGGCTGAGACTCTCGTACTTTTGACGCACTCCGAGCCGTGTGCTAAAAATCGCGACATGAGCCGGGAAACCCTCACACGTGCGTGGGAAGTTTTGCAGGACGCGTATCAAGCCCAGATGGAAGGCGACTACGATCGGGCGGTGGAGTTGTATCAATCTTCGCTGGAGCTTTTTCCCACCGCGGAGGCGCACACGTTTTTGGGGTGGACGTATCATTTTCAAGGCAAGCTGGATGAAGCGATAGCGGAATGCAAGCGCGCGATTGAACTTGATCCGGAATTCGGAAATCCATACAACGACATTGGCGCGTACATGATCGAGCTGGGGCGATTCGAAGAAGCGATACCGTGGTTGGAGCGCGCGATTGAAGCGCGGCGGTACGAGCCACGGCATTTTCCTCATTACAATTTAGGCCGCGCGTATCTGGGAAAAGAGATGTATGCGCGGGCGATGCATTGCTTTCAGGAGGCACTGCAAGTGGAACCACGGTATTCGCAAGCGCGACAGGCGCTGGAGTCGCTGCGGCGGATGGTGAATTAGCTCAAGCGTTCAAAATCCAAGAACAAGAGCTTAACGAGAAGAGTTGGACGGAACGGGGGAGTCCGGCTCGCTCTAGTCTCCGACGAAAATCCAATAGAGCGTCTGTCCCAATGAGCGACGCTGGAATGTGATCGTGCCCATCCCCGGGATTACTGGCTTAGAAATATCACCGCAGACCATGCTGTAGTTGATGGGCAGAGAAAATATGTCGTCAATATCACTTAGAGAGCCAGCTTCAGGGAAATGCGCAATGCCGTCAGATCCTGTTTTTCTCTGAAGAAACTTGCAATGGATTTTCGTTTTTATCCCTGTGCCGGTTGCCGTACAGTCGTAACGCAAAGTTATTGGAATTCCCTTCAAGACTTTTCCACTCTTTGCGTCGATGGCCTGTACTGAATACTCCTGCGCGTGGAGTTGGTTGGGTAGGGCAAACAAGAGAAGTACGGCCGAAGAGAGAATGTATCGCATCAAGGAATTTTACCCTTCCTTCAACGACTTTACTCAGTATCCGGTAGGCCAACGGAATAGAACACGTTTTCTAAAAGTTTCGCCGTAAGTGTAGCGGTTATTTAGACTTACGAAGCCGAACCTCTCTATGACACGGGGGTTGCGCACCAACCTGGTGTCTCCGACTTGCAGTTGGAGGTTGGGCGTTGCGGCAAGATGGGGCGTTACGCGGTTTGCACTTCAGGTTTTACTACGCGGTCGTAAATCCATAATAAAAATGCGGTGAGGACGCCTACGGCGGTGATGGCATACCAGGTGTGCTGCGGCTGGTGCTGCACTTCGCCGAAGTGATGCAGCATTTTTCCGCCAAACCATCCACCAACAATCGAGCCGATGCCGATGGGGAGAAAGGCAAATCCCATGTAGGTGCCTTGCTGTTCGGCGGGCGCCAGCTTGGAGATGTATTCGTAATACTTGGGCGCTTGGGTGATTTCGCCGAGGGCGAGAACAAAAATGGATAGGACCGCGCCCCAATAGCTGGACCACAAAGCAAGGATCAGCCAGGACAGAGCGGAAACGAGAGTGCCGAGTATCACGGCGCGAAATGGCGGGACCTTTCGAATGAGGTGATTCCAGGCCAGAGTGAAGCAAATCACAACAGCGGCGTCGATGCTGAGGACGCGTTCGACACGTGCGTTTGGATCGATGAAGTTGTGGATGTAGCCGGGTAGCAACGTGAACTGTTGCCAGAAAACGATCCAGTAGCCGGTGAAGATCAATAGAAAAAGCATAAACTTGGGATTGGAGAGCACGGTAAGAAAATTTTTCGCGGTGACCGCGAGTGATGGAGGAGGCGGCGCAGAGGCTTGCGCCTTTGGTTCTCGAAAAAAGAGCAGCACGAAGAAGACCATGGCAAAGACGCTGAGGGCGGCGATGCGAAAGACATTTTCCACGCCAAATTTTGCGTGTGCCCAATCGGCGATCGCAGGGCCGAGGGTGCCGCCAATATTGACCATGGTGTAGTAGATGGAATATCCGATGGAGCGAACGTTTTCCTTGGAAGCGCGGGCGGTGGTGCCGACGACGCTGGGCTTGACCAGCGCGATTCCCAACGCGGGCAACAGGAGCACGATGCCGACGAACAGTCCCAAGGGCATGGCGTTGCGGATGGGGCTGAGCCATGGCGCGCCGATAGACCCGAGAAGAAAATACGCGCCGCTCAGGATGAGGTAAGCGAGAGAGAGGGCGCGGCGAAATCCGAGCCAGTCCGCTACTGTCCCGCCGAAGATGGCTAAAAACCAGACGGCTCCGCCAAAAATGCCGGCTAGGGTGCCGGTTTGCTCGGTCGAGAAATTAAGTTTTTCGTGCAGATAGAGGGCGAGAGAGGAAAAAGCGCCGTAGTAGGAGAGGCGCTCGAAGATTTCGCTGATATTGGCGACCCAGAAGGGGCGCTCGAAGCCGTCGCGAATTTCCTGGAGGCGCTTGGGGAGAGGCATGCGCGGGGATGATAGCAGAGGTCGCGAATCCAAAACCGGAATTTGAGATGACGGAGAACAGATTGCGTCTTGCCTCTGTGCGAGGAAGAGGTGAACAGGCAGAAATGGCTGTTCCACGGTGGATGTGGCGGGTGTGGTAGTGTTTCGCGGGGTTGGGTGGGGTGGGCAGCGGTGTTAAGGCGGCGGCAAGACCGCCGCACTCCATAGAGGAGGAGTGATGAGGGTCGGTGTGATTGTTTTGATGGCGATGTCGGTCGGCGGGGGATCTGTTTGGGCGCAGCAGCGGACTCCTTTGCTGCCGGAGAACGATGTTGCGGGGCTGGCTAATGAGCTTAGTGGGGAGACGGCTAAGCGGAATCTGGAGGGGTTGGCGCGATTGCACCGGCAGCGCGGGTCGGTGGGATTCCATGCCGCGGCGGAATTGGTGGCGGAGCGGGCGCGGGTTTATGGGTTGAGCGATGTGGCGATGTTGCAGTTCCCGGCGGATGGGAAGATTCTCTACGGGACGCAAAGATCGCGACCGGGATGGGATGCGGAGATAGGGGAACTATGGGAAGTGGCGGTTGGGAGCGGTCCCTCGGCTCTGCCAGGGGTAAACGAGAAAAAGATCGCGAGCTACGCGTCCATGCCGATTGTTTTGGCGGAGGACAGCGAGTCGGCGGATGTTACGGCCGAGTTGATGGATGTTGGTGACGGGACGAAAGAGGCGGACTACGCGGGCAAAAACGTGAAGGGGAAGATTGTGCTGGTCGGGGCGCAGCCGGGGGCGGTGCAGGATTTGGCGGTGGGGAAATTTGGGGCGGCGGGAATTGTGAGTTACGCGCAGAACCAGAACACGGCGTGGTGGGGCGAGGACGAGAATTTGATTCGATGGGGACATCTGGAGACGTTTTCGCCGAATAAGACATTTGGGTTCATGGTGTCGCCGAAGACGGGGCGAGGATTGCGCGAGCGGCTCGCGCATGGGGAAACGATCCGGCTACATGCGGCGGTGAAGGCGGGACAGCACGCGAGCAACTACGAAGTGGTGACGGCGACGATTCCGGGGGCGGACGCGAAATTAAAGGAGGAGGAGATTGCGTTTAGCTGCCACCTGGACCATCAGCGGCCGGGCGCGAACGACAATGCCAGCGGGTGCGTGACGATCCTGGAGGTGGCGCGGACGCTGCAGAAATTGATCAGCGAAGGAAAACTGCCGCGGCCGGCGCGAACGATTCGATTTATCTGGCCGCCGGAGATCGAGGGGACGCTGGCGCTGCTGAACGGGAAACCGGAGTTTGCGCGGCGGATCAAAGCGGTGGTGCATATGGATATGGTCGGCGGCGGGCTGGCGACGAAGGCAGTGTTCCACGTGACACGCGGGCCGCGGAGTCTTCCGTCGTTTGTACACGACGTGGCGTGGACGTTTGCGGAGTTTGTAAATGAGGAGTCGTATAAGTTTGCGGCGACCGGGAACGCGGATTATCCGCTGGTTGCGCCGGAAGGTGGGAAGGAGCCACTTCAGGCACAGTTTAGCGCTTTCACTATGGGGAGCGATCATGACGTTTATCAGGATTCGTCGTTTGGTATCCCAGCGATTTATCTGAACGATTGGCCGGACCGGTACATTCATACGAATTTCGATAGCGCGGCGAACGTCGACCCGACAAAGTTGAAGCGAGCGGCGTTCATCGGGGCGGCGAGCGGGTATTTTCTGGCCACACTAGGAAAGAAAGAGGTGTGGCTGCGGACCGCGATTTTGCAGGGAAATGAGCTGCGGAAATCGCAAGCGGAGTCGCGCGTGTGGAAGTTGGGATTTGATGATGTGTGCATCGATTATGACGAGCGGATTGCTTACGAAAAGGCGGCGGCAGATTCAACGAAGAAGGTCACAGCTCAATCGCTGGCGGGCATTCTTACAGAAACAGGGGTAGGGTGCGAGAGACCGCCAGGCCGCGTGCCAGAACGAGCGGAGCTTTACAGGCGAAAAGCGGAGCCGAAAGGGCCGCTGGCGGTGTTTGGGTACGACTATTTCGCGGAACATGCGAAAGCGGCGGTGGTGGCGATGCCGAAGCTGCTGAGTTACGAAGGAATATGGGGCAGCGGCGAAGAGTACGCGTATGAAGTGCTGAATTTCGCGGATGGGAAACGGAACGCACAGGCGATTCGCGATGCGGTGTCGGCAGAATACGGGCCGGTGGAGTTGGAAATGGTGACGGAATATTTGCGGGCATTGGAAAAGATCGGCGTTGTGGAGCGGGTGAAGTAGGAATGGAATCCATGTGACCGCGCCGATGGTGGAACGTGTTACTTCTCCTATAGGGGCGCGGATTGAGCGGCTACCGCTGGGGAAATTTCACCGGCGATTCATTACGCTGGTTTCGCTGGGGACTTTTTTCGATCTGTACGACATCTTCGTAGTGGCTTACATCGGGGCGGCGTTGCAGCAATCCGGCTTTCTTTCCCTGAAACAATTCAGTTTTTTTGTGGCTTCCGGATTTTTGGGAATGTTCTTCGGAACAATTTTCTTTGGGATGGGAAGCGACCTATGGGGGCGGCGCATTTCGTTCATCACGTTGCTGCTGATCTATTCGGTGTTCACGCTGGCGGGAGCGTTTGCGCCTTCTGCGGGCTGGCTGATTGCGATGAGATTTTTCGCGGGCCTGGGCATCGGCGCGGAAATTGTGGTGATCGGCACGTACGTGACGGAATTGGTTCCGAGTCACGCGCGAGGACGGTATGTTGCCATCACGCAGGTGGCGGGGTTCATGGCCGTGCCGGTGGCGGCGATATTGTCACGTTTGCTTGTGCCAACGCATTTTCTAATGGCGGGATGGCGCTGGGTGATGGTGATTGGCGCGAGCGGTGCGTTGCTGACATGGTGGTTCCGGCGGCGGCTGCCGGAATCGCCGCGATGGCTGGAAAGCCGAGGGCTGACCGCGGAAGCGGATGAAGTGATGCGCGCGCTCGAAGCAGAGTCGCTTTCGAGAGAGCATACCCATCCTACGATCGCGGCACAGGAAATAGCGCGGCCATCGCGAGAGCGGGGGATATTTGCAGAACTGTGGCGGCCGCCGTATCTGAGGCGCACGGTGATGCTGATCCTTTTTCAGATGCTGCAGACGATTGGTTTCTACGGATTTGCCAATTGGGCACCGACATTTTTGTTGAAGCGTGGCTTTTCGTTGCTGCATTCGCTCGAGTACACGATGCTGATTGCGCTGGTTTCGCCGGTGGGCCCGATTTTGGCGGCGTGGACCTCCGACCGATTGGAACGGAAGTGGACGATTGTCGTGCTGGCGTTGTTGGTGGCGGCGTTTGGATTGGGATTCGGGAGCGCGAGCACGCCCGCGGCGGTGGTTACGTTCGGAGCGCTGCTGACGCTTTGCAATTATTGGTTCTCCGCGGCGTTCCATGCGTTCCAGGCGGAGTTGTTTCCTACGCGAATTCGTGCGACGGGCGTGGGATTTACGTATAGCTGGAGCCGGCTGAGCGCGGCGTTTACTTCGCTGCTCATTGGAGCGGTGCTGTTGCATGGTGTACCGGCCGTGTTCGCGCTGCTGGCGGCGGCGATGACGGGAGTTGCGTTGATTATTGCGGTGATGGGGCCGCGGACGAATCGTGTGGCGCTGGAAGAATTGTCGCAGTAGGAAGACGACGAGGTGTGCTTACGGCCAGATGCGTGGACCGTCTTTTGAGATGAGGACTAGGGAGCAAAATGAAACACGAAATCGATCCATTGTTAGCGGAGCAGGAATTTTTTGGCGCACTAATTTCGGGGAAGATTGAAGTGCTGGATGAATTGTTGGTTGATGACTTTATTTTAGTGGATGTGATGCGCGGGGCGGAAATCAGCAAGCCAGAATTGTTGGCGGCGGTGGCTTCAGGACAGGTGAGGTTCGAAGCCATCGAGCCGAAAGGGGCGCGGGTGAGAAAGTTTGGCGCTACGGCAATCGTGATTGGGTCCACTGAAATGCGCGGGCGGGCGGGAGATACGACGTTTGCAGTGCGCAGTAGGTACACGCATGTCTATGTAGAGCAGCAAGGGCGATTGCGGATGGCGTCGGCGCAGGGAACGCAGATTGTAGAAACGTAGCGACGGTGGAGTAAGACCTTGATGGCTCGCCGCGATCGCTGCCAAGCCGCGGCGCAGCGGTGTTGGTGCGGCGCGGTATGCTACGATTGCCAATTGCGACCCACCAGGAGCCGCTTTTGATGCCGCCCACGATGAAAGCTTTGCGCAAGATGCAGCCTGCGCGGGGCCTTTCCTTTGAAAATGCGCCGGTGCCGTCGATTGGACCTACGGACGTGTTGGTGCGCGTTCGTACCGCATCGATTTGCGGGACGGATCTGCACATTTATGGGTGGGATCGCTGGTCGCAGGGGCGCATCAAGCCGCCGGTGACGTTGGGGCATGAGTTTTGCGGCGTGGTGGAGCGAGTTGGCGACGAAGTTGCGGCGGTGAAGACGGGGGATTTTGTCAGTGCAGAGATGCACGTCAGTTGCGGGCACTGCCATCAGTGCCGGCTGGGTGAAGCGCACATCTGCCAAAATTTGCGGATTATCGGGATTGATCAGGACGGTGCGTTTGCGGAATTTGTAAAAATTCCGGCGTCGAATATCTGGAAGCTGGACCCGGCGATTCCGGAACATTACGGCGCGATACTCGATCCGCTGGGGAATGCGGTACATACGGTGCTGGCGGGGGAGATTGCGGGGCGGACTGTTTTGGTGACGGGCTGCGGTCCGATTGGGTTGATGGCGATTGCGGTGGCGAAGGCTTGCGGAAGCTCGACGGTGTTTGCGGAAACGAACGAACAG
>Ga0210406_10004059_pt1 | contig 15857 bp, 13 predicted proteins | sample IncBWC30MmetaG_FD_155454 | JGI IMG/M metagenome (GOLD analysis project Ga0210406, IMG submission 155454) | Forest soil microbial communities from Barre Woods Harvard Forest LTER site, Petersham, Massachusetts, United States - Inc-BW-C-30-M | ecosystem: Environmental > Terrestrial > Soil >... | reverse complement strand
GTCGAGTTGCTGCGCCGAGAGTGCCGTCGTGTCACCGGTGAGCCAGCGGTCGAACTGGCTGCCGGGCGTGACCAGCGATCGCTCGAAGGTCGCGATGGCGTCCAGGACATTTGTGGCGTCCGGTCTGTGTCCATACGCAGCCTCGAATTGATGGACGAGCGCCTGATCGTGGCTCAGTTTTCCGACCACTTCCTCGATCTGGATATCCATGATCCGGGGGTTTTGCAATGAGGCTGCCGCCTGCGCCTCGAGGGTGCGGAATTCTCCTTCCCAGCCGAACCGGAAACTGAGCGCGGAATTGAACACTGTGGAGGTATTGAGCGAAAGAGGGGACCCATCGGGGGCAGTATCCTGCGCGTTTTTGGTTGCTCCATTGGTCTCAAGGTCATGGCAGCTCGAGCACGCGCGCATGTTGCCGCGAGACAGTCGCGGATCTGTAAAGAGACGTTCACCGAGCGCCACCTTCAGCGGGTCCGCCGCGGGAGGCTCCGGGATCGGTGTGATCGGTTCTTCGGCGGGAGTGGTGCTCGAATCACTTACGTGCAATAGCGCGACCGCGACCGGCGAATAGCCGAGCGCCAGCACCAGAGCCATGGCAGCGCCGATCAAGATCAACACCAGTGCGGTCCGATGCATCGCTCTTGACATTTTATCGCGGCGGCGAAAACGCTGATTGGGGACGCGCGCCGAGGACTTCGGAATAAACGGTCATTAAAAAACTCAGGATAGGGACACTGTGCATCGCAAACTTCCACAATACTTAGGAGTCGCCCGGCCACTTTCGCAATTGTCGGCGCGCGGCCGACGATGATCGGTGTGCAGCGCTACACCATGATTGCGGCGAGCTCCTGCAAAGTTACGAACGTAACATGAGGGCAGATCCGGATCGTGTGCGCCGTCTAAAACTGCTCTACGGGCAATGCAAAGACATACCCGATGCCGCGCTCCGTCCGTATGATGCGCGGCGCGCTCACGTGGGCTTCCAGTTTGCGCCGCAACCGCAGCACCTGCACGTCGATGCTTCGATCGAAAATGTCTTCGTGCACGCGGGTGGCCTGAAGGAGCTGCTCGCGGGTGAGTGGCCGTTGAGGAGCCTCCAGAAATGCGACAAGCAGGCCATATTCGCCTTTGGTCAACGTCACGACAACTTGATTCGGGCTTATCAGGCGGCGGTGGTCGCGTTCGAGTTTCCAACCGCCAAATTTATATCCGCCCCGCTGTGGCTCGCGCGCTCGCGCGAGACCGCCCAACTCGTGCCGCCGCAGAACTGCCCGAACGCGCGCAAGCAATTCTCTGAGGCCGAACGGCTTGGTCACGTAGTCGTCCGCACCGAGTTCGAGGCCTACCACGCGGTCGATTTCCTCCAGCCGGTGCCCGGTGGTGATGATCACGGGAACATCAGAGTTGGATCGAATCTCCCTTAGCAGATCCAACCCGTCTTCACGCCCCAGTCTCAGGTCGAGAATGATCAGACTCGGGTCGCCCTCGGCGAGATGGCGAGTCAGGTCTTGCCGGCCGGCCGCGGAACTGGCGGATACGGCATGTTCCTCGAAGTAACTGGTGACCATCCGCCGGGTGGCCGGGTCATCATCAACAACAAGAATATTGTAATTTTTGCCATCATCGTCGGACTTCAGGGCGCTATCCATCAGTAAAGACCATGCTTCTGTGTGACTTCGGAAATTATAGCTCGTGACGCGTTACGGCTATGCGTCACGCTTGCAACAGCATCTAACAACATACTACGACGTCTCTATCAATGAACGGTGGTCGTCGATCAGCGACATCATCAGCGCAACGACAGGCTGCGCCGAGTCGCTCGCGGGAGACATTCCGTTTCACTGCCACTTAGTGGATCACGAGGACAACGGCATGATGGCAGTGCTACGAGTTCTGCCGAGCGCGACAAGACCGCACCTCGGACGTGCATCGCAACACGCGAAACAGATGTCGGCCGCGACGCAATAAACGCGGTCGATACATTTTTGTATTACCAGGTTTGTACTACCAGGCGTTAGTCAATAAAGTGTAACGAGTACCCGGTACTGTTAACTTCAATCCATCGATAGCTCAAGGAGCGCGAACAAATGCCAACAGCAGACCGCCGTACGATGCTTAAGGCCCTGGGCGCGGCAGCGCTCAGCGCCGCGTTCCCGGAGTCCATTCGGCGCGCTTTGGCTATCGAACCGAAAATCGTCACGGGTACGATCAAGGATGTGAAGCACATCGTCGTCCTGATGCAGGAGAATCGGTCGTTCGACCACTATCTGGGATCGCTGCGCGGAGTGCGCGGCTTCGACGATCCGCGGGCGGTGACTCTGCCGTCGGGTAACCCAGTGTTCCAGCAGCCGAACGGCGCGGAGACGCTGCTGCCCTTCCGGCCACCGCAGCCCTTTCTCGGTTACCAGTTCGTCGGCGACATGCCCCATAATTGGTCCGACGCGCATGGTGCCTGGAACCGCGGCAACAATGACAACTGGGTCGCGGCCAAAGGCAGCATCGAGACGATGTCCTTTGTCGATCGCAGCGACATCCCGTTCCACTACGCTCTGGCCGACGCCTTCACCGTTTGCGACAATTACCATTGTTCGATCATGGGTCCGACCGACCCGAACCGCTACTACCTGTGGACCGGATGGGTCGGCCAGAACGGCACTCAGACCGACACCATCAAGCAGCCCTTCTCCGGCGCCACACCCGGCACCTTCAAGCTTGCGGTCGGCCCCAGCACCGGCAACGGTGTGCTGCCGGGCGGGCCGGTGGTCAACAATGATGAGCAGGGCTATAACTGGTTGACCTATCCGGAGCGGCTCGAAGCCGCCGGCATCTCCTGGAAGATCTATCAGGATATCGGCCTGGGCCTTAACCCCGCGCAATTCGAGGGCTTCACCGACAACCCGTTCATCGGCAATTTTGGCGACGCCTCGACCCTGTATTTCCTGCAGTACCAGAACGCGCAGCCGGGCAGCGCGCTGTTCGAAAAAGCCAGAACCGGCACCAATCTGTTCAATGGCGGCGCGTTCAACGGCGGCTCACTGTTCCAGCAACTGCAAAGCGACGTCAAGAGCAACACCCTGCCGGAGGTGTCGTGGGTCGTGGCGCCGCAGGCCTATTGTGAGCATCCGACATTCCCGCCGAACTGGGGGGCCTCGTACATATCGAACGTCCTCGATGCGCTGACATCCAACCCGGAAGTCTGGGCATCCACCGTGCTGATCGTAAATTATGACGAGAATGACGGCTTCTTCGATCACCTGATCGCGCCGACGCCTCCCACGAGCGCGGCGGGCGGTTTGTCTACCGTCGACACGGTCAACGAACTCTATCCCGGCGTGCCGGGCGACGCGAGCTTCGCGCCCGGCCCCTATGGCCTCGGCGCCCGCGTGCCGTGCTTCGTCGTGTCGCCGTGGAGTCGGGGCGGCTGGGTCTGCTCACAGGTGTTCGACCATACCTCGGTAATCCAATTCATCGAGAAGCGCTTTGGCGTGATGGAGACACATATCACCCCGTGGCGGCGCGCGATTTCCGGGGACCTGACCTCGGCGCTCAATTTCAAGGTGGCCGAGCGAAGGCCACCGGATCTTCCGAACACCGACAACTTCGTCAGCTTCGTTTCGGGGGGCGCACTGGTTCCGGTGACCCAGGCGGTGATCGAGGCCGGCAAGCAGCCGGCGCCCAATATCACGATCGCCGCGCCGGCGGTCCAGACCATGCCGACGCAGGAGCCGGGACGGCGTCCCGCGCGCGCCTTGCCGTATCGTCTGCAAGCCGATGCCGCGGCCGACATTGCCGCGCAGTCAGTTTCGATCGCATTCGAGAACAAGGGCGCGGTCGGTGCGTTCTTTCATGTGCGCACCGCCCAAGGAGCCGAGAACAGTGGGCAGGGGACCGGTCCCTGGGGCTACACCGTCGATCCCGACAAGCGCGTGCTGTTCGATCGCTGGATCCCGACCGAGGGGACGGATTACGACCTGTCTGTCTATGGTCCGAACGGTTTCTTCCGTCGCGTTGCCGGTGGGTTGACCCGCACATCCGCCAATCTCGAGGTCCGGGTACTTCCCGAGATTGCGGGCGACGTCATCGTCCTGGTCATCGAGAATGTCGCAGAAACGCGGACCACCGTCACAATCGCCAATCAATACACCGACCACACGGAGCATTTCCCCTTGGAGCCTCGCGGTCGCATCTCCCTGCCGGTTCAGCTCGCAACCAGCTTCCACTGGTATGACGTACTGATCACCGCCGGCACCGATCCCAGCTTCGTGCGCCACTATGCAGGCCATATCGAAAACGGCTTTGACGGCGTAAGCGATCCCCATATAGGCGCAAGCGGCTGATCCCGCTTGACGCTCAAAAAGGTTCGCTTACCTGTTCGGTCCGTAAAAATAATTCCGGTCGTCAGGTCGAAAAATGGCCATGGGGCTGAAGGTCATGTGCTTACTCTCTCTTTCCACTTCGCAATATTCACACCCTTCACCAGAAGCCACAGGCAAAAAGATGATTCTCCAATCAATGGCGGCAGCAGAATAGCCGGCGTTATCAGATCTGCGAATGCCGGGGCAAAAAGCGCCGCAAAACAGGCCGTCAGGTAACTCAAGCCGGCAATTTGCATCAATATGCCTACGAACTTAGGTAAATAACCCGATCGGAAAATCAAATAGCCATTCACGATGCACGTGAAACCGAAAAATATCAGGGCAATATTGAAGGCGACGTCGTGCGAACTGAGGGCGAGGTTTGCGAGAACCTGCAGTTGATGTGGGTCAAATGCCTTTAAGTAGTCGGCACTCCCCAATGTAGGCATTACTACAAGAAGAAACAGCTTGCTGATGGCCTCCACAGCAAGGGATACCAGGTTAAACAATACGGCAAGCAGAACGAGCTGTTTGCTGACGGGCCTAAGCAACAAATATTCAATCCACAACAATGGCACAGCACATAACACGACGATCAAATCGCAGGCGACGCTGAGGCGCCACAGCCCCGGCGAGGCCAGAATATTGGCAGCCGTAGTTGCGGCATCACCCGTTACGACAAGTTTGTTTGCGACGAATCCTTCAGCAAAGGCACCGAGAACGATGATTGCGAGGTACAGCGCGCCACCTATTCGGGCGTAGTGCTGCGGGGAATTTTCGACGGTTTTATTTGCCATTAGGGATTCTCGCGAAACATGCAGGCCTGGCAATGCTTCACGGGGTAATGACATGTACGGCAATCTACGCTCAAATCAACATGAAAACCGAAATCGACGGAAGTGTTTCTCGCTGCCACGCCCAGGACAGGACTGGTGGACAATTCCTGTAGCGACGGGATTGCGCTGACAGCTCAAAAAACCGGATTGACTGAGGTGGTAAACTAAGCCCGCAACTGTTCATGGGGCAGTACGTGAAGGCGCGAATTCTTTATCGAATCGCTTCTGTTCTTCTTCTGCTTTTTGCGGCGGGACATACGTTTGGATTTCGGCAGAATAATCCGGAATGGGGGGCGGACGCGGTTCTTGGGTTGATGCGGTCCATCCGCTTCGACGCGCAAGGGTTTAGCCGGACATATTGGGACTTCTTCAGCGCGTTCGGGTTTTTCTTCTCGGTGTTTCTTTTGTTCGCGGCGATTTTAGCGTGGCTGCTGGGGGGATTTCCGGCAGAGACTTTGAAACGCGTGCGCAGCATTGCCTGGACGCTCGCCATTTGCTTTGCCGCGGTCACGGCTTTGAGCTGGAGATACGCCTTCACCACCCCAACAGTTTTTTCGACCCTGATTACAGTGTGTCTGGTTGCGGCGGCGTGGCTCTCATCGAAGACAGGCTGAACCGCGAGCAGGTGCCGGGCGTCTGCAACGACACTGTCGAGAAGGCAATGTGGCTGCGCCGTACGCAGAGTAGAGGCGTCGGTCTTACTGCAGCTCGAACGCCCTCAGGTTCGCGCAACCGTACTGGCCTCGACTGATCCAAGATGCTAGTGTCGGTTGCATGCATAAGGAGAATGCGGCCGCTCCAGCAAAGGGCGCCGGCGAAGGCCGGATTCCATTCAGCACCTTCTGGTTGATCGCGAGCCTCTTCATCTCTGGTCTTTTTATCGGCATCCTCGGACCCGGGATCAATTTTCCCAACTGAGCTTCGGAGACACCGACCCAGCCCGAAGCAAGCAACGGATGCTGTGATTCCCTTCACAATTGCTAAATCGCCGTGTTACATAATTCATTGATGGAAAGCGCGATTTGTGACCGGCTTCGCACTTATTAAATTGATCTGTACGAAGGTCGGCCCGCACATCCTTAGGCGGGCGTTCGTCGAACGTCCCCCTGCATTTACTCGCCGGCGACGGCGTCGCCGGCGCTGTCAGAATTTTCTCTCAGCAAAGTAAGTGCGGAGCTTGGGTGAGCTCTATTCGGAGGGGCGTAGTAATGCGCCTACAGAAAACCATAACGCGCTGATAAACAGGTTATTTCTCTCAAGAGTGGGGCTGGGAACTTCGAGGGGGTGGCGGGCTGTCGAAAGTAACATTAGGGCCTAACGGAGCTTGTCATGCGCAATGTTTGTAGCACTGTCGCCGTTGCTCGCCTCGCGTCGCTGTTCTCAGTCGCACTGGTCGTCACCGGGTGCGCTACCAAACACGATACGCGAGGGCCTTTCGTCGGGTCTGCACCTTTTAGTAAGACGATTTCCGGTTCGGGCGATGGGGTTTGCTGGAGCGTAAAGCGGGCACTGCTCAGTCAGGGCTACATGTTGGAGCGATCCAGCGAGCCAGGTGTGTTGACCGGGACCCGGGACTACCAGCCCGAGAAGAAGGTGAACATTACGCTACATCTGCAGACGACCTGCGCTGACAATCGCAACGGGACGAGCATCATCTTTGCGACGGCCGAGCGAGAGGAGAGCAAGCTGCAGAAAATGAAGCAGTCGACCAGCGCGGGCATCGGGCCGGCTACGCTTACGATGCCGGCGGGGTCTGCCAAAGTTCTCGGAGTCGTGAGACGAGAAACGATTGTGGATCCGAATTTCTACAACAGCTTTTTTGTCTTGGTCGAGGGATTCGTTGCGCAAGAGGGGCGATCGCACCCGGAGCAGCGCGCTGAAGTAGCCAAACAGGGCGATCAGGGTAACTAGTACGGCGAGCGGATGCCCCTCCGCAAACGTCGACACCACTCCAAGCCGAAAGAGGAGGTATGCCATGCGCCACAAGGCGTTAATTGCAATTGCCGTTGGATCAATTTTAGGAACCACCCTGTCAAGGGCGAACGTCGACGGTCAGCAGCCCGTTGCCGCACCGCAAAACGTCGACCGCAGTGTCGACAAGGACGATGCCGCCAGGGATCAACGCGACATTGGCCGCGACCAACGAGATATCCGAGCGGACCGCAAGGATATTGCGCGAGACAGGGCGGACATTCGCACCGATGTGAGAGATCTCCACGCCGACCAGCGGGACCTTCAAGCCGACCAGAGAGATCTCCGTCACGATTACGCCGAACGGCGCGATGGTGTGAATGACCAGTCTGACATTGCCCGCGACAAGGCCGATATTGCTCGCGATAAGGCCGATATTCGATCGGATCGCCGGGACATCGGGGCGGACCGCAAAGATATCCAGGCTGACCGCAAGGATATTGCCCGAGACAGGACGGACATTCGCACCGACCAGAGAGATCTCCACGCCGACCAGAGAGATCTGCGCCACGACGACGCGGAACGGCGCGATGGCGTGAGCGGCCATTCCGGCGTTGCTCGCGATCAAGCCGACATTCGATCGGATAGTAAGGACATCCAGGCTAAGGATATCCAGGCGGATCATAAGGATATCCAGGCGGATCATAAGGATATCCGGGCTGACCGCAAGGATGTTGCCCGAGACAGGACCGACGTTCGCACTGACCAGAAGGATCTCCACGCCGACCAGAGGGATCTTCGCACCGACCAGAGAGATCTTCGCGCCGACCAGAGAGACCTTCGCGCCGATCAGAGAGATCTCCACCACGATTACGCGGAGCGGCGCGATGGTGTGAACGACCGTGCCGACATAGCTCGCGATAAGGCTGACATTGGGCGCGATAAGGCCGATATTCGGACGGATCGCAAGGACATCGCGCGGGATCGGGCGGATATTCGCAGCGACAAACAGGACGTTCGCATGGACCATCAGAACTTGCGAGCCGATCGCGGCGATTTGCGCAGCGACCGCAGCGGCAAGGAAGGCGCGAAGCAGGTCATGACGGCGACGACGATAGCTAACAATGCGGCGGAGAATAATAAGAAGGTGCAGGCCACGCAGAATGTGCACAAGGCGTGGTATCACATTTGGTAGCAGACAATGACGGGTAATTGGTCACGCCTGCACGGAACTCGAGGTTCCGTGCAGGCCACCGGGGTCACCACGCATTGACACTTGAAAGGTCAGGGGACTATGGTCAAGGGGAGAGTCAAACACACGGAATAGAACATGACATCCCCACCTGCCACCGGCACCTCCGATCTCTTGTCAGTGTTGGATGATGGCGTGCTGACGCTCACCCTCAACAGAGCCGAGGCGCGCAACGCGATGAGCGAGCCTATGATGCAGGCTTTGGCAGAACAACTTGCGTGGGCGGAGCTCGACCCTTCGGTAAGGTGCGTGGTATTGACTGGCGCGGGGAAAGGCTTTTGCGCGGGGGGCGACGTCAAGGCCATGTCTCTTCGCGGCGTTCACGGTTCATTGACCATCGACGCGGCCATCCATCGCCAACGTGTCAATCAGCGAGCGACCGCGGGGCGACTCTTCAAAATGCCGAAGCCCACGCTTGCCGCATTACCGGGCGCGGCGGCCGGCGCCGGGTTCGCATTGGCCCTGGCCTGCGATCTGCGCATCATGGCAACGTCTGCTTTCATGACAACCTCATTTGCACGGGTCGGCTTCTCCGGTGACTTCGGAGGGACATACTTCCTTACCAAGCTCGTGGGTTCCGCCAAAGCTCGCGAACTTTATTTCTTGTCCGACCGTGTAAGCGCCGAAGAGGCCTTGCGGCTCGGCATCGTCAATTGGATTTGCGAGCCAGAGCAGCTGGTGACGCGGACGCAAGACATCGCGCGCCGTCTCGCCTCGGGCCCGACGGTCGCGTTCCGCTACATGAAGGAGAATCTGAATCGGGCCATGGCCGGCGAGGTCGATGACTGCCTCGATCTTGAAGTGACTCACCACATACACTGCGCGACCACCGAGGACCACCGCGAGGCGGTGAAGGCTTTCGTTGAAAAGCGCGAGCCGGTTTTCAACGGTCGCTAGGCTTCGTCGCTTAGAGACAGGAATAGACAGATGCGACTTCGGCAAATCGCCCTGGTGGCACACGATCTTGCCGCCGCCAGCGCCGAAATTGCGGCGGTTCTCGGCCTCGACTATGCCTACGATGACCCGGGAGTAGGCAAGTACGGCTTACGGAACGCCGTCTTCCCGGTGGGCATGACATTTCTGGAGGTGGTCTCGCCGAACGCGCCCGGAACCACCGCGGCTCGCCTCCTCGAGAAGCGTGGAGGGGCCGGTGGCTACATGGTGATCCTGCAGGTCGATGATCTGGCAGAGGCCCGAGCGCGTGTGCGCGATGCCGGAGCGCGTGTCGTGGATCAAACGGACAAAGATGGCGCGGCCTTCACTCATATTCATCCGAAGGACATTGGTGGAGCGATACTGTCTCTAGACCGCATGCTCCCGAAGGAGCGCTGGGAGTGGGGCGGACCACACTGGCGCGATCACGTGCGCACGGACGTCTCGGTCGCCATCGTCGGAGCCGAGCTCCAAGCTGAGGATCCGAGCCGGATGGCAACCCGCTGGGCCGCCGTCCTTGGTCGACCCGCCTGGCAGAGCGATGGCGAGTGGCGCATCGATTTGGATGAGGGCGAGATCCGGTTTGTCCCGGTCCGTGACGGACGAGGCGAGGGGCTTGGCGCATTTGATGTTGCCGTTCGAAGGCCGAGCGAAGTACACGGCCGAGCCGAAGCAATGGGACTGTTAGATCCCAACGGCGTCGTGATTCTTTCGGGCACGCGCGTGCGGCTGGTCGCGGCCTGACCACATTGCGAAGTGGTAGCGCAGCAATCGGTTCGAGCGATCGCGGGTGCGCTGTCAGACGATGGCCGCGGCTCCCTCGATCGCGTCATACACGACGTCAAGATCCTCGCTGGTCACGCAATAGGGGGGTAGCACATAAATAGTGTTGCCGAGCGGGCGTAGCAGAACGCGGGCGTCGCGAAAGTGAGCCTGGAGCTTGGGTCCGAGCTGCGAAAGATAGCCGGGGTCTGAAGTTTTGAGGTCCATGGCGGTGATCGTGCCAGTCTGGCGCACAGCCTCAAAACGTGCGTCGTTGCGGAAGCGCTCGAGATGCTTTGCCTGCATTGCTGCAAGGGCGGTGATGCGTTCGCGGACCGGTTCGGTTTCCCAGATGTTCAAGTTGGCGAGTGCGGCGGCGCAGGCGATGGGATTGGCGGTGAAGGAACTGGAGTGGAAAAAAGTGCGACGGCGGTCGGTGGCGTAGTGCGCTTGGAAGATCTCGTGGCGGCAGAGCGTAACGGCGAGCGGCAGTGAGCCTCCGGTGAGCCCTTTGGAATAGCAGGCGATGTCGGGTGTGATGCCGGCTTGCTCGCAGGCGAACATCGTGCCGGTGCGACCCCAGCCGGTCATGACTTCATCGGCGATGAAGAGTACGCCATGCCTGCTGCAGATTTCCTTCAGCGCTGCGAGGCATCGGGGCGAATACATGAGCATGCCGCCGGCGCCTAACACCAGGGGTTCGATAATGAGCGCGGCGACGCGACCCTGACGACAGAAGGTGTCGAAGGCGTTGAGCGTGGCGGCTTCTTGAGCCTGCGCGGGAAAGGGGATCCGCTCGACATCAAACAACAACGGTTCGTAGCTTTCAGTGAAAGGTCCGCGCGCACCGACCGACATGGTGCCGATGGTGTCGCCGTGGTAGCTGCCTTGCATGACGACGATTCGGTGGCGGGCATCGCCCGTGTGGCGCCAAAAGCCTAAGGCCATCTTGAGCGCGACTTCGACACTGGTCGAGCCGCTGTCGGAGAAGAACACATGCTTCAAGCCGGCCGGCGCGAGTTCGATGAGTTTGGCGGCGAGGCGCTCGGCGGCCTCGTGGGTGTATTCGGCGAAGATCACCTGGTCGAGCGCTTCGGCTTGGGCTTTGATTGCAGCCGTGATCTTTGGGTGACAGTGGCCGTGGGTGATCACCCACCAGGAGGAGATGGCATCGAGGATGCGCCGGCCGTCGTTTAAGGTGAGGTACGCGCCCTCGGCGCGCGTGACGGTGGGCAACGAAGGCCGCAGCGCGTGCTGTGTGAAGGGATGCCAGATGGGCGAGGCCGGCGCGCTCATGGTGAACTGGCCGTAACAAAGAGTTCGCGTGGGAACGCGGCGGCGAACGCTGACGCCAGGCTTTGCGGTGTCAAGGGATCAAGGCGCGGCAGCCGGCCTAAGATCGGTACGCGGCCCATTTCTCTTAAAGTGCGTTCATTGTCCATATGCGCATCGCCGATCAAGGCAATCCCCAAGATCGGAATGGTGCGACGCCGCAGAGCCTCCAGCGAGAGCAGCGTGTGATTTAGTGTGCCGAGTGAGGTGCGGGTGCAGAGCACTACGGGTGCGCGCCACGCGGCGAACATATCAATATAGAGTACATCGCGCGTGAGCGGCACCATGAGCCCGCCGGCTCCCTCGACGATGAGCGGGCGATCGAGTGTAGGCAAGGTGAGCGCCTTAGGATCGATCATGACGCCGTCACGCTCGGCGGCGAGATGCGGCGAGGCGGCGGTGGTGAGCCGCCAAACTTCCGGGAGCGTTTGCATTGCGGGAAGGCCGGACAAACGCCGCGCCACCACGGTATCGGTTTCGCCGTCGAGGCCGGCTTGTACGGGTTTGAAATAGACTCCATCGAGCAGTCGTGTGAGACCTGCGGCAAAGACGGTCTTGCCGATTCCGGTGTCGGTGCCGGTGACGATGATGCGGATGGTCATTTCGCGAAGCGCTCGGATTGGAAGTCTTTGAGGCTCATCTCGTTCGCGAGTGCATCGAACAAGCCGTCAATATCAGATTCGGTGACGTTCAAGGTGATTGAGATTCGCAGGCGTGCGGTTCCCTTGGGCACCGTGGGCGGCCGCACGCCGCGCACGTCGAAGCCACGCTGCTGCATACTCGATGCGATTTGCATTACGCCTTCATCATCACCGATGATCACGGGCAGAATCTGCGAGCCTGAGATGGAGAAGCCGCGACCTTGAGCTTGATTACCGGCGAAAGTCACGAGCGCTCCAAGAGCTTCGCGGCGCTGCGGTTCCTCTTTCAAGATTACGAGTGCTTCGAGCGCGGCAACTGCCAGGAGAGGCGAGGCGGCGGTGGAGAAAATAAAAGCGCGGCATCGATTCACCAGAAAATCGCACAGAGTCCGCGGCAGACTTAAGAGCGCGCCGGAGCCGCCCAAGGCCTTGCCGCAGGTGTGCAGCACGATGACATTGTCGCGGCCCTCGATGTTTGCGGCGAGACCGCGGCCGTCGGGCCCGAAGACGCCGGTGGCGTGCGCCTCGTCTACTACTAAAAAGGCTTCGTGCTTGTCGGCGAGTGTCATGAGATCGCTCAAGGGCGCGCGATCGCCGTCCATGCTGTAGAGGCTTTCCGCCGCCACCCAGACTTGGCCGAGCCCACCGGTGTCGCGCCAGGTGCGAATCGCGTCTTCCACGGATGCGACGTCGTTGTGCCGAGCGTCGACTGTCGCGGCACGTCCGGCGCGCATGCCGTCGCGGGCACTAGCATGGATGAGTTCATCGAAGACAACCAAGTCTTCGCGCTGCGGCAGGGTTGCAAAGAGCGCCGAGTTCGCGGCATAGCCGCTGCTAAAGAAGAGTGTACGTTCAGCATGAAAAAACGCGGCGGCCTTTGCTTCGAGTTCCTGGTGTTCAGGCGCGTTGCCGCGAAGCAATCGAGAGCCACCGGCGCCGATGGCCGTTCCGCGAGACATGGCTTCGGTGAGGGCGCTGCGCAAGCGCGGCGATGCCGCGAGGCCTAAGTAATCATTGGAACTAAAGTCGAGACCGGCTCTCGGCGCTAAGGTGCGCAGGCGATTTTGAGCGGCGAGTAAGTGGAGCGCGGATTCATAGCGCGCGATGGCATTCATGGGGGCCGCTAGTATCGGAGCGAGGTTGCCGATAGTCAACCAAAAAAAGCTAAATAGGTTTACTAGAAGTAATGATACCCCGGCAGCCCCTAGCGCCCTCCGGCGACGTCGAGGATGGCCCCCGTTGTATACGAGGCGCCGTCGTCCAACAGCCAAACAATGGCCTCGGCCACTTCCTCGGGACGGCCCGCACGGCCCATGGGTGTGTTGGCACCAAGGCGTCTCGCCCGGTCCGGTTGGCCGCCGCTGGCATGAATGTCCGTTTCGATCAGCCCGGGCCTGACGGCATTGACGCGCACGCCTTGCTGCGCCAGTTCTTTGGCCAAGCCAATTGTCAACGTGTCTATGGCGGCCTTTGATCCCGCATAGTCGACATATTCGAACGGTGAACCCAACCGGCTCGCCGCCGAGGAGACAAGAACTATCGCGCCCCCCTTGCCGCCGCGATCCTTTGACAAGCGGCGCGCGCTCTCCCGGGCGCAGAGATATGCGCCATAGACATTCACTTCAAACATACGCTTGAGCCGAGCACTGTCCATGTCGGCAAGCGATGCGGAGGGTGCGACAATGCCCGCGTTGATCACAACCCCGTCCAGTTGACCGAGCGTCGATTCGGCCGCGCCGAACATGGAAACGACATCGGCCTCAATGGCGACGTCGCCTCGAAACGTCGTCGCGTGACCGCCGGCGGCGCGAACCTCGCGGGCGGTCTCATCGGCAGCAACAGAGTCCCGCACATAGTTGAGGGCAACGTTCCAGCCCTCCCTGGCGCATAAGAGCGCCGTGGCACGGCCGATGCCGCGAGTGCCGCCGGTTATGAAAATGGTTTTCATCGATACGATGATTCCTGGACCTTAAGTTCAGCGATAATATTACGCCGCGCCAGCCTCACGTGAGCGCTGGAGTTGCGGCCGGAGAGCCAATTGCGAGTTACGCGTATCGATCATGTGCAATTAGCGATGCCGGCCGGCGGCGAAGGTCTCGCCCGCGCTTTTTACGCGGATGCGCTGGGAATTAAAGAGGTGCCAAAACCCGCCCATCTCGCGAAGCGCGGCGGCTGTTGGTTTGAGCACGAGGATCTGAAACTTCATCTGGGCGTGGAGGCGGATTTCCGGCCGGCACGTAAGGCTCACGTGGCCTTGCTGGTTGCGGACCTGCTTCAGCTGCAAGAGAGGCTCAGGGCGTCAGGATACGCGCTGAAGGAAGATGATCCTCTCGAGGGCTATCATCGTATCTACGTCGACGATCCGTTCGGCAATCGCATCGAGTTGATGGAGCCGGCCTAATTCTCGCTGTATGGCTTTTCGAGGCTTGTGCCGGCCCGGTGAGCCCTGTGTGGCGTCGCACTATCACGCGCATCGGCCGCATTGGGAAAACATGCGTGAACTGCGTCGAAGTCCTGGCAATCGCTTGTATCAACAGCGGTTTCGGTCGAATAGCATTTGCCCCAGCAGCCTTAAACCTAATCCGTTGAGGTGATTCGAGTATCTTGGAGCAAAAGATGTCGCGCGGGCAAAACCCGTTAGTATTGATGATGGCTCTTTCCCTGCCTGGCGCGGCTCACGCCTTGGGGTTGGGCGAGATCCACGTGAACTCTGCTCTCAACGAGCCGCTGGCGGCCGAAATCGACATCCTCGGCGCGACGGCGGAAGAACTATCCAGCCTGACCGCGTCGATTGCCAATAAGGATACATTTCTGCGCTTCAGCGCCGATCGTCCAGCCTTCCTGGCGTCGGCTACGTTCAAGGTATCGCACGATGTGAAAGGAAGGCCGGTGCTGGTCATCCGCTCGACCGAGTCATTTACCGAGCCTGTCGTCAATCTGTTGGTCGATCTTCGCTGGCACAATGGCGAAGTCATTCGCCAGTATTCTCTGCTGCTGGATCCAACTGGTTTCCCCGCCGCTACTCAAGTGGCCGCGGTCGTTCGTTCGCCCGTGGTCCCGCTCGCGACGCTTGTCGCGCCAGCGGCAGCGCCGGCTCCGGCTCCTGAGGCGACCAACGCTTTGGCGGCTGCGGCCACTCAGGCCGCCTCGGCCGACGCCACGGCGTCTCGCGCAGCGCGCACGACGCGCACCACGACTCATGTAAAGATCGGCGCGAAAGCAACGCTGCGAGGTGTCGCTTGGCGCGTTGGCGCGCGCTCCGATTCCGATCTCAAGAAAACGATGTTGGCGATTTTTCGCGCCAATCCGAACGCATTTGAGGGCAACATAAACCGCCTGCGCCTGGGTGCTGTGCTGACGATTCCGTCGGCGGCAGAAATCTCAACCATATCCAAGGAAGACGCCGGCCGCGAAGTCAAAGCACAGATGACGGCCTGGCGCGCCTCAGCACAGAAATCGCGCACCGCGGCTGCGCCGGTGCAAGCGATGCCGGCGCGCCTGCAAGGAATCCCCCCGACTGTGCCTGCGGCCGCCCTGGTTGCCGCAACCGCTTCGACAGCGGCCGCCGCCGATGCGCCGCGCGCAGCAATCATGACAGGGGGCGATGCAGCGGAAGCAGCGGCGCTCAATCTGCGCGTCCAGTCCCTCGAACGCGGACTTCTCGACATACAAGGTCAGTTGGAACGCGAACACGACAAATTGCTCGGCGTGCAGGCCCAGGTCAGGTACGCCGAGGAAGCGGTCAACGTTCCGGTCGCAACAGCCCCCGCCCCGCGCCGGTGGTTGCTGCCGTCGTTGATCGGAGGCCTGGCCTTGCTGGCAGGCGCTCTTGGTG
>Ga0210406_10004058_pt1 | contig 15857 bp, 15 predicted proteins | sample IncBWC30MmetaG_FD_155454 | JGI IMG/M metagenome (GOLD analysis project Ga0210406, IMG submission 155454) | Forest soil microbial communities from Barre Woods Harvard Forest LTER site, Petersham, Massachusetts, United States - Inc-BW-C-30-M | ecosystem: Environmental > Terrestrial > Soil >... | reverse complement strand
TTTCCAACTGCGAGAGCGCTCTGCAGGCCGATCATTCCCCAATCATTGGCGATCGGTGCAAATAAATTGATCGGGCCGATCAGGCCGAAGGTGAGCGACAGCAACCAGATGGCGCACCCGACCCCGAGACCCGCGCGGATCAGTTTGCTGCGTCGTCGCACCTGTAACGTGAGATAGACAGCGGTAAATCCGCTGATCAAACTGGTCACCAGAAGCGGCGCATCGATTTTTCCAAACAACACGCTACTCCACAGACTGACGGAAACGGCGGCAAAAAGGCCATGGTTGCGGCCAAGCAAAACACTCAGCACGAGCGGGGCGAAGGCGTAAGGCGCGATGAGCCCGCCCATTTCCGGCCTTAGAAATCTAAATGTGCCGCTACTGCAAAGCACAAGTGAGAGCTTCGTCACGGCGAGTTGCACCAGGATGGTTCCGAAAACGAGGAGAACGCGTGAGTTTTGCGAAAAAGTCCTTGGCTGGTTGATCCAGAGCTGCGCCATCGCGATGGCTAGAAAGAGCAGCGCAATCACGAAGTTTTTCGTCGGCTCCGGCTGTTGCCCACTGAAAATAAGGAAGGCCAGCCCGGCAATAAAGCCGATAAAAATGAACACCTTTACGTAAGGCGCATATTCGAGGCTTTGCAGCAATTCGTTGCGCGCGCGACGGCGGCGGGTCTTCCGCGAAGCCAGGCCGCGCCTGATGAGTCGGCCGCGTTTTAGAGAGTCGAACATTCGATTAGCGAGTGATTGTCGATCTAGATTACTTTTGTGAGTCAGGCGCAGGCGAACGATGCTGCTGATAGGCATTGATGATGGCCCGCACGAGCTCGTGCCGAACCACGTCGCGCTCCGTGAAATAAACGGTCGCGATCCCCGGAACATTTTTCAACGCCTGCAGCGCTTCGAGCACACCGGACCGTTTGTTCGGCGGCAGATCGATTTGCGTCACGTCGCCGGTCACTACGCATTTGGAATTGGGACCAATCCGCGTCAGCAACATGAACATCTGTTCCGTGGTCGTGTTCTGGGCTTCATCCAAAATGACAAAAGCGTTGCTCAAGGTGCGGCCTCGCATATACGCGAGCGGAGCGACTTCAATCGTCTGCCGCGCCAGGGCTCGCTCCAGTTCCTCCGTCTCCAACATGTCGCGCAGCGCGTCGTAAAGTGGACGCAGGTAGGGCGTAATCTTTTCCTGGAGGTCGCCCGGCAAAAATCCCAACGCTTCACCGGCTTCCACGGCTGGCCTCGTCAAAATGATGCGTGCGACTTGCTCTTTCTTTAATGCGGCCACCGCCATGGCTACGGCCAGATAAGTCTTACCCGTGCCCGCAGGCCCGATTCCAAAAACGACATCGTGTTTCTGGATGGCATCGACATAATTGCGCTGGCCTGAGGAGCGCGCCACGATCGGCGGCCTGCGGGGCGAGGTTACGATCTTCGTTGAGATAACATCACTGAGATTGTCGTCACGCGCTTCGCTCACCGAATTGAGCGCGTATTGAAATTCGTGTTTTTCGATCGGCACACCTTTTTGGCGAGCTTGTTCAAGTTGATCGAAGACGCGTTGCGCCTGATCGATCTTTTCTGGCTCACCCTCCAGTTTCACCCAGCCTTCGCGCGTCGTCACTTTTACGCCGAGAGAATCTTCCATGGTTTTCAAGAGCTTGAGATCATTCGCGTAGAGTGACTGCAAGGCGCGCCCACTCTCAAACTGCAACGTGCGCGTTTCAGTCATCTCGCAGCCGGCCAGGGCAAAGAAGCCTGGCTTCCAAATCGCGCCGGCGGTGGAAAACCGCCGCTCCCTGGCGTTCCGAGGGGAGTAATCATCATTTACCGGAAACCATAAACCAGCGCCCAATGCGTCCGCTCTTCTGGCGATTCCTCAACGTTCACAATGATGAAATAGCTGCCGGTGCTTTTAGGAATGATGTGCGCGGCCGCGAAATGACCTTTCTCCCATCCGTCCGGCTGCTCAGCGAGCTTTCCCTCCGAGTCATAAACGTGCACCGAAATTTTCGCCCGCTCCACTTCCGTGCCCATCCAGAACCAATACTCGTTGCCTTTGAATAATTGCTGCCGCACCGCTTTTTTTTCGCCGGCGCCCAGATCGCCTCCCCAATAGTCTTCACGCACCTGGAACCCTTCTTTCACATACGGTTCCGCGGCCTGGAGAGCGAACGATTGCGCATCGTCGACTGAGGCAAGAACTGTCAGCCGTAACGCGAGCAGGACCGCGAGCAATGAGCTTCCGCGCAAGAGAACTTTCAGGAACGCATTCATCAAAACCGTTAATCCCGGGTCACGATCCCGTAGTCGAGGCGGGTCGTGATCTCATTGATTTTTTTTACCGAATCCGGCGAGATGTGGGCATTGCCCACGTCGATCAACGGCTTCACTTCGCCAAGGGCGCCTTGAATTTCGCGGATGATTGCCAGATCGAACTCCGGCATCGCTTGCAGCCTCGTCTGAAAATAAACAAGCAAGTCCGGCTGATGCAGCAGCTCGGCGCCGTCGGTGGAAAAACGCTTCGTCACGACCGCCGTCAACACCTCGGTGCCGCGCAGCCATCCGCCCAGACTGACGAGCTGAGAGAGTTTTTCGTCGTGCACTTCGTTCATCGCCTGCTGCACGCTGTTCTGAGTGCGATCGAGCTCCTGCCGCACATTCTCCCACTTGCGTTTGTCCGCTGCCTCGATGATGGCTTTTGCATGCGGGGTGATTGAATTGCCGACGCCGATGCCCTTCGAGAGCGTCAAAACGCGCTGACCAATTTCCTTCACCGTCGGCGCATCCTCCGCCTGGACCGCGATGAAGCCGTCGGCGATCACTGTTCCCAGCAAAAGCGCGATGCGCGGCCGCTCGGTAAAATTGCTTCCCTTGTTGCTGCGCACGTATTCTTTCCAATTGACCGAGCCGAGCTTGTTCAACGCGCCGAAGACTTCATTTGGCAAGGGCACCACGACGTCTTCCACTCTCTTTGACAATTGTTTAACGTCGATGTGCTGCGGAGCCTGAGCGCCATGCGCGCAAAGGGTCAGGCCGCTCACGGCCACCGCACTCAGCTTTAAATATCTAGCGAATGGGATCATGGAGAGCTTTCGACTGTTGATTTCGGCTTTGTATTCAGGATTAATGGGGCAACTCTAAGCAGAACCTTCGCTCCACACAAATCGCCGCAGACTACATTTTAACTCCTCTGAATCGAACCAATTTTTCATCTCGGCGGCATCGTCCGTCGATTTTCTTATGAATTTCAACCGGCTCCAGCAGATTCTCGACCGCGCCCCGGCTAAACACATACTGGTGATTGGTGACTTGATGCTCGATGAATTCGTTTGGGGGAAAGTCGGCCGCATCTCACCGGAGGCCCCCGTGCCGGTTGTCGAGGTAACCGGCGAATCATTTTACGCAGGCGGCGCCGCCAACGTCGCGCGCAATCTCCGCGAGTTTGTCGATCGCGTCGCGGTCATCGGAATGATTGGCGCCGACCGCAGCGGTCAGCAGCTTCGTCAACTTCAGGCCGAACAAAAGATCGACATGTCGAACTCGATCGAGGACGAGACGTTTCGCACCATCGTCAAAACACGCATCATCGCGCGTAATCAACAAGTGGTGCGGGTAGACCGCGAGAAAATCATCGGCCCATCGTCCACACAAATTGCAAAAGTAATTACGGCGGTGCGAAAAAGTCTCCCGGAAACTGACGCGATCATTTTTGAAGATTACGGCAAAGGTTTTTTGACAACTGAGTTGGTTTCTCAAGTTGCGCGCGACGCCCATGCAGCTGGGAAAATTGTCGCGGCTGATCCCAATTCGCGACATTCGATCGCCTGGCGCGGGATGAGCGTTGTGAAACCGAATCGCACAGAAGCTTTTCTCGCCGCCGGAATTCCGTGGCGAGATCCGGACGAATCGCCGGCAGAAGATGTCGATCTCATGCGCGCTGGCGAGACGTTGCTCGAAAAATGGGAGACGCAATATCTCCTCATCACTTTGGGTGAACACGGCATGATGCTTTTCCAAAAAAACCAACCCCCGCATCACATTCCCACGAAAGCGCGCCAGGTTTTCGATGTTTCAGGGGCGGGCGACACGGCCATCGCCCTCTTTACCCTGGCGCTCGCTTGCGACGCCACGCCGAGCGAGGCGGCCGAAATCGCCAATCACGGAAGCGCCGTAGTCGTGGGCAAGCTCGGAACCGCCACCGTGACGCGGGATGAATTACTGGCAAGCTTCGAGCATGATTTCCAGTGACGAGAAATCTCGCGCTGTCTTTCTCGATCGAGACGGCACCATCATCCACGACGCCGATTACTGCTCGGATCCGAAGCAAGTTCATGTTTTTGAGGGCGTTCCGGAAGCATTGCGCCGTCTCAAAGGAAAAGGTTACAAGCTCATCGTTATTACTAATCAAAGCGGAATAGGCCGCGGCTTTTTCACGCTTGAGCAATACCGCGCCGTCCAAGCGGAAGTCTTGCGTCAGCTTGGCCCCGATTTGATCGATGCCACTTATTTTTGTCCGGACATTCCCGAGCGCCCATCCAAATGCCGCAAACCCGCGCCCGGCATGGTTTTAGAAGCGGCGCGCGATCACCATGTCGACCTTGCGCAGTCGTTTTTCATCGGAGACAAAGAGATTGACGCCGAATGCGGGCGCAACGCCGGCGTGCGCACCATCCGCGTTCGCACTGGTTTCGATAAAGTGACCGATGGCAGCCGCGCGAATTGGGTCGCGGAAGATTTGAAACATGCGGCAGATATTGTTTTGGACGCGACTCGATGAACGCGCTCTCATCCCGAGCGGAGCGAGGGAACGCACAATCGGACTGGTGGCACACGGGCGATCTAACGCGTGATCCATCAGGTTGTGGGAGATCCTTCGCTCCGCTCAGGATGACATGCTTATTTATGTTTGGGTAACTAAGAAAGCTCTCGAATGAGCAAAGCTGTCGGAATTATTCCCGCGCGTTGGGCTTCGATCCGTTTTCCCGGAAAGGCACTGCATTTGATCGCAGGCAAACCACTGCTTCGTCATGTCTGGGAACGTTGCTGCCGCGCGACAAAATTGGATTCGGTAATCATCGCGACTGACGATATGCGGGTCGGAAATGCAGCTTTTGATTGGGGCGCGGAAGTCGCGCTAACTTCACCCACACATGCAAGCGGCACCGACCGCATTGCTGAAGTTGTCCGCCGTGCAAAGGAGTTCGCGCTCATAATTAATATCCAGGGCGATGAGCCGCTGGTTGATCCACGGTTGATCGACAAGCTGGTCGAGAAACTGCAACGCGACCGCAGAATCGACATTGTCACTGCGGCACATCCGTTTTCGAATGCCGCCGAAGCATCCTCACCGCATCAGGTAAAGGTGACTGTCGATCTTGACGGCAACGCGCTCTACTTTTCGCGCTTCGCCATCCCCTTCCCTCGCGATCGATCCGTGCCAGTGAAGTATCTGCGCCATCAGGGCATTTACGGTTTTCGGCGCAAGACGCTCCTCCAATTTGTGAAATGGAAACCGACGCCGCTGGAGCGGGCTGAATCGCTCGAGCAATTGCGCGCTCTGGAAAATGGTGTAAAGGTTCATGTGCTCGTCACGAAACATGGATCGCCTGGCGTGGACACGCCGCAGGACGCAATCGCGCTGGAGCAGAAACTCGCTCGCGCAAAGCGAAGGAGCATCGCTCGATGAAGTACATTTTCGTCACCGGCGGCGTGGTGAGTTCGTTAGGCAAGGGCCTGGCCGCGGCTTCGCTCGGCACGTTGCTTGAGCTGCGCGGTTTGCGTGTTGTCTTCCAAAAATTCGACCCGTATCTCAACGTCGATCCAGGAACGATGAATCCATTTCAGCACGGCGAAGTTTACGTGCTCAACGATGGCGCGGAGACCGATCTCGACCTCGGCCATTACGAGCGCTTCACCAATTGCGTCCTCTCGCGCCACAACAATCTCACCAGCGGCCAGGTTTACGAAAGCGTCATCTTAAAAGAACGCCGGGGCGATTATCTCGGCAAGACCGTGCAGGTGATTCCGCACGTCACCGACGTAATCAAAGGCCGCATTCGCGAACTTTCCGACGAAAGCAAATACGACGTCGTCATCACCGAAATCGGTGGAACGGCCGGCGACATCGAAGGCCTGCCTTTTCTCGAAGCCATCCGGCAATTCATTCTCGAAGTCGGCCCGCAAAACGTCGTGAACATTCACGTCACGCTCGTGCCATACATCAAGGCGGCGGCCGAATTAAAAACGAAACCGACGCAGCAAAGCGTCGCGAAGTTGCGCGAAATCGGTTTGCAACCCCAGGTGCTGATCTGCCGCACGGAGAGAGCGCTCGATCGCGAGGTGCGACAGAAATTGTCGATGTTTTGCAGCGTCTCTGAGAAAGCGGTGATCGAAGCGCGCGATGTCGAACGCACTGTTTACAAATACCCGTTAATGTTGCACGCCGAAGGACTCGACCAACTGGTTTGCGATCTGTTGCATCTCAAGACGCCCGAACCGGATCTCACAAACTGGCGAAAATTTGTTGAGCAAGTCATCAGTCCGAAAAAACAGGTGACAATTGCAGTTGTCGGCAAATACATCGACTTGCAGGACGCTTACAAAAGTATTTACGAATCCCTTACCCACGCAGCGGCAAGCCAGGATTGCGGGATCAACTTAAAGCTGGTGGATGCTGAAACGCTCCAAGACGGCGTCGATGGGAAACTCAAAGATGTGGCCGGCGTTTTGATTCCCGGTGGCTTTGGCGAGCGTGGTGTCGAGGGAAAAATTAAAGCGGCACGCTTTGCTCGCGAACACAAGGTCCCTTACCTCGGCCTGTGTCTCGGCATGCAGGTCGCGACGATCGAGTTTGCGCGCAATGTCTGCGGACTCGAGGGCGCAAACAGTACCGAGTTCGATAAGGACGCAAAAGACCCGGTCATCTCATTGCTCGAGGAACAACACGGCGTGAGCAACAAAGGCGCAAGCATGCGGCTCGGCACGTGGCCGACGAAAATTGCAACAGGCACACTGGCGGAGACAATTTATGGCAGTAACGAGGTGCTCGAACGCCACCGGCACCGTTACGAGTTCAACATGAAATATCGCGACCAGATGAGCGAAAAAGGGTTTATGATTTCGGGCACGTCGCCAGACGGCGCGCTGGCCGAGCTCGTCGAACTGCGGGATCACCCTTACTTTGTCGGTTGCCAATATCATCCCGAATTTCAGAGTAAGCCGAACAAACCACACCCGCTTTTCAAAGGTTTCATCCAGGCCTGTCTAGTGCGTCAAGCGACCCGTGAGACGCGCGCCGCAACCGGTCCATTATCGCTGCCCCGAGTCCCCGATCAGGAACTGGCTCTGCAACGATAAGATCGACATCGAGCGCGTCGAGCTCCCGCAAATGGCGAAATAAATTCGCAGCTCCTTCGCGGAGATCTTTGCGCTCGCTCAAATTTCGAATTGCGACGAAACGTTCGTCATTTTCAATTGCGTTCCATGCCAGCAACGCACAATGCTGATTTGGTTTGGGCAAAAACGAATCGAAATCTTTCACGAGACGCAGCGGCGTTTTCGGCGCGTAGTGTGATGGGAGTTGTCCTGGGACAAAGACTTTTTCCGCCGGCGGAGCGGCAATTTCGATCTTTCCGAATTCGGATAGTTGCTCTGCGCTAATTGGACCGCGGCGCAAGATGTCGATCTTGCCAGTGCGAATGGCGACAATCGTCGATTCAATGCCATGCGTAGCTGGTCCAGCATCGACGACCAGTGGAATGCGACCGTCCAGTTCGTCCTGAACATGTTGCGCAGTAGTCGGGCTGATTCGACCAAAGCGATTTGCGCTTGGGGCGGCGAGCGGTTTTCCGAATACGCGCACGACTTCGGCAAAAACCGGATGCGCACTCATTCGAACTGCGACCGTGTCCAAGCCCGAAGTCACAATTTCGGGGACAATTTCCCTCTTTGGTAAAACCATCGTAAACGGACCGGGCCAAAACTTCTCCACCAGTTTCAAAATCAATCGTCGATCTTTCGCGGGAAGATCGACAATTCTCTTCAGCCAAGCGCGATCGGGCAAATGAACGATCAGCGGATCGAATCGTGGCCGTTCCTTTGCTTCGAAAATCTTTGCTATGGCGAGCGGATTGAGCGCGTCAGCAGCGAGGCCGTAAACTGTTTCTGTAGGTAAGCCGACGATTTCGCCCGCATGCAGAAGCGTTACCGCCTCGGCGCACTCGAGGGAGGAAACGATTTTCGTTTTCACTTTGGTACTCGCTGAGCGAGTACCGCATCGGTTTGCTTTTTCCGAAACGCTTCCAGTTTCTTGCGAACCTTATCGTCGGAGACTGCGAGAATGCTGGCCGCGAGCAGCCCAGCGTTTTTGGCGCCGGATGCGCCAATCGCGAGTGTGCCGACGGGGACCCCTCCCGGCATCTGTGCGATGGAAAGAAGCGAATCGAGTCCTTGCAGTGCCTTGGATTGAATCGGCACGCCTAGCACCGGCAGCCAAGTATGGGCGGCGATGACCCCCGCCAGGTGCGCGGCGCCGCCCGCCCCGGCGATAATCACGCGCAGACCGCGGCGCGCCGCAGTCCGAGCAAAGTCAGCCGTAGCTTCCGGGCTGCGATGCGCGGAAAGTATCTGATGTTCATTAGGCACGGCGAACTCATTGAGAAGTTCGACCGAATGGCGCATGGTTTCCCAATCTGAGGCGCTGCCCATAATAACGGCGACAAGGGGCGAAGATTTCCGTGCAGGCATAAGCTGATTGTAGCGCGTTTTTGCAACCCCGAAAGCATTTGGGGACCGACACGGACGATCCAAAAAGATGTCGATCTTTTCATTGTCCATCTTCGATCGCATATTATCGCATGACGTCGAGATCGATTGTCCTCATCGGAATGATGGGCGCAGGTAAATCGTCAGTTGGGCGTTGTCTTCAACGGCGGACGGGACTCCCCCGTTGCGACACGGATGAGATCGTTTCGTCGAAATTCGGGCTGTCGATTTCGGAAATTTTTTCCACGGATGGTGAAGGGCGATTTCGCGAAGTGGAAGCCCAAGTGCTAGTTGAATCAGCCGCAGGCGAAGCGACGATCATCGTGACAGGTGGCGGAATTGTGCTGCGTAAGGAAAATATCGATCTTTTGAAACAACTGGGAACAATCGTCTGGCTCGATGCGGACGAAGAAACGCTTTTCGAAAGAGCGTCGCGTAGAAGCAATCGGCCATTGCTACAAACGGAAGATCCGCGCACTACATTCTCGGAAATGTTGCGCGCGCGCGCGCCCCTTTATGCGAAGGTTGCAGATATTCGCATCGATACGTCGGCGCTAACGCATGATGAAGTAGCAGACGTAATTTTAAGCAAAGTTGAAGAGTTGATGACAACGCGAAAATGATCTCTTTTCATACCGATAGTGTGGGCTCGCCGATTTCGAACGCGAAATTGAAAGCGCAGCTTATCGCGTTTGCGCGTGAGCTTGGCTTTGATTCATGCCGTGTCACCGCGTGCGTTCGACCGACTCATGCAGAGGAGTTCAGTAATTGGCTGAAAGAGGGTGCCGCGGGTGAGATGAGCTACATGGATCGCGGCGAAGAGAAGCGTCGCGATCCGCAAAAAGTTTTGCCGGGCGCGCGCTCGATCATTGTCTTGGCACTGAATTACTTTCAAGGCCCTGCAGGCAACACGGCTGCAGCCATAGAAAAAGGAACGCATGCACGCATCGCGCGTTACGCCTGGGGCGACGATTATCACGATGTAATCGCGGCTAAGCTGGATGAGATCGACAATTTTCTGCGCGCATTCGGCGGCAGGCAAAAATGTTACGTGGACACAGGTCCGATTTTGGAACGCGATCATGCGGCGCGCGCCGGCATTGGCTGGCATGGCAAAAGCACCATGCTGATCAACGAACGGCTCGGGACCTGGTTTTTCCTTGCCGAAATTTTGACAACGCTCGAGCTATCACCCGATCCTGCTGCGCGGGATCGCTGCGGGAAATGCGAACGTTGCATCAACGCGTGTCCAACGGGCGCGATTACCGCGCCGCATCGACTCGACGCGCGGCGCTGCATCTCTTACCTCACGATCGAGCTCAAAGGTTCGATTCCGCTGGAATTTCGATCGCTGATTGGCAATCGCATTTTCGGTTGTGACGATTGCCTCGACGCGTGTCCATGGAACCGATTCGCGAAGGTTTCGCGTGAGAGCGCGTTCACGGCGCAAAAATCGACGATGGGCATGGCGTTGCGCGATTATTTGAACTTGAGCGACGCGCAGTTTCGAAATCTATTTCGCAATTCGCCGATTAAACGGATTAAGCGACGCGGGTTTCTACGCAATGTGTGCGTGGCGTTGGGCAATGTCGGCACGGTGGAAGACTTGGCTGCGCTCGAACAAGCGGCGGCCGACCCGGAGCCATTGATTGCTGAGCACGCGGCATGGGCCACCCGGCGGATTCACGAACGTTGCGCTGGGGAGACAGCCGGAATTCGTTGAATCCAGCGGCCTGTTTCCTGCATCCAATTGTCGATGTTGGTGAACCGTTTTGCTTTGTAAAGGTCTAAAGTGAGATAGTTTCTGACGCTTCCCTCACCTCTCGAAACCTTTATGCACCAAGCCTTAACTACCCCGGCAGTTGCGCCGCAGATTGCGCGGAAACGCCGCGCTCGTCGCAAGCGCTACATCATTTTCGGGTCAATCGGACTGATCCTGCTCGGGATCATTGTTTCTTTCATCCTGTCGAAGCGCGAGAAGCCGATTCCGGTGACGACTGAAAAGGCGGTGCGCAAGACCATCCTGCAAACCGTTTCCGCCACTGGCAAAGTGCAGCCGGAAACAGAAGTAAAAATCTCCCCGGAGGTGGCAGGCGAGATCATCGATTTGCCGGTCGAAGATGGCAAGGCGGTCAATAAAGGTGATCTACTCGTGCGGATAAAGCCGGATTCCTACAAGGCGTTGCTCGAACAACAGGAGGCGGCGATCAGCTCAGCCAAGGCGACGAATCTTCAGCAAAAGGCGACGATGATGAAGACGGAGCAGGACATCAAACGCGCCGAGGACATGTTCGCGAAGAAAACGATTTCGGTGCAGGAGTACAACGCTGCACAGGCTGCCTATGACGTTGCGAAAAACACTTACGAAAGCTCACTGCATGAGATCGAGCGGGCGCAGGCGGGCTCGAGCCAGGCGCGCGATGCGCTTTCAAAGACGACGGTGTACTCGCCGATCGATGGAACGGTGACGATCTTAAATAGCAAGCTGGGTGAACGCATCGTAGCGACGGGGCAATTCGCCGGCACGGAAGTAATGCGCGTGGCTGATCTCAGTCACATGGAGGCGCGTGTGGATGTGAATGAGAACGATGTCGTGAACGTGAAAGTCGGCGATAAGGCCAACATCAAGATCGACGCATACGCCGATCGGAAATTTCACGGCACCGTTTATCAGATCGCCAACACCGGAACGACGACAGGCACCGGTACGCAAGAAGAAGTCACCAATTTCCAAGTTAAGGTTCGAATTGACGATCACGATGTGACATTGAAGCCGGGCCTGAGCTGCACCGCGGATATCGAGACGAACATGGTCAAAGACGTCGTCGCCGTCCCGATGCAAAGCGTTACCATTCGTACCGGCGACAGCAATTTGAGTCCGGAAGAAATCGAAAAGAAAAAGCAGAAAATCGCCGCGCGTGACAAAGGCGATAACAGCGCTGAGCTCTCGAATGAGCGCCAAGAAAAGGCGACGCAGAGAGAGGAGCATGAGAAGCTGGCGAAGGTTGTATTTCTGAAAAAGGGGAGCAAGGCGCAGTTGGTCAAGGTGACGACCGGAATTGCGGACGATACGTACATGGAAATCAAAAGCGGCATCCAGCCTGGCGACGAAGTGATCTCGGGAAGTTACAGCGCGATCAGCCGAAAGTTGAAAGACGGCGCCAAGGTCAGCTACGACAAGGAAGCGACAAAGTAATTGTCGGTCTTGCGATGGACACGCGGGATTCAATCAGACCGATCGGTCCGATTGTCATCGACATCGAGAATATCACCAAGGATTACGTGATGGGCGAAGAAATCGTTCGTGCTTTACGGGGCATCTCGCTTCAAATTCACCGCAACGAGTACGTCGCGATCATGGGGCCGAGCGGCAGCGGTAAATCGACGCTCATGAATATGTTTGGTTGTCTGGACACCCCTACTTCCGGACGTTACGAGTTTAACGGAAAGAACGTCGCATCGATGGACGATGACGAACTGGCCGCGATTCGAAATCGGGAGATTGGCTTCGTCTTTCAAACATTTAACTTGCTCCCGCGCTCGACCAGCCTGCGCAACGTCGAGCTTCCTCTTATTTACGCGGGTATGGATCCGGAAGCGCGACAAGAACGCGCGACGCAAGCGCTTGTCGATGTTGGCTTGGGCGACCGGATTCATCATAAGCCAAACGAATTGTCCGGTGGTCAGCGCCAGCGTGTGGCGATCGCGCGCGCGCTGGTGAATAACCCTTCGATTATTCTAGCCGACGAACCTACAGGCAATCTCGATTCAAAAACCGGTGAAGAGATAATGGCGTTGCTCGAGCATCTGTATCATCGCGGCAACACCATTATTCTCGTTACACACGAGCGCGATATTGCCGCACATGCGCGGCGGACTGTTCGTTTGCGTGACGGCATAGTGGAAAGCGACGAACGCGTATCTGTTGCGCAGCTCGAGTCAGTAGCAGTGAGTTAATCTCGCAAATGAAACGTTTGCTCTACGAATTGGCCGAGAGTTGGAAGATCGCGGTCGCGCAAATGCGCTCTAACATGACGCGTTCCACTCTCACCGCACTGGGCGTCATCATTGGCATTGTAGCCGTAACTTTGATGGGCACCGCCATTGGCGGAATTCAAGTCGGGTTCGACAAGAGCATGTCGATCTTCGGCGACGATGTTCTCTACGTCGGGCAATGGCCGTGGAAAAACGTGGACGATTGGTGGAATTATCGCGACCGCAGGAAAATCAAGACCGAATACGCGGATGAGCTCAATCGCATGATCACGATGACACCAAACTCCAATCTCGCCATCGCGATTCCGACTTCCAGTGTTTATCGCAGCGTCAAATACACAGACAGCGAGGTGAACAACGTTTTGATCCGCGGCACCGTGTCGGATTACATCATCACATCGACATTTGATTTCAAAGAAGGCCGGTTTTTCAACGAACTGGAATCACGCGGAGGCGCGAATGTCTGCGTGATCGGATATGATGTGGCCGATGGACTTTTTCCATCCACCAGTCCGATTGACAAGTCGGTCATGATTAACGGTCAGCCATTCAAAGTGGTCGGTGTCATTTCCAAGCAAGGCTCGTTTCTCGGACTCTTCAGTCTCGATTCGATTGTGGTGATGCCTCTTCCCGCGTTTCAAAAATATTTCACTGCCAAGAGCGAGGCGGAGGTTCTCGTAAAAGTAAAAGATAAAACGAAGCTGGCCGACGCAAAAGACGAGCTCGCGGGATTGATGCGACGCGTACGCGGATTGCCTCCGGAGAAAAAAGACGACTTCAGCATCAACGAACAGCAGGCATTGAAAAGCACGCTCGATCCGATCAAGAACTCAATCGCCATCGCCGGGCTTTTCATCACTGGTCTTTCGCTTTTCGTCGGAGCGATCGGCATCATGAACATCACTTTTGTTAGCGTGAAGGAGCGAACAAAAGAAATTGGCACGCGAAAGGCACTCGGAGCGCGTCGACGGACGATTCTCCTCCAATTCTTGATTGAATCCACCGCGCTTTGTCTGCTCGGCGGAATTATCGGACTGACCTTTTCGTTTTTGATGTGCTCTCTGATCGGGGTCGCCTTTCCATCGTTTCCGATTCGTTTTTCGTCCGAGTTGGTATTCGTGAGTATGTTCGTGTCGGTGCTGACGGGACTGGTCTCAGGCTTTGCGCCGGCTTGGACGGCTTCCCGTTTGGATCCGGTGACGGCGCTCAGATACGAATAGAAATCTCGAAATCCGAATGTCGAAGCTCCAAACAGCTGATGAAAATCTTCGGCTCAGTCGTTCGCAAATCGGAAGGATGAATTCGAATTTAGAATTTAGAATTTGTTTCGGATTTTGATATTCGATATTGGGATTTTAGTATGTTGTTTCGCGAGATCATAGCGATGGCGTTGAGTTCGTTAGGCGCAAACAAATTACGCGCTGCGCTGACGATGACCGGCATTACTATCGGAGTGTTCTCGATCATTTCGGTGATGACAGCGATCGGCGCGCTGCAAAGTTCCATCGAGAGCGGAATCAGCTTTCTCGGCTCAAATATTTTTCAGTTCGCAAAATATCCGGTGAACATCGACGCGGGTGGTGAGACGAAGAAGAAATATCAGAACCGACGTAACGTCACTTATCGGCAAGCGCTGCGTTATTACGAATTGATGCAGGAAAATGCGGCTGAGGTTTGCCTCAAGTGCTTCGGTCGTGATCTCAAGGGACAAGCGGTTTATAACGGCGTCAAAACCACGCCAAGCCTCACTGTCGTCGGCACGAATCGAGGCTTTCTCACGGCCAACGCTTTCACACTCGGCTACGGACGCAACCTGACCGACGAAGATGTCGATCTTGCGCGCGACGTCATCGTTATCGGGAAAATGATCGAGAAACGATTGTTTCCGCACGAATCGCCTATCGGCAAAGTCATCCGGATGAGCGGACATACTTACACTGTCATTGGGGTGTTGGCAGAAAAAGGGACCTCGTTTGGGCAGAGTCAAGACGACATCTGCCTGATGCCAATCACCAGATTTTTCGAGAATTACGGAGAGGCCAACCGCACCGTGAACATCGCCACGCAGCCATTTTCAACGGAGCTTTACAATCGGACGTTGGACAAAGGGATCAGTGCGATGCGAATCGCGCGCGGCCTCAATGCGAATCAGGAAAACGACTTCGAGATTTACACCAACGACTCGCTCAAGAGCGCATTCCTAAATGTCGCCGGGATCGTCAGCATCGGCGCGTTCGTCATTAGCTTCATCGCGCTGGTGGCCGCCGGTATCGGGATCATGAACATCATGCTCGTCAGCGTGACCGAGCGGACAAAGGAAATCGGCGTGCGCAAATCGATTGGTGCGCGCAGTCGCGACATCCTGCACCAATTTCTGGCCGAGGCCGTTTTTATTTCGGAAGCAGGCGGGGTGGTCGGAATTATTCTCGGCGTGATCGGCGGGGATTTGCTCGCGGCTTGGCTGAAGGTTGACTTGATTTTTCCCTTCGGTTGGGCATTTGCCGGGCTCGTCGTTTGTTCGGCGATCGGCATCGGGTTCGGCCTCTATCCGGCCTACCGGGCCGCCGTGCTCGATCCTATTGAGGCGTTGCGCTACGAATAACGAATCCCGCCGCAGGGGTTGGTTTCTAATTCTGTGCCTCCTTTGCTTTGACATGCCCGCGCGCCTTTCCTATTTTCGTGCTCCTGATTCGTTGCCGACGTGCCTTCTTCGCTTCCATCCCCTGCCGGGACCGCGCCGCATCGCAGCGTTCTTCTCATCGAAGAGTACGATGCGCTTGCGGTCGCCATCGGCTCGGCGCTGAAGAAGTTTGCGCCTGATCGCGCGACTGATGTCGCCCGTTCGCTCGCGGAAGCGCGCGTTCTGGCGGCCAAGAGCGGTCCGGATTTGTTCATAATCGACTTCGATCCGCATTATCCTGGTCTAACGGAATTTCTACGTGAAATGCAAGGGGCCCATGCGGATGCGAGGGCACTCATTATCTCGGCGGGAGTTCCACGTGAGATCGCGGCTGAATGCAGATCGTTCGGAGCGCTCCAATTTATCGAAAAGCCGTTCGAGGTGGCGGATTTCGGCGCCGCCGTCCAGGCGTT
>Ga0210406_10004056_pt1 | contig 15858 bp, 17 predicted proteins | sample IncBWC30MmetaG_FD_155454 | JGI IMG/M metagenome (GOLD analysis project Ga0210406, IMG submission 155454) | Forest soil microbial communities from Barre Woods Harvard Forest LTER site, Petersham, Massachusetts, United States - Inc-BW-C-30-M | ecosystem: Environmental > Terrestrial > Soil >... | reverse complement strand
GAGGTTTTGAGGTCTTGGCTTAACGGCAACGTTTGTCATCACGCGAGTCCGTCCGGAATATTAAAGTTCTTGCAGCTCATGGTGCATCCTGGAGATCCACGGCTTGCGAGTGAGAAGTCTTCGCATCCCGTCCTCCGCCCGCCCAGCCGATCAATAGGTAAATTGGAGCTCCCAATAGAACAATCAGCAGTCCCGGCCACGTCGTAGCCGGGCGATAGGCGAACAGTACGGCCAGAATTGCGCTGGCCGCAAGAATATAAAAGGCGGGGACCGCGGGATATCCGATCGCGCGGTACGGGCGCGGCGCGTCCGACCGCTTGATGCGCAGGCGGAACACCCCAGCTACCGTCAGCACATAAAAGATCAGCGCCGCGGAAATGACGTACTCGAGCAGATTGCTGTGTAGATTTCCCCAGGCCTTCGTCGCGGTATCGTAGGTGCGGGGAAGCACAAGGAATGCAGCCCAGAGGCCCTGGAGGGTTAGAGAAGATGCAGGTACGTTGGCCGAGTTGAGTCGGCCGGCGAAAGGGAAGAAGAGCCGCTGGCGAGCCATCGCATAGTAAACGCGTGCTCCCGTCAAGGTGAGGGCGTTGATCGTGCCGAAGGTCGAGACCATGATGGCCGCCGCCATGACCGAAGTCCCAACACCCGGAAAGATCGCCCGCAACGTCGCGGTCCCCACCCGATCTGCCGGCGCATGCTGGATTGCCTCCAAAGGGAGCGTGACCAGATACGCGATGTTTGCCAGAACATAAAGCACAATCACCACGGTTGCGCCGATCACCATGGCGAGCGTGACATTGCGCTCCGGTTTTTTAACCTCAGCGGCGGCGAAGGCGATGTTGTGCGATGAATCGGCCGAGAACAGCGACCCGGTCTGGCTGAGGCATATCGCGATGAGCAGGCCGGACATCGTCGCCGCAGTGAGCCCGCCTCCCAGAGAGTCGATCCCGCGCGCATGCCACGGGCTACTGAAATTTGCGTGCAGCGCGGAGGCGTTTCTCCCAAGAAGAATCCCCAGCACAATCAGACCGCTCAGCGCCCCCGTCTTGGCGATCGTAAATACATTCTGAATCAGTTTCCCGTAGCGGAGCCCAAGAGTATTGCTGAACGTCAGTAACGCGATGACGCCAATCGCAAGCAATTGAGCGGTTGAGAGTGACAGCGCATAGTGGCTTGAGAGGCGAATGGGAGCAATCAGATATTTGTCTTCCGAAATCAACGGCCACACTGCACACTAGAAAATCGTGCAAAGGCCACCACCACCGCGGCGATCGTCCCGGTCTCGATGACGGAGAATAATGTCCAGCCATCGAGAAAGCCCCACAAAGGGGAATAAGCTTCGCGAAGATAGACATACATACCGCCCGCCTGCGGCATCATTGCCGAGAGCTCTCCGTAGCACAGCGCTCCGGCGATCGTGAGAATGCCGGCCACGCCCCATGCCACGAGCAGCCAGCCTGCGCTTCCAATGTGACGGGCCATCTCCGCCGGAACAATGAAGATACCCGAACCAATCATGGCCCCGACCACCACCATAACGGAATCGAACAGGCCCAGGCCACGGGAGAGTTCTCGTGGTTCGAGATGGGATGATTCTCGGGTCGTCGGTTCGAGTCTTGCCGTCAAGGAGCGGATAACCTTCTGGGAAGATTGAGCTGGGAAGATTGAGTTTGACGATTGCATATTGTATCCATAAAATATGACAGTGCCAACTAATTCGCCCTCATTCGTTTAAGGAGGTGCAATCTCCCTCTCGGGCACATTCTGAGCGAAAGGGCTTCGGAGCGATTGAAAAATGCAGGAATGCCACCGAGTCCGGGTCATCGATTCTCATACCGGAGGTGAGCCAACCCGCCTGGTGGTGAGTGGCGGCCCTGACCTCGGATCTGGTTCGCTGGCCGATCGGTTGGAATGCTTTCGGGCCAGGCACGACTCCTTTCGCTCCGCCGTCGTTAACGAGCCGCGGGGTTCCGATGTTATGGTTGGCGCGTTGCTTTGTGATCCTCTCGATTCCTCGTGCGTCGCCGGTATCATCTTTTTTAACAACGTAGGATACCTGGGCATGTGCGGCCACGGAACGATTGGTCTGGTTGCGACCTTGGCTTACATGAAGCGCATCCGCCCGGGAGAGCACAAGATCGAAACGCCAGTGGGCACAGTGAGCGCTGTTTTGCACCAAGGCGGCCAGGTTACGGTCAACAACGTAGTAAGTTATCGCAGCCGGAAAAATGTCGCAGTCGAGGTTCCCGGATACGGCGAGGTGTGTGGGGATGTAGCTTGGGGCGGGAACTGGTTCTTCCTCGTGGGTAATCACACCATGGACCTAACCTTGGGCAATGTCGACCAGCTAACGACTTTCACTTGGGCCATTCGCCAGGCTCTTCGTGACCATGGCGTTGCCGGTGCCGACGGCAAAGAGATTGACCACGTCGAGCTGTTTGGTCCATCTCAACGTCCGGGTGTGGACAGCCGGAATTTCGTGCTGTGCCCGGGCAAAGCCTATGATCGTTCTCCCTGCGGCACGGGAACGAGCGCAAAGCTGGCTTGCCTTTATGCCGACGGCAAAATCCGCGAGGGGCAAACGTGGCAGCAGGAAAGCATTGTTGGGAGCCTGTTTGAAGGCAGCGTGAAGGTGCACGAGGGCCAGGTGTATCCCAGCATCAAGGGATCGGCATTCGTGAACGCGGAGGCCGAGTTGGTGCTTGATCCACGCGACCCTCTGTGCATGGGCATCCGCGTATGAGAAACACAACCTATGACGTTGCAGTTGTCGGCGCCGGCATTGTCGGTGCGGCGTGTACGCACGAATTTGCGCGTCGTGGCCTGCGTGTCGTGGCCATAGGCGAGGACATTGTTGGGAGCGGCGCAACTGCCGCGGGGATGGGCCACATCGTTGTCATGGATGACAGCGACGCGCAGTTTGCCTTGACTCGCTACTCGCAGCAATTGTGGCAAGGCTTGAGGCACGAATTGCCCGATGATGTCGAGTACGAACAGTGTGGCACGATCTGGGTCGCGGCCGACGAAGAGGAAATGATCGAAGTCCAGCGCAAACGAGCCTACTACGGCGAGCGCGGAGTTCCAACCGAAGTGCTCGATACTAAAGCGTTGCAGAGCCTCGAACCCAAACTTCGCTCAGGAATGGCCGGAGGTCTTCTCGTCCCGCAGGACGCTGTGCTGTATCCACCGTGCGCTGCGCTTTTCTTAATGGGGCGAGCGCAGGCGCGCGGAGCAAAGCTGATCCTCGGGGTTAGGGTGGCTCAAATAGGCGAGGGGAGGCTTGGTTTGACGGACGGTACCGAGATCTCCGCTGAAATCATCGTCAATGCGGCGGGAGCTTCCGCCGCTGATCTTACTCCCGGACTTGAGATCAAGAAAAGGAAGGGCCATCTGGTTATCACCGACCGCTATCCTGGATTCGTGCGCCATCAGTTGGTGGAGCTTGGCTATCTAAAAAGCGCCCATTGCATGAGCGGTGATTCCGTGGCCTTCAACGTTCAACCTCGCCGCACCGGCCAAGTTCTTATCGGATCTTCGCGGCAGTACGGTGCAGAGCACAAGGAAGTGGATCATTCCATGCTCGTGCGTATGTTGCAGCGAGCGCAAGAATACTTGCCGGGCTTGTCCCGGATGTCGACCGTGCGTACCTGGACCGGATTTCGTGCTGCCACTCCCGATAAACTTCCGCTGATTGGGCAATGGACCGGAGACAAATCCGTCTTCCTGGCGACCGGGCATGAAGGATTGGGAATTACAACATCTTTGGGAACGGCACGTCTTCTTGCCGATCAGATCAGCGGCACGAAACCAGAGATCCCAGTCGAACCTTACCTGCCTTTGCGGACGGCGAAGGAGCATGTGCATGCATAGCGAGGTCACAGTGACGGTCAACGGAGCGCCGCTCGTCGTACCCTTGGGTACGACCGTGGCGGTTGCCATAGTCATGGCCGGACAAGCCTGCCGAAGATCGGTGAGCGGTGAGCCGCGCGGCCCGCTGTGTGGGATGGGAATCTGCTTTGAGTGTTGCGTGGCGATCGACGGGAATCCGCACGTTCGGAGTTGTCAGGTGTGGTGCGAGCAGGGCATGGAAGTAGCGACCGAAAAGTGAATCGATGAACAGGGAAGAGCGGCATCATTTCGATGTGTTGGTGATTGGTGGAGGCCCGGCAGGCATGGCGGCTGCGGCTTGCGCGGCGGAGTGTGGAGTCCGCGTCGGAATGGTCGACGACAATCCCAGTATCGGCGGTCAGATTTGGCGGGGCGAGTCGGATGGTCAATACCACCCGGATGCGTCGAAATGGGTTCAGCGGGTGCGCAGATCGGGTGCTGCCGTGCTCTGTGGATGGCGCGTGGTGCACCAGCCCGAAGAAGGTGTCCTGCTGGCGGAGAACCGCAGCGGCTTTTGCGAACTCAAATACGGGAAGCTGGTGCTGGCACCTGGAGCGAGAGAGCGATTCCTGCCCTTTCCCGGTTGGACGTTGCCGAATGTGATGGGCGCGGGTGGTCTGCAGGCAATGGTCAAGTGCGGCCTGCCAATTCGCGGCAAGCGGGTGATTGTTGCTGGCACCGGTCCCCTGTTGCTGGCGGTAGCGGATTACCTCCGCAAACATGGCGCCGAGATTCCGGTGATTTGCGAGCAGGCATCCTGGAGGAGCCTGGCGAAATTCGGCTTGGCCCTAGTGAGCTGGCCAGCAAAGATTGTCCAGGGGATCCGGCTAAAATTCGATCTCGCTGGGGTCCCACTTGCCGCGAACAGTTGGCCGCTCGCCGCTCACGGTCAGAAGACTGTCGAGCGGGTCACCGTTTCGCGAGCCGGAAGAGTCGAAGACATCCCATGCGATTACCTCGCTTGTGGTTTTCATTTGGTTCCGAACATTGAGTTGCCGTCGCTGCTGGGTTGCGCGGTCGGCAACGGCTGCGTGCAAGTTAACGAATTTCAGGAAACGACCAGCTCATCGGTCTTCTGCGCGGGTGAACCCACCGGCATCGGAGGCGTAGAGTTGGCGCTCATCGAAGGCCAGATTGCTGGCCTCGCGGCAGCGGGACGCGCCAGGGAAGCCAGAGCATGGTTCGAAAAGCGTAAGAAGGCGCGCGGTTTTGCACAGTTGCTGGATCGCACGTTCCGCCTGCGTACGGAATTGAAGAGCCTGTCTCTGCCCGAAACCGTGGTCTGCCGTTGCGAAGATGTTTCCTACTCACGTCTTCGGCAACACACCTGCTGGCGATCCGCCAAGCTACACACGCGTTGCGGTATGGGATCTTGTCAGGGACGAGTTTGCGGTCCCACGACGCAATTCCTTTTCAAGTGGAAGCCGGACTCGGTTCGGCCGCCGGTTTTCCCGGCTCGCGTCGAAAGCTTGGCGGGCCCTGGCGGGGCAGTTGGAAGGGCAACACACAGCGAAGTAACGGGAGGACACTGATGAACTGGAGGGGCGTGCTGCCCGCAATCACCACCAGTTTTACCGAAGATCTTCATGTCGACCACAGTGCCGTGAGGAAACACTGCGGCTGGCTGCTGGACAACGGGTGCGCGGGGATCGTTGCCCTCGGGTCACTGGGGGAGGGCGCGACGTTGTCTTCTGACGAGAAAGTGGAGATTCTGCGTACCTGCGTCGGCGCGGTTCGTGGGCGCGGACCCGTGGTGGCTTCGATCTCAGCGCTTACTACGTCGGAGGCGGTGGCGCTAGCGAAGGTGGCCGCCGATCTCGGCTGCGACGCCCTGATGGTGTTACCACCCTATGTCTATCAGGGGAATTGGCGGGAAATGAAGACCCACGTTGCAACTGTGTTCCGAGCCACTCCTCTTTCCTGCATGCTCTACAACAATCCCGTCGCTTACGGAACCGATTTCGTACCTGAACAGATACGCGAATTGGCGGCGGAGCACGAAAACTTCGAGGCAGTGAAGGAGTCGAGCACGGATGCAAGGCGTGTATCGGCTATTCGTGCGCTGCTCGACCGTCGCCTGGAGATCTCGGTCGGCGTTGATGACGCTGTGCTGGAGGCGATCGGCGTGGGAGCCACCGGTTGGATTGCCGGCCTGGCCAACGCGTTGCCACGGGAGTCGGTAGAGTTGTTTAATTGTGGTCTTAATGGAGAGAGCGACAAGGCGTTCGAGTTGTATCGCTGGTTTTTGCCGCTCTTGCGCATGGATACGGTGCCGAACTTCGTTCAGCTCATCAAGCTGGTGCAGACTGAAGTTCGAATGGGGAATCCTCGCGTGCGTCCGCCGCGCCTGGAGTTGGTCGGCGACGAGTTGGAGCGGAATAGCAGGATCATTCGTGACGCCTTGCATTCCCGGCCGCAGCCGGTAGCCAGTTACGCGCTACCCAACAGAAAGTAAGTTTTAAGAAAATGACAAAACTCGCAGGTCGGTCTCTCATTGGTTTTCGACAAGGCAACGGTTCGGGTGAACCGCTTTGCGCCACGGATCCCGCCACCGGGCATTGTTTGCAACCGGGTTTTATTGCCGCAACTAAGGAAGAGGTAGACCTCGCTGCCCGCCTTTCCTCAGAGGCGTTTGTCGCCTATAGCCGCACCCCGGGACGGGTACGGGGGGCATTCTTACGCACGATTGCGACAAAGATTGAATCCATCGCGGGTGAGATCGTCGAGCGCGCCGGGCGGGAGACGGCTTTGCCGCCGGCCCGGTTGCAGGGTGAAACCGCCCGCACTTGCGCTCAGCTTCGATTGTTTGCCGAGGTTGCGGAAGAAGGATCGTGGGTGTCGGCTCGCATCGATCGTGCTGACCCGGATCGCAAACCTCTTCCCCGGCCAGATATTCGTTCCATGCTGCGTCCCCTCGGTCCAGTCGTCGTATTCGGTGCGAGCAACTTTCCGCTGGCGTTTTCGGTGGCCGGAGGGGATACGGCCTCGGCACTGGCGGGAGGGAATCCGGTCATCGTCAAAGCCCATGCGGCGCATCCCGGTACCAGCGAGCTGGTAGGGCAGATGGTTCGAGACAGCGTTCGTGAGTGCGGCCTCCCGGAAGGCGCCTTCTCGCTTTTGTTTGGCACTGGTGCCGAGATCGGCGTTGCCTTGATGCAACATCCGCTGGTGAAGGGCGGAGGTTTTACCGGCTCCCGCACTGCGGGCAGAATATTGATGGACGTCGCGGGCTCGCGCCCTGAGCCGATTCCGTTCTATGCGGAAATGAGCAGCACCAATCCCGTCTTCATCCTGCCCGGCGCCTTGCGAGAACGGAGTGAAAGTATTGCGGCGGGGCTGCACACTTCGTTTACCATGGGGGCCGGCCAGTTCTGCACGAAGCCGGGAATGGTCTTTTTTCCCCAGAGCAGCGAAGCCGCCTCGTTTACGGATAAACTGCGCCAGTTGGTTGGGGCATCGGCTCCATTTCATCTGCTCACCAAAAGCATCTACTCTTCGTATGATTCCGCGCTTGCCGGGCGGAAGAACAATACTGCCGTGAGCCTGGTCGCCGAAGCTCCGAAAGCCGAGCCGGCCTGTGGATTTGCCGTCGGGGCTGCACTTTTTGAAACGGATGCAGATACGTTTCTAAGTTCGGACCTCGATGCGGAGATTTTTGGTCCAACCACGCTCCTCGTACGCCATTCGAAGCGGGATCAGATCCTGGAGATTGCCCGTTCTCTCGAAGGGCAGCTCACTGCGACAATTCATGGTACAGCGCAGGATCTTCACGATTTTGCGGATCTGATTTCGATTCTCGAGGGCAGGGTGGGGAGGCTCGTGTTTAATGGCTTCCCGACCGGAGTTGAGGTATGCCCCGCTATGGTCCACGGTGGACCTTATCCGTCGACCTCGGACGGCCGCTCCACATCGGTAGGAACCCGTGCGATTTTCAGGTTTACGCGGCCGGTCTGCTATCAGGGATTTCCCGATGATGCATTGCCGGAAGAACTGAAAGATTCGAATCGGTCAGGCATCTGGCGGATGGTCGACGGACAGATGACCCGCGAAGCGACCGTGCCGGCATCCTTGGCTCCCAGACCGTGATCGTTCACCGCTATTCGAACAGCGCGGCAGCTGATAGGCCCGAATCGAAGTAGCGAACCTCAGCAACGCCGCTTGCGATCCATGCGGTGCCCCATGGTGAAAAGGCCGTTGAAGCCCTGGGATTTGAAGGAGAAAACGATGCTCGACCACATGATTCTGACTGTCAGCAATATCGAACGTTCGTTGGCGTTCTATGAGGCGGCCTTGAAGCCTCTTAATATCAAGTTCTTCCTGCCCTACAAGGGCGAAGGCGATCATCCTGATCTGTGGGGATTTGGTGATGGCAAGAGGGCGTGTTTCTGGATCAAACAGGGGAAGCCCGATCCAGCGTCCATTCACTGGGGTTTCATGGCGGAAAACAATGGTAAGGTCGATGAATTCTACAGGGCTGCAATATCCGCTGGTGCCAGGGACAATATTTCGCCGCGGGCGCGCGTGGAATACTATCCGGGATACTACGCCGCCGATATCTTGGACCCCGACGGATATTCGTTCGAGGTCGTCCATAAAAGCTAGTGATGAAACCGCACATCGCCAGTCGCGATCTCGGCTTCAGCCTGGATTGCCGGTCTGGTATTTCGTCGCCAAGGATGAGGGACATGTCTTTAGCAAGAAGTCAAATTATGATGATTTCTATGCCACGGTGATGTTGGTCAAAAGAGTTTTTGTTGAACTGATTGGCGACTTCGCCTGCGATTGAAGACGCTCACCGGGCGGCATGCGGGGCGATATGCATCCGACCGGCCCCGAACAACGGGACGGGCGGCAGTTGCATGACGGTGGTGAGCGGACAGGACGGACGCCTTCCAGAGCGTAGGAATAAGACACAGGAAGTTTTTCTCGGTCGATCCGGATGCGGGGAACGACGTGGTGCTTTGGGTCGGGCCGAACAGTCCAATGGACGCCAATCCAGATCAATGCGGGTCACCGGAGCTAAACCCAAAACCGAGACAGGCTCACAATTGTGATTGGATCGCTCACGCTGGAGGAGTTTGCCCACTCGTGCCACAGTGAAGACTGGCCGACGCTGCAGAGTTGATCATCCTGCTGGCGCAGGGCATAAGGGAGTTTGGCCAAGACCGAGCCATCGACGCGTTAATCCGCAAATACGGGTATCGCGGAACGCCTGCCACTCTCGAAGCCGTGAGTGCCAATGCGGATCTCGCCAACGACCTTAGCGCGGCTGCGCACCTCATACACGGCTCCTCTGATGTCGCTTCACAATCCGCTTGTGCCCGGTCATCTAAGCAAAGAGGAGGTCGAGGGAGTGGGCTTTGAATATGGCGATTTGAAATCTATGCTCACGCGCTACAACCCGCAGACCCTTCGCTATGGCAACCACCGTGTCGACGGCGAAGAGATTTTCTTCGTTTCCAATCCCGGCTTGGGACTGTGGGCGCAGCGCGGTAAATGGTTGGGGCGCGACGCATGATCCTGGTCTTGGTAAGCGATGGCGCGGCCAAGGCACACCGCATGGGCCCACATGTATTAACATGGACGGAATTAAGAAAGCGTTCACAGAAGCTGGAATTTCCTGCTGGATCAGAAACTACTTGTGATCTGGACAAATCCAGAATGGCTGCCTCCGAATACAAGTCTGCTTCAAGGAGAAAATGATGGTTACGCGACGCGAGTTTCTCGATGCCCTTGCTGTGGGTGCGGCGGGACTGGCCGTGGGGACCACGGCAAAGGGCTATGGCCAGATTCTTGGATCGAATGATCGAGTCAACTTTGCCATCATCGGTCTTAACGGCCGCGCCTACGCTCACCTCTCGTCGCTCAAGGCAAACAAAAGTGCCGCGCGAATCTCGCATGTCTGCGATGTGGACGGCAATATTCTAAGGAAGTTCGCCGACAGCGTGCGACAGGAGACGGGCGAGGCCCCCGCAACTGACCAAGATTTTCGCAGGATTCTTGAACTGAAAGAGGTGGACGCCATTACCATTGCCACTCCCGATCATTGGCATACACCCATGGCAATCGCCGCCTTGCAGGCGGGTAAGCACGTCTATGTAGAAAAGCCATGCAGCCACAATCCCGCCGAGGGAGAGATGCTGGTGCAAGCACAGCGGAAGTATCAGAAGCTCGTGCAGATGGGGACACAGCAGCGCTCTTCAGCCCACACTCTAGAGGTCGTTGAAAAGATCCATGCAGGCATAATCGGCAGGCCCTACTTCGCGAAGGCCTGGTACGTCAATTTGAGAAAGTCGATTGGCACAGGCAAAAGAGCGCCGGTGCCGCCTCAGTTGGATTGGGACTTGTGGCAGGGCCCCGCTCCGCGTCGTCCGTATACGGACAATGTGCACCCCTATAACTGGCACTGGTTCAGAATCTATGGCACTGGCGAAACGCTCAATAATGGTACGCACGAAGTCGACGTCTGCCGCTGGGCGCTCGGCGTCGACTATCCCGAGCGAGTTGCATCGTCGGGCGGCCGATACCATTTCAAAGACGATTGGGAGTTTTATGACACGCTGGTGACAAGCTTCGAGTACGAAGACAAGATGATCTCGTGGGAGGGGAATAGCTGCCAGGGTATGAAGCATTACGGCCGTGATCGTGGTTCGATAATTATGGGAACGACGGGCACAGTGCTGATTGATCGCGACGGCTACGAGATCTACGACCTCAAAGGCGACAAGACAAGCGAATTTAAGGTGGGCAATAGGACTTCATCCTCTGACGTGATCGGCCGTGATTCCATGACCGATGCTCACTTCGCGAACTTCATCGCTGCAATTCGGAAGGGCGAGAAGCTCAACGCTCCTATCGGTGTTGGCAACGTCGCCGTTACGATGTTGCAGCTTTCCAACATCGCTTGGGAAGTCAACCGGGAACTGCGTCTCGACGCGAAAGACGGACGGATTCAAGGCGATCCCGAAGCAATGAAGATGTGGGGGCGCGAGTACGAGCCGGGGTGGGCGCCACATGTCTAACAAAACCCCCTTCTCCCGTCGCGATTTTGTTCGCTGCGGTGCAGTCGTTGCGGCGGCATTTTCCGCTCCCGCCGCCCTCTCGGCGCTGGCTCACGAAAATTCGTCTTCTGACGAAGCGTTGCCGATCCGTTTGGGTCTGGCCAGCTACACATTTCGTAACTTCAGTCGCGTTCAGATGATCGGTTTCATGAAGCAACTCAACGTACTCGCATTGAATGCGAAGGACGTCAAAGATCATCTCCCGATGGAGGCACAGCAAGAGGCAGCCGCGCTGGCGGAGTATGCCGCGGCGGGCATCAAGCTTCACGCTGCCGGAGCCATCTATTTCTCGAAAGATGAAGACGCCGACATCCGCAGTAAGTTCGAATACTGCCGGCGGGCAGGTATCGCCGTTATTGTTGCCGGCGACCCCACACCGGAAACTCTGCCAAGAATGGAGAAGTTCGTAAAGGAGTACGACATCCGTATCGCCGTCCACAACCACGGGCCGGAAGACAAATTGTGGCCTTCGCCGCTGGATGTGTTGAAGGCGGTGAAGGGTATGGATCCGCGCATCGGGTGCTGCATCGATGTTGGGCACACGGTTCGTGCCGGCACCGATGTCGTTCAGGCAATCCACGAGGTTGGACCGCGGCTGTTTAACATGCACATGAAGGACCTCACGAACTTCCAGAGTAAGGAGAGCCAGGTCGCGGTGGGAGACGGCATCATGCCAGTGCGGAAGATGTTTGCAGCGCTCATCGCAGCGAAATATCAAGGCTCCGTCGATCTGGAGTATGAGATTCATCCCGACGACCCGCTGCCTGGCGTGATCGCCAGCTTCGCCTATATGCGAGGCGTCCTGGCAGGCATGGGATTCACCGGCCAAGGCTGAACAGGAAGCAAGTCGTCACCTTCTCTACGCTTCTCTCTCGTCTCCGATCCATCAAACCATCAAACAGCTGCGTTGCTCAGCCGCCTCCAGTGAAGATCGCATTTAGCTGCGTGCCGTCTGTCACCCGTATACTTCTAGGCTAGGGCTACTCTCGCGATCCCAAGATGTATAGATATGGAGAAGCCGGTGGCAAGGAACGATCTTCAGGGCAGTCTTGATTTCTTGGTCCTTAAGACTGTGTCGCAGAGGACCGCTGCATGGTTACGGCATCGTTCGGCCTAGACAGAAGGCGTCTAATGAACTGCTCGAAGTGGAGGAAGGCTCAATTTATCCGGCGCTTCACCGCATGGAGCAGGGTGGATCGATCAGTTCCGAATGGGGCATCACTGAGACAAACCGGAGGGCAAAGTACTACAAGCTTACGCGTGCTGGACAGAGAGCTCCAGGGTGCAGAACAGAGCTTCGCGCAACGTACAAAGGGAATTCGCGCTATGATGCGTTTCGCCTGAGGTGACAGGATGAGGCTGTTACGACCAATGTTGAACCTGCGGCGTCGTCAGCAGATCGATGCAGACATTCGTGCCGAGTTGGATTCGCACATCAAAATGGCAGTCGAGGACGGAGTGCGCCGAGGTAAGCGTGAGGCAGATGCGTGGCGTGAAGCGAAATTGCGTTTTTGGCAATCCGGTGCTGGTACATCAGAGTGTTGCTGAAGCAGATACGCCCTTGTCACTGAATGGCATTGTTTCTGATTCCGACAACTCCGTCGCGTCCCATCGTTTTCGTTGACGGCGATTTTGACGCTTGCGATCGGAATTGCAGCGAGTACGGTATTCTTTTCAAGGGTGCAGGCATTTCTGCTTCGACCGCTCCCTTATTCGGATATTCGGACGCGAGTCGACTCGTGATGGTTTGGGTGCAACTGCAGGTGCTGGGCATTGACAGGTTCATGGCTCGCAATCCGTAGCGGGGGCGTATGTTCAGTACCGTCGGCAGTGCGCGCCGCATTCAACTCGCTGCGCAATCGGTCTTCTAACCCCGCAAAACTTTCACTGGGGAGGCTGCATGGCCAATTTTTCGAAAATGTCTGGTGCCCTAAAGAAGCGCGCGGCGCAAATCGAACTGCTCCTCATGGATGTGGACGGTACGATGACAGACGGTGGCGTAATCCTGCTCTCCCAAACCGAAGAGATTGCTCTCGAAATCAAGACCTTTGACGCGCACGATGGTCAGGGCCTCACACTCGCGCACACTGCCGGCCTTCGCACTGGCTGCATTACCGGACGCCAAAGCTCGGCTTTACTTCGGCGCGCCCGCGAAATGAACATGGAGTTTATTTACATGAAACAGGCGTTGAAGATGCCGGCTTACGAAGAAATTGTTCGGAAGGCAGCTGTGTCCGATGCTGTTGTCGCCTATGTGGGCGATGATCTCCCGGATCTTCCCGTGATGCGCCGCGTTGGTCTCGCCGTGGCGGTCGGCAATGCGGTTCGAGAGGTCAAAGAGACAGCGCATTACACAACCAAAGCCCCGGCCGGCCACGGTGCAATCCGCGAAACCGTCGAACTCATTCTGAAATCGAAAGGTATCTGGGATTCGATAATCGACAAAGCGCGCGCCTGACAAAGTTTACCAATAAGAAATCTGCGGGAGTGGCGGGACTGGAACCCGTTGCCTCCTGTGCGGGGAGCGCAGAAGTCAGCGCAAATCCATGTTGAACCCAGGGGACCTGCGAAGAAGCTGAAATTAAAAATGATTTTCCAAAAAAGTCCAGGAAGGGTGCAAAATTCGCCGTACATACGGCCTTTTCGGCCATACTCGGCGAGATACGTTGTTTATTATCGTTGGTGTTGGAGTTTTTCACCCACTTTCGAGGCGGCCTTTTCCTGGCGGGCGGTCCCAAATCGACCAGCAGCGGACGTGCCCTAACGAAAGTCGACACTGAGAATTCCGAGTGCGGTTGCCCGCACTGCAGAACAAGCTCTTCAACCGCACCACTTTGGGACAGAATCTGTACTGATCTGAATTCGCTCTGCTACAATTCAGTCTCGGGGCAGGGACAGCTGCTCTGGGTTGTTGTTTGCTTGCACAACAGTTTTGGACGGCGGTTTAGCTTGGTGTCCATGGTGTCCATTAACTAACCTCGGAATTTGGTTCTATCAGGTTGAAATGGGCGACGCAGGCGAAACGATTGAACCTGAGGAAAGCCAATAAACACGCGGGTTTCCGATAAAGGTAAGAAAACAAAGTGGGGACGTAGTTCAGTTGGTTAGAACGCTGCCCTGTCACGGCAGAGGCCGCGGGTTCGAGTCCCGTCGTCCCCGCCATTCATTTCAAAGCACTTGGGCTAATTTTGGCGAAACCATCGAGGACCCAAAAGGGCACGTTTTTGTGCCCTTTTTTGTGTCCCTTTTCGCCCGGCCAATTCCCGTCCTCGATGGTCCTCACGCTGCAACGCCACCCGATACAGACGGTGGTGACGTTGCGTTCGCTTCGCACGAAAACACCAACGACAAGACTGCTGCCTGAGCTGCATGTTTGGCGGGCGTGACTGCCTGGGTATACACATCTAGTGTTGATCGCAGAGTCGAATGCCGCAACAGTTCCTGCATGACTTTGAATTCCGTGCCTACGCTTCTCAGCAGCGTCGAATACGTGTGACGAAACGTGTGCCAGCCGATGCATTTCTGGATTCCAACTCTCTGTGCAACCGGCCGAACGTATTTGCGCAAGATCGCTTGTCCCCAATACGGTCTCCGACCCCTAGTACGCCTGCTGGCAAAAACCCAATCATCTGGCTTCGTGTAAACGCACTGTTTTCGCCAGTCTGACAAAGCGTCGGCAAGGCGTGGATGGACGGGCACAGGCTTTTGCGATGATTCGGTCTTGCATGGGCCGACTACGCCGTACACGATGGATCGCGTTACGTTCATCGAGTATTGAACAAGATCGATGTCACCCCATTTCAAGCCGAACAACTCGCTCTGCCGCAAGCCAGTGGATACTGCGAGGAGAACCAAGGTTCGTTCTCGAATGCCTAAACTGTCCACCAGTGCCTTGATTTCCGCGGGGATCAGGACGGTTGGTGCTCTGCGGCGTTTCGCACCCTGACGAACTAGGTGGATCGGATTGCGGTCAAACAACTCGTATCGGCAAGCATGGTTGAAAAGAACGGACATCAGATTTCGGATTTTGGCACAACTGCTTTTCGCCAAGGGCAAACGTCGCAGCCAAGATTCGACTTGTATTGTTCTGACCTCAGCCAGTTCGTAATGCCTCCAGTGAGGAAGAATCCAGCGGGTTAGGTATGCCTGGTACGTCTTCTTGGTCGAGTAACTGCGCCATGTGTTGTCTCTTGCGAGTTCCCGTTGCTCGAAATGATCGCAGAGCTGCGCGACCGTAATTGAGCAAGAGCCCATCCGCACTTTGTCGGAATTGATTTCTGCCAACAGGACTGCGATAGCAGAACGGGCGCGAGCTTCGTCCAGGTAGCGCTCAACCGTGCCAATCACTCTCTTCCGTTGGACACGCGCTCCATGCAAATTTTTTTCGGACCAGCGAAACTGCCATACAGCAGGCCCCTCCTTGCGACTTACCAATGCCAGACTTCCGTGTTGCATTCTCAGCCTCCGTGACCGCAGTTGCGGCGCACGAGAATTCTCCCGTATTTACGGGGAACCGAGGGAGGGGAGTCATCGGGCACTTGAGTGAATTGCTTTGCGGCGGCAATGCTCCATTTAGGACGTTTACGTCCCAGAAGCCCGTTTCTGGATAACGCAGCGCGGGAGTTTTCACTTACGCCGTCAATCCTGCCTAATCCGTTCCCTTCGCGAACCACTGGTCGAACCATTGCAGCATCCGCAAGGTGTAATCGCGGGCATCGGCCGTCTTGTGGAACACGTGCCCCTCATTCGGATACACCACCATCTGCGTCGGAACCCTCATCGTTTCCAGAGCGTGGTACCACTCGATCGACTGGGCCATCGGCACTTCACCATCGCGGTCTCCTACCAGAATCAACGTCGGCGTCTTCACCTTCTTCACGAAGCGAATAGGATCCGACTTCTGGTA
>Ga0210406_10004055_pt1 | contig 15860 bp, 10 predicted proteins | sample IncBWC30MmetaG_FD_155454 | JGI IMG/M metagenome (GOLD analysis project Ga0210406, IMG submission 155454) | Forest soil microbial communities from Barre Woods Harvard Forest LTER site, Petersham, Massachusetts, United States - Inc-BW-C-30-M | ecosystem: Environmental > Terrestrial > Soil >... | reverse complement strand
GGCGGCGATCAACAGTCAGTTTCAGTCCGCCGCCGTCCACTCCAGATAAGGTCGCAATTTTCCTGTGATCTTGTCTGTCGGCAGATCTCTTGCTCAGGTATTTGTGATGGATTACTCGTAGCGCAAAGCCACGATGGGATCGACTTTTGCCGCGCGCCGGGCGGGAATGTAAGAAGCAACCAGAGCGATCAGCGTCAACACGCCTACCGCGGCGGCCAGCGGCCCCGGATCCGCGGGACTCACCCGATACAGCAGCCCTGATACTAGGCGTGTCAAGATCATAGCTGTGCCCAATCCAACGATCTCGCCGACAAGGACGAGACCCATTCCATGACGTACAACCAGCCGTAGAACGTCGCGGCGCCGTGCGCCCAATGCCATTCGAATTCCGATCTCGTGCGTGCGCTGCGCCACGGAATAGGCGACGAGTCCGTACAAACCGACTGCTGCGACCATCAGGGCCAAGGCCGCGAAGCTTGTCAGCAGGATTGTGCTCGTGCGCCGCAATGTGACCGACTGTGCTGCCAGTACTTGCATCGGCATCGCGTCAAATACTGGCTGGCCCTTATCCACCTCCCAGATGGCGCTCTCAGCCGGTTTCAGCAGCTTGGACGGGCCTCCCGTGGTTCGAATTACGAACGCGAGGAGAGGAAACGATACCTGGCTCAGAGGACGGTAGAGATCCGCATGTGCAGGCTCTTCGGGGCCGAAGGCTCGCACATCCGAAACCTCACCCACAATTCGCCAGCGTTCGGGATGGGCAGCATCACCGAGTTCCAAAATCTTGTCGAGGGGATTCTCCCCACCAAAATACCGCCGCGCCAATGTCGAATTGACAATGGCCACACTCTCAGCTCCGGAACGATCGTAGTCGTTGAAATCGCGCCCGCGAAGCAGACCAATACCCATGGTTGAAAAATAGCCAGCAGTGATCAGGCGATTGTCAGCAGTCGGCTTGCCGCCCTCTTTTCGAAGAGGCTGTCCTTCGATCGCAAAATCCGTTATTCCCCAAAATCCGGTGAGCGGCAGGAAATTCGTAACCGCTACCGAAGCTACGTCCGGTAGCCTACTGAGGCGATCAGTCACGCCGGCAACAAAGTTGTTCCGCTTCCCAGGCTGGTCTGACGGATAACGACTGGAGGGAAGAAGAACTTCGACGGCAAGAACTGGACCCGGACGGAATCCGAGATCTTCTTGATAGACGCGACGGAAGCTCTCGATCATCAATCCACCGCTGGCCAGCAAGACCAGCGACAGAGCGATCTCCGCTGCGACCAGCGTGCGGCGAACCCGTGCGGACCGCATAGAAGAGGTTGACCCGCGGGATTCTTTGAGCGCCTCGTTGGCATCGGTGTGGGCCAATTGCATCGCCGGAACCACTCCGAAAAGCAGCCCTGTAGCCACTGTGATTCCCAGCGCAAACCACAGAACAGGCGCACTCATCGGAATCGCTTCGAGTCTCGGAATATTCAAATTGGCGATGCCATTAGGGAAAATGGCTAGCAGAAAGCGGGTGCACCACAAGGCGAGAACTACACCCAGCGCACCTCCCAGGAATGAAAGCAGCAGGCTCTCACACAGGAATTGCTGCAACAGGCGCCAACGGCTGGCGCCAAGGGCCACTCGTAACGATACTTCGACCTGCCTGCGCGCAGCCCGTGCAAGCAGAAGACCGGCAATGTTGACGCACGCGATGATGAGTACCAGCCCGACAGCCCCGAACAAAGCCAGCAGCGGTGTACGGATGTCGCCCGACAATGTGTGCCGCAGCGGTTCGATCCATGTCTCATTGCCGGCGTCGGTTTCCGTGTGCTGCGTGGCAATCTGGCGCTCAAGAGCATTCATGCGTACTTGGGCATCGGCGAGGGAGATACCGGATTTAAGACGCCCGACCACGCGGATGTAAGTGTGTTGGTAGTCTCCAGAAGCCACTGGAGAAATCGCCATCGGCATCCACAGCTCAGTCTGCGAAGGAAAGTCAAATGCGGGCGGCATTATGCCGATGACCGCATAAGGCTTGGAATCGAGCGTAATCGACTTGCCCAGGATTTGCGGATCACCATGGAATGTGTTGCGCCAAATCTTGTCACTGAGCACGGCCACGTGTGCACCCGAAGAAGCCTCGTCCTCGCTGAACACACGGCCTATCCTAGGCGGAACTCCAAGAATGCGGAAGTAACTTGGCGAAACGTCGTACCCCAACAGCAGTTTCGGTTCTCCTACACCGGACAGCGTGACTTGATCGTCGTAAGACGGCGCAATGTCTTCAAAAACCTGATTCTTCTGCTTCCACTCGGTAAAATCACCGGGCGAGATCGGAGCCTCCATATCGCCGCGCGACGGATTCCGTCCCCAGATCATTGCCAAACGATCGACTTGTTGATAAGGAAGCGGCGCCAGTAGGACGGTCTGAACTACTGAAAAGATCGCGGTGTTCGCTCCTACCGCCAGCGCGAGCGTGACCACAGCGACAGCCGCGAACACCGGGTCCTTGCGCAGTTGCTGCAGCGCGTAACGAAGATCTTGAGCTAGGCCGCCCATCTCAGGTTTGTCCTTCTTACTGCCACGGCACTGCCATAGTGCGATTGCCAAAACCAATGCGAGATGATCACGCCCGCTGTCAGATTGATCCCTCCAGTAGCAAGAGCTTTTCCAATCTCGTGCGAAGCGTAACCCGTTTGATCGCAAAGGGCAAGAGAATGCGGCTGTCGAACCAAGGTGTTGAAAGGTGTCCACCGGCGGACTTAGATGTTCAGAAGCGAACATGCACCATCGGCTTCCTGAAACCGCCTGCGGGCCTGATGTCAGTTGACGCAATCAAGCCATAACGCTCACCGAGAATTGCCGACACCCGTCCGCGTCAAAAAGTGCTTCCAGAACGGTCCCTCGTCTCAGGGAGAGACAGCGCTCAAAACCGAGGTCGACACCGTTCAGCCGGACGTAAAGCTCGAGGTACTCGACTGGGGAGGGACCGGACGCACCCTCGTCTTCTCGCAGGTGGCGGAAGCACAGCTCACGTTTTTGACAGCTTAGGGCCGAAGCTCGCGGCGCATTATCACGTCATTGGGATCACGCGGCGCGGGTTTGGTCAGTCCTCCGCACGCCAAACGGGTTTTGACGCAAGGCGGCTCGGAGATGATGTCGTCGCGGTTCGTGACGCCTTGCACATCACTGATCCTGTCCTCGTCGGGCATTCGATTGCAGGGAAACCTGAGCGCCGTCTCCACCTAGCATCCAGGGCGCGGTGCGGCGTTCATCTATCTCGATGCTGGAGTGTAACGCTACCCTTGCTCGCGTTTGATTACGGGTAAGATGTGTACCTTCCATTCAAAAAGTGTGCAATTCTGAACAGCTCCGCCGTTTTCTTGGGAATATCGTGTGGCTTCGAATAAGGTAGTCCGCCAAAGAACGGCAGGATAGTCCCTGGTGGGGCAGGCATGGGTTAGTGTTCACCCCATGGGTGACGTTCGGACCCACGCCTGCCTCAGTTGTCCAGTATCCAGCCTCTCGTTGGGCATCGCAGTTGACCGCATTTATGGAAACAGCAACGCAATCCCCCGAAAACAAACCTTGAGAAACTGGAAATCACAGGATTGGATCGAGCATCCCTCATTCGGCTTAGGGCAAGTCAGCGAGAGTCGAGAGGACAGGCTCGATATTGATTTTGTGAACAGCGGCACCAAAACGATTCTTAAATCGACAGAACTGAAGCCAGCCGTCTCACCTGACCCAGATTACAAGTTCCCTCGCGCCAAACGAGTCTCCCGCAAGGTCGCCGCTAAGTAGCCATCAGTCTCTCCGGCCATCTAAATCGTGCGCAGTGTTATCTAACGAGGGGGAACAATGTCCAATTTAAGCAGCGCACTCCAGCAGCTTCGGCAGGAGCACAAGCAAGCAGAACAACAAGTGGAGAAGTTACAGTCGGCGATTTCGGTAGTCGAAGGACTAGTGGGACGAAACGGTCCGAGAGCCTCGCGCAACGGTGTCAGACGCGGCTGGGTCACATCGGTGGCCACACGCAGGCGAATGGCACTGGCGCAAAAAGCACGGTGAGCAAAAGCTCGGCAAGAGTCGAAGCCGTCGGCTGGGAAAACCAACAGTTCGTCACCTGTGAAGGGCACGATGTCGGTCGCTGCCAGAAGAAAAATCGCAGCAGCTCAACGGGCGCGGTGGGCGAAGTTTAAAGCTGCGAAGAAGGCGGCGTAGAGCAGGCAGTGGCTACTGCGTCGTTCCAAAAGCGAGAGATGATTCGCAAACAGCACTAAGCCAACCCACACCTGAAAAACCATCCGCAGCGAGAGACCGGTGTCAGCACCGGGCCCCGAGGCGAATATTTTTTCTTAGAGCGGGAATTCTCGCCGTAAATGTACATACCTATGCGGCCTGCAAGGCGGTTCCGACCCTGAGCGAAACCCGTGTGCCGGAGTCGGGAGCGATCGCGATCGAGGCTAGGCGAACTCCAATTCGATCTTCTTTGCCGCCCGGTCGAGGTTCACGATGCGAAAACTGCGAACCTGACCCGCTCGGGAAGGTTCTGCCTTCGGAGGCCCACCGGAGCCGGTTTTCCAGCGCGCCTGTAACATCGAGCTTAGAGAAGAAAGATCTGCTTTCGATTCCTTCGGAGCCTCGCTCTTTGGTGCAGTCGCCGCAGGCTTTTTGCAAATTGCGTGGATGCCATCGCCCAGTTCCACGCGCGCCTGAGCTCCGGAATCATCCATCAATCGGCCCGTCACCACGTCCCCTTCGTTGTGCTCCGCGATATATTCGTCCAGGCCCGTCGGAACCAGTTGCTTCATGCCAAGCCGTATCTGGCGCTTCTCAAGATCGATGGCGAGCACTTGCGCCTTGACGATCTGGCCGACTCGCAGCAGGTCCTGCGGCTGGTTGATCCGCTTCTCCGCGCTGATGTCGCTCACGTGAACCATGCCTTCGATTCCTTCCGAAAGCTGCACGAAGGCCCCGAACTTGGTCAGATTAGTGACCGGTCCTTCGACTGCCGAGCCAACCTGAAAGCGCTGCGCTACGTCGGCCCAGGGATCGCCTAACGCTTGCTTGAGTCCGAGCGAGATGCGGTGCTCCGGCGCATTGACTTGCAGGATGACGGCTTCGACGGCCTCGCCCGGATTCACCACATCGCTTGCTTTTCTGATCTTGCCTTTGGACCACGACATCTCGGAAATATGAATCAAGCCCTCAATACCGGGCTCCAACTCCACGAATGCTCCGAATTCCATCAGGCGCGTCACGGTCCCGCGCACACGGTCGCCGGCAGCGTATTTTTGAGCAACAGCGTCCCAAGGATGCGGTTGCAACTGCTTCAGGCCAACCGAAATGCGTCGCTTATCGCCCTCGGACGCTATCTTCAGTACCTTCACCTCGACCTGCTGACCCACGGAGAGCACGTCAGCCGGCTTGTTCACACGGCCCCAGGCGATGTCGCTCACATGCAGCAAGGCGTCGACTCCGCCGAGATCAACAAAGGCGCCGTAATCCGTCAAGGTGCGCACCGTGCCGCTGACCGTCTCACCTTCCTTAATCTGCGAATAGAACTTGTCCTTAGCGGAGCGTTCTTCTTCCTCAGCGACCGCCCTCCGATCGACGACCACGTCCTCATCCGTGACGTCAAGCTTGATAATGCGGCAGCGAATCTCCTGTCCGACCAATTTCTCCATATCGGCCGCATCGCGAACTCCGCTGCGCGATGCAGGCATGAAAGCTCGCACGCCGACATCGACGCTGAACCCGCCCTTGATTACGCCCGTCACCGTACCAAGAACGCTCGTTTTGTCGGCAAAAGCTTTTTCCAGAGCAGACCAATCCATCGGCCGCTCGACTTTGAAAAGCGAAAGCTCGTAGTAACCATCCAGGTCGCGGCCTTTCACCGTGACCAGCGCTTTGTCGCCAGTTTTCAAAGTCTCTGCTTGAAGGGCGGACAGCGGCAGAATACCTTCTGATTTGTAGCCAATGTCGAAGAATACCGACTCGGCGTTGACGGCAATCACCGTTCCTTGCAACTGCTTGCTGCCCTCAGTCTTGCGGGAATGACTTTTCTGAAACTGAGACAGGATATCGCCAAAGGATTCCGTACTTTCAGAGACAGGTTGGGTTTCGCGTGTTTCTGGATTAGGCATGGACAGTTACGGCCCTCGTCACGAGATACGATTTACTAGGATACCATCGCAGCTGCGAGTGGCGCCGCCGTCCCGGCGGTCCGGTGGGCGTCCTCGCCCGCCGCGCAGAGGCTATGAGCGACTCAGAAGAGTTTACGGCCTTCCGGAAACTAGTGCGGCGCCCACTGCGGATCATCCTCGGGCCGCACAATCTGCCCGTCGCGCATGTGAATGATTCGATCCCCGTACTTCGCCGCTTCCGGATTGTGCGTGATCATCAATACCGTTTGCCCCATTTCCTGGTTCGACCGCCGCAACATGCTGAGCACGACCTCCGAGTTCTTGGAATCCAGATTTCCGGTTGGCTCGTCGGCCAGCACGACCGCAGGCTTATTGATAAGCGCGCGTGCTAAGGCGACTCGTTGCTGCTCTCCTCCGGAAAGTTCCGACGGACGGTGTGCGAGTCGTTGGGTCAGTCCGAGAAGATCGGTGATGCGGTTGAAATGCGCAGGATCGCCGGCGCCATTGCCTGAAATTTCCCGAGCGATCGCGATGTTGGAACGCGCGTCCAGCGTCGGCAGCAGATTGAATTTCTGAAACACGAAGCCAATCTTCCGCTTTCGCATGCGGGTTCGCTCCGCATCGGTGAGCGTGGCCAGGTCATCGCCGTCGAGGACTACGCTTCCCCCATCGGCCCGTGTCAGTCCGCCCAATAAATAGAAGAGAGTCGACTTTCCGCTGCCCGATGGGCCTACCACGCTGACAAACTCGCCCTTCTGCACGCTGAAGGAAATGCCGCGCAGCGCTTCGACTTCAATTTTTCCCACGTGATACGTCTTCCGCAGGTTTTTTGCTTCGATGAATGCTTCGGCCATGCCTGTCAAGAATCTTACACGAACGCAGGCAGAGGGGAGCGGTGATGCAGCGGTAGAGAGTGGTAAAGAAGGAACTTAGGCGACGCCGACTTGTCGCGGAACTTCCTGAACGCGCGGCTGCATGCGCTTCGGTCCGCGCTTCCGCACCAGCAAAAGCCGGACGCGTTCCAGCAGATCGACAGGTGCGTCCATTCCCTTCGTCAGGAAAACGTCTGCCTGAGAGTCGTGATCGTAAATTCGGACCTTGCTGGAGATGAGGATGGCCGGAGTGTGCGGCGACAAATCTTTGATCTTGGCGATCAGTTGCGGTCCGTCGAGTCCCGGCATCGCCATGTCAGCAATCACCAGATCAACGCCGCCCTGCTTAAACCGCGTCAACGCTTCTTCTCCGCGGGAAAAGCTTGCCACGCGGTAGCCACGAGTTTCCAGCATGATTTTGCGGTGGGAAAGAGACTGTTCGTTGTCGTCTACACACAGGATCGTGCGCTTGGGTTTCATCAGCCTTCCGCAATCTGTTGGTCGCGGCCGTCAAAGCCGATCGCCCAACCAACAGAGGCTTTTCTCAATATGAAGAATGTCAGAGCGAGATGAATGCTAACGTGTAGCGCGCTCACTGTAAAGTGCCGTCGACGCTAATGGTACTTTTTGGCCATTGATTTTATTTTGAGTGAGCGCTCCTCTGTGTTTGCCGCAGCTTGCGCAGCACATGTCAGAGGAAAACTTCACCACGCATTACTTCGATCGCGTTACCTCCAACGCGAACGTTAACTATCCGGTTATCGCGACGCGCAGCGCGGACAAAAATTCTGCTCGGCCGCTTCATCTCTACGCCTTGCTCGATCAGGACGCGCTCGTGAGGGTCGGCCACTCGGTGTGCTACCATCCACGCAGCAGCGCATCCCGCCGCCGACCCCGTAGCCGGATCTTCTCCGTTGTAGAAGATCATTCGCGCGTGCAAGCGGGCCGCTGGATCGACCGTTTCACGGGCCACGAAATACAGGAATTTTCCGCCCGTTTTATTCAAGTAGTCGCTGACCTTGCTCAACTCGACCCTCAAGTTCTGAATCACCGTCAGAGATTTCAGAGGAGTTATGATGTACGGAAGTCCTGTCGATACGGTCTCAATCGGCAGCGAAGCATCGAAATCTTGCACGCGCAATCCTGTCGCTCGCGCCACCGCCTCGCGATCGTGCTGCATTCCAAATTCCGGATCGATCTGCGTCATCTCTCCAAACGCCGCTTGCCCCGTCGGGTCTTCGAAACGCACCGGAACCTTTCCGACGTTCAAGTCGAGAGTGACTTCCTTCGCCCCAGATTCCCCTCGCAATGCGAAGGCCGTGCCCAGCGTGGGATGGCCTGCGAACGGTAGTTCCTCCTGCACGGTGAAAATCCTCACTCTCACCCCGCGTTCGCGCTCCGTCTTCGTATCACGCGGACAAATGAAAGTGGTCTCCGACAGATTCATCTCTTTCGCGATGAGTTGCATCTCAGCGTCGCTGACTTCGCGCCCGTCAGAAAATACCGCCAACGAATTTCCCTCAAGCGGCTTGTCAGAAAAGACGTCCCACTGGGTTACGGCCAGCCGCCGTATCAGTCTGCTCATAAATTTCCCCGGGCCTCGCATTACCGGACTCGAATTTCCGTGCAAAGAAGGGATGCACGCGACGCCGAAGCGATGCAGAAAAGCTTACGAGAAAGCTTGCAGAACAGACGTTCCGCAAGGCAGGGCGTTTGACACTGGCACTCAGCGCTTCTATCCTAACATCATGTTTTTTCCTTGCATCGCCAGTGCTGTGGGTTGTTGTCGACCGGCGCCGGCGTGTGGCTAGGGGAACAGCGAGATTCTTCCCAGCCCACCCGGTGAAGCGGGTGGGTTTTGTTTTCATCCGCTTTTTTACCGGTGCGGGCCGACGTTACGAATCTTGAGCGATTCGAATTTATCAAACACAATTGAATTCCCGAAGGAGATGATCATGACAACCGCGACCGAAACTTACAGCGTTCCGCGAATCAACGATACCGCCCCCGATTTCACCGCCGAAACCACGCAGGGCACAATTCAATTTCACGACTGGATCGGCAACGGCTGGGCCGTCCTGTTCTCGCATCCCAAAGACTTCACACCCGTCTGCACTACCGAGCTCGGCACCATGGCGCGCCTGCAGCCGGAATTTACCAAGCGCAACGTCAAGATCATCGGTCTGAGTGTCGATCCCGTCACGAACCACGAGAAGTGGGCAGCCGACATCGAAGAGACGCAGGGCGCAAAAGTAAACTACCCGATGATCGGCGATCCCCAGCTCAAAATTGCCAAGATGTACGGCATGCTGCCGGCCGAGAGTGGAAGCACGTCGGAAGGCCGGACCGCCGCCGACAATGCTACTGTGCGCACCGTTTTTGTCGTAGGCCCCGACAAGAAAATCAAGCTGCAGCTCAGCTATCCCATGAGCACCGGTCGCAACTTCGACGAAATCCTGCGCGTCATCGACTCGATTCAGCTCACGGCAAAGCACAAAGTTTCCACGCCAGCGAACTGGAAGCCGGGTGATGACGTCATCATCAGCGGCAACGTTTCGAACGAAGAAGCCCAAAGACAGTATCCCGGCGGATGGAAGTCCCCCAAACCCTACCTGCGCATCGTTCCGCAGCCGAAGTAGGTACAGTGTGGAACAGCGCCTTGCAGGAGTGCCCTGGAAGGGTGCTGCGGAAGAGGCGTGAAAGAGCGCCTTGGAACAGTGCAGGTGGAAGAATGCTGCGGAACAACGCTCCGGAACACACTCCAGATGATTGGCTGTGGAAGAGCGGCTCTGTAGGCCTCTTTCAGGGGCCATATTCTTCTTGGCTTTTAGCCCAGTAGTTTCGAGCCTACGGAACGAGCAGCCGTGGATTGCACGATCTGCAGATCGCTGAAGAGGTGAAGGATCTGCCACTTCGTCATCCATGGCTTTTTCACCGCAGTTCCACGGAAGCGCATGCGGTCCGGTGATCGTCCCGGTCTTCAAAACCGGCGGGCGGCAGGCAATCCTGTCACCGGTGGGTTCGACTCCCACTCGCTTCCGCCATTTTTACTTGCGTGTTATCAGCTACTTAGATTGAGGCGCTTAGATTTGTGCTACGCTTCGGACTGCAAGCCTTTGCGAGCAGCGCCGCATGAGGACGCCAGTAGTAACGATCTTCGTTAGACACTCGAAAGATTGCCGTACAAAGGCGACGAGTTCAACAAACGCTGCCGATGCCTCAAACATCTGCGCTGGAGCCACAATGGTGAGCAACATCGCCAATCAGCTAAAGCTCGCACGTGGGCAGGAGCAGAGATCGTTAAGCGAAGAGTGGAAGAGAAGTTCAAGCCTGTAAACGAGCGGACTCCCTCCGCTTTCGAGCACAAGGCAATCCAGCAAGCAGTCGAGCTATTTGTAAACTTCAAGACTTCTGAGGGACTAGACTCCAACGTCCTGAAAAGTACATCCGAGAACTGGACCGCCTGCGCCAGTTTATGGATAAGCGCATGGCGTTTCCGCGTCACTGATATCTCACTGAAACACTTGACCGAATATCGTGGGAAATGGATGGAGCAGTACCCATCCTCTACCACCCGCCAGAAAGTCCAAGAGCGACTGAGAACATTCCTGCGCTACTGCTACGATGCCCGGTGGCTCGACAGGGTGCCACATCTGTCGGCCATCCACGTTGACGAGCCGCCTACGTTGCCGCTCACAGATCGAGCGATGGGCGAAAGCGAAGGGCCAAGCGAGTACGGTGAAACGCACGCGAAAAATCTCAGGCGCAGGGAAAAAGAGGATCGCGGCTGCCGCACACGCACGCTGGGCAAGTTCAGAGCGGCGAAGAAGAAAGCGGCATAGAACTTCGGACTCGGGAAGAAAAAATGATTCCTCCCACGGTTTCGGCATTTTCGCCCTCGGCGAGTGCCCTCGTTGGAGGCACCGAATCGCTGCCGATCCGGTGCCCTAAGTGGTCGTTATCCGGGTTCATGCAGCAAGAATACAGGCATTGATGCGGGTCTTCCCTCGTTTCTTGTATGGCCCCCGCTGCCGCGGCACAGGTTCATCGCTGACAAAACACTTTCCCAACTGGCGTAGGCGAATGCGCATTCGAGCAAACGTGGCGTCCGTTGTTCGAAGGAATCGAGCGGCATCCGCCTGTGTGTCTGTTGCGAGGATCGCCCCGATGGCTGGCACTACACCCGAGTCCTCGCGGGATACGAAATCCGTGAACTCCGTTATCCTGCGGCGATCCTACCCCTGCTTCTCCAAATGCTCGGAAGCTCTCCTGAGGCGTTCCGAGTGCTCATGGCAGTACTCGTCCTCGACGGAGCCGGGGTCGTCCCATCCCGCGTGTGTGTCGAGCGACCACATTTCGTGGATTGGAGAGCGCATCTTTCATACGCTTCGAGTGTAGGCTCCTGAATTTATTCGCGAGGCACAGCTTGATGTAGTTCAGGAACCGACGCAGCTAGAAGCTGTACTTCATCCAAACCTGGATTGAGCGACCTCCATCCAGGGTAAGGTTCTTGGAGCCAAGGACGCCGAAACCTGGGTTGAGCAAGTTCCCGTACCCAACGATATTGTTTTGGCCTGCGTTCATGTGATTAAACGCATTCAGGAAGTCGGCGCGGAATTCCAACTGGTGTCCTTCGCGAATGGGGATCTTGAATCGCTTAATCACCGAAAGGTTGTATTGTTCGAGTCCGGGCAAATAGATTGAATTTCGGCCGACATTGCCATTCTGACCCGCATTCGCAACATAGTGGACCTGGTTGGCGGAAACGGGCAGAACTTGGCCGCCGTTGATGCCGAAAAATGCTTGTTCCAAGTCAAACAATCCTGCGCTGCCAAAATCAGCAGGATTAGGATCATTTATAGCAATGCCCGTGACGCAGGTGGGATTGTTCAGGCACGCCGGGCTAACGTTTATTGGTGCGCGGGCATTTAGCACGGACGGACGATCATTCCCCTGGCCATCTCCATTCACATCGAGGCCTCCGAAATAAAGCGTCTCCGGGGCACCCGATTGCAAGACGATGCTACCGCTCGTTAGCCACCCGCCAAATGCCTGGTTTAAGAACGGCTTGGATGGATCCGGCAGGGCGTAAACCCAAGTGAAGGCTGCCACGTTGGTATGGTTGAATGCCGAAGGCCCGCGATCACTACGCGGGTCACGCAGATTCTGCCAAAAACTACTTCCGCCAGTATTGGTGAAGATCTCCGAAGCGTTATCAATGGCGCGCGACCAGGTGTACGCAGCGCGCATGCTCAATCTGCGTACGTTACGGGTTACTTCGGTCTGTAATCCGTGGTAGGTGGAATCTCCGCGATTCGCGCGAACAATGATCGATCCGAAGTTCGGGTTCAGGCGAGTGAGTCCAAACGGCGAGCCGGAAAAAATTCCTGGATTAAACTGCTCGTTGTCAAACAAACCCGTACCACGGGTGCCAACATAGGCCGCCTGAGCAATGAACTTACCCGGCAACTCACGCTGTACATTCAAGTTCCATTGGTAAATCCGCGGGTTGCGAAGGTTGTCAACAACCGGCTCCTGTTGGGCCGTGGGGCGAGCCAGCGGGGTAATTGCTGCGATCCCTTCCAACATTTGCGGAATTCCTCTGCCCCCGACGCTTGAGCCGAACAGGGTGGCCCCTACGCTGTTAGGGGAATTGGCAGCCGTGTTGTTGCTGATGTTGGTGAAGAATGTGTCGTAAAAGACGCCCGCTCCTGCACGAATCACCGTCTTGTTCTCGCCGAACAAACTCTGCCAGAACCTTGGGGCATAGGAGAAGCCCAGCCTGGGACCCCAAGCATTGCGGTAGGGTTTAACCTCATCGCGCGTTTGGAACGTAAACGGATTAGCGCGGCTGATGCCCGGGAACTGTAGTCCATTCTCGGCATCGGGTGGTTGGTATTCGTAGCGTACGCCGTACTCGAGAGTGAAGGTGGGACGTATCTTCCATGAATCCTGGAAGTAGTACGCCTGCTGGCTGGTGGGAGTACTGAGTCTCGGGTTTCCGAATTGCTTTGCGATGGATGCTGTAGTACCCAAGCCCGTGAAATCGTCGATGTAATTCGCGAGATCGCTACAGTTATTGCTACCCAACACACCATTGACCGTGCAGTTCCCTCCAGGGCCAACGACGGCCAGGCCGTCGCTGTTAAACGGGATTTGATCTTGCACCAGAAGTGCCGTCAAATCGACGCCGACCTTCATGCTGTGAGTTCCTTTGACGATTGCGATCGCATCCTGGAACTGGTACGTCTGATGCTGGCGGCCTTGCGGGAATGCGCCCTGCTCGAAACCACCCAAAGCCGTTACCCCGCCGCCAAACGAACTGGTAAACGTTATACCTGGAACATGAGCGAGGGGATTTGCCAAGGTCTTTCCCGTCGCGTCGAAATGGAAAGCAATGGTCTGCGCGGAAAAACGGAATTCGTTCAGAACTTTAGGGCTGAACGTGTGCGCCCACATTACTCCGAAGTTGCGGGCTGGCCCTCCTTGTTGCGTATCCTGGGGCGGCAGCGAGGTGGGATTCGCAAACAAGTCAGGAGCCAGAGAGGAGTAGGTATCTGTGTAGCGTACGAACACATTATCGGATGCCGTGGCCGTGTAGTCCACACGCCCGGTCCATTCGTGGCTTAACCCCCGTGTCGAATCGCTGCGTGTAAAGTTACCGAACTCAACACTGCAGCCAACGCATCCCGGTTCGTCCGCGATAGGCACCGAGCCGCTTGCCCGTGGCGCGACCAATCCACCCAAAGAATTGAGGAGGATTTGGACATTGTTATTGGGAAGGAGCGACTTAAGCGTGGCAATACCAGCGGCGGTTGGGATCGTCAGGGTTCCGGGCGGGGGGGTCGGCACACCAATGTTCCGCGTCCATTGACTTTCGGCGAAGAAGAACACCTTATTTTTTACAACTGGGCCACCAAACGTGAAGCCGAAGACATTATTCACTACGTGGGGGGGCGACGTTAACCCGCTCGCCTGCTGCTCGGCGGTAACTGCGTTCAGAGCAGCCCCGCTATATTGCTCCCAGGCAGAACCATGGAATGCATTGGTTCCCGACTTGAAAACCAGATTTGAAACCGAACCGCCGCCGCGGCCATATTCTGCGCTATACGCATTCTGCAGAACGGTGACGCTGGCCACTGCTTCCTGGTTCGTAGGCTGAAGAGCTTGACCGGTGATCCCATAATCATTGTTGTCAAAACCATCGATCAAGAAATTGTTGTCGCGCGGACGCAGCCCGTTCACTGAGAAGCCGAAGCCGTTAGTGAAATTGTCGCGCTGGTCGGGCTGCGAGACACCTGGAAGAGTAACGGCGAGCGCATAAGGGTTGCCGCTGGCGATTGGCAAATCCTTGACCTGAACAGCAGGAATCACAGCATCGATCTGTCCAGTTTCGGTCTGCACTTGTTGAGCCGAACCGTCAACCTCGACGGTTTCCGTGGCTTTTCCAATGGATAGCTTCACGTTAACCGGCGTCGTCACCGACGGATTCACCACAACGTTGGAGAGTTCGGTCGTGGAGAAATTAGAGGCTGTCACTTTCACTCGATAAGTGCCAGGCGTCAACGATTCAACGCGATAGTCGCCGGTAGGCCCGGTTGTGGCAACCTTAGGCTCCCCACCTTCGGCTCGCTGAACCGAGACATTGGCACCCACAACCACGGCACCAGAGGTGTCCATAACGGAACCAGTAATCACGCCAAGTGTTGTTTGGCACTGGAGGCGTAGAGACAGGGTCATAGTAGTCAGCAAGAAGGCGGCAAGACAAGTAATCACTCTTGCTATGCGTTTCATTGGTATTTCTCCTGATTTCATTGGGATTAAGCTCGAAACAGCGACCCTCTGGGCCCTCGCGCTTGCTCCAAGAGACCTTTCTCACTCGCTCTTCTCCGCCGGGGCAGATTATCCCTGACCGATCAAGAATCGGAATCGAAGTCCAGGCTCACCGCATAGAAGTGCATGTTCGCGGTTAAGTGACCGGAATCCGATGCACTAGCACTTTTACTAACGGCGACCTATGGAATGTCTTCCATCGAACAGGAGATATTGACGGACGAACACATAATTGCCAGCATCCGACCTGCCACCCCGACGTCCACGTCCGCTAATGGTACGGATACATAGATATTTGTAATTAAGTGCACCTTGGGGTAATACGAATTAACGATTCAAGGTTGTTGGGTCACACGCGCTGATCTTCATTCCGAGGATCGTGTCTTCCTGAATCCATACATAAGGGAGATCACATATTAGAATTTGGAGGCAGGCAAGAAGGAGTGGACTTCTTCTGTGGCCACTTATCGAGCGACTCTAGTTTTATTTTCAACAACTCGTTCAATGGGACCCTGAACTACTAGCTAAAGGCCGTTGCGAAACCCAGGACTCAACCCCTTGATTGACGCGGGTCGCTGATGTAGCGGAGTGGCGGATCTGCAGATTTTGGTCTCAAAAAAACTGATCCGCTCACTATTTTATTGACAATATAAATCTTACTCGATGTAGTCGAGTACATATATGATCGCCGCTCCTCTCACCAAGCCTGGCTCTTCTACTCCCCTCTGGCCGTAATCCTGATATCCTCGCATTAGCTTGTTTTCCACGGAATGATGAGTATAATTACTCACTACATTGAGTAATTTGTATGATTCGCCAGAACCTCTATAGCGAACTTCTGAAGCGCATCAGGGAAAAACGCCGGTTCATGCAGGTGCTCGCAGGTCCGCGCCAAACCGGCAAAACCACACTTGTCCGGCAGGTTATGGAAGCGTCGAAAATATCCTCGCACTACGCCTCCGCCGATGAGCCAACCTTGCGCGATCGCACGTGGCTTGAGCAGCAGTGGGACCTCGCTCGGCTT
>Ga0210406_10004053_pt1 | contig 15866 bp, 17 predicted proteins | sample IncBWC30MmetaG_FD_155454 | JGI IMG/M metagenome (GOLD analysis project Ga0210406, IMG submission 155454) | Forest soil microbial communities from Barre Woods Harvard Forest LTER site, Petersham, Massachusetts, United States - Inc-BW-C-30-M | ecosystem: Environmental > Terrestrial > Soil >... | reverse complement strand
GATGCCGACGCCTTCGCCTGCGGATACGGCTACGCCGGTGCCTGCGAAGGGGAAGCAGGCGGAAGTGCCTGCGCCGGCTTCCGGAGAGAAGCCTACGTTGAAGAGGCCGAATCCGTAGGGGTAGGAGTCGGCGCACACACCTTTTCGTGAAGTTTCATTTCGTTCTTATCCCTCATGCGCGTTTTGCGGGTGAGGGATTTTTTGTTGCCGGAGAAGAGAAAAGCAGACTCACCGCGCGAAAAGCGCGGGATGGTGGAGAGTTCCTCGCCCCGTCTAGAAGGCGAACAGCGTTCGGAAGGACGGGGATGGGTGCGGGTGAGATAGGGAAAATTGGTCGGTTCGGTTGAAGGCGTAAAAGCGGAGGCTTTGCCTCCGCACTCAAAAGTAAGAGCGGCCCGTCTCGGAAGGCGCGCGCCCTACATTGGGGATCAGAGCGGGTTGAGGGCGGTTAGTTGGGCGTGGGGGACGGATTTTTGTTGGAGGAGGACTTGGAAGCGTTCGCCGAGGCCTTCTGGGTAGATGAGAGTTTTTAGTTGGAGTCGGGCGCGGACACGGCCGGATTCGTCCATGCCGGTGTCGTAGAGATCCGCAAAGTCATTTCCCTTTCCTAAAGCGAGCAGAAACGCGGTTTGCGTGACTAGGCCCAGAGTTTCGAGGCCGTGGCGCGCGCCCCATTGGCGGAGCGCTGTGAAATTGACGTGGGCGGTGAGGTCTTGTTCACCGGGAGCAGCATATAGATTGTTGGACGACTGGTGTTTTGAATAGCTGAGGACGGTGCCGGAGTGGTGGTGAGCGTCGAAAAGATCGGCGGCTTCGTGGCCGTAGTCGATGGTGAGAACGAAGCCGCGATCGAGGCGGCGAGCGATTTCTGCGATCCAGTCGCAGGCTTCGAGGCCGGCTTCGGCGAGCTGCCCTTCTTGCAGAGCGATTTGTTGCGTGGAGAAATAATCGCTGATGGCGCAGGTAGAGAGAGGATGCGGAATTTCAGAGAAAACTTTGCCGTCGCTGGTGACGAAGATTTCTTTCAGGGCGCCGCGTTGCTGCAGTATGCGGTGGACTGGCAGAGCGTCGAGTAGTTCGTTGGAGAAGACACAGCCCACAGGAATGCGTGTTGGAATTTCGATGGAGAGGCGGCACTTCCCTTTTCGGATGAAATGCGAGAGATGTTCAGCTAGCTGATCGCAGCGGGCGGGAGAGCGCTCGACGGCGACGTAGTTCAGCGCGTTGAAAAAATCTGGAAGATGGGCCCGCGCGAATTCAAGGATGTGGCCGGCGAGACGGCCGGTGCCGGCGGCTGCTTCGACGAGCAGGAATTCGCTGGGGCGATCGAGTTGCCGCCACATTTCGGCGAATTGGCGGGCGAGGAGACGGCCGAAGATGGGATGGACGTCGACGCTGGTGTAGTAATCGCTGAAGCGGCGGGGCTCGGACTGCGAATAATAACCGTGGACCGGGTGATAAAGGCACTCGCGCATGTATTCGGCGAAGGTGATTGGCCCGAAGCGGCGGATGCGTTCGGCCAGAAGGGCGGCGAGCGGGGTCACGCGGAGGCCGCTCCGGTTGGGTTTTGTTTCTGCAGAGTTTGCCAGGCGGATTGGAAGATATCGCGAGAGCGGGCGTCGAAGAGGACGAAGTGGATGGTTTCGAGCGAGGTTTCGCCTTTCAGGTGCTGGAGGGCTTCGGTGAGCATGATTTGGGCGCACTCCTCCATCGGAAAGCCGGAGACGCCGGTGCCGATGGCGGGAAAAGCGATGGATTTGAGATTGCGCTCGGCGCCGAGGCGGAGGGAGTGGGCCGTGGAGGTGCGAAGAGTTTTCGCCGTGGTGCGCATGCCGCCGAGGCTCATGCTGGCGGCGTGGATAACGTGGCGGGCTTTGAGCTTGCCGCCGCCGGTGATGGCGGCGTACCCGACGGGAATGCTGCCGATTTCGTCGCACTCGCGCTGGATGGATTCGCCGCCCTTTCGGGCGATGGCGCCGGCGACGCCTGCACCGAGGATGAGGTCGTTGTTGGCGGCGTTGACGATGGCGTCGACGTCCATTTCGGTTAGGTCGCCTTGTTGGATGAGGATGCGGTCGGTTAGCGCGGTCATGGGGATAGTTTAGAACATTTGGATTCGCTGGGCATGTGCGGATAGCAGATAACGGCGATCAGACAGCAGGAGGCGAAGATTCGGATTTAACACAGAGGACACTGAGGCCGGAGCGCAGAGGGCACAGAGAGGAGAAAAGCAGATCCCTCACCCGCAAACGACGCGGGTTCGGGATGACAGTTCTGGGTGGGCGGCCGGTGGGAGACGATTACTTATTTTGGTCGGGGTAGTCGTGGACGCCGCGGCCGGATTTGCGGCCGAGGCGGCCTTGCTGGACGTATTGGCGGAGGAGCGGGCTCGGTTTGTATTTTTCGCCGAGGGTAAAATGCAGGTATTCGAGAATTTTCAGGCGGACGTCGAGGCCGACTAGGTCGACCATTTCGAAGGGGCCCATCGGGTGATTGAGGCCGAGTTTTACGGCTTTATCAATGTCGGCGGCGGAGGCGATGCCTGCTTCGAGCATGGCGAAGGCTTCGTTGCCAATGAGCGCGTTGATGCGAGAGGTGATAAAACCGGGGGCTTCGTTGACGATGACGGTTTCCTTGCCCATGCGAGTGGCAACGGCAACGCAGGCGGCGACGGTTTCGTCGGAGGTCTGCGGGGTGCGGATGATTTCGACCAGCTTCATTTTGGGGACGGGGTTGAAGAAGTGCATGCCGATGCAACGGTCGCGGTGAAGGACGATATCGCTGAAATCGCTGATGGAGAGCGAAGAGGTGTTGCTGGCGAAAATGGCGTTGGGTTTGGCGAATTTGTCGAAGATGGTGAAGAGCTCGAGCTTCATTTCGAGTTCTTCGGGGACGGCTTCAATGATTAGTTCGGCGTCGCGAACGGCTTCGTCGACGACTTGCGAGATGGTAATGCGGGCGAGGGCGGCGGCGCGGACGGCGGCGTCGATTTTGCCGCGACGGACGCCATCGTCGAGGGATTCGCGGATCCAGGCGGTGGCTTTGGCGAGCATGGAATCGGAGACGTCTTCGAGGACGGTGGCGTAGCCGCCGAGGGCGGCGGCGTAGGCGATGCCGCGGCCCATGGTGCCGGCGCCGATGATGGCGATGGTTTCGATTTGCATGGGGAGATTCCCTCCCGGGAACCGCACGTCCGTTTGTGGCGGACAGGCTATACGAGTTTGTCCCAAGAATTTGGTCTTGGGACTTAGTGCTCAAAAGCGGTGGCAGAGCTACCGCGCTCCAAAGCGCCCGCCTCGGAAAGCGGCCGCTACAAAGGCGCGCTTCGTTACGGCTGGGCGCGTAAGGCTAGGATGCGGTAGGCGGCTTCGTCGAAGCCGATGATAATTTGAGAGCCACGCACGAGCAAAGGGCGGCGAATGAGATTGGGGGTTTTGGACATGAGCTTGATGGCTTCGGGACGAGTTGGTGGTTTTTCCGCCATGTTGCGTTCGCGATAGAGATCGTTGCGCGAGTTGAGGAATTCTTTGTAATCGCGGGCGCCGACTAGTTTGTCGAGTTCGGATTCGGACAGGGGTTGCTTGTCGAGATCGCGGGAGTCGAAGTCGAGTTTGAGATCGAGCAAGAGACCTCTTGCTTTGCGGCAAGTGGTTCAAGTGGGTTTCTGGTAGAAGATGAGTTTTGCGGGCATGCGGTTCCTTTTCAACCGAAAGCGGCCCGCCTCAGAAGGCGGGCCCAACAAAAGTCCTCAGAGCTCAGTAACGCGGGACGCGGGGGTCGATTTCGAGGGACCAGCGATCGATGCCGCCGGCGAGGGATTTGGCGGTGGGGATGCCCTGTTGGCGTAGCCAGTTGACTACATCGAGGCTGCGCATGCCGTGGTGGCAATAGCAGATGACTGGTTCGTCGGTGTCGAGTTTTTGGAGATTGGATGGAATTGAACCCATGGGGATAAGGACGGCACCTTCGATGCGGCATTGGGCATTTTCCCAGGGTTCGCGGACGTCGACGAGGACGAGTTTTTCGCCGCTGTCGAGGCGCTGCTTCAGTTCGATTGCCGAGATTTCAAGGTCGTTCATTCGCTTTTGCCTCGAGAGTTTTCCCGAAGGTTCCTCCGTAAAAGCGGAAGCTGCGCTTCCGCACTCAAAATTGTACCGGATTACTGGATGGAACCCTTTGGTGAGATCCACTGTTTTTCGACGGACTGGATCTCGCTGACGAGTTGCAGGTCTTCGGGTTGGGGGAGCATTTCCTTGAGGTGCTCGGCATATTTTTCTTCCGCTAGAAGTTCGCCGTGAACGCTGTAAGGCTTGCGGGCGTGTTCGCCGATGAAGCGGTTGAACTTGAAGTCGGGAACGTAGAGTTGCGGCTGACCGGCCGGCACGTTTTTGTTGATCATTTCGACGAGCTTGATGCATTCCTGGTAGTAGAGTTCCCGGCTGTGCTCGTTCATGCGCTCGAGGTTGACGGCGGCTTTGGCGGTGGGCTCGTCGTAGCGTGCTTTGAGTCCCCAGACGTAGAACCAGTGGGCGGAGCTGGAGCGATCGACGCCGAAAAGATCGAGGCTGACGGGAATCCACTTGTTGATGTATTTTTGAATGACCTGCGTGGGAACGACGCCGGCCTTGACGATGCGCTTGATACCGTCCTGACCGGTGCCGAGATGGAAGGACTCTTCCTTGAGCATGGGGATCATGGATTGCGCGAGCGGGGCGAAGCCGGAATAGCTGAGCATTGTGAGCTGGTATTTACCGTCGCGGTCGACGAAATCGGTGTAGACGAAGAAGTCGAGCCAGTTGTTGACGTCCTGATTGAAGGCGCCGAGTAGGCGCTTCTGGTCGAAGGCGCGGCGCTCGAGCATTTTCTGGGCTTCGACGCGGCCGCTGTAGCCGAAATGATTCATCAGCAGGTGGCACATCTGCCAGCCGTGGCGCATTTCTTCGGTGACGACGCGGCAGAGGGACTGGCGGTCGTGTTCGCTGGGCGAGGTTTCGAAGAGGCGGCGCTGCTGTTCGACGGAAGCGAATTCGGTGTCGCCCTGATAGACGATGAGGTTGAGCAGGGCGTCGCGCATGCGCTGGTCTGGAATGCTGACGACCTTTTCCCACTTGGGACGGCCCTTGTAGGCGCCGAATTCGATTTCGTTGGAGCGAGTGGGGCCGAACTTGGCTTCAAATTTATAGTCGGTGATTTCCGGGTAATCCACGCCGATGTCTTTTTGCCAGACACGGAAGAGATCAACCCAGTCATCGAAAGTGGAAAGACGTGTTGCCGGCATAAGCGAAATCTCCTTTGATCAAAATCCTGGGCGCGGAAAAAACTAAGTTCCTTGAAACTTGGGCTGGCGCTTTTCCATGAAGGCGCGAATGCCTTCGAGGCAATCGTGCGAGTGGAAACATTTGAGCTGGGCCTGGACTTCGCGCTCGAGCGCATCCATGAGCGCGTCCTTTTCGCGGTTGAAGATGGCTTGCTTCACTGCACGAATGGCGAGCTGAGGCCCTTCGGCGATTTTCTTGGCGAAAGAGGTGACGGCGGATTCGAACTGGTCTGCGGGAAAAAGATGATTGAGGATGCCGAGCCGATGGGCGGATTGCGCGTCGATCATTTCGCCGAGGTAGAACATTTCGGCGGCGACGGAAGGGCCGACGAGTTGGGGCAAAAAATAAGTGCCGCCATAATCGGGAAAGAGGCCGACCTTGGCAAAATTCTGGCCAAAGACGGCGCCATCCACGGCGAGGCGGATGTCGCAGGCGAGGGCGAGATTCATGCCGGCGCCGGCGGCGGGGCCGTTGACGGCGGCGATGACGGGTTGCGGCATGGTGCGAATATTCAGGACAGCTTGCATGCCGGAGCGGAGGATGGGAGCGAGTTCGGTGGAATCGCCGCGCTCGCGGCCTTTGCCGATGGCCCCCAGATCGCCGCCGGCACAGAAAGCGCGGCCAGCGCCGGTGAGCACGACGACGTGGATGGAAGAATCATTAGCGATGCGGATGAGGGCTTCGTTGAGAGCAGTGGAGAGTTCGTTATTCAGGGCGTTGAGGCGGTCGGGACGATTCATCGTCAGGGTGAGGATGGAACCATGGCGGGCCTCCTGAAGGACAGGAAAGGAAGAAGCGGTTTGTGGTGCTTGACTCATGCTGCCTCCGTTTCTTGCAGGCCCGTTTTTAGTGGGACTGCGTTTCGCGCGATTTTTCGGTGCGCTTCACAAGTTCAGCTAACTTGCGAAAATGTTTCATGCGGTCACTCTTGCCGCGAGAGGTCGCGCCGATGGTTGTGGGCAGCACGTACACGTGCGCGCCATAGAGAAGTTCCTTTTGGATGCCGTAGTTGCATTTGCGCTGGGCGAACTGTTCGAAGGGCAGCTTGCCGTTGAAGGCGATCACGCGCGGCAGGTATTCCTCGAGTTTGCGCGAAAGGACGAAGCGGCCTTCGGCGAAATCCTCACGCTTCAGTTCTTCGATGGTTTTCGTGGGGCGTTTCACGAGATCGGTGAGGCCGATGCCGAATTCGATGATGCGGCGGTCGTCCGGGTAATCGAACGGTTCGGGGACGACGCCGCTGTCATAGAGCAAGGGCCAAAAGGGATTGCCGCGGCCGGCGTAATAGTGGCCGGCGCGAACAGAAGATTCTGTTGGATTGCAACCCACGATCACGAGCTTCATTCCTTTGCGTAGATAGTCTGGGAGAGTTTTCATTCGAGTGGCACTTTCCTGGATGCCCTATGAGTTTACTTCCCTTTGAAATTGGCGGCACGCTTTTCGACGTAAGCGGCAAGACCCTCCTTGGCGTCTTCGCTGGTGAAAAGGAGTTGCTGGAGTTCGCGTTCGAGGCCGAGGGCTTCGGCAAAGGGGATTTCCGTGCCGGTGACGACGGAACGCTTGATACGGCCGACGGCGCGGGAGGCTTTGTTGGGCGGGCAGAATTGCCGGGCGTAGGCGAGCACGTCGTCCCAGAAGGAATCCTTTTCGTAGAGGTAGTTGATGAGACCCATTTCGAGGGCTTCTTCGAAACTGAAGGTGCGGCCGGTGGCCATGAGTTCCATTGCGCGTGAACGGCCGATGGCGCGGGCAAAACGCTGCGTGCCACCGGTGCCGGGGAGGACGCCGAGATTCACTTCAGGTAGACCGATCTTGCCGCCTTCCTTTTTGGCGATGCGGATGTCGCAGGCCAGGGCTATTTCCAGGCCGCCACCGACGGTGTGGCCGTTGAGCGCAGCGATGACGAGCTTGGGGGTTTGCTCGAGACGGCTGAGCGTTTCGTTCGCGTGCAGGCAGAAATAGTATTTGAACTGCGGATCGGCTTTGGTGAGCATCGGGATGCTGGCCCCGGCGGAAAAGAATTTTTCGCCGGCGCCGCGGATGACGATGACGTGGGCGGTCTCGTCCATGCGGGCCTTGAGGATGGCCGCATCGAGTTGCAGCATCATGTCGTAGGTGTAGGTGTTAGCGGGCGCGTCGTCGAGTTCAAAAATGGCGATGCCGTCTTCGACGCGGTATCTTACGAGTTCCTTTGTTGCGACGCTTGTGGTGGCCATAACTATCTCTTCATCCCTTCGTTTGGAATCTTAAGAACCTTCTGGAAATTCTTTAACGCTGGTCCCCTGCAGCTATCCCCTCTGCAAACACTGGCTTCGGCTCCGTGCCTGAAGGCAGCACGCCATGAAGGAAAAGGCCGACGATGGCGGCGGTCAGTTCGGCGGCGTCCGGGTCAACACCCGGCTTATGCCACTTGTAGGTCCAGTTCATCATGCCGAAGAGACTGAGGACCGCGACGCGGGGGTGGATGCGGGGGGCGAGGCCTTCGGCGGCAATGGAGTCGAAGATTTCGCGGGCCAGGGCATAATAGCGGCGCTTGATGGCCTGAATCTTGTCACGGTAGGGATCGTCAAGGGCGTCTTCTTCGTGGGAGAGAACCTTCATCTCGTTGGGATGGGAGAGGAAGTATTCGATGTGGTTGAGGACGAGGAGGCGGAGGCGTTCGGCGGGTTCGTGGACGCCGCGGAGGCGGGATCGCAGGCTCTCTAGGACGAAAGTAAAGGTTGTGCTTTGAATAAGATAGAGAAGATGCTGTTTGCCTTCAAAATAATAGTAGAGGCCAGCAAGGGAAACTCCGGTCGCGCGGCTGATATCGCGCATAGAAGCGCCCTCAAAGCCGTGCTGGGCAAAGACTTGAGAGGCGGTGCGAAGGATGTGCTGGAGCTTGGCCTCGGAGTCGCGTGGGATGGGAATGGGGGAAGCCATAGGTATTTCGAACGTTCGTTCGACAAATGTAATTGGTCGCGTTAGCCGTGTCAAGTGGGATTTGGCATTTGAGTTGGGCTAGTGCTTTGCTGCGTTCTTCAGCGTGGATTTGAGATCGAGGTTGGAGACGAGGCGATGGAGGTAGTTAGGATGAAGGCCGAGGAGTTTGGCGGCTTGGGTAAAGCTGCCCTTGGACTGCTCGAGGGCCGTGAGGATGAGCTGTTTCTTGGTGTCGCGAACGGCGTCATGGAAATTGGCGGTGCATTCGGAAACGGGCAATGCGCGATCCGCGAGGGCGTCCGGGAGGTCTTCGGGCAGAATGAGGTCGGAATTGCCGATGACGATGGCACGTTCGATGGCGTTTTCGAGCTCGCGAATGTTGCCGGGCCAATCATATTGGGCGAGGCAGGCGCGGGCGGCGGGGGAGAGTCCACGGACTTTTCGATTGGAGCGCGCCGAGTACCGCGAGACGAAATGGTCGGTGAGCAAGGGGATGTCCTCGGGATGCTCGCGAAGGGCGGGCATGGTGATGGAGACGACGTTGAGGCGGTAGAAGAGGTCGAGGCGGAATTTTTCATCGCTGACTGCCTTCTGGAGATCTTTGTTGGTGGCGGCGACGAAGCGGACGTTCAGTTTGATGGAAGAGGTGCCGCCGAGGCGGACGAATTCGCGTTCCTGAAGGACGCGGAGGAGCTTGGCCTGAAGCGTGGGCGGGAGTTCCGCCACTTCGTCCAGGAAGACGGTTCCGCCTTCCGCGACTTCGAGGAGCCCTTTCTTTTGGCAGACCGCGCTGGTGAAGGCACCGCGTTCGTGGCCGAAAAGTTCGCTTTCGAGGAGCGTTTCCGTGAGGGCCGCGCAATTGAGCGCGACGAAGGGGCGCGATTTGCGCGGGCTGTTGAGGTGGATGGCGCGAGAGGCGAGTTCCTTGCCCGTGCCGCTTTCGCCTAGAATCAGAACGGTGGAATCCGAGGGCGCCACGCGTTCGATGAATTGATAGACCTGGCGCATGCGCGGGCCGCGGCCGATCATGTCGTGCTGAAGCTGGACTTCGGCGCGCAGGCGCTGGTTTTCGCTGCCGAGACTTTCAAATTGGCGGGCGTTTTCGATAGCGACGGAAGCGAGGCCGGCGATGGCAGAAAGTAACTGCAGGTCGTCGTTGGAGAAACGCGTGGCGGCATTGCGGGTGTCGAGATAGATCAGGCCGAGGGATTGTGTAGGAGTCGTCAGCGGAACGCAGAGAAGAGAGACGCCGGAAGCTGACGGAGTATGTTTTGAAGTGGAAGAAGGGATTGGAGGCTCCTCGTAATCCAGAACCGCGACGCGTTCTTCGACGACGCGTTGGGCGAGGACCCGGCTGAGGTGCACGGGATGATCCGGGCCAGCAGCGCGGTCCCAGGCGATCGGAGCGGAGAATTCGCCGGTGCTCGAATCGAGGAGGAGTATGGCGCCGCGTTCGGCGGGGATCACGTCGAAGAGCATTGCGAGAAGTTGCCATTGGAGTGCGTCGATATCGCGCATGGAACCGATGGCGGAACTGATTTTGAGGAGAGTGGAGAGAGTGCGCGCTAGGCGAACCGCCGGAGGAAGAGCCGCGAGAGATTCAGGCTGCAAATAGAGGAGATCTTCCGGCTTGAGCTGCTGTGCGGAGAGACTGAGTGCGGCGTGATCGTCGAGCTGCACTGAACTACTTTCGGCGGCTGTGGCGGCCTCAGGAAGAAAGAGGAAGGAAGAATCACCGATGGAGATCTGGTCGCCGAAGGAGAGAACGCGTTCGCAGATGGGAATGCCGTTTACGAAAGTGCCGGCGGGAGAATCGAGGTCGTGCAGAGTAAAGCAGCCGGAAGCTTCGGTGATGGAACAGTGTTGCGTGGCTATGGCGGGATCTTCGAGGCGGACGGCGTTGGAAGGGTCACTGCCGATCGAGAGAGGAGCGGCGACGGGAAACGTGGTGTTTTTCCATGGTCCGCTGATGATGGTGAGTCTTGGGGGCACGATTTAGGACTCGGGTGGCTGTTCCTCGCGTGCGTAATGGCTGAGGGCGGGTATTGTAACTCGGTGACCTTGGATAATCTACATCCACGGGGCCTATCCGAAGGGTTAGGGTGGCTATCTGAAGAGTTAGAGAACTGATGACAGCCGGGCTGGGCTGGGGAAACCAGGGGGTTGGTTGACTGTAAGCCCTTACCCAGCAATGAGGTAGATGGATAACGAGAGTCTCTAAGCGGCTGCTTCACGGTCTTTAGAAGCTGCAAATCGAGCCACATGTGAAGCCGGTGAATCGCTCTTCAGATAGACACTAGAGAGCCGAGGATTTGAGTCTGGAAGGATTCTGGGAGGCGCGAGGAATTATATTCGAAGGTATGCCGTTGAAACTTCTGGAGATGGACAAAGTCGGCGTACGGCGACGCGGAAAACTGATGCGATGGCACCGGCCGTGCATTCTTCCAAGAGCGTCGGGCAGTTAAATAAAAAAACTGAGGTGGATCATGAACTTCACAAAAAATATCAAGTGGCAACTGGCTCTGGCGGCTCTAGGCGTTTCCCTTTTCGTTGCGAACACGGTTCGCGCGCAGGAAATCGACAACACCAATTTTGAATCACCGGCTATGTCGGTTGGAAGCAATTTCAATACGCCGTCCGCGGCGGCAGTGAATGCGGCGGCGAACAACGCGCAGGTTGAATATGCGACAGTCTCTGAGGCTTCGATTCTTCCCGTGAACGAACAGGTAGAGGCCAGCGTGCCCAGCGTTCCGCGCACGCTTGGAACAATCGTAGCAATTGGCGTGTTACTTATCACTTGCGGCCTTCTGTGGAAGAGCGCGGGGAACCGGCGGAATGACACCTTGAAGACCCACAATTCCCTTTCCATGCGTAAGAACTCACTCCCCAACCGCAAAGCCCAACCCCTGCACTCGTAAGTGCACAATGAGCCTCATTCCGGGGGCCCGACGAACGCCCCGCTCCCGGAATGAGGCGTCAGGTTTGCTCCCGCTTAGATTCACTCCCGCCTCGACTCACTCCCTCCTCGAATCTTTTCCGCGGTTACTTTCCTGAAGAGAAAAACTGCAATTCCCTGCCAAGATTTTTTTGTCTGGCGAGGGCGTACACTTTTTCGGCGACGGCGAGATCCCAAGAAGCGATGCCGTTGGATTTGAAGAGGGTGATTTGCTTTTCGGAGGTGCGGCCGGGGACTTTACCGGCGACGAGCTGGTCGAGTCCGTGGACGGAGTCCCATTTTTGGGGGTGCTGCTGAAACGGAATGATCAGGTCACCCGCTTCCTGTTTGGATTGCTCGATGGAATCCACGAAGACGACGGCGGCGCGAGAGATGGCGGTGTCGTCGAGTTCGCGCTTGTTGGCGTGATTCGCGCCGATGGCGTTGACATGCGCGCCTTCGGCGATGTCGTGGCCATCAAGGACTGGCTTGGCGGAAGTTGTGGCGGTGTTGATGATGTCGGCGCCGCGGACGGCTTCCTCAGCGGATGCGGCGGGATGTACTGGGATGCCGAGGCGGTGGGACATTTCTCGGCAGAATTTTTCGCGGCGCTCAGGGTCACGGCCGTAGACGCGGACGGATTCGAGCTTTCGCGCGGCAGCGACGGCTTCGAGCTGGGTTTTTGCCTGGCCGCCGGTGCCGATGATGGCGGCGGTCCGCGCATTCTGGCGGGCAAGATATTTTGTGGCTACGCCGGATGCGGCGCCGGTGCGTTGCTGGCCCATGAAATCGGCTTCGATCAGGGCGAGGAGGGCGCCGGTGGAGATTTCGTAGAGCGGAACGAGGAAGCGGAGGACTCCTTTCACGTACGTGTACTGCTTCATGGCGATGAAGCCCGCTTCGGTATCCATGGCAGCCATATAGTGAAAGAACCCGCCACCAGCGGGGAGTTCGAAGCGGCGCCGCGGGTGGAGGATAACGCTTCCGGCTGCTTGCTTGCGGGAGATTTCCTCGACGGCGTCCATGGCCATGGGCATGGTGAGAAGCTGGCGGACTTCGGCTTCGTTGATGTGGAGGGTCATGGTTTGGCTCCGGGCGTCGCGGGCGTTTTTTGAGCGGGATGAAATTCGACGAGGGTTAGGGAGGTGTCGGCGACGGTGCCGTGGTGATGGTATTGATAACTGAGGATGCCGATGCCGGGGGACAGCTCCATTTGTGTGTCCTCCGGGGCCGTCACAAATTGCAGAAGAAAAACTTCTGACGGTTTGAGAAGGACACCTTTGATTTCCTTCAGAATCTTCCTTTGCTGAGTGGCAACAACCCAACAGTAGCGATCATCCGGACGCTGAACGCTTTCGGGATCGCCAAATTTCATGCCTTTTTTCAACGGCCAGCGGAACAGCAGATTCTCCTGAGAAAGGAATTTGTCGAGAGACGCGGCGTCCTTTTCTAGCTTGGCATAATCGAAATCGGGAGGGAGTTCGTCCAAGAAAACTTCATGATTCCGGGTTTCGATGAGCAGCGAGGGTTTTGGATCTACTTGACCGTTCGACCAACCCACATCGGAAGGGAAACCGGAAATCACTGCAATTGTGAATTCCGGTTTCTGTATGATTCTTTCAACTTGCATCTTAATGGAAGCCTGGGCAGCCGCTGGCTTATTTGTATCTGAGTCGGTCCACCGAACCGTGCCGCGATAGAGCCAATAAGTGCCGGGAGTTAGAGGGAAAAAGTGCTCGACTAAAGTAGGTTGCTGTGCCGAGATGAGCGAACTGCCGAGCAGTGTGAGGAGCGCAAGGATCAGGCCGCCCCCTGCAATCACCAGAAGTGTGAGAGATTTTCTCAGGAAGCGCATGGTTATTTTTTAGATGGAGATTGTATGGGCTTGGGTTTTTCGGATTTGGATGGGGCGGCGGGATTTTCATCCTTGATGCGGCGGACTACGGTTTGGATCAAGCGATAGTGGCGCTCTCCCTTTTCGCCTGAGAGAAGGAAACGGAATTCGGGCTGGCCTTTGGGGTCTTTCGAGACGCGGATAGGAAAGGCGCCGCAGAGATTGTTGTCAATGAAGGCGGTCTCGTATCGGGTTTTGCGGGTATTCCAGGTGTACACGCGCAGGGTGGTGAAATCGCAAGGCATGCCTTCGGGGCCGCGCGCGCCTGCGGCGAGATATTGGGGGTGCTCGCCTTGGCCGTCGCTGACACGGTTGAGTTCGAACCACGCGAGCGGGCGGATGTTGGCGGATTCGGCGCCTTCGCGGACGGCCTCGGGCAGGTCGAGGGAGACGAACCGCGCGACGACCCATCCAGCGATGGGAATGGTCTGATCGCCGGGCTGCGTGGTGTTGGTGATGGCGGAATTGCGGACTACGCCTTCGCCTGGCGGGCGTGTTGCAGTGCCGCGGATGAGGAACCAGTCTTCCTTTTTGGTTTCGGAAGGCTCGCCGGAGGTTTCTTTTTCGTCGGAGACCTGCACCCAGTCGGCGGTGGCGCGGCCGACGATTTCTACAGGCGCATTGCGGGAGAACTGGTAGAGGCGCGGCTCGTTACGTCCGGGTTGCACGCGCAAGTTGGTGGGAACCTTGGTGCGGCCGCGGGCTTGCACGGGAATGGGGGAGGCTTGCTTAAGGAGGTTGGCGCTCCGCTGCCAAAGATCCGGGTCCATGAGATAGCGGCCATCCACCCAGCCGACAACACCTGCGGCGGTGCGGACCTTCACATTTTCGTTGTGTCGGGCGAGGATGTCCACGTGGTCGCCGTAGAGAAGCACACCAAGCTGTTCGCGAACCTGGGCGATGCTGCTCCAGAGCGTGACACTGCGTTCGCTGACGTAGGCGTCGCTGATCGATTCGTGCTTGGGACGGAGAATCCAGGCCAGCAGCGCCACGACGCAGAGGAGTGGCACGGCAACCAGTAGCTTGCGTTTCATGGTCCCTCAATAATGATCCTGAAGATTGTACCTGAAACGCAGGCGTGGCCGAGGTGACACATTGCACGGAAGAACCGGTAGAATCAACGGCGTGGGATGAGTATTGTGGGGCGCGGGGGCAGAGATGAAATTTTTGAATTCGTTTCAGCCTGTGGGGCTGGCAATTCTGCGCGTGGCGCTGGCGCTGATTTTTATTTACCACGGATATCCGAAGCTGGTGCGGGCCGACGCGGCGATGCGGGAGTTCTTTATGCAGCACGGATTTCCCGGATATTTTGTGGGGCTGGCGGGCATCCTGGAGTGTATTGGCGGGGGGATGCTGATGATCGGGCTGTTCACGCGGCCGGCGGCGTTGCTGCTGGCGGCGGAGATGGTGATTGCGATCTGGAAGGTAAAGATGGTGCATGGAGTTTTCGCGGTGAATGAGTATCAGTTTGAGCTGGCCTTGGCGGCGGCATGTGTGGCGCTAGCGACAGTAGGAGCGGGCAGTTTGTCGGTGGATCATGTGATGTTGGGAGAGGGTGGGGGAGCGAGACGGAGAACGGTGAAGAGTGGAAGGGATTAGGGGGAGTTATTCCCGGTGGAAGATGGATGAGCTTTGCCTGGGATTAAGAGAACAGCAGGTTCCTCACCCCGTTCAAAAGGCAAACGGGGTGAGGAATGACAGACTTTAGTTATGCGGTAAAGTTGGTCGGCTGGATTTGCGACGGAAAAGCGGAAGCGTTGCTTCCGCACTCAAAAAAAGGGCTACGGCCGCTGCTACACTTAGACTTGGGCGGGAGAGCCAGGGACGGTTAGTGCGGGCGCGGCTGGAGCGAGAGGCAGCGCGATCCAGAGAATGATGTAGACGAGACCGCCGGTTCCGGCGAAGAAGACGGCTAGCAGCCAAACGATGCGGACCAGTGTGGGATCGAGATCGAAGTAGTCGGCTAGGCCGGCGCAGACACCACCGATCTTCTTATCGCGACTGGAGCGCATCAGGCGCTTGACGGGAGCAGCATAGCCACCGGCGGGCGGAGCTGCCTGGCCGGCCAACTGGGCTCCGCAGTTGTAGCAGAACTTCGATCCTTCAACGACTTCCTTCTCGCATTTCGGGCAAAACATGGTTCACCCCCACAGAGCGACATTCCACGGCATTCTAAACAAAGATACGCAAAGTGGACGAGAAAAGTTTCAAATGGCTCGAAGAGGACCTAGTACTCGAGAAGCTTCATTACGGCGGCCGTGATGTCGTCGGTTTGCGGGAGGATGGCGTCTTCTAGCTTTGGATGGTAGCCGCAGAAGGTGTCGGTGGCGGCTACGCGCTTTACCGGGGCGTCGAGTTCTTCAAAGAGTTCCTCGGCGATGCGGGCGGCGATTTCGGCGCCGTAGCCCCAGCTCATCATGTCTTCGTAGGCAACGATGACGCGATGTGTCTTGCGAACGGTGGCGGCGATGGCTTCCCAGTCGTAAGGGGAGAGCGAGCGCAGATCGATGATTTCGACGGAGACGCCGGAGCGTTCAAGGGCCGCGGCGGCAACTTCGGCGCGGCGGACGACGGCACCATAGGTGATGATGCTGACCTGCGAGCCTTCTTTGACGAGGCGGGCTTTGCCAAAGGGAACGGTGTAATCCGGGCCGGGATATTCGGAGCGGTTGTAGGGCTGGCGGTAGAGATGCTTGTGCTCGAGGAACATTACTGGGTCGTCGCACCGGATGGCGGTGCGCAGGAGGCCGGCGACATCGAGCGCGGTCGAGGGCATCACGACGCGCAAGCCGGGGCA
>Ga0210406_10004052_pt1 | contig 15867 bp, 24 predicted proteins | sample IncBWC30MmetaG_FD_155454 | JGI IMG/M metagenome (GOLD analysis project Ga0210406, IMG submission 155454) | Forest soil microbial communities from Barre Woods Harvard Forest LTER site, Petersham, Massachusetts, United States - Inc-BW-C-30-M | ecosystem: Environmental > Terrestrial > Soil >... | reverse complement strand
TACGACGCCATCGGCCAGTATCAACGCGCTCTCTCCATCCAACCAGGCCGCCCCTTAGCCAACTTCCGAATGGGCGAGGCCTTCTTCTATCAGAAGAATTATCAAGCCGCAGCCAACGCCTTCCGCGAATCACTTCAGGCCGTTCCCGAGCCCTCCGAAAAATGGACCGAAGTCTGGGGTCACATCTACCTCGGCAAAGTCTTCGATCTATTGGGCCAGCGCGAGCGCGCCGTCAACGAATACAGCAAAGCCAAGCAAACCAACGACGATACCGGCGGCGCCCAACTCGAAGCCGAGCGCTGGCTCAAAAAAGCCTATTCCGAAGGCGGCGTTCTGATGGCCACACCCGCGACCGGCACGGCACCGGCATCTGCCACCCCAGCTCCGCCTCCGGCCGGCGACCGCCCCGTCCTAAAAAAGCCCAGCCAGTAAACGCAGCACGCTTACGGGCAGGCGGAAGCCGCTTGGTAGACTCATTTTTCCGCTTGGTTAAATCCGAATCAGGCGGACCCGTGTCGGAGCTACGGAAAAATCCGTGGCTCAGTGGTCTTGGCCGGTACCTAGCGGTTGCGTACTCAGCCTCTTCCAGGCCCGCGTGAACACGTCGCAGGCGCGTTCGTCGAACAGCACGAAGTAGATTTTCTCGAGCGAGGTTTCGCTCTTCAGGTGCTGGGCAGCCTCTTCGAGCATAATGGACGCGCATTCCTCGATGGGGAATCCGGCGATTCCAGTCCCGACTGCTGGAAAGGCCATCGTCTTCAGGCCGCGTTCGGCGGCAATGCGCAAAGAGTGGGCCACGGAGTTGCGCAGATTGGGCGCCGTGGTTCGTCCGCCAAGCTGCATGCTCGCTGCGTGGATGACGTGGCGCGCTCGGAGCTTGCCGCCACCGGTGATGGCTGCATAGCCGACCGGGATGCTTCCGATGGCGTCGCATTCGCGCTGAATCTCGTCTCCGCCCTTGCGCCGGATTGCTCCGGCGACGCCCGCGCCCAGTTGCAAATCGTTGTTTGCGGCGTTGACGATGGCATCGGTATCCATATCGGTGAGGTCGCCCTGCTGGATCACGATTTTTTCTGCGAGTGCTTTATTCATGTTCCCGTATCCGCTTTTTGAGAGCTGCTCATCGGTTACGAACTTTTTGCGATGCCCAGCTCTTACTCACCGCTGCGGGCTGTCATCGTCTGTTCGTCGACCCGCAAGGAAACTTCCAGGCCCATGCGGCGGCCAACCTCGCGGCAAGCCGCGACCGTTTCCTCGGAAGTCCCGCGCCCTTTGACCAATTCCAGACGCCCGGTAGCCTGCGCATCCGTGAAGAAGCGCATCCCAATGCATCGTTCTGGACGAAAGGTGACGGCAGCCAAATCCGTGATGGGAAGCGAAGTCGTGGTGCTAGCAAAAATCGCGCCGGGCTTGGCGAATTTGTCGAAAACCGTAAAAAGCTCGATCTTCATCTCCATCTCGTCAGAAACGGTTTCGATGACCAAGTCCGCTTCGCGCGAGGCCTCCTCGGCCGAGTTCGCTGTGTTGAGATTCCGAAGTGCGGCTTCGCGATTTGCGGCGCTAATTTCTCCGCGGGAGATTTCCTCGCCGAGCGCCTGACTAATCCACCCAATTCCCTGCTCCAGCGCCGCAGGCGAAATGTCCTCAAGAATGGTCCGAAACCCGGCGAGGCACGATGCATACGCGATCCTGCGGCCCAGGTCTCCCGAGCCCACGACGGCGATCGTCTTCATTTCCGCCATATTTTTCCGGAATTGGAGCATGGCATCGTCACAGAGACCGGCAGCATGGTTATGGTGATGCAGCAGACGAGTTCTACTTCAGCAACCTCTTAAAAGCCTCTTCATCGTAGCCAAGAACAATTTGGTCGCCACGAATGACCACCGGCCGCCGGATCAGATTGGGCACTTTGGCCATCAGCTTGATGGCTTCCGCCCTCGTCGGCGGCCTCTCTTTCATATTTCTCGCTCTGTACAGTTCATTGCGCGGGTTTAGAAAATGCTCGTAATCGCGGGAGCCGATTAGCTTGTCGAGTTCGGCTTCGCTCAAGCGTTCTTTGTCCAAGTCGCGAGCATCAAGGTCGGCGCCATGCTCGAGCAAGAAACTTCTTGCTTTGCGGCAGGTCGTTCAAGTTGGTTTCTCAAGAAACCTCAATTTCACTTTGTTCATTGGCTCTCTCAATACCGCGGTACCTGCGGATCGACCTCCACTGACCAGCGTTCAATGCCGCCGGCCATGGACTTTGCGCTCTCGACGCCTTGTTGCCGCAGCCATACCGCGGCATCTAGGCTGCGCATCCCGTGATGGCAATAGCAAATCACTTCGTCAGCATCGAGCAAGGTGTTCAGGTTCGCTGGCAGCGTGCCGAGTGGGATCAACTTTGCGCCCGGAATCTTCGAAAGGTCGTACTCCCACTGCTCGCGCACATCGACCAGCAACAGTTTGTCGCCGCGCCGGACGCGTTCGTTTACTTCATTCGCCGAGATCTGCATATCATCCATTTAGGGTCCTGGCCAGGGAGGAGCACGCTCCCCCAAGAAACGCGCGGGTCGAAGCGCTACTTGCCCTGGAATTTCGGAGGCCGTTTTTCGAAAAACGCGCGGATTCCCTCGCTGCAATCTTCCGAATGGAAGCACTTCATTTGCAGCTCGACTTCGTGATCCAGGGCTTTTACCAGCGCATCCTTGTGGCCTCCGAATAGAATTTTCTTCACGGCGCGGATAGCGATCGGCGGGCCCTTGGCGATTTTCTGCGCCAAGAGCTTCACTTCGGATTCCAGTTGCGCAGCCGGCACAACCCGGCTGACGATCCCAAGCCGCAGGGCGGTCTGGGCATCGATCATATCGCCGGTGTAAAACATTTCCGCAGCCACCGAAGGTCCAACCAGCTGCGGAAGAAAAAAGGTTCCTCCATAATCGGGGAACAGTCCGACGCGCGAGAAATTCTGGCCAAAGGTGGCGGTATCCGCGGCGATGCGGATGTCTGCCGCAAGCGCGATATTCATGCCCGCGCCCGCCGCCGGGCCGTTAACGGCTGCGATCACCGGTTGCGGCATCAGTCGCATTTTCAGAACGGCTTGCATCCCGGAGCGCAGAATCGGGCCAAGCTCGGCTGTCGCATTGCGCTCGCGTCCCTTGCCGATGGCTCCCAGGTCGCCGCCTGCGCAGAAGGCGCGGCCTGCGCCGCACAGAACAACGACATGGACGGAATCATCCTCGGCAATCCGCGCCAGGGCTTCGTTCAACGCCGTCGAGAGCTCGCTGTTCAGAGCGTTCAGTTTGTCGGGCCGGTTCATCACCACCACGGCAATGCCGTCATGCTTGCTTTCCAAGACGACCGGACCCGCCGGCGCCGCTTGAGCTGCATTACTCATACCATTTCTCCGTTTTACACTCCCTGCCCTTTGGTGTCGCGTTCTTTCTCCGTCCGCGCCACGACCTGCGCGAGCTTGCGGAAATGCCTTAGTTTCTCGCTCTTTCCCTGGGCGTTCTGGCTGCTGGTGGAAGGCAACACGTACACGCGCGCTCCATAAAGCTGTTCCTTCTGAAGACCAAACTTGCATTTGCGCTGCGAAAACTGCTCGTAAACAATTTTCCCGTTGAAGGCCACGACGTGCGGAGAGAACTCCTCCAGCTTCTGCGACAGCACGATGCGGCCTTCGGCGAAATCACCCCGCGTCAGCTCCTCGGCGCCCTTGGTGGGCCGCTTGACCAGGTCGGTGAGTCCAATCCCAAATTCGATTACACGCTTGTCGTCGTGATAGTCAAACGGTTCCGGCACGACGCCGCTTTCATAAAGGATGGGCCAGAACTGATTCGTGCGTCCGGCATAGTAATGGCCCACGCGCACGGACGATTCGCTCGGATTGCAGCCGACAATGATCAGCTTCATGCCTTTTCGCAGATGGTCTGGGAGTGTTCGCATCTTCTTAGTGTTGCCTATTTTCCCTTCCAAGCGTCAGGGATTCGCCTCCGGCGGTCCCAATGGTCAAGGTCTCTTGCTGGTAACCGAGGCGCGCGAAAAGGAAGGTCTGGTGCCAGGCGTGGCACGCAACGCCATGAAAGTGAATAAGATAGAGGACTTCCTGGTGCTGGGGAACTAAGGATAAGGGAAAAAGAACCAGGTTGCCCATCGTGCGTTTGACGCTTGCTCTACCAAAACTCTAGACAGCCCGGCTCTGGCTGTCAAGCTCTCTCGAGCAGTTTAGCTCGCCGGGGAAGACAACCTGGCACAACATTCTGAATCCTGCCCCCACCCCGTCTCATCCAAATGGGGGAGTGAGTGAGTGTGCATTCGTGCTTTGTGCTAACGTAAAGACCGAGACATCTGGAGCCGGGTTGATCTTCAGCCCGCGAAATTTCTTGAGCACACCAAATCCACACGGGCTTCGCTCGACAATTGCTCGCGAAGACGAGCATCAGCTGGTGGCAGCGGCCAAGTCCGGCGACGCGACGGCCTTCGAGGAATTAGTCAGCCGCTACGAGCGCAAGATTTTCCGGTTGACGATGAACATCACTCGCAACAAGGAAGATGCCGAAGATGCCATGCAAGACGCTTTCCTCAAATCCTATTCCCACTTGAAAACTTTTCAGGGCGATTCGCGGTTTTATACCTGGCTGGTTCGCATTGCAGCGAATGAAGCGTTGATGCGACTGCGGAAGCGCCGCCCGAATCAGTTTTCTCTGGATGAGCCCATTGAAGGCGACCAGGACCTGATACCTCGCGAGTTGCAGGACTGGGGCCCGGGGCCGGAGCAGCGTTTTGCGCAAACCGAGATGCGGGAAATCTTGTCTGGGGTGATCGAAGAACTCGAACCAGACTATCGAATTGTTTTTGTCTTACGCGACATTGAAGAACTCTCGACGGAGGAGACCGCCGCTTCGCTGGGGATCTCCATTCCAGCGGTGAAATCCAGGCTGCTTCGCGCTAGGCTCAAGCTCAGGGAAAAACTGAATCGCTACTTCCAGCAAGGCAGGGCAAATTGAACTGCGAAGACGTCATTCACGAACTTTCAGACTTTATCGACGGCGAACTCGATGCGGCATCGAGGCAGGAACTCGAGAGCCATCTCACAGAGTGCTCCGACTGCAAGCTGGTGGTCAATCAAACGAAGAAAACCATCGAAATTTTCTGTGACTCCGAACCGGTCGACCTGCCCAGCGAAGTGCGCGAGCGCCTTCACGAGACATTGCGCCGCAAACTGAAGGAAGCAACCCCATAGTCAGCTCATCTACGTCGACAAGCCACCAGCCCACAGTGGCAATTCCCTTCCGACACTTTTCCCTTTCGCCAGCGCGTAGACTCTCATGGCCACCGCCAAATCCCAGGAAGCAATCCCATTGGATTTGAAAAGCGTGACTTCCGCGTCGCTCGTCCGCCCGGGCGTTTTCCTCGCGACAACGTCCGACAATTTCTTTACACCAGTCCAGCACACTTCGTCACCGCGAAACGCGAGGATGAGATCGCCGGCTTCCTGGCGTGATTGCTCGATGGAATCCACGATGATGACGTCGGCGCTGGCCACGGCTTCATCGTCCAGCTCGCGCTTGTGCGCGTGATTCGCGCCGATGGCGTTCATGTGCACGCCAGGTGCCAGGTCCGCGCCGCTGACAACAGGATTGGCTGCTGTGGTGGCGGTGCACAGAATATCCGCGCCGTGCACGGCTTCGCTCGAAGAGGTTGCGCTTACGACAGGAAACCCGAGCTGCTCGGTCATCTGCAGGGAGAATTTCTCACGCTTGGCGGCATCGCGGGAATAGACTCTGGCGGACTCGAGCCTTCGCACCCGGGCGATCGCTTCCAGTTGCGTGCGGGCCTGGCCCCCCGTGCCGATAATGGCGGCCACCCGGCTATTCTGCCGGGAGAGACATCTGGTGGCCACGCCGGAAGCGGCGCCCGTGCGCAACTGGCCCATGTAGTCGGCCTCGATCAAAGCAACTAGATCGCCCGTCCGCATTTCATAGAGGGGCACCAAGAATCTGATCTTTCCCTGCACATAGGTGTACTGCTTCATGGCTACATAGCCAGCGGAGAAATCCGCCGCGGCCATGTAGTGAAAAAATCCTCCGCCCGGCAATTCAAAGCGCCGGCGAGGGTGCACCACGACTTCTCCGTTGGCCTGCTTTCGCGAAATATCTTCGACGGCCTCGATGGCCATGGGCATCGTGAGCACGGCTCGTACTTCGGATTCACTGATATGCAGGGCCATTCTTTTTTTCCCTTTCGCGGGGTTGCACAATTCCAATCACAAAACCGATGTGTGCGTGCTCTTTACCACCAGTTATCTTGTGGTTGGTTTGCGGGCCACGGGGCGCCCGGTTTTTTTTGCGCTTTCGGAGCCTTCGCGGATACGGCGGACAACGGTCTGCATCAGACGATAGACACGCTCTTCTTTGTGGCCGTCCATCTCCTGGAAGCGAAATTCCGGATCGCCCTTCGGGCTTTTGCCGACGCGTATGGGCATTTGACCGCAAAGATCGTTTTCGATGAAGGCGGTTTCGTAGCGCTCTTTCTTCAAGTTCCAAGTGTAAACGCGAAGCGTCGTGAAATCGCAGGGCTGGCCTTCGGACCCGCGGGCCGCAGCAACGAGATACTGAGTCTTGTCGCCTTTGGGATCGCTGATGCGATTCAGTTCGAACCAGGCAATCGGACGGATGTTGGCAGAGGCCGCCCCATCACGCACGGCATCGGGCAGATCGAGCTCGACAAAGCGTGCGATCACCCACCCGGCGATGGGCAGCGTTTGGTCGCCAGGCGCTGTCGTTGTCGTTTCGGCAGCGCGTGCCGTAGAATCGCCCGGCGGACGGGTGGCCAGTCCACGAATTAGAAACCAATCTTCCTTTTTCGTGTCCTGCGGCTCGTTCGAGGATTCTTTTTCATCGGCGACCTGGCCCCAGTCCGCAACCGCTCGACCGACGATCTCGACGGGCACGCCGCGCCCGAATTGATAGAGACGCGCTTGCGAGCGCCCCGGTTCGACGCGAAGATTGGTGGCGACTTTCGTGCGGCCACGAGCTTGCATCGGCATGGGCAGGACCTGCTTGAGCAGTTTTGTGCTGCGCTGCCAGAGAGCCGTGTCCATCAAGTAGCGCCCTTCTACCCAGCCTAACTCGCCGGCGGCAGTGCGCACCTTGATGCTGTCATTGCGGCGGGCCACCACGTCGACGCGGTCGCCGTAATGAAGCGTGTCAAGCGGCTCGCGAACCTGGGCCACGCTGCTCCACAGGGTGGCAGTACGCTCGCCGACGTAGGCCTCTCCCAGCGTTTCATGCTTTGGCCTGAAGAACCATGCAGCCACAGCGACGATTAGGAGCAGTGGGACCGCAATCAGGAGTTTGCGCTTCATGCGGGTCTTCCGAGGGCCGGAAAAAAAGATGCAAGTGTGACGGCTTCGAGGGCACTCATCAGGCCTGGCAGGTCATCCATCTTGGGGAATACGCGATCTCTGGGCATTGGGTTTTGGGCGTCTACTTGTTTCTTCTCTAACGATTGTACCTGAATCTCGTTTTCAGAACCCGCGCGTGTGTTTTGTTGGAGATGCGAGAGCCGCCTAGGCGGTCAGTGGCCGATGGTGTGGCCGTTTTTTTCTTTTCCTGAATTAGGGGTGGTGGTGTGGTAGCAGGACGTCCGAAAGACGCGCGCCTGGCCCGGTTTGTGGGGCGCCAGTGGGCAACCTGGACGTCAGGGCGGCTCGGAATTGTTCTTCGAGGATGCCGCCGCCGAGTGACGCCCCTTTTGTGATGATGTGGAAGCGATAGGGCGGCCCGATCGTCTCCGGGTACGATGCCGACATCTCAGCCGCAAGCGTGAGCATGGACTCTACGATCCGCTTTGGAGTGCGCTCGCGCCCGACGAGATCCAGGAGGCGGCCAGCGATCGACCAGGCTTCGTCCGGGTCCGCGAATCCTCCAATCGTCGCGCCGGACGAAACCTCGGATTCAGTGCAGCGATCGGTGGAGGAAAAAACCCGGTTACGCACACATCTCCCGTCAAAGCCGAGCAAGTTTAGAAAGTTCCCATCGGTCCCTGTCCAGAATTTTGGGCTAGCGGAGGGCGCTCTTAAGAACCTGGCGAACGGTAGCCTACAAATCTTTCCTGCAGACCTTCCCACTGCCCTGGACCAGCACACGGGCTCCGTTGGGCGTGGTGAGCCAGTGAAGACTCGAAACGCAGTGCGTGCTTCGAAAACCGTGGGCCCAATAATTCTGGCCACCTGGTCGAAGCTGGCTGCTGGGAAATCTTCGACGTAGCGACGGACGGCGTCACACACCGAAAAGTCGAGCCATTTGCCGATCGACGAGGACCCGGCCAGCACGAGGCCTGGACTCGCCCTGAGAACTATGAATTTTCTCAGGCTCTCTCGAGGCACGGCCGCGCGCTTGCCACTGGGCAATTCCAGGCTAACGCGACCATCGGAACAAACGATGCCCCAGTGCTGGCAATGCCATGTTTGAATGAGGGACAAAGGTTCAATCCTCGAACGGCTCAGCCTGGCGCGTCGCGATCGAGCGGCTGGCTACGGTGCTGCTGATCGACGGTGAGCTGGTCGTCAACTTCGTGATCAGCTTGCTAATCCCGCCGAGGACCAGGCTCGCGCCGATCGAAAGAAGGAACATCGAGACTCCAGTGGCGGTAACGGTGAGCCCGACGCTGGCAAGTACGACGACAATGGCGGCTACGATAGGCGGCATTTCAAATCCTCCCTGGTGCTGGCTTTTTGTTCGCCGGGTTGGTAAACGAGCAAGAGGCTCATCTGGCCGGCCTCGATTTGGCGCCGGCTTTCTGGTCGACGGGTTTCCTACCGCCGAGTCGTTCGAATAGAGTGGGTTTGAGTTCGGTGCTCGAGCTCTCTTCTGCGGTTGCGTTCTTCTTCGGATCTGTCGGAGCTTCGGCCGAGGCCTTCGAATTCACTTCGACAATTGGGGAGTCAACTTCTTTCGGGACATCGTGCCAACCCCATGCGCTCAGCGCCGATGGCCCCGAGGCCTTCGCTTCCACGGCCGGCGCCGGCGGCGCGATCGGAGGCTCCAGGCTAGCCTCGATCGGCCGCGGCGCCGTCTCCGGAGGTACTTCTTTGGCGGGCTCGTCGTGAAGAAAGCGGCATTGTGCGGGGCGGCAGCAGCGGAGGCAGGGAGGCCCAGGCGCGCCATGCGGCAGACTCTTGCGATCCACTGCGTAGCATACAGTGCAGCGGATGAGGTACACACCCGCTCGCAGAACAGGGCTGCCAGTGCGGATCCACGAAGGGCGGTAGACGGCCGAATTTTGTTCCGGTTTCATTCTCTAGGAACTCTGGAACGGCGGCAGCGAACGCGCCGCCGCCCTTTCCAGCTCCCCGTGCGGCTGCGCTAGCGGGCACACGGAAATCAAACTCGATCCGGAACGGCGGCAGCGTTGCCACTCTTCAATGAACGAACACCGCCGCCTTTCCAGCCCTGCGCGTGCCGAGCATGTGGCGGCACGCGCAAAAACAAACTCTCTATGGCGCCGGCGCCTTCGCTGGGTGCCCGAGAATTGCGACGGCCGCGATCAAAGCTGCAAGCGCGTTGTTCGTCGTGGTGATGGTGACCTGCACGTACCGCTTGCCTCCGACGTATCCGAGACGGAACTGGCTTGACGGATTCGCGAACGTGAACGACGCGCCCGCGATGGTTCCCAGAGTCTGCGTCGGATCCACGGCCGCGCCGTCGGCAAGAGTCGGCGATTCGCCGTGCGAAAGTGCGACCGTGAAAACGGCCGTGCCCGAAGCGATCAGGCCGCTGAGAATCACGAACTCAAGCGACTCGTAGCCCTGGCGATCGATAATGGAGCTCAACGTCGCTACGTTCGTCGAAATCGATATCGGCGGAATCGCCGTGCGAAGCGTGATGTTGTCGTGAAGGTCTCTTCCCATTTCTTTTCTCCTAGATTTACCTACTGCGCTACCTTTTCAGCCTTCGTCCGTCGATTACAGAATTCCGTCCAGCACACAGAAAAACTCGGGATGCGCGAGAGCGACGTCGGCGCGCAGCATTGCGCGGATCCAAATTTGAGCGTTAGGGAAGGCCCCGCCCGTAGGCCCGCCCGCTTCGCGGCTGATTTCAATTCTCAAATCCATGCGCATGCCGACGATCATCTGGGAAAAATCTCCCAAAATTGCGTCGCTCGCCGTCACTGCGGACCCGTGCGTCAGGTTGATGGGCGTGGAGTTCGTCACGTACTTTTCGAGCGCATCCCAACTCGGCGGAGGTTCTAGGCTGTCGCCGAGGGTGTTCACCAATTGGTCCAGTTCGATTTTCGTTCTAGGAGCAATCACCACCGCGTTCGGATTGCCGTTTTTGTTCAAAATCGTGAGGATCCCATTCGAAAATGTCTGGTAAGCGTTCGAGTAGACCAGCGTGAGCCCATTTGTGGCCAAATTACTTACGGTAACCCCTTGGGCATTTTTCACGCCGACGGGAGTTGAAGCGCTTCCGTCCCCGCGGAGTGCCGCTCGGTCAATTTCCAGTGCGAGTACTTTGCCCAGCGAGACCTCGATCAAATTTTCGATGTTGGGTGCGTCCTCGAAAAGTTCGATGCTTAGGGCGGCGAGCGCCATCAGCGTGCGGCTCTGCAGCTTCACAGAGCCAAATTGCGCGTCGGCGAAGGCGCCAGCCTGGTTCTCCTGTTTCCACGAAGGCAAAATGTCGGTTGTTAGCTTGGCGATCGACAAAGTCGAGGAAGTCATAGGCAAAGTTATCGCGCCAGCTTTGAAGCACACGGAATTGTTTCGCGCCAGGTCGATCACATCGCTAGAGAGAACACTCGGAACGAGGTACCCGCCGCCGACGTCGCTCGAACCGGAAAGAGCGCGCTGCTCTGCCTGGGCGTGGCTCCAATCGCCGGTCGCCGCGGCACGAACGAATCGGCCGAACGAGAGCTCGTCGGCGTGAATTCCATCCGGAAGATCCGCCGCCGGCGCTGCCGATCGGACCGAGTCCTCGAGGAGCAAACCGCGAATTTCCTGGCCCTTCTCGTCTACGAATCTGGGCACTTCTCGCCGGCGGTTCGTTTCCCTGGATTCGGGGGTGCCCCATGGCTGTTCGCCAGGCACTCGCCGGCCTTCGCTCGTCGCGAGGTCTTTGGCTGCATCGGCCAGGCGCTTGGCGCGATCGCCTCCGCCGCTTCCGCCGGCGCCGTCGAGTTGGACCTTCACGGCGTCCGAGTCGGCTATGTACTTATCGAAACTCGTGATCTCCTGGGCTGTCATCTCGCGCTTTTCCTTCGCGGCGAGGTCATGAATCGCGCGGGCCTGGTCCACCAGGGCCTTGCGCTTTGCTTGTAGTTCGAGACGAGTCATTTTGTTTCTCCTGGAATTGTCGGGCCCAAAAAAAAAGACGCGGCCTCTGAAGGAATCATCAGAGGCCGCATCGGGGTCGCTATGACTTCGTTTTTTCCGGTTCTGGTGAGCACTCGGGCTCTGTCAGCGTTCTGACCCAGATTCGGAAAACCAAAAACTTGACGCTCTCAGAATGGGGATGACGGGGGTGCGTGTCTATAGGACTTTTCAGGTATTTCGGAGCCAAGGCTCGAGAATGAGGCCTGTTCACGGCCCATTTTTCAATGGGTCACTGGCTGTGAGAGCTGTCCTAACCCGTCGCGATGCATCCACATAGCGTGCGCGTATGCGTGCGCCGCGACGAAAACGCGCACCAGGGCCTCCGCAACAGGGAACGGTAGGAGCTCGATCTGCGGCGAAAGTATCTTCGTGCCCGTGTCCGCGAGGAGCGCGGCGACTCCGGGCGAGTTGCGACCCAACCATTCGAGGTATTCCGTTTTTCCGCCACAGATGCCGGTGATTTCTTCATCCGCTCGAACCATCAGCTTGTATGTGCTCTCTTCCATTTTTCTTTTCCTCGTTTTTTTCTCCGCCAGGCCGAAAAACAGTCGAGTACCGTGGCGAATTCGTCACGGGGGGGCCCTCCCATAAGTCTCGGGCGCGCGCGCGCGCCTACCGTGCCGGTACGCGTCGCAAATGTTCTAGCTTTTTACACCCATACCCCCTAGTAGGCATAGCTGGAGCGCTAGCTTATCTACGAATGCGCGTCAGGAAAGGGCGGCCACCAAATCACCAGCGGTTTTTTGTGGGCGGCTCCGCCTTCACGAGCTCGGCAACCGCCTGCAGAATCGACTCGGCTTTCGAGACCGATTCCTCCACAGTTATAGCTGGATCCCGCGAAAAAATGATCGCTGCCACGATCCCCATCTTCACCGTTTCCTCGTCGTACATGTAGCCTCCTTACATCGCACTCATTTCTTCAGGGCGAACTGCACTTCTACAAACGGAATGAGTTCACCTTCCGCGATCGCGGGAAACTCATCCGACTCGATGGGCAATACGAAGGCCTGTGCCTGTGGATCCTCGCCGGCGATTCCGATCACGTTCGAGTCGTCCGGAAGAGTCGATGCCCACAGTTCGCTATCGCGAAGGAAGAAGTTGAGAATCGTGCTTGAAATCCGGACGCGACGAACGCTCATCAGCTCACCTCTGATCGTCGCCGTGCGTTTTTCAGCTCGACGAATGGTATGAGTTTGCCCTCAGGAACGGTGGGCAACTCTCTGGACTCGATGAGGAACACGAACGAATGCGTGCGCCGGTCCTCGCCGAGAACCTCGAGAACGTTGGTATCGGGCGGCAACCGCGACTTCCACGGTTCGCAGTCGCGCAGGAACGTGTTCAGCAACGCACCGCCGATTCTGATTCGCCGAACGCTCATCAGCTCACCCCCTGCGCGAACAGGTCTAGTTGCTTGGCTCTGTCGACGCTCGCTCTTTCAACCGCCGGACAACACCACCAGTGCGGGACTTTTTTCGCCGCGTCGATCGGCATACGCTTTTGCCGTTCCGGAGTTCGATACCACAGCACTTTGCCACCGCAATCTGCGCACGCGCCGGAGGCGACGAAAACAAATCCCTCGTTCACTAGTCCGCGGTGAGTTCGCGGAAATGCCTTTCCTTTTCGCTTCACTGTTCACCAAAAAGTCCGCGCTGACGTTCGCCCGGGCGCTTGCGGCCGCGTTGCGCAAGACGTCGCTTCAAAAGCTCGAGATCCGACGAGCTCTCGAAAAATTCGGTCAGCGCCTTGTCGAAGTACTGGACTGACTGAACTCGTATGTCTTTTTCCTCGACTCGCTCTATCAGGATATCCAGAGCACAGGCAACCTGGCCGTTGGGGTCCGTGCTTCGTGCCAGGCAATCGGCTTTGAATTCCAAAAGCCGGCCATGGTAGTCATCCTCGATCCTATGACGATGATCGTTGCCCTTCTCCGGTTTCACGCGACGAGATCTCTCTGAAGTACTCTCTGAAGTACTCTCTGAAGAGTGTGCGACGTTTACCGGCGTTGTTCCGAGCCGCTTTTGCGCTGTGTAGATCGGCGGATTGCGGTGCTGTTCGTCGCCGGGTTCCTGCGTTGTACATCGACGCTTTCCGTCGATGTGGACGACGGCGTGATAAAGGGCAATCCGGTCGATCCTGAACCAGGTTGAACCGTGCACTCCTAGAGGGCCGAACCCCTTCCGGCTTTCATGCCAAAAACCGAGGCTCCTGAGGATTTTTCTCGCGGTCACCTGTTCATGCCCGCTCAAACGTGTTTCCTCAGTCCATTCCTCTTTGGTTTTTCTTACCCATCGGTCTTTATGCTTCGTGCGCTTCGTCCAGTAGAGGCCCTGACCAAGCATCAGCGCGGCGTTGACCGACCCCGTGAGATCCACGAGGATAACTTTCAGGGTTATGACTCGATCGCCCAGAAGCTCTTCTATGAGCGCCGCAACGTTCTCTTCGGCCGGCACCAGTGAGCTCTCAGGGAAATCGGAAGGCCGCGCGCTCATCGCCGTGCTCTAGCGGGGCTTGGCGCGCTGCATAACGGTTCGATTCTCGATGAACGACCGGAGCGCGTCCGATTCGTACACGACGCGCCCGCCGATTTTTACGTACGCCAGAGGATAGCGCCCGGAGCTTCGCCAGCTCGTCAACGTCTTGGCGCTTACGCGAAGAATGCGCGCCGCCTCCGCCTCGGTGAGAAGCTTCGGCAATTTCTGAGCGCCGCTATCCGCATCCATGGGTTTTTCTTTTGGCATCGGCATCCCCCTCCCGCGCGATGCACGCATTGTAATCCGCGATTTTTAACAGGGATGCGGGTGATAGGGGGAGATTCCACGCTCCGTAGCGCACCGTGCCTCTACGTAGCTCGACTGATCTTAGTTTTGCTGCATTGTGGGTCTTGACAGGTTATTCGGCCAGGCGGCTCAGCTCCAGGCGCAGCCGCGCAGCGTCTCTTGCTGCGTCCCTGAGCACCTCGGCGAATCCCTGTGCCACGACGCCATCTATCGGTTCGTATCCCCCTTTGCTGCACTCCTCCAGGAGGTATGCCACCGAAAGGATCTTTTTCTCTAGCGCGCGCTGATCGTCGGCCTGGAGCAGAAATGCTTCGTCGATCATTTCGAAATCGAGATCGATTTCTGGTTCGTCCTTAGGCTTCGGTTCATTTTCCATCGCTTCCTCCACAATAAGGCTTTCCCAGTCACGAGCTGGTCGCTGAAACAGGCGGGTATTCCTTCCACTCTCGGCCGTCCAGGATGCAACCGCTTTCCGTGCGGTACGCGCTGATCTGCTTGAAGAAAAACGCCGTGCCCGCCTCGAGCGCCTTGTCGCGCAGCTCGCTCGCCCATTCGTTTTTCATCGGGCGGAATCCCGGGCCGCTTTCACCGCCCACGATGAGCCACTCGACGTGCTCGAGGTTCAGTTTTGGAAGCGGAGCCAGGAGCGGCTCCGCCGAAATGAAGTGCACCAGGGCCGGAATGTCCGTCAGTTCCTGAACCCGCCAGAGGTAGTCCGGACTTTCAACCGACACTCCGAGCCAGACGTTAGCCCAAGGCCAGCGGTCCCACTCGAGGCCGAGTCTGTCGGCCATCGGCAACCGCGCCGCGATATTTTCCGGACGCTTGGTCAGAATCTGGAATTGCAGGTTGGGGCATTGCCGGATGATCTCCCAGGCTCTCGGCCGCCAGGCGTCAGCATCCTTGTGAAAGAAATCGGACCACGAACAGGTGAACACCCGTTCGATCTTGCCGGCCGCCTCGGCTTTCTTCTGCCAATGCAGCGGGTCGTTCCAGGTCGATTTCGTCTGCTGCACAACGAACGGGTTGAACATTGCGGGGTTTTTGGCGTTCTTCTGGTAGCGCAGCTGCTGCGTGTACATGTAGCAGTGTTTGCAGCCGGGGGAAATCTTCGTGCACCCTCGCCAGGGATTCCAGGTGTGCTCCGTCCAGCTGATCGCCGTTTTCTCAGCCATGCGGTTTCCTTTCCCTTGCTGAAACGTTTGTTGAGAACACGAGCTCGTCGTCGGCCGAGCTCGGGAGGCCTGCGGCGCCGCCGGCGGGGCCAGAACCCGCATAAACACTGGCGATGCTCGAAAGGGGCCATGTTTCATACAAACGTTTCAGTTTCATGATCTTCCTCATGCGATCCTCCGCACTTTCGCGGCCCGGCGAGTTGGCGCCGCCGGCGTGACGAGCCGCTCGATCTCGGCCTGGCCGTGTTCTGGCGAGAGATGCGAGTACTTCATGGTCTGGACGATCGAAGCGTGTCCAAGAAACTGCTGGACGGTGCGGAGGTGAACTCCCGCCATCACCAGGCGCGAGGCAAATGTGTGTCGAAGCGTGTGAGGAGTGGCATGCAGAACGCCGGCTTTCTTGACGACGTCGCCGAACCAGTTGTTCAGCATCCAATTCTGGCTTCCGCAGCGTGGGACGACAAACTCCGATCCTCGCGACTGCTCGTGAAGTTTTTGGAGAGCCTTATGACACACCGAATTGATCGGTACGTCACGCCAACCCGTTTTTCCTGCGTCT